>Ga0326726_10001779_pt1 | contig 20074 bp, 17 predicted proteins | sample MHFenrmetagenome_2_FD_207603 | JGI IMG/M metagenome (GOLD analysis project Ga0326726, IMG submission 207603) | Lab enriched peat soil microbial communities from Michigan Hollow, Ithaca, NY, United States - MHF15MN | ecosystem: Environmental > Terrestrial > Soil > Wetlands > Peat | place: USA... | reverse complement strand
CTCGAGCACGGTGACTCGGTGGCCGTCGTTGGAGAGGGCGAGCGCGGCTCCGAGCCCGGTGACGGAGCCACCGACGATGACGACGTGTTTCGGTGTCACGTTCGGCTCAGGCGCTGGTCTTCTGCTTTGAGCTCTGCTCGGCGGCGTGCTTCTGGATCTCCTTCATGATCGCGCCGCCCGCCTCGGCCATGATCCGCGCGCGGTTCTCGATCGCCCAGGAGAGGCTCTTCTCGCGCAGGTCGTTGGTGTACTGGAAGCGCGGCATCACGTGGCGGGCGATCAGCTCGTAGCTCTTGTGAGTCGCCTTCTGGTTGGCCCATTCGTGCGCGAGCTGCAGGAAGCAGCCGTAGCCGCCGGACTGCCGCTCGAGTCTCTCGAGCTGCGCGATCGCGTCGTCCGGCGTGCCGATCACGCCCATGCCGCTCTCGATCATCTTGTCGATCGCCTGCTCGACCGGCAGACCCGACTCGATCAGCGGCAGGGCCGCGATCTCGCGGAAGTATCTCGCCCACTTGAGCAGCCCGAACTTCACGTCCTCGCGCGCCTGCTCGCGCGTCTCGGCGATGTGCATCGGTGCGACCAGGCGCCAGCCGCGGCGCGAGACGGTCTGGTTGAACTCCTTGGCGCGTGCCTCGCAAATGCCCCAGGTGTTGGCGAGCGCGTTGAAGCCGCCGGTGGTGGTGGCGCCGAGCGAGAGGAGTGAGAGGCCGAACTCACCCGCCGCGCGCGCGCCGGCGGGTGACACTTGGTTCGCCACCGCGACTTCGACGCCGTCCTCCGTATAGGGGCGCAGCTGCAGGTGCGCGTCGCGGAGCTCGAACCAGTCCGTCTTCGCGGTCACGACCTCGCCGCGCAGGAGCGGGATCAACACGCGCAGTGACTCGAGCATGCGGTCGCGCTGCACCGCGGGATCGATGCCCATCATGAACGCGTCCGTCGGAAGCGCGCCCGGCCCCACGCCGAACATCACGCGGCCGCGCGTCTGCACGTCGAGCTGGCGGATGCGGTCGGCCAGGATGAACGGGTGATGGTAGGGGAGCGACGAGACACCGGTGCCGAGCCTGATGCGCTTGGTGCGTTCCGCGGCGCCGGCAATGAACACCTCCGGCGAGCCGATGATCTCGTAGCCGGCCGAGTGGTGCTCGCCGATCCAGGCCTCGTCGTAGCCGAGCTCGTCCAGGTGCTGCACGAGCTCCATGTCGCGGCCGAGCGCGAGACCGGGGTTCTCGTGCTCTGGGTGGAACGGGGCCATGAAGATGCCGAAGCGCAGACGGGGTTGAGTCACTTTCGATCTCCTGTGAGTCCGTGAAATACGACTTCGAAGAATTGGGCGCGGGCCTTCTCGGGCGCGACTTCGCCGGGCTTCCAGACTCCGCCCGACAGGATCGCGGCCGCAGTCGACATCACGACCGCGACGGCCAGCCGCGGGTCGATGCCTCGGCGCAGCTCGCCGCGCTTCTGTCCGCGGCGCACGAGCTCTTCCAGCAAGGTGTGCAGGTCCTGTCCCTGCTCGCGCGCCTCGGCGGCGACGTGCGGGGTCGCGAAGAACTCCTGCAGCAAGCTCGACATCACGTCGGCCTGCGAGAGGAGCTTGTCGGAGATGTGATCGACCAGCGCGCGAATCTCGACCACCGCGTTCTTGCGCGGCTCGCGCAGACCGGCGCGAAATTCGTCCGCGACCTGGCGGTTCCACTCCCGGAGCAGCGCCGCCTTAGTCGGGAAGTGCAGGAAGAACGTGCCGCGCGCGACGTCGGCCGCGTCGCAGATCGCCTCGATGGTGACGGCCTCGAAGCCGCGCTTCGCGAACAGGTCCATCGCGGCGCCGAAGATCTCCTGGCGCGTGCGCTCCTTCTTCCGCGCGCGGCGAGTCGGGATCGGGGCGGGCGCCGAGATCATTGCTGTAGCCTATTCCATAACTGGACTGAAGTCCATCAATGGTTCATGATGCGCCTCGTTCCGTCACGCGAGGGAGGAGACGTCATGCAGGGCGCGGTCTTTCACGGCATCGGGAAACCGCTCACGATCGAAGCGCTTCCGGACCCGAAGCCGGGGCCCGGCGAGCTCGTGCTCGCGGTGAAGTGCTGCGGCATCTGCGGCTCCGACCTGCACGCGTCTTCGTTGCCGCCGGGCCTACCGCCGGGAACGGTGATGGGTCACGAGTTCGCGGGTGAGGTGGTCGAGGTCGGCGCGGACCTGAAGTCGAAGTGGAGGGTGGGCGACCGCGCGTGCGCCCTGCCGTGTCTCGGCTGCGGGAAGTGCCGTGCCTGTCTCGACGGCGACATCGTCGCGTGCCCGAGCCTGCGCACCGTCGGACTCGGCCAGATCCCCGGCGCCTACTCGCAGTACGTGCTCACCGGCGCCAACGAGTCACTCCTCCTGCCCGCCGGCGTCTCGTTCCGCGAGGGCGCGCTCGTCGAGCCGCTCGCCGTCGGCCTGCACGCGGTGAATCAGGCGCGACTCACTCCCGGCGAGCGCGTGATGGTGATCGGCGCCGGGCCGATCGGGCTCGCGGTCACGGCCTGGGCGCGCTTCTTCGGCGCGCGCGCGGTGGTCGTGAACGAGAAGGCGCCCGGCCGCATCGCGCTCGCGGAGCGCTTCGGCGCGACCGCCGTCGCGGACGTCTCGAAGGAAGACCCGGTCACCGTGTTTCAGCGAGAGACTGGCGGCCCGCCCGACGTGATCTTCGAGTGCGTCGGCGCGCCGGGCCTCGTGCAGCAGTGCATCGGCATGGCTCGCTCGCGCGGCCGGGTCGTGGTCGTCGGTGTCTGCATGCAGCCCGACATGATCTTCCCGGCGATGGCCGTGATCAAGGAAGTCGAGCTGCGCTTCGTGGTCGCGTATCACCGCCGCGACTTCGAGCTCGCCATCGAGATGCTCGACCGCGGCCGCATCGCGGGCCACGACATGATCACCGACGTCGTCGACCTCGCCGCGTTCCCGAGCGCGTTCGAGGCGCTGAAAACCCCGACGAGTCAGTGCAAGGTGATTCTCGAGCCGTAGGAGATCCGACATGTCCGAGTCGCCCGCATTTCCCGAGCCGCGCTTCGTGCGCGCGAACGGCGTGCGCCTTGCAGTGTACGAGCAGGGCGCCGGCGTGCCGGTCGTGTTCTCGCACGGCTTCCCCGAGCTCGCGTACTCGTGGCGCCACCAGCTGCCCGCGCTCGCGGCTGCGGGCTTCCGCGCAATCGCGCCCGACCAGCGCGGCTACGGCGCGAGTGACCGGCCCGAAGCCGTGGAAGCGTACGACATCGCGCAGCTCACCGGCGATCTCATCTCGCTGCTCGACTCACTCGAGCTCGAGCGCGCGGTGTTCTGCGGTCACGACTGGGGCGGGATGGTGATCTGGTCTCTCGGCCAGCTGCATCCATCGCGGGTGCTCGGGCTGATCGGCGTGAACACGCCGTTCATGGCGCGCTCGCCGCTGCCGCCCATCCAGGTGCTCACGCAGATGATGGGACCCGAGCACTACATCGTGCACTTCCAGAAGCCGGGCGAGGACGACGCGCGCCTCGCGAAGCACGTGCGCCGGGTGTTCCAGGTGCTGATGCGCCGCGGCATCAAGCTCGGCGACATCGACCTCTCGCGGGGCATCCAGAATCTGGCGGCCGCCGTCGAGGAAGGCCGCGTACTCGGCCAGCCGCTGCTCAGCGACGCGGAGCTCGAAGTGTTCGTGCGCGCCTTCGAGCGCACCGGCTTCACCGGCGGCATCAACTGGTACCGCAACATCGATCGCAATTGGCGACTCACCGAGAACGCCCCGCAGACACTCGACGTGCCGTCGCTCATGGTGATGGCCGAGGACGACTTCGCGCTGCCGCCGGCGATGGCCGACGGCATGGAGACGCGAGTCACGAAGCTCGAGAAGGTGCTGATCCGAGACTGCGGTCACTGGACGCAGCAGGAGCGCCCCGCCGAGCTGAACCGGATTCTGGTCGACTGGCTGCGCCGGAACTTCTAGGGGGTCGCCGCGCGCGGAAGCAGCGCGAGCACGGCCCGGGTCGCGGACTCGATGAACTGCTTCGAGTCCGCGGGGTCCGAGCACAGCCAGAGCTCGACGTGGCCGTGCACCGTCATGACCAGCGCGCGGGCGATCGCGCGCGCCTCTTCGCGGCCCAAGTGACCGAGCGCGGTCGTCGGGCCCTCCAGGACCTCTTCGAGTGAGTTGTGAATCAGACTGCCGACCGCGGCGTCACGCATGCCGAGTCCGACCAACTCGTGAACGCAGGCCAGCAAGGTGCGGTTCTCCGGAACGAAGATCGCCGCGATCGCCGCCGCGGAGCGCACGTGCGCCGTCGGCCCCGGTGACTCGGCGGGCGCGAGCAACCCGCGATACAGGCCGAGTGCGAGCGATGCCACTTCGTGCAGCAAGTGCTCGCGCGAGCCGAAGTGATACAGGACGGCGGGCTTGCTGGTGCTCGCCTCTTTGGCGACCTCGGCGAGCGAGGCGCCGGCCAGGCCGGCGCGGCCGATCACACGGACGGCGGCTTGGAGGATCGCCCCGCGAGACGCGGCTCCGCGGCGCGACACCCCGGGAACGGTGGTCATGCTCGCTCCTCCGGAACACGTTCTACTGGGGATCATACTCCCCGGGGCGAGCGCGTGTGGAAGCTTCAGACCGGAGGGTCAATGTCGCGGGCGCGGCCGAGCTCCTGCTCGATGGCCGCCGCGATCTCCTCGAGCTGCTCGAGCGTCAGCGCGCGGCGTAGACGCGCGACGACGCTCGCGAACGCGGGCGCGTCGTCGGTGAACTCGACGTCCGCCACGCCGACCTCGGCCTTGGGCGACTCGAGCATCGGCACGATGCGGATGACGTCGCCTTGGAGCTCGATGATCGCCTGCGCGGCGCGTCCGGTGCCCGGGTCGATGACTTCGATCTCGCCGCGTCTGAGGAGGCGGCGCAGGTATCCGGCTTGCTGGCGGGGGGTAGGCGACGGCATCACCGCGAGCACTCGTGCAAGCGATGGGCCGCGCTCGGCGCGCGAGCGGCGGGTCCGCGACACGGGCGATGGGCAACCGACGTGCAACTCGGGGCGTCGCTCTTCCCTTCGAGTGGAAGCGCGGGTCAGGCCGGGGTCTCGCCCGTCGCCTCGGCGAGCGCGCGCTTCGCGATGCGCGCGATCAGGAACACGACGACGGCGGTGACGAGCAGGCCGACGAGGATGCGCCAGCCGCCGCCGACGTCGCCGACCACGGAGCCGAGATACACGTACACGAACGTCCAGGGCAGCATCCCCGCACACGCGATCGCGTAGTCGCGGAAGCGCACGCGAGTGAGACCGAGGGCGTAGTTTCCGAGCGAGAACGGGAAGAGCGGCGAGAGGCGCAACAGGAACACGATCCGCAGGCCTTCCTTCGCGATTGCGCGGTCGACCGCTGCAAAGCGCGCATTGCCTGCGAGGCGGCGCTCGATCGCGCCGCGCGCGAAGCCGCGCGCGAGCACGAACGCGGCGCACGCGCCGAGACTCGCGCCGATGAACACGTAGGCGGTGCCCGCGGCCAGGCCGAAGATCGCCCCGCCGGCGATCGTCAGCACCGAGCCCGGCACGAACGCGACGGTCGCGAGCACGTAGCCCGCGATGAACACGAACGGGCCCCAGGGTCCGAGCGTCGCGACCCACTCCGAGAGCTCGCGGATCGCCCCGGTGATCGCGCCGTGGAAATACACGAACCCCGCGAGCAACAGCAACGGGACGAGAAGACGCGCCGCGTTCGCAGCGCGGCTCGGCGTCGCTTCAGCTTGGCTCGCGTCGCCCATGGGCGGGGATCGTCTCACACGTGCGCCGCCACAGGTACGGGCTGCGCGTCGGCGCGAAGCCGGACGCGGCGAGGCGCGCGCGCCACCAGGCGCGCGGTCGCAACAGCGCGCAGTGTCGACCTCCGGGCTCGAAGTCTTCGCTCGTGCTCGAGCAGAAGTGGAGGAAGCGCGTCAGCTGCGCGCAGTCGCGCAGCACCGGCGCCACGTCGGCCGCGTCCAGGTACACGAGCGCGCTCGTGAACGACACATCGAAGTGTCGCCCCGCACGAGCACAGAGCGCACCGAGACACGCATCCGCCGGAGCGTCGCGATGCAGTTCGCGATCCCGCTGTGATCGCGGTAGATCTCGGCGTACGGCCCGCGCCCGCAGTGACTCTCGAAATAGCTCCGATCCCCGCGTCGCTATTTCGCTTTTCCCCGGGCGCCCGGCCAGGCACAAAAAAAAACTAAAGGAGTTGGCGACCCTGACGAAACGTTCTCATAGAGAGCGGGGCTGGCCGGGGTTGATCGAAGGTGCCGGTCAAAAGACCCGCAGAGACGAAGCAGGCCCAAAGGGCCGAACAAACGGAACAACGGGGGGGAACAGCGATGGCGGAGAATCTGATCACGGTGCGTGAGGCGGCCAACTTCCTGCGCATCTCGGCGCGCACAGTCTATCGCCTGATCGAATCAGGCCAGATTGGCGCGGTCCGGATCGGCAAGCAGTGGCGCATTCCGGCGAACGATCTTCCGGGAGTCACGATCGTCGACGGGCCCAACGGTCCGCAGCTCCAGACGCACGCAGCGTCGAACGCCTAGGGCGTCTCGACGAGCTGAACACTGCGCCGGCTCTCGGCAACGAGGGCCGGCGCGACGTGTTCAGGCGCTCTCGAGGTGGCGCAGTGGTCGTCCGGGGAAGAGCTGCGACGCTTCTCCGGCCTGCTTGACGACCGCCTCGAGCTCCTCGCGCAGCTCGAAGCAGATCGCGTGCAGCGCGCGGCGCTCGTCCTCGGGATCGAGCATGTCCTGCGCGCGCACTCGAGACAGCGACGCCGCGCACTCGAGCATCGCCTGCACGAGGCGGCTGCGCGCGCTGTGATACAGCGCGCGACTCTCCATCAATCCGGGCGGCGGCTCGTTGCGCCGTTCGCCGTGGAGCTGCAGCGCGTCGAGGATTCCGTCCTGCCGCGCCAGCTCGCTCGCGGCGTCGCAGCCGCACAGAAGCGCGGCTGTGAGCTCGGAGCGCGCGCCGTCGGAGTCCGGTGCCGCGCAGAGCGTCCAGAGATCCCGGCCGATGCGCAGCAGCTCGATCAGGAGCTTGCGTCCTTGACCCACTTGCAGGCGCGGCATCGCGTCCGAGACCGCGTGCACGAGCACCGGCGGCGGCGGCGTGGCGCTCTTGTCGCCGAGCAGTGTCTCGCGCTTCATCCACGTCCAGCCGGCGCCCAGCGCAGCGGCCGCGGGCACCGCGCTCGCGATGAGCAGCAGCGGGAAGCCCACGAACGCTGCACTCACTCCCGCCGCGACTGTTGCTCCGGCAAGCGCGAGACTCCAGTGAGGCAGCGCGCGCCAGCAGCGGTCGAGCGGAAGCGCGCGCGCCTCGATGCCGCGGCCGCGGAGCCGCTTCACCAACACTTCCGCGTGTGTGTTGGACACGCACACCAGCGCGCGCTGAGCTCGCGCCGCGCTGCGCAGCGCGAGCTGCCGCGCCGGAATGCTGGTGAGCTCGGACAGGAGTCTCAGCTGATTCGCACGTGCGTCGCGACCGCGCGCGGGCACGACGAGCAGGAGTGTGTCGGCTTCCCCGCCCTCGACGTCCTCGCAATGTGGACAGACCGTGCGACCGAGCGTGCCGGGACGACGACACAGCACGCACACGCGCAGCGCGCGGCCGTCGGCGCCCTCGTCGCCGCGGCTCTCGAGCGAGCGCTGCGAGAGAGCGCGACCGAGTCGCTCCGCGGTCTCGAGTCGATGTCCGGGCTCGGCGCGCGTCGCGCGCGCGACGATCTCGTCGAGCCACTCCGGAACTTCGGGCCGCTTCTCGCGCGGGTGATAGCCGCCCGCGAGCGGGGCGGGCGGCAAGTTCGGTCGCTGGCCCTTGGGCGCGCTGCCGACCAGCGCGAAGTAGAGCACGAGGCCGAGCGAGTACACGTCGGAGCGCGGGTCTGCGAGCTGTCCCTCGATGACCTCGGGCGAGAGATACGCCGCGTGACTCACTGGGTCGTCGGGCAGCGTGAGCAGCGCCTGACCTTCGAGCCGCGCGCAGCCGAAGTCGGTGAGGCGCGCGCGCCCGCCCGCGTCGAGCAAGATGTTCTCGGGCTTCACGTCGTGGTGCACGACGCCGCAGCGGTGCGCGGAAGAGAGCGCCTCGGAGATCTCGATTCCCAGGCGCGCGACCTGGTCGGGGTGCATCGGACCGTCCTCGGCTACGGCGCCGGCGAGCGAGCGGCCCGCGACCAGCTCGGTGACGATCAAGCTCCACGAGCCGTGGTCGACCAAGTCGAGCGGTCGCACGATTCCCGGATGCGCGAGCGCGCGCACGATCTCCGACTCACGCCGCAAGCGCTGGCGCGAGAAGTGAGCGGTCGCGGGCGAGAGCGCGAGCAGCTTCAGCGCGACGTCGCTGCCGGTGCGCCGGTCGCGCGCCACGTAGACGATCGAGCGTTCCCCTCGTCCAAGCTCGCCGGTGAGCTCGTACCGATCGGCGACGATCGAGCCGGATGGCAGCCCGAGGGGTGCTTGCATCCCGAGACACTTCGGCGTGCCGCGCCGCGACCTTGACACCAATTCGCGCACGCTTCGCAGAACGTGCAGCGCTGGCGCAGCTCGCGTGCAGCTAACCCCCGGAGGTAGGGTCTTCGGCCTCGGCGCCCGGCGGCGTGTCGTCGTCGAGGTGGTCGAGGTAGCCGTCGGGCAGGGCGACGCGCTGTCTGCCGCCGCTCTTTCCGCGCGGCGCGCGCATGGCGACCGGCGAGAACGGCTCGTCGCGGTCGATGCCTGCGAGGATCTCCTCGAGCTCCGCCAGATCGCGCACCGCGCACAGCCGAACGCGCAGTGCCTTGCTGTCGCGGAAGCCCTTCGTGTACCAGGTCGCGTGCTTGCGGAAGCCGCGCACGCCCCAAGCCTCGCCGAACCAGGCGGCGAGCAGGCGCGCGTGCGCGAGCATCAGCTCCGCGACCTCGCCGAAGCGCGGCGGGTCGAGTGGCTCGCGGCCGTCGAAGACGTCTGCAAGATCGCGGAACAGCCATGGCCGACCGAGACAGCCGCGCCCGACGACGACGCCGTCGCAGCCGGTGGAGCGCATCATGCGCAGCGCGTCCTCGGCTTCCCAGATGTCGCCGTTGCCGAGCACCGGGATCGAGCGCACCGCCTCGCGCAGTCGCGCGATGGCGTCCCAGCGCGCTTCGCCGTCGTAGAGCTGTGCGGCGGTGCGCGCGTGCAGGGCGACCGCGGCGCAGCCCTCTTGCTCCGCGATGCGGCCGCAGTCGAGGAAGGTCTCGTGTGCGTCGTCGATGCCGATGCGGAACTTCAGAGTGACTGGCACGCCGCGCGCGCGAGTCACGGCTGCGCGCACGATGTTCCGCAACAGCCTCGGCCGCAGCGGCAGCGCCGCGCCTCCGCCCCGCCGAGTGACCTTGCGCACCGGGCAGCCGAAGTTCATGTCGATGTGGTCGACGCGTCCCGCATCGACGAGAAACGCGACCGCCTCGCCCACGTACTTCGGGTCGACCCCGTACAGCTGCAGGCTGCGCGGCTTCTCCTCGGGGCTGAAGCCCGCGAGTCGCAAGGTCTTCTCATTTCCCTCGACGAGCGCGCGCGCCGTGATCATCTCGGACACGTACAGACCCGCGCCGAAGCGCTTGCACAGCGTGCGAAAGGGCGCATTCGTGACCCCGGCCATGGGCGCCAGGACCACCGGGGGCCACACTTCGAGTCTGCCGATCGAGAGGGGCGCGAACTCGCCGCGGCGCGCCGCCGGTATGTCGCGATTGAAAGCGCTTCGGTATTGCTCGTTCATCCGGGGCGTCGAAGCGTAGCGGGGCTCGATTGACTATGCTGCGCGGCCCCGAGGGGGTTTTTCGGATTTGAGACGGTTCGGACTCCTGCTGGCGCTCGGACTCGTGCCGCTGCTCGGGCTCGGCGCCATCGGTCTCGTCGACTACGACGAAGCGGCCTACGCCGAGGTCGCCCGCGCGATGCTGGCGACGGGGAACTGGCTCGCGCCGAACCTGTGCGGTCACGTGTGGTTCGAGAAGCCGCCGCTCCTCTACTGGACCGTGGCCGCGGGCATGAAACTTCTCGGTGTAGGGCCTGAGGGCGCGCGGCTCGGCACCGCGCTCGCGGGCTGTCTGGCGCCGCTCGCGCTGTTCGGCTTCGCGCGCCGGCCGCTCGGGGAGCGCGGGGCGTTTGCGGGCGCGCTCGTGCTCGCGGCGTCGCTCGAGTTCGCGGCGCTCGCGCGGATCGCACTCACCGACATGCTGCTGCTCCTGTGGTTCGTGGTGTGTCTCGGCGCGCTGCACCGCGCGTTCGAGGCGCGCGAGCGCAGCACGCGCTGGTTCGCGCTCGCCTGCGCTGCCGCCGCAGGGGCCGTGCTCACGAAAGGGGCGATCGGCGCGCTGTTCCCCGGCCTCGCGGCGCTCGCCGAGCTCGCCTTCCGCGGGCGACTTCGCGACGCCCTGCGCCCGAGCTGGATCGCGCTCGCACTCGCGATCGTCGGCGGGATCGGAGCGTCGTGGTATGTCGCGCTCGGACTCACTGAGCCCGGCGGGTTCGGCTTCATGCGCTCGCTGTTTCTCGAGCATCACGTCGGCCGCTTCAGTCGGCCGATGCAGGGACACGGCGGCGGGATCTTCTACTACGTGCCGGTGCTCGCGCTCGGTCTCTTTCCGTGGAGCCCTCTCTTTCCGCTCGCGCTCGCGCGCGCCGACCTGCGCGCCGACGACGAGCGCGCGCGCTTCCTGCGCCTGTTTCTCTTGCTCTCCGCATTGACCGTTTTGTTCTTCACGATCGCGGCGACAAAGCTCGCGAGCTACGTGGCGCCCGCGCTTCCCGGCCTCGCGCTGCCGATCGGCGCGCTGCTCGCGCGGACGCACGACGAAGGCGATCGTGCGCTTCGTGTCTCGCAGCGCGTGACCCTCGCGTTCGTCGCGGCGCTGGCGGTCGCCGCTTCGCTGCTGCCGCTGCTTCACCCGAGTGTTCCGGCGCTGCTCGGCGCGAAGGCGGCGCTGCACCCGGCGCTCGCGAATCCGCTGGAGCTCGGGCCCGGCAGCGCCGTCGCGGCGGTCGCGCTCGCGGCCGGGGCCGCGCTCGCACTGCTCGCGTGGCGCGCACAGCGCGGCGAGCGAGCGCTCGTGTCACTCTCCGTCGCGGTGATCGCCTTCTACGGCGCCCTGTATCAGATGGTGCTCCCGCACATCGACGCGCAGGTGAGCGCACCCCTGCGCCGCATCGCGATGCGCGCGGCGGAGCTCACGGAGCCCGACGAGCGCGTGCTCATGCTCGGCCTGCGCCATCGGCCGAGTGTCTGCTTCTACGGCGAGCGCGCGACTTACTTCACGAGCGAGAGCGGCGGACGCTGGACGGAGGCGGAGGTCTTCGGCGACCACCACGCGCGCGTCGGCATCACGGGCGAGCCGCAGCTCGCGCGCTTCCCAGAGAGCGCGCGCCTCGACATCCTCGAGCGCGACGGCGGCTACGTGCTGTTCCGAATTCCCGAAGATGGCGCCGGGACCGGGCGCTGAGCGCCCGAACGGAGCCCCAGCGACGCGAGCCAGAGGACCGCAGCGAGCGCGAGCGCGCCGCCGCCGCGCACCGCCCAGGTCTTGCCGGCGAGCACGCGCGCTTGGGGCCTGGGCAGCGCAACGCCGTCCCAGCGGAGCACGGGATTGAGAAACAGCACGGCCCCGTGGGCGATCACTTCCACGCGCACGTACGGGTCGTCGGCGCCGATCGAGTAACTCGCCTCGGGGCGGCCCGACACCTCGTAGCGCAGGTCACCGTACGGGCCGTAGAAGCGGATCACGTTCGCGCGCTCGCCGACGCGGACGTGCAGCTGCCCGTTCTCGATCTCGCACAGCTCGAGCGCGATCGGTCCCTCGCCTTGACGCGTGTACAGTGAGTGGAAGCGACCGTCGCGCAGCGCGCGCAGGATCGCCTCGGGCGTGCGCTCCGCGGTGTGGACGACCACGGCGCCGATTCCGAGGTGACTCCCTGCGTCCGTCTCGGTCTGCGCGTGACCGTCGTCGGCGGCCATGCCCCAGATAGGCCGGCCCGCGGACAGCGCGGCGTCCCAGAAGTCGTCCCATACTCCGTACTTCGTGGCCACCTCGATGGCGTCGTAGCCAGTGAGTCGCTCGAGGTCGGCGATCGAGAACGACGCCGCCTTGGTCGGATGATTCACGACGACGAACGGCGCGCTCGCCCGCAATCGGTCGATCACGTCCTGCTTCTGGCGCGTGCTCCGCCCGAGCGGATAGTCGAACCAACTCACGTGGTCCGCGCCGATCACCGTGTGGTGGTGACGCCCGGGTGTGAAGCCGTGCTCGTACGACGACAGGTAGATCTCGCCCGCGTCGCCGTCGGGCTGCGAGAGCGACATGTAGTCACTGATGCCGATCACGTCGTAGCCGCGCGCCTTGTACATCGCGAAGAGCTCGTGGCGCGGCGTGTTTCCGAAGGTGAGTCCGCCCCAGGCTTCGGAGTGGGCGTGGAAGTTGGCGAGCAGTCCGCCGCCCCGATAGCCGGCGTACGGGTTGTACCAGTGGTCGCCCCGGAACGGCTGGGGAGCGGGGAACTCGTAGAACGGGGCCCATGCGAGCTCGAAGTACGCGAGCACGGCGAGCGCGAGGACGAGCGCCGCGAAGAAGCGTCGAAGGTGTCGTGTCACGCGCGGGAGAATTACACGCGCGCGCCCGATGCGCCGCGCCAAAACGCCTCGAGCGCGGGCACGGGATCCGACGTGAAGATGATTTCATCCCGCCACCACGCGGGCAGGCGGTCGAAGTACTCGGGCTCGGAGAAGCGGCGATCGAGGAGCACGATCGCACCGACGTCGTCGGGGCCGCGCAGCACGCGACCGCCGGCCTGCACCGCGCGCGCGAGCCCAGGAACGAGATAGGCGTACTCGAAGCCCGCGCCCAGCTCGCGCTCGAAGTGCGCGCGCACGAGCTCCCGCTCGAGGTCGAGCTTGGGCAGGCCCGGCCCGACGACGAAGGCGCCGATCGCGAGCTCGCCCGCGTAGTCGACGCCTTCGGCCAACACACCTCCGTGTACGCCGCAGACCAGCAGGGTCTCGCTGCGGTTGGCGCGCAGGCGCGCGAGGATCGGCTCGACCGGCGCGCCCGGCAGCTGCAACACCACGCGCAGCTCGCCCGCGGGCAACTTCGCCACGACCTCGTCGCGGAACGCGAAGCTCGGGAAGAACGCGAGCCAGTTGCCGCGACGCGTGGCCGCGCAGCGCGCGATCGTGCGCGCGATCTCCGCGGCGTGCTCGGAGCGCACGCGGAAGCGCGTGTCGACCGCGGTCGAGCCGACCAGCAGGCGGCGCTCGCGCGGGAACGGGCAGGGGAGGTCGAGCGAGAGACTCCGCGGACCGGCGACGCCCAGCAGCCGCGCGTGGTGCTCGAGCGGCGCCAAGGTCGCGCTCATCAGCACTGCGGCGTGAAAGCCGCGGATGCGCGCGCCGATCCAAGGCGCGGGATCGAGACACAAGAGCGCCGCGCGCTCCGGCGACCAGAGCGCGGCGAACTGATCCGGATCGGTGTCGGCGGCGCTGGCGAAGTCGCGCACGTCGGCAAGCGCGCTCTGCACCGGATCTCGCAGGCGCGCGTCGCGTCCCTCGCGCCGCGCCGCGAGCCGCGCATCGCGCGGCCCGCCGTGGTTCACGAGCGCCTGTGTCTCGGACTGCGCGAGCGCGGCGCGCAGCGCGATCGGCTCGAAGAAGCCGCGCGCCGCGGGCTCGACCCAGGGCGCAACCGACTCGCGCTCCTCGCCCAGGCGCGCCGCAACGTCCGCGCAGTGACTCGCCACGTCGCGCAGGAGCGCGCCCGCGTTCGCATACGCGGCTTCGCTCTGAGCCTCGAGCGCCGCGCCGAGTGACTCGAGTCGGGCCAGGTCGAGCGCCGGCGAGAGCGCGCCGCGGGCGCGCTCGGGCAAATCGTGCGCTTCGTCGACGATCAGGAGGTCCCGGCCCGAGGCTTCGTTCAGGAGGTGGCGCAGGGCGACGCGCGGATCGAAGACGTAGTTGAAGTCGCAGACGACCACGCTCGCGCGCTGCGCGAGCCGCAAGCTCACCTCGAACGGACACAGCTCGAGGCCTCGGGCCTCGACCGCCACCTCCTCGGCGGTGACCACGCCGCGAGTCTCGAGTGAGTCGAGAAGCCCCGTGCGCATCAAGCGCTCGACGAAGCGCCGTCCCCAGGGACAGCGGCGCTCGACGCAGCCGAGCTGCGCCTGCGGACAGACCTTCTCCTTCGCCGAGATCTGCAGCGCCAGCGCGGGTCCGCCGGCCGGCAGCATGCGCCGCAGTGTCTCGAGCGCGAGCTCCTGCTGCGAGCCGCGCGAAGTCACGAAGAAGACGCGCCGGTCGTTCGCGAGCGCGTCGCACAGGAACGGGTGCAGAGCGGCCGCCGTCTTGCCGACCCCCGTGGGCGCCGCGCACAGGAGCACGAGGCCGGACGCCGCCGCGCCCGCGACCTCGCGCAGCATCTGCTGCTGCACGGGACGCGGCTCCGGGAACGGGAACGGCGGCGCGAGTGACCGCCGCCCGCGCGCGCGGCCGAGGTCGACTTCGGCGCGGTGCGCGAGCTCGTGCAGGCGCGCGCGCAGGAGGTCCTCCCAGGGCTCGCGGCGGAAGGCGACGTCGATCCGCGTCGGCTCGCGGCCGTCGGCGGAGATCTCGACCACGGCGACGCGTGCGATCGAGTGACCCCCGAGCTCGAAGAGCAGCGCCGTGAACCCCGCGCGCTCGAGCGCGCGCGCCGGCCCGGTCTCCGGGTCGGCGTCGGGAACGAGGCGCAGCAGCTCGAGCGAGACGCCGCGCGCGTGGGAGCGCGCGACGTCCACCCGCCCCGACACGTGGATCGTCCACTCGCGCCAGGTGAGCGGGACCTCGAAGCGCTGCTCGACCCGCGCGCCCGAGTCACTCGCGCGCTCGAGATACTCCCGACGCGCGCCGCTCGCCGCGCGCAGCTCGTCCGCGCCGCTCCCCGCGCCGTGCTCGCCGGCGTCGAGCAGGTCCTCGACGCCGACGGCGAGCGTGCGCGCGGTCTCGTCGGCGACGATCACGCGCGCGCGCGAGTCACTTCGACGGCGGCCCGGTCGGGATGTCGCGGAACGCCGTGTCCTTGTCGAGCCGCGGCTCGGGCGGGAGTCGCAGCACGCGCTCCGCCAGGATGTTGCGCATGATCTCGTCGGTGCCGCCGGCGATGCGCAGACCCGGCGAGCCGAGATACGCCTCCTGCGCCGCGCCGAGCGCGCCGCCCGCGAGGCCCTGCAGCTCGATCGCGAACGCAGACACTTCCTGTCCGAGCGGCGCGCCGACGAGCTTGCCGATCGAGCTCTCCGGTCCCGGCGTCGTGCCCTTCGAGAGCGCGGTCAGCGTCCGATAGCCGGTGTACTTCAGGCCCGCCGAGCGGATGTAGAAGTCGGCGATCTTCTGGCGCACCGCGCTGTCTTCGAGCGCGGGCTTGCCGTTCAGTTCCGCTTGCCGCGCCTGTCGGATCAGGTCCTCGGTGCGCATGCCGCCGCCGCCGCCGCCGATCGACGCGCGCTCGTTCATGAGCGTGGTCAGCGCGACGCGCCAGCCGTCGCCGACACGCCCGAGCCGGTTCGAGTCCGGCACTTTCACGTCGCTGAAGAACACCTCGTTGAAGCCCGAGCCGCCGTTGATCTGCTTGATCTGGCGGATGTCGATGCCGGGCGCCTCCATGTCGACGATGAAGTAAGTGAGTCCCGCGTGCTTGGCCACCGTGGGATCGGTGCGAGTCACGATCATGCCCCACTTGCTGAAGTGCGCGCCGGTGGTCCAGATCTTCTGGCCGTTGATGATCCAGTCGTCGCCCTTCTTCACGGCCGACGTGCGCAGGCCCGCCAGGTCCGAGCCCGCCGCCGGCTCACTGAAGAGCTGGCACCAGATCTCCTCGCCGCGCGCCATCTTCGCGATGTACTTCGACTTCTGATCCGGCGTGCCGTGCGCCATGATCGTCGGACCGAGCATGCCGAGCCCGATGCCGAAGATTGCCGGCGGAACCCGGTACTTCCCTTCTTCCTGATTCCAGATGACCGACTGAATGGGCGTGGCTTCGCGGCCGCCGAACTCCTTCGGCCAAGTCAGCACCGCCCAACCATTGTCGTACTTGGTCGCCTGCCAGGCCTTGGCCTTCTTGATCGTGTCCGGGTCGTCGCGCTCGGCGAGCATGTTGTTCGCTTCGCCCTTGGCGAGCGGCTTCATGTGCTTGTCGAGGAACGTGCGCGCCTTTGCGCGGAACTCGGCCTCTTCCTTGGTGTCGTTGAAGTCCACGCCGATCTCCCTCTACGCCGCTTGCTTCGCGGCGAGTCGCTGCACGAGTTTCTCGCGCCAGTAAGACGCGGTTCCGATCACGAGCCCCTGCTGCTTCGCGCGCCGGTAGAACAGGTGGCAGTCGTACTCCCAGGTGAAGCCGACGCCGCCGTGCATCTGCACCATCTCGACGCTGGTCAGATCGAACGCCTGAGTCGCCGAGACGCGCGCCGAGGGCGCCGCGAGCGCGAGCTCCGGGTCGTCGTTCTCGAGCGCCCACGCGCCCCAGTAACAGTTCGACTTGGCCAGCTCGAGCGCGACGTACTGATCCGCCATGCGGTGCTTCAGCGCCTGGAACGACGCGATCGGCCGGCCGAAGGCGTATCGGCCCATCGCGAACTCGCGCGTGATCTCGAACGCGCGCTCCGCGCTGCCCACTTGCTCGAACGCCAGGAGCACGGCGGCGCGGTCGAGCAGGCGTTCGAGCAGCTCGTAGCCCTTGCCCTCGGCGCCGAGCGCCTCGGCGGGAGCGCCCGCGAAGTTCAGCTCCGCGCAGGCCTGGGTCGGGTCGATCGACTCCGTCGGCGTGCGAGTGACTCCTCCGGCGGCGACGTCGACGAGCGCCAGAGTGACTCCAGAGCCGGACTTCGCCGCGACCACCGCGAGGTTCGCGATGTTGCCCGCCGCGACGCCGATCTTCTTGCCCGAAATCTTGCCGCCGCTGAAGCTCGTCTTCAGGCTTCCCGGCGACGGGAAGCCCGGGCCCTCGGCCAGCGCGAGCGTCCCGACCGCGGCGCCGGACGCCAGCGCGGTGAGCCACTTCTTCTTCTGCGCGTCGTTGCCGGCAATCAAGATCGCCTCGGTCGCGAGATACACCGACGGCGCGAACGGGATCGGCGCGAGTGAGCGCCCGACCTCGGTCGCGATCAGCGCGAGCTCGAGATACCCGAATCCCGCCCCGCCGTAGATCTCGGGAATCGCCGCTCCCTGCCAGCCCATCTCGGCGGTGGCTTTCCAGAGCTCGGGGCTCCAGTCCTTGCCCGATTCGAGCACGTCCCTATTGGCCTGCAGAGGCGAGTGCTCGGCGAGGAAATCCCGCGCCGTCTTCTGCAGGAGCTTTTGGTCTTCGGAGAAGTCGAAGTTCATGCGCGGATGATACGGGGGCGGTCTCCCCGTAATCAAACGCACGGGGCGGCCCTCGCCGCGCCTCGTCTATCTGTATGATCCGGCGCGTGAAGACACTCTCCGGACGGGTCGCGGTAGTCACGGGGGCGGCGAGCGGGATCGGGCGCGCGCTGGCGCTCGAGCTCGCGGGCCGCGGCTGCGCGCTCGCGCTCGTGGACGTGAACGAGACGGGGCTCGCGGAGGTCGCGGATCGCGTGCGCGCGCTGGGGCGCAAGGTCTCGGTGCACGTCGCCGACGTCGCGAGTCGCGCGCGCATGGAGCGCCTGCCCGGCGAAGTGATCGCGGAGCACGGTCACGTGCACGTCGTGGTGAACAACGCCGGCGTCGCGGTCTCGGGCACGCTCGTCGATCAGTCGCTCGACGACTTCGCCTGGATCGTCGGCATCAACTTCTGGGGCGTGGTCTACGGCTGCAAGGGGTTCCTGCCGCACCTGCTCGCCGAGGACGAGGGCCACCTCGTGAACATCTCGTCGCTCTTCGGCCTGGTCGGCGTGCCCACTCAGGTCTCGTACAACGCGACGAAGTACGCGGTGCGCGGCATCTCCGAGGCGCTGATCTCGGAGCTCTCGGGTACACATGTCGGTGTCACCTGCGTGCACCCGGGTGGCATCCGCACGAACATCGTGCGCGCCGCGCGCGCGTCGACGGCGAAGAACGCGGAAGAGAACGAGCTCACGGCCGCCCAGTTCGAGCGCTGGGCCATGCCTCCGGAGAAAGCCGCGCGCAAGATCGTGCGCGCGATCGAGCGCAACCAGGCGCGGGTGCGGATCGGGGTCGAGACGTACATCGGTGACTGGGCGAAGCGGCTATTCCCGGTGTCGACCCAGCGCTTGGTCGGTTGGGCCTGGCGCCGTTCACGGCCGTGATCTGGAGCTGCGCGGCGAGTGACACGAGCAGCGTGCGGATGACCCTCCGGGTCGACGGACGGCCATTGGCTCACGCCGCTCTCTGCGTCGTCCTCGACCAGTGACTGCTTCCAGGTGAGCCGGGTGCGGTCGGCGTAGACGACGAGCGCGCTCGACCTGGTCGCGCGCATCCTGATCGCACGGTCCGGCGGCGATGTCTCTCCTTCTCCGCTTCTCCGCGTGGTTGGTGATACAAAGGACGCGGTCCCATTCGACCAGGGAGGGAGGAGCGGTGAAGACACGGAACATCAAGCGGGCCGCTGTGTTGGCCTCGCTGTGCGCGGCGTTCGTGAGTCAGTCGACTCTCTCGGGCGCCGACGAGGCGTCGGATCTGCGCCAGCTGAAGGCCGAGGTCGCGGCGGAGAGGAAGGCGCTCTCGGAGGAACGCGCGGCGCTCGCCGATCAGAGACGCCGGATCGACGAGGCGCTCCTGAGTCTGCAGGACCAGTCCGTCGAACCGAAGCCGAGTGACTCGTCGCGCTCGCTGCCGCCCGTCGGCGCGCCACAGGCGACGGAGGCGAAGCCCGGTCCGCATCTCGACGTGTACGGCTTCATCCAGGCAGACTCGATCTACGACTTCAACCGCGTAGATCCGGCTTGGAACGCGACCCTGCGCGCGTCGAAGATCCCAGTCACTTGCCCCGGCGACGCGGGCTGCGGACGGGACGGTGAGACGGTCTTCAGCGTCCGTCAGTCACGACTCGGCTTCAACGGCTTCATCCCCACGGCCGCAGGCGACATCAAGACCAAGTTCGAGTTCGACCTCTTCGGCGTCGGCGCCGACGCGGGCAACACGACGATGCGCGTGCGCCACATCTGGGGCGAGCTGGGTCACTGGGGTGCCGGGCAGACCAACAGTGTCTTCATGGACGGCGATCTGTTCCCGAACACCATCGACTACTGGGGCCCCGTGGGCATGGTGTTCCTGCGCAATCCGCAGATTCGCTGGACGCCGGTGCAGGACGAGAACTGGAAGCTCGCGTTCGCGATCGAGGCGCCCGGCGCGGGCATCGACTCGGGGAAGGTCGCGCAGATCGACCCGAGCTTCGCCGCGTCGCCGTGGAACAAGTATCCCGACGTGACCGGCATGGTGCGCTTCAATGACTCGTGGGGTCACCTGCAGTTCTCGGCCCTCCTGCGTTCGCTCGGCGTCGAGGGGACGACGGGCACCGGCGATCAGTTTCACCGCCGCGTCTTCGGCTGGGGCTTGAACATCGGCAACGTGCTCGAGGTGGGCTCGCTGATCGAGTCACTCAAGGGCGATCAGCTGATCTCGGGGATCGTCTACGGCTACGGCATCGCGAACTACATGAACGACGGCGGCAACGACGTCGCTCCCGATGCGAGCGCGGACGCGGCGGCCGTGCCGACGCTGGGCTGGCTCGTGTACTACAACCGGACCTGGAACGAGCGCTGGACGAGCTCGTTCGGCTACAGCCAGCACCAGCAGTTCAACGTCGGCGGTCAGTCCGCGGCGTCGTTCGCCGAGGGCGACTACGCCAACGTGAACGTGCTCTGGCACCCCGTCCCGGAGATGTTCGTCGGCCCCGAGTTCATCTGGGGCAAGCGCAAGAACAACGACAGCAACGGCGGCTCGGACAGCCGGGTCCAGGTCTCGTTTCACTACGACTTCGGCGGAAGAATCGGCCCGCGCTGAGCGCGAGTCATCATCACGAGAAAGGAAGGAATCATGAGGAAGTCACTGATCGTCGCGGCGTCGGTTCTGCTCGCATGGGCGACGCTTCATGGTGT
>Ga0326726_10001778_pt1 | contig 20077 bp, 15 predicted proteins | sample MHFenrmetagenome_2_FD_207603 | JGI IMG/M metagenome (GOLD analysis project Ga0326726, IMG submission 207603) | Lab enriched peat soil microbial communities from Michigan Hollow, Ithaca, NY, United States - MHF15MN | ecosystem: Environmental > Terrestrial > Soil > Wetlands > Peat | place: USA... | reverse complement strand
CATTGAAGTACGGCCCACCATTGCCGGAACAATTTCCTGAAAAACCGAAGTAATTCTTTTCCGCCTCGTGTGATCACTAATCCGCATCTGGGACCGGTGAAATCGACGGGTCGCCGGCAATCAGCACGGCTGCCATTGGGGCCGACGCTTAGGCGAACATCGGCGCTGGTCACAGAATGGTCACAATACTGGGGCCACTCTGCAAAGTTAAGTTGTTGACAAATAATGTGGATAAGGCGGTAGTACGCAGCCCTGAAAAGGCTGGCGTCGGCGGTTCAACTCCGTCCCTGGCCACCATCATTCCAAAGCACTTAGCCTGATTCATCCCGCCAGCGCCAGTCCGCTCTCAGTCCGCATTCACAAAGGACACTAAATGCTGTCTGCGTAAATCAATCAACTTAAATAACTTGGACAAGTGCAATACTTTTTCGGTCCGCTATCAGTCCGCTCTGCTCGGTCGCGTGGGCCGCAGATGATCCTCGACGAGCATGTTGGTTTACCCGCCTCCGGTGATTAGCTAAGCTCATCCGGGCATCGTGGACGGAAAACAGTCCGCAGCGTGTTCAATAGGGCATTGGCCTGTTCTCCCTCCAAGTGGGCAGTGATCAGTCTTTATTCTCAATCTGAATGATTTTTATTGGCACATCGTCAGGGTTTTCGTCCGAATGCGGCCCCTCCCCAGGGTTCCACAGCACAAAAGGCGGCTTTTGCTTTTCGTTTTCCTTCATCTGGCGAGAGTCGAAGATAAGTTTCCCGTCAGGGTCTCGGACGATTATGTCGCCAATTTGCTGGATGTAGAGCGTACTGGGCAAACAATGAGTATGGACTGGCTCTTTGCTGTGTGGCGGGATTATTACCTCCAGCACTCGGACGTGCTCATTCTCAAAGATCACCTTGTGAGTTTTAGGCGCTGCTTCCACGCCATCCAGGTCTCCCGGCCAAGGGCATACCCCCTTGGAGCGATTCGTCCTGTTCTGGGGCCTGCCAGCTGGAGCGGCCACTAACATTGTGACCAGAATCGACAAAAACGCGAACGTCTTCACGGCTTCCCCCCTTTGTTTTGGGCTCGCCAACCCGTCAGGCTCTCTGCAGCCAGGCGACTGCGTGGCCTATCAACGCCCCACGCGCAAGGACAGGAACCGCCAGCTGTAAGGCGGTCATGAGCCCCACACCCCAGATCGTAGCTCGATGCAGTGAGCGCCGAGTCCAGAGATCATAGACGACCAGGAGCACAGGAAAGCTATTCACAAAAACGTAAAATGGCACGGGGTTTTGCGCTATGTTTCCTACTATTGGCCAACGCGCAATTGCAGGGATAATAATCAAGAATGTAGCGCACAGAACAAGCCGTTTGTGCGTTGGTGCATCACGACGGGCAAGAAAGGCCCATGAAATTAGAAAGGCGAAGAGACAGAGCAAGAGAATATCTTGCGCGGTAATTATTTGGAGGACAAACGTTGGGGCGAATCTTCTCTGTATTGCACCAATCAGCGTGGCGAAGCCGGTAATTACCATCAGTGGTGCCAGGAACATTCCGGCGATACCCAGCCGCATGTGCCAGCCTGTGTGGCGGCTTGCGACAAGGGCGACTTGAGCCACCAGCAAGGCAATCCAAAGTGTGAATAGCGCGCCGTGCACATGAACCATTATGCTGGGGAGTTTCGCCCAGAAGGCGCCGGCAAGGAAGTAGGTTCGCGCAAAACCGGCTGAGACAGCGATCAGAACCAGTAAGGCGATTCCGGAGAAGAACCGCCTGTCCCGTTGCCCGGTGCGCTCTGCGTGTTTGCCTTGCGAAACCGCCGCTGTTGTCATTCCCGTTGCTCCAAGAGGGTCCTGGCTCCAAAAGGCTCTGTCCTGTTTGGCTAGCGGACAGCACCCTTCTTCGCCGTGCGCTTTATGACCGCTCTATTGTTAGTTAGCGAAAAAACCTGTCCAAACCTGTAATCCTGTGAGAAAAATAACTGGGGCTTACCTGAGGACGGAACAGATTGAATGTGAAGATGGATTCCTCTGAACAGGACATTACCGAAATTCTTCAGGCTTGGCGGAGCGGTGACGAGGACGCACTGGAGAGGTTAACGCCCCGCGTTTATGTCGAGCTACGCAAAGCTGCAAAGCGCGGGCTGCGACGGGAGCGCGACGGCCACAGCCTGCAGACCACTGCGCTCATTAATGAGCTATATCTACGCATTGATAAGCTTCAAAAGATTGATTGGCAGAGCCGAGCCCACTTCTTTGCGGTTTGCGCGCGCCAGATGAGACGGATACTGATTGATCAGGCACGCATACGACAATCTCAGAAGCGCGGGTCTGAAGCGCCGGTTCTGTCGCTTGAGGAAGCGCCCGAACTTGCGACGAATCCTCAGTACGATCTGCTAAAACTGAATACTGCCTTGGAGTCCCTGGCCAAGATAGACGAACGTAAAGCCCGGGTCGTGGAGATGCGTTTTTTCGGTGGTTTGAGCATGGAAGAGATCGCCAACGTGCTGAACGTTTCGCCCGAAACAGCTGCACGTGATTGGCGCCTAGCCAAGGCATGGCTTCGGCGCGAGATGGAAAGCTGAAGCATGGACAATCGCTGGCAGAAGATCGAAGCCCTTTTTCAACAGGCCGCCGATGTTGATCGGAATCAGCGGGACACCCTGCTTGACCGCGTCTGCGCTGGGGACGAGTCGTTGCGGGCAGAAGTCGAGTCGCTTCTTAAACAGCACGACCAGTCACGTGAGTTTATGGAAGAGCCCGTCATTCCTGGCACGCACCTCGATGAAAGGGGCTTGGCGAAGATCGGGCCGCTAGAGGGAGGTTCGCGGTCCGATGACAAGCTTATTGGGCATTACCGCGTTATGGCGCAAATCGGCGCTGGTGGGATGGGTGTCGTTTTTAAAGCTCAGGACACGCGCCTGGATCGGCTGGTAGCACTAAAACTTCTATCGACTGAACTCGCAACCGACGCGCTAGCGCTGGAACGCTTTCGACGCGAGGCGAAAGCAGCATCGGCGCTCAATCATCCGAATATTTGTACGATTTACGAGATCGGCGAACACAATGGGCAGCCCTTCATGGTAATGGAGTATTTGGAGGGGCACACACTCCGAGAACTCGCGTTCGGCCGTGGCTTGGAAGTCGAGCGCCTCGTGGATCTGGCGATCGAGATTGCAGATGCGCTCGACGTGGCGCATTCGAAGGGGATTACTCATCGCGATATCAAGCCCGCCAACATCTTTGTTACCAATCGTGGTCACGCGAAGATCCTCGACTTTGGTTTGGCAAAAGTGAATCGTCCACGTGCCGATAAGGTGGGCTTCTCGAAAACAGTGACAGAAGGGGACCTGACCACTCCGGGCACGACGCTTGGCACTGTGGCCTACATGTCACCGGAGCAGGCGTTAGGGAAAGAACTCGACGCGCGTACAGATCTTTTCTCGTTTGGAGTCTTGCTATATGAAAGCGCAACCGGCATCTCTCCATTTCGGGGCGACACGCCTGCCGCGACTTTTGACGCCGTTTTGAACAAGCCAGTCCCTCCTCCCAGCCGCATTAATCCCAATCTGCCGGCTGAGTTGGACCGAATTATCGATAAGGCCCTCGAAAAAGGTCGCGACGTTCGGTATCAGAGCGCGGCTGAAATCCGCGCCGACTTGACACGGCTAAAAAGAAACTCGCAGACGGGGGTAAGTCTTGAAAACAGGAAAACGGAGTCCGAGTTCAAGAAGCGCCTGACACGTCGCGCCAAGATACTCTTCGGCGCTGTTTTCGCACTTGCATTCCTGGTCATTGGCCTAGTCTTCTATGCGAATCCATTTGCAGCGAAAACCGATTCCATCGACTCGGTAGCTGTCCTGCCGATTACCGTCGAGGGAAACGATCCCGACGCCGAGTTTCTCGGCGACGGCATAACTACCAGTCTCATTGATAGGCTGTCTGAGATTCCCAATCTCAGGGTGATGTCGCGAAGTTCTGTCTTCCACTACCGGGGACGCGATATTGACCCAGAAGCAATTGGCCGTGCGCTTAACGTGGGAGCTGTGCTTGTGGGACACACGGTGCGGAGGGGCGACACTCTCTTCTTAAATGCAGAACTGGTACGGACAAAGGACAACAGTCACATCTGGGGCGATGAGTACAGCCGAAAAGTCTCGGATATTTTGCCCTTTCAAGCAGAGCTGGCGCGAACAATTTCAGAAAAACTGCGCATCAAATTGTCTCCGGAGCAGCAGCAAAGGATTGTCCAGATGGGTACCCGAAGTCCGGACGCCTATGCCTTGTATCTGAGGGGCCGCGATTCTGCCGACCGGCTTACGGTCGAAAGCCTCAGCGACTCAGTTAGCTTTTTCCAGAAGGCTGTCGATCAAGACCCGAATTATGCCTTGGCGTATGCCTCGATGGCGGAATCTTATAACCTACTTGGCGCTTTTCATTACCTGCCTCCAGAAGAGGCGTTTCCGAAGGCCGCCGCTGCTGCGAAGCGGGCAGTCGAACTCGATGGCAATCTGGCCGAAGCTCATGTTGTTTTCGGTGGAGTGCTATTCCACCACTGGGATTTCACCGGCGCACGACGCGAGTATGTGCAAGCAATCGAACTGAACCCAAACCTGCCCAGTGCTCGGTTCGACTATGCAAGCTACCTGGAATCGGCGGGAAAACTCGATGATGCATTGCGGGAACTCGAGACTGCCCGCGAGCTAGACCCACTTTCGACATCGCCGATAAACCTCCTGGCGGTGTGCCATTTCTTCCGACGTGAATATGACAAAGCTCTGGAACAATGGCGCAAGTCACTTGAAATCAGCCCAAATTCTCCTATCGCCCATTGGAACCTCTTTCACGTGTACATGGCGAAATCGATGTTCGGGGAAGCCATTACAGAATTGGAAGAGCGATTGAAGCTCGAGGGCAGAACCGAGGACGCGAAGCGGATCTCAGAAAGCTACCAACATGGTGGATGGCGGGACGCACTCAGAGTACTTGCACAAATTAGCGAGAAGCCTTCCTCTCGAGGTTACGATCCATTTGCAGTTGCCTCCGCCTATTCCTATCTCGGCGAAAAGGATGAAGCCCTCTCGTGGATAGCAAAGGCAATCGACGCCCGCTCCAGCTTCTTCGTCTATCTGAAAATAGATCCGGCGTGGGATCAGATCCGTTCGGACCCGCGCTTTGCGGAACTCATCCGTCGAGCAGGTCTGCCCAAATAAAAGCAACTACCTGCCACATCCGGGTTCATCTTAAATCATTGATCATAATGTTCGGTTCGAAATAGAAAGCCGACGCTTAGGCGAACATCGGCGCTGGTCACAGAATGGTCACAATAAAGTGGCCACCTTGACAGGTTAAGTCGTTGCATTGAAAAAGGGTTTAGGCCCAAAGAACTGAAAAGGCTGGCGTCGGCGGTTCAACTCCGTCACTGGCCACCATCATTCCAAAGGACATAATAAGGATCCGATGGGCGGCGGCCAGTCCGCTCGTAGTCCGCATTCACGAACCGTAGTTACCCGCGTCTTCGCAGCTCGATGATGCTGAAGAACTTACGCCGGTGCAGTTGCTCCGCAGTCCGCTTTCAGTCCGTTCTTGTCTGGCGCATGGCTCAGAATCGCGGTCAGCATTTTCCCGGCTGCGACCATGCGATCGCGGCTGACTGCGTGAGTGTAGAACTGAAGCGTCAGCTTGACGTCACTGTGTCGAAGCAGCGTTTGCACAGTTTTTGGATCAGTTCTAATCCGGATAAGAAATGAAGCAAGGCTGTGGCGCAGATTGTGAAAACCGAATCGCCGCGGGTCGTCATCCACGAGTCGGCCGTGATTATCCGGGTGCGATAAAAGGATGCCCGCCTTGACAGCGGCTGGCCGTAGATGATCTTCCACAAGCATGTTGGCGACACGCGGCTGTTTGCCGTTTAGGCGGGTAGAGGGAAAAACCCAGTCACTTGGCTGGGAGAATGTCGTCTGTTGTTTCCACAGACGCATGAACTGGGCGAGCAACGGATGGAGTGGCACTGGGCCCTTTGACGCTTTGCTCTTCGGCAGCCCTATTTGGCCACACGTCCACGTCCGACGCACATGGATTATTGCGTCGGCAAAACTCACGTCCTGCCATTGCAAACCGAGGCATTCGGAGATGCGGAGACCTGTGCCAGCGGCCAAGAGAGTCAGAGTACGCACGGGCTGTTCCAAGTTGAGCAATACTGCATGTGCTTGTTCAGGAGTGAGAATCATGGCTTCGTACCCGCTGGTTGTCCTGCAACGGACAAAGCGCATCGGGTTCGCCTCTTGGGTTCGAGCGATCAGCCCGTATCTTTGGCCGTGCCTATAGACGAGCGACATGACTCGGCGAGTCTTGTCGAGCGTTGGATATGCGAACCCAGCTTTTCGTTTCATGTCCTTCAGCCACTGCTCCACTTCCAGTGGTTCGATACCAAGCGCAATCCTGTTACCCCATCGCGGCAACAATCGGTTGCGCAGCACGCGTTCGTAGGATTGCACTGTGGTGTGTGCCTTCGGGTGGATGGATTCGGCGTGGTCCGCTAGTTCATGTTCGGCGTAATGTTGTGCCAGGTCCGCGAACGTCATGCCTCGCAGTGAATTCACCTGGTTGAGCGGGAGGTGAAGCCTTTCAACTTCCGCCCACACGTTGCTTTTTTCAGGCAAGTCTTTTACCAACCCGATCGGAACCTTGTTTTCGACACGCTTGCCATCAAATTTTCGAGTCGTGCGAAAGAACAATACCCAAGTTTCTCCGTGAATACGGCGTTCCTTTTTCAACCAACCGCGTTGATTTCTCTGCGCCATTGTGTTTTTCCTTCAGGTAACCGACTGCATCGCCGGCATTGTCGACATTGTCGAACATTCTGGAATGTGGCCTGGTGAAAGGAATGAAGAAAAGACTACAGTCGTATGCAAACTGCATATCAGTAAGCGTTCGAGCCTCAATCTTCAATGTACCTTGGGCAACGCTCTGTGATTCACGGGCACAGTATTTTCTCTCGGGTTATGCGGATTCTGGTGCTGAGAAAAAACTTGGCCGTCTATTTATTGAGCCGGAGAAATCGAGCGGCGTTGTTGTACAAAATATCCCGCTTTTGTCCGGAAGTTAGTGCTGGATCATTCTGAATCGTATCGATTGCGGCCGACACCGCATCCGGCCAAACCATCTCGTCAGAGCCAAACATGATGCGGTTCTCGAATCCGGCATCAATCAAGCGGTGCAAGAAATCGTAGAACTGCTTGCGGGGAAATGCGTAATCGATGATCCCGATGTCCACATAAAGTTGAGGGTGGGCGTATAGCGCGGCGATGCTGTCGTCCGCCAAGGGCCAGCCGGCATGCATGGCCCAGAGGCGAAGCTTTGGATGGCGCACGAGAACATCTTCGAGGGTCAGCAGGCTGGACAAGCGCATGCGGTAATTAGGCGCGACGACGTAGGGAGCTCCCGGCGGCCCAGGTCCCACGTGAATGCCGACGGGAATGTCCAGTTCTTCCGCCAGCGCAAAGTACGGTTCCATTCGCGGATCGGTGGCGGCAATCCCCTCGTATTGCGAACTGATTTCAGCAAACGCCATTACGCACTTGCTTTTCACCAATTCGCGTAATTCGTCCACGCTCGGTTTTCCCGACTCCGGGTCGAACGGTAGTGCCGGGAGAATGCGGCCTTCGGATGCCTGCTTCCACCTTTCCATGACCTCGAGGTTGCCATCGGTGACCGCAACGGTCACATTTCGTGTTTTCAGGATTGCCAGCGTGCGCCGCATCAAGTCTTCGTCATTCGAACCAGATCGCAGAGGCGATGGACATGCGGGTTTGTTCTGCACGCGGGCAAAATATGTTTGCGCATCTTCGTGAGTGTCCTTGACTGGCCAGCTCAAAAAAGGTGCGCAAAGATAGAGCGGGGGCGGCCCTAGCTCATCTGCGTGCTTCGCGTGCAGGTGCATGTCGATGACTGGCTCGGCGCTGGTCTGTGACCATACTGGACATGCAACTGTCAGCGCGAGGGGCAACACGAGGCACGTGGCAAAAGACAAAAACCACCCGCGGGAACGTTGTTTCATTGTTGTTTGCCCTTTCACTTTCTTGTGTGTATGACCGTTATGGCTTCCGTATCAGAGGGTTCGATCGATCTCTTCTTTGCTGAGTGACTCTCCAAGAAGAGTCAACCCATGCCGTTCGAACTCCGCTTTGCGTGCTTCCTGGTTCTTCGGATCTTCGCTTCGTGCAACCGACGCCCATTCTGTTTCCATTAATCCCGCGGGTGTGTAGAGATGAATTGCGCCACAGTGAGAATCCTGCGCCACACTCCAGCGGTGCGGGACTTTCATCGGCATGAGCAAAGAATCGCCAAGCTTCAGACGCATGCGCTCGCCGCCAACTTCGGCGACGAATTCACCCGTCATGACATAGATCCATTCATCCTGTTCGTGATGCACGTGAAGCGGGGCGCCCCCGTAGGGGTGATGGTCTCCTGGTGGAAAGACGAAAACTGCAAGGCGCCCCTCAGAGTCAGAGGAGCGGACAACCTCGGTGTCGAACATGCCTGATGGCGATGGGGCGCGCTCATCGACGCCGTTGGGTTTACGTGTGAAACCAGAGCGAACGAGCACGGGATGTCGCGCGGTCCCTTGATCCGGGGCGTGATTCCTTTCGTCCGAAGCTTGCAGCGAAGATGCAAGACGGAAAGGAAACCAGGTGAGCGTCAATCCTGCGCCAGTTGCGAGTAGGCTTCTGCGATTCATGAATGTCCCTTCGTTCGAGTTCGCGGCTTTGTTAGTGGGCATCCCCTCTCCGACTCCCGTGAATGGTCATGGCCCTCTTGAGCGGTCCACCCACTTCGCCCACGTCGCCGGTTTCCGTGAAGGACGTCGCAGAGATGCCCGACCAGACTCCATGCCAAATCATTTTCTTGCCGTTGTACGGGAATTCCATGTTGATGGTTAGCTCCTTCCCATCCCAATTCAAAGAACTATTAGAGTAGGTATCGAAATCGCAAGCTGCGGGACCGAAATTGTTACACAGCATTGCGTGCAGGCTGTTGGTGGTTTTGTCCCACCAATGAAGTGCGATAAGGAACCTTTCTTCAGAAGGAATATGCACATGTTCCTCTTCCATCAAGACATATCCACCGGGGCCGGTTCTCCAGTTCTCTTCGCCGGTGCCGGTGCCCCCGGTCGGGAAAGGGCCGCCGGGCGCAAATTCATAGGTTGTCGCCCAGTTTCCTTTCAGGGCTTTTGTAAGACTCAGCATTTCGGCGGTCGGTCCGACGTCATTCGACGCTGATTGGTTCGCATTGCTACTCCCGACTTCCTCGTTCTTGCTCAGTGTCGCCGGGAGTCTCGTTGCATGAATCGTGAACAACCGCTTCCTGGCTCCTCCTGGGTCTCCATATTCCCCAGTCTGAACGAATGACTTGGGAGTGATGTCTGACCAGACCTCGTGCCAAATTGATTTCTTTCCAGACGTGGATGTTTCGACTTCGTCGATGACGAACTGTTTGCCATCCCAATTCATCGTTATGTCATTCTGCGCACCCTTGACATCACATGTGTACGGCAGCAAGTTTTGACATTCCATCCCGCGGAAACTTTTATTCGCGGTATTCCACCAGACGATCCCGAGAAGAGAGAGATCACCTTCAGGCATACGCAGGTGCTCCTCCTCCAACAACGTGAATCCTCCTGGCCCCGTTCGCCAGGTTTCTTCTCCGCTGTTGGCCAGGCCATTCGGTGCCGACGCGCTGGGCTCAAATTTCACACTCAGCGACCATTCCCCCTGCAGAGCGTTGGCAAGGGCCTTAATTTCAGACGAGGGTTGCGGAGCAGATGTTAGAGACTGTGCGTGGGCTCTCGTGCCAGCGATAGATATTCCACAAATAGTGAAAAGACCGATTGAAACTAATCCTGTTACAGAAGCTATCTTCACGTTTGGCTCCTTGTGATAAACGAGTTGCGTCGAAGAGTCCCTTTCTGCTCGTTTGGCGGGTTCGAGGACTATCGTTTCCGCCCCACATTTCAAAAACGCTTGAACTCTGTCAATTGTTCAGCCCGACAACACCTTCAACACCTTCCAAAAGCTTCGCCGGATCGTAGGCGGTTCCTCGACGAAAAACCAGTTCCACTCTTTCGATATCAGAGATATCGGCCGCCAGATCACCTCGGACAACCACAAGGTCGGCCTGCTTTCCGAGGCTGACGGTTCCTACATGATCACTAATTCCGAGAAACTCCGCGCCATTCTGAGTAGCAATCTCGATGGCTTGCGGCGGCGTAAATCCTGCCTGAACAAGGAGTTCGACCTCGCGCTGATCGCCAAAACCAGCCAGGGTACCCCCGTCGCCCGTCGGATCGCAGCCTGCCAGCAGAGTCCCACCTTTGCGGACAAATTCTCGCTCAAATTCCATTTCCTTGCGCAATAGGCCGCTGAGATGGAAGGCTGCGATTTGAGCGCGGCGCCGTTTGGAGAGCTCCCAGGCTTTCCAGTTCAGCGCCTGCGCAGCCCGAGATAACGTCTGCTCAGACGCAATCCCCAATTCCGATTCGAATACAGCCAAAGTCGAGGTTACGGCTACATGTTGATCAACCAAATAGCTGATCATGTCCTGCACAGGAGGGGAAGAGATGTCGGTTGAATTCAGTTCTCGCAAATAGGCGCCAATGTGTTCGGGGCATTTGTCAGGTTCCTTCTTGGAATAGAACTCGGTATCGCTTAATAAACCGTGCTCAACATTGTCTATCCCGAGTTCTGCTGCCTCTTTAAAACCAATCGTGCAGAGGTGGCCCGTGATCTTCAACTTATGTGCATGCGCGGCATCAACAGCAGCTCGTAGCTCGTCTGGAGTGATCATCATGTAGGCCTTGAAGGACGTGATTCCCCGCGAGGCCCACGTGTCAACAAAGTTGCGCGCCTCATTGGCATCACCGAGACCGTGCATTTCAGGAAAAGTTGGTGGAGAACCTTCAAGATATGGAGATGTAAGAAACACTTCTGGTCCGTTCTGCTTTCCAAGGTCAATCCGTCGTTTGATCGCAATATCTTCTTCTGGAGCAATGCTTCCAGTCGTTCGAATCGTTGTCACTCCTGCCGCTAAATATAAAAGTGGAAAGAGGTGCCCTTGTTGAACAAGCTGAGGTGTCGAACCGAGCAACGTCGGAGCAGTCGTAAACAGGTGGTTGTGCATCCCAATCAAGCCCGGAATGACCGTCCGGCCAGAAAAGTCGCGGCTATGCTCGGCGTCCAGAGGAGGCCGGGTTGAATAAGGTCCGACATAAGCAATTTTCCCGGACTCAAGGACGATGGTTTGATCTTCGGTTGGCTGCGCGCCTGTTCCGTCGATGATCCGTACATGGTCAAGAGCCAGTTGTGACGGTTCGTTGATAACGAAGGATTGGACCGGCCGTTCCGTAATGCGTTTCAATCGGACGCTTTCCCGCCAATTGACCAAGACAATGGCTAACGTCGTCAAAATCGCTAATAGTGGCAGGAAGCCTGTCAGCCTTATCGCCCACTTCAGAAGTTTCTTCATCGGAGATTCCTCCTGTTTTGTTGATTGCTCATTGTTGAAATAACAATCTTCCGCAAACAGTGAGAAGAATGAATGGGATAAAGGCGGTTCTGGAAATCTGCTTCATCTGTGGCTCTTTGTCGTCACGAACGTTGGTTCGCAGAGTCTTTGCTGAATTCGCGAGTTCGATCGCCAACGCTCCACGTTTCTAGCCGACCATGTTCGCGGCAAAATGCTGCCAGAGTAGCGTGCGACTGCCGAAGTAAACCAAATAGAGAAAAACGACGATGATCGTGGCACCCAACCCGAAAGCAGGGTGCACCCTGCGGTTCCTTATCGAATCAAACAAAACGACTGCGGTTACTAGTGAGGCCCAAAAACTGAGGATCATGATGTTGCTTCCGAGTCCCGCCCAGATGAATAGGCGGACAATGGGATTCGGAAGAATGCAGAAGGTAGCCAGAAGCATCAGGCGCTTGTGGTAGCCAGTGCGGTTTCTCAACCAGACGCCCAATGCAACGAGGGATGCAAACAGAGCCATCTGCGTGAGTTCGAGCGCAAGCACGGTCAGGACGCTGGAAACGGACTCAGAATGCGCCCGCACTTCGCGTCTTGCTGCGACCAGGGTTGCCGTACACCCCATCAGAACGACAAGTACGGCAAAACCCGCTCCGAATGGCCCCAGAATTCTGTGTATTGGGATCCGATGCGAAGTGATGAGGAAAGTTTGAACTGCAAACAAAACGATCCAGCCAGTCATCACCGCACCGTGAAGATGCAGAAACCTTGTAAGAGCCGGCATCCCGAACAATGAGTGGAGGTAGTACGTTCGAGCGAAACCAACGAAAACAAGAACTACGATCAACCCCGCCAACCAGGCCAACAAATGATGTTCGGCTTCCGGGGACGACGCTAGCTGTCTCGAAACATATGTTGAATGTGATTGGGTCACGGTTTCTCTCGAGGTGTTGATTGCCGTTTGTGGCCCTCTATTTCTTCGTGCAACACTTCCTTTGTCTAGCCGAAATGCCAACACCACCGCCGCACCTTTCACGCAACGCACTTCAGTTCAGTCGAGCGCCAACTCCACGCGACGGTTTCTGGCGCGGCCCTCGAGTGTGTCATTGGTATCGATCGGATCAGAATCACCATCTCCAGCCGTTGAGAGGCGGTTGGGATCCACGTGATATCGCTCGACCAGCGCTTTCTTCACTGCCGCGGAGCGCCGTTGCGAAAGCTCCAGGTTGTATTTGTGACCTCCGATGTTGTCGGTATGACCGGTGACATTCAACTTCCAGTCGGGGCGGTTGGACATTGCCTCCGCGATCTCTTTAAGGACCGGCTCTGACACAGGCCGAATCGTGTCGCTGTTGAAGTCGAAATTGATACCCCATGTAATCGCTTTGTGATTCTTCGCAAGTTGTTGCTCGATGGTGGGCTTGTCGCGGGGGTAAGTGACGCGAACCAATTGGACCTTGAACGAGTCATAAACCTTGATATCCGCGCCCAACATCCAAGACAGCATCACCGGCGTACTGGGATCGTCCAGAATGTAGGCTTCGGCGGGCTGATCGCGGGGACCGGCTCGTCCTGGCCCGCCTATTCCCGCATTCTCGATCACCTTCATCATGTTAGCGCGGACATGGATTGAGGGCACATTTACGCGTTCGTCATTGATGATCAGCGGAAATGGAACATCATTGGGCTCAACGCGGGTGAGAGTTCCCCTCCACGCAACCAATTCCCATTCGTTAAGAGCATCCATGTAGTAATAAAGAAGGTGGACCCATTTCGTGGAGCCAACAGACCTCAACTGATTGATTCTCGCGGTCGGGACAAGAAGACGGGAGACACCAGGATAAAGTCCGGGAGCGATGGGATCTTTGAGGGAACGAAACGACCATCCGGTGGCATAAGCTTCGCCGTCCACAATGTCCTTCGCACAGACAGTCTGGTTAAGATCAGAATAGCTTCTTGAGGTCAGAGCGTTGTCGGTGCCTGCGACGCCCTTCCATTCGAAAGCAAAGGATGAGGGAGACACGGACTGGATAATGTTGTCGTCCTCCGCGTCGGCCAATGGCAGCGACCATGAGTCAGTGAGGACGGTACCGGGCTTGAATAGGATTCTTCCGCTGGCCAATTTTGCCGGATCAATCTGATCGTTAGTCGCTGGACACGGCAGAGGGTTGGCCATTGCTGAATACGGAATGTTGCGGACCAGGTCCGGTGGAATCTCAGGATTCTTGACTCCCAAGTCCTCGACGATGTCCTTCGCCATGTTGCCCATCGGAGTTGATCCGCCGCTATCGCCCGATCCTCGCAACTTGCCAAGCACTGCTGCGAGCGGATTGTCGGCATCAATTCCGGACGACCCAACCTTGTTGGAATCGGATTCTCTCGAGTCGATCGAGTCGGCTTGCCCGGCCGATTTGTGTGCACCCGACTCGCCTTCGAGTTTGTGCAATGCCGCGCTGGCCTTCTGCTTCGCGCGATAGCCGACGTAGACGACTCCGGCGACGGCAGCGATCACGCCGACGAGAAGGACTGCAAGTACGGCGATGAGAATCTTCTTGCCCGAACTTTTCGATGGAGGCGGTGTTTGCGCGTTTAGAGCTGCGAGCTTTCGCAAGGCGGCTACACTGCTTTGCTGAGCAGCAGTAATTTCAGGCGCTTCAGCGGACTGTTGAGCCGGGACATTTGCTTCGATAACCGAAGCGCCGCAGCCAGCGCAGAAGCTCTGACCTTCGTGAGTCTGTGCGCCGCAATTTCCGCAATAGCTCATTTCTTTCCCCCTCGATCTTTGCGCCGCAGAACCTTTCATCATTTGCCTGCACAGGTCTCGGGTAGCATGTCTCTCCTATTAACCAAACTCACCCGTTTTGGAAGAGCTACAATGCTGCCCCAGGGTGGAATGGGTTTTGCGCCGAACAGTCCGAGGATGGCATTGATCACCGTGGCCACAACTTTCGGCATGCTGTAACCGATTCCAGCACCGAGGGACATTTCAAAAGTGGCCTGCCTGCAATCTGCCCAGGTCGTAGAGGACTGCTTGAGCGTAGTGAGTGTGGTGAGCATGTCCACGTAAGGTCCGGCTGCAAAAGCCATCGTGCCGACACCGACCATCAGGCGCTGATTGAAGGCGAAGACAAACGAGTTGATGCCCACCGAAACGCCACTGATCAATCCGGCGAGGTTGTTTTTCACGGTTGCCGTGGGCTTGGGAATGTCCCAGCCCCTGCCGGTCGAATAGGAAGCCGAGATCTCTCCATCCAGATCAAGGGCTCCTTCTCCATGAAGGACCGATGTCTTCGCGCTGAATCCGCTGGTAATATCGATCGCCTGGCTAAGCTTGGCAGTGAGCGGAACCGTCAAGCCGCCAAGCGGGACATTGATTTCGGCGGGAATTATCCCGAGCTCTTTAATATTGGCTTGAATATTCGCGAAGTCGCTGCCCGTAGCCGCATCGACGGTGACCGTTACGCCGGCTCCGCCGTATAGCTGCACATGCGCGCTCACGCCGCCACCGCCGACCGACGCGCCAAAAACCAGGTGCGGTTTGTTCAGGTGGAAAATGATGGAGATCGAAACTTTCACTCCATCTTTTTCCTGGTAGACCTTTGCTCCAATGCCCCCGCAATCCAGGGCGCATGGAGTAGCCGTCAGGTTGTTGAAGTCGAGCTGCTTGAGTTGCGGTACGGGAACTGGAACAGGTGCGCCCGCACCGCCCAGTCCAGGAACGGGATTTTGTCCCTGGAAAGCGGTCGGCAACACTGAAGGATCGCCTGGATGGTATGCCGCGTCTACCAGACGCGGACCACCGGCGACGACCGTACGCATGGGCGTCCACTTGCCGTCGTTCGACACAACGTAGTAGCTGACCGAACGGTGGAAACTGTGTGGCCTTACATTAAGTGATGTTTGGCTCGGCTTTTGGATTTCTTCCTGGAGTGCTTTCGAGCCCACCGCTGCTGGATAGTCCGGCGCAACCACTGCAATCGCATTGTTGAGGTCCAATGGCTGTTCGTACTTGAAGTTACCTTCTTTCACGAGCTCGTTCAGTTGAACGGGCCCGAGTACGACCGAAACGCTGCCCTCATTGCGCTGGACAGCAAGAACTTTGCCGGCGCAACGATCAGTGGCAAAAAGAATCTTGCCCTCCTGAATTTCACTGACCTGCGGAGCACTTGCGTCGAAAGTCCAAGACAGGCCGTCCGATGCAAACGACCGAATTGCTTTGTCGCCATGCTCCATCAGGATCACGCCGTCCTGATAGGTCACTCCCGGTCCTCGCTTTGGCGCGATTCCGAAACGTATCTCGCTCTCCGACAGGTCGCTTAGCTTGACGGAATGGCCGACTTGAACTGGGGCACTGCTTAACCAGAAATCTGGTGGGAAGCTACTTTCAGACGGGCCGCTCTTTCGACAGGCGCCATCAAAGACCATCACAAATATGATCAGGATCAGAAATCTCTTTGGATACCGCCTCATTGCTCCTCCGCCTTACCTGCTTACAGTGCGTCAGCAATTTCCTTAGCCAGCGGTTTTACTTGCTCGATGCCGCACGGGCATGCGAGGTACATGATGCGGACGAGTGTTTTTCCTTTGCGGACCAGCATCATTCCGTCCGCGGAGACAAACGCCTGGTCTCCAATGCCTGGAATCCCTTCCGTATTGCCCAGATTGCTAAAGACTTTTGCATTGAGCCGCATCTGTTCCTCGGCCCCATGAGGATCGAGCGAGAAAACGAATACCGGCACTTCGCCTGACGTGTTTAGCTCAGCCGCGCGCTTTTCGGTCTGAAACATGTCCATCATCCCACCGGTTATCTTCTCTGCAATCTCCTGCGACTTTTTGTCTGCGCCTTTGTCGGCGACCATCGCCTTGAGGTGTTTCGCGAACATGTCATGCTGCGTGCCCGCCGCCAGGTATGAACATCCGTAGTCTTTGGACTCCGTGCGGATAATCTCGACGCCAATGGCTTTGCTCACATCCTGCTTGCTCAGGAAGCGGCACACATCTCCCATGGTGCCGGTTTCCGCCGAGTTCCCAGACTCGGTTTCGCCCGAACGAAAACTGCTTCTACTGGAGTTCCCAGTTGAATCGGAAGTCGAACCAAGAATTCTGTCCGTCGTCTGGTGGATCTTCTGACTGACGCGATGCGCAACGTAGTACACGCCTATGACACCGGCCGCACCGCCGACAAAAATGATCGCCACTGCCGCGATGCCGAGCTTGGCCAGGGTGCTCATTCCTGGCTTCGCGGGCATCGGACTCGGCGCGGGCGTTGGCTGGGTGTTTAGCATTTGCACGACCGAATTCGGTGATTGCGGCGTTGGCGACCCGACGCTCCGCATGTCTGCTCCGCATTTCACGCAGAAGGGACCGCCGATCAGTGGTGCTCCACATTTGACACAGAACTGCGCCATGACTTGACCTCCTATCGGGCGATCCCTGGTTATCGGAAACCTAGATTTACATTGGTGGACGAATGTTCCCGTATTCGAATCGGGTTGAGCGGTGCTCTTTTACTTTGTTGCCTCGGTTATCTACGTCCTCTTCCACCCGCAAAGGCAGCCCGGTACTTTTGGATACCCACATCTGTCCATCCTCGGTGACCTCGTCATATTCGCGATGCAGGGAGTAGACCGTTGCGGCGTCGTTGTTCACCGACTCGCTTCGAAGAAACTGGCAGCTTGACTTGCCCTTCTCCTCTTTTTCCTTCTCCTGCTCAAGAACCTGCTGCGAGGTAACCGGAAGGCGCATCCACCTCCCGCGCGCCCGAATGTACTTCTGTCCGTTTGCGAATATGGTTTCTGCCTCCGCTGAATTGCCGCCGCGGGTACTCGTCGTGTAGCTGTGGCTGGGAGTTGTGACTACCTTGGTCAAGGCGTTGAAGACCGGCTGGCAGCCATCAGCCGCACGGGCTGTCATAGCCTGCCCCATCATGAGTAATGAAAGAACGGAAACCGTGAAAACATGTTTGCGAAGCATGATTCTCCTTTGTCGAGTCTGATTCCGTGACGCATCACAGCCTTACGCCGGCATGCTCTGCGGCGAATTTGCCTACGATTGGCAACCTGAAAAGTTTTTGCTGGTAGGCCTGGTACATCAGGAAGATCCAGATCCCAAATCCTGCAAGGGTGAAAATCAGCATCAATGGCAAAGCAATTAAGCCAAAGACTCCGGCGGTTAGAGGTGTCAGCAGAACCGAGAGAATCATCCAGACGATCCAAAAACCGATCCATGCGACATTGAAGAAGATGGATTGGAAAGCATGAAAGCGAACGAAGGAGTTCGACTTATACGGATCCAGTACAAGAAAAATGATTCCCGTGATGAAGCCAGCGAGGTAGGTGAGCGCCCCCACTAGATTGGTATCCATCGTTTTCGGTCCCGCTCCGTCGGGGAGAGGCATGACGGCGACACCAGCCGGACTCTCGATCGCAGAAACAGAGCCATCTGGCCTGAGTTCTGTCGGCGACCCACACGACTGACAGAAGCGAGTATCAGCGGCTAACGCGGTGCCGCAAGATTGGCAAGCGCTCATATGTCCCTCCCCAGGATTGAATTTGGTGGCGCAGCGAGGGGAACTTTGCTTCTGACGGTAGGAATTTGCAAACCAACTGAGCGCAAATTGTGTATTAACTGCTAATTCATTCTGTTTTAACGATTTAGAGAGCCCGATTAACTCGTTTTAGCCCGCTTTCGTGCTAAACTCGACGCTCAAAAACCTCGCCGGGCGTATGAAGGCCTCTGCTACACACAATTCTTCCGCTCCGGAAACAAGCTACAGATTCGGACTGTACGTGCTTGACCCGAGCGATGGCACACTGACGCGCGATTCGGTACGCGTGCGTGTGCAAGAACAGCCTTTCCAGCTATTGCTCCTACTGGTGGAACGCGCCGGACAGATTGTTTCGCGGGAAGAGATTCGAAATCGACTTTGGCCACAAAATACCTTTGTTGAATTCGACAGAAGCTTGGGAGTGGCAGTACTGAAGGTCCGGGAAGCGCTTGGCGACGACGCAAGCAATCCCAGATTCATCGAAACCATTCCTCGGCGGGGATATCGGTTTATAGCCCCAATACAGATTGAGAGCCCCGTTTCTGCGAATCCGGCCCGGCCGAGCACGCGGAATAAAAAGCGGCTCGTTTGGATAGCTCTCCTCGGGAGCTTGCTCGCGATTTCGGCAGCGTTAGGAGCCTGGATTATTCGCTTGAGGAGTCGGATTCCCGAACATGCCGCAATCGTAATCGGCAACTTCGCCAACGAAACCGGTGACCAGGTGTTTGATGGTTCCCTCCGCCGAGCCGTGATGATCCACCTCGCGCAGTCTCCCTACGTCACCGTGGTTCCAGACCAGAAACTGGGAATGGCGCTGCAGAACATTGGGCGGTCGCCTGAGGAAGCCCTCACCCCAGCACTGGCCTTGCAGGTTTGCCAACGGTTGAAGAGTGCAGCATTGGTTACCGGCCTCATCCGAGGCTCGACCCAGCACTACCAAGTATCCCTCGAGGTGCAAAACTGCGCTGATGGTACATCGCTGGTACACGAAGCCTTTACTGTCGATGGCAAACCGGAAGTACTTCCGCGGCTCAGTACAGCGGTTGACGATCTCCGCAAGAGGTTGGGTGAGTCACGGCAGTCGCTGAAGATATTCGATGTCTCAATCGAGCAGGCGACTACCACTTCGCTCGAAGCCCTGAGGGCGTATCAGTTGGGGATGGAACTGCGCTCTCATTCCAAAAATGTGGAAGCGCGCGATGTATTGAAAACGGCGATCGCCCTCGATCCGGACTTTGCCATTGCCTACGCACAGCTAGGGTCGACGTACTCCAACCTCGGCGAGCCGTCTCATGCAAAACAATATTTCGAAAAAGCCTTTGCGCTGAGAGCGCGCGCGACCGAACCCGAGCGGCTTTACATTACAGGTCGCTACTTCGACATCGTGACTGGGGAGCGCGAAAAGGGCTCTGAAAACTCCAAGCTGTGGCTGGAGATTTACCCTAATGATTGGAAGGCTTACAACGCACTTGCGAACAATGCCGTCCTCCTCGGGCGATATCAGACTGCAGTGGACAATGCGCGCAAAGCCATGGACCTCGGACCTAGTCAAGATTTCGGTTCATCCAATCTGCTGATGGGGCTTATGGGGCTGAATCGCATGGATGAAGCCAAGGACCTCTGCGAAAAACTCCTCTCGACCGGACACGACAATAGTTTTATCCACCTTGACCTTTTCGGCATCGCATACTTCGAAAATGATCAACCGGCCTTGGAGCGTCAGCGCGAATGGGCAAAGAAGCATCCCAACGACGTGGGAATGATTTTCGCCGAGGGATCGGCCGCCGCATCGGAAGGTAGGCTCGAGAATGCCACTAAGCAGTTCGATCAGGTGGCCGAACTGGATATTGCCAACGGTGATTCCGAGGCAGCGGCCATCACCCTGGCGGTCTCGGCAGAGATCAACTCTGAAATGGGGCGTACCTCGATCGCCCGGAAGGAATCCGGACGCGCTCTGAAACTGGGCAGAAATGAAATGGTATATGGCCTGACGGGTCTGGTGGCCTCGCGTGGGAACGAAGTTCAGCGGGC
>Ga0326726_10001777_pt1 | contig 20077 bp, 20 predicted proteins | sample MHFenrmetagenome_2_FD_207603 | JGI IMG/M metagenome (GOLD analysis project Ga0326726, IMG submission 207603) | Lab enriched peat soil microbial communities from Michigan Hollow, Ithaca, NY, United States - MHF15MN | ecosystem: Environmental > Terrestrial > Soil > Wetlands > Peat | place: USA... | reverse complement strand
GGCCGACTCCGGCCCAGGCCGCAAACTTGCTCGAGTCCATGTACTCGTCGATGCGCGTGATCTTGCCGTCCTTGCACAGGCCGACGATGCAGATCCACAGCGCGCCGCGGTGGCCGCTGTGCTGCACACCGTGCAGCGTGTACTGGATCACGAAGCCGCCGGCGAAGGTGTCGATCGTGCGATCGTCGTAGGTGCGGCGTCGCTGCTGCTTGTAGCTCTCCGGCAGCGCCGCCAGGTTGTCGCGCCCGCTCGTCTCGCGGCCGAAGACGTTGTGCCAGACGATGCAGTCGGGCGCGTAGATCTCCGCCAGCTCGTCGATTCGCCGATCCTGGTACGCGTCGAAGAAGCGGTTGCACAGCTCGCGGATCTCGGAGTCATTCACGGGACGTCTCCTGCGGCGGGCGGAACTTGCTCGAGTCGAGATACTCGTCGATTCGAGTGATACGCCCGTCCTTGCACTGGGCGACGACGCACGCCCACAGCGAGGCGCGGCGCCCGCCGTGAGTCACGACGCTGACCGAGTATCTGGCGATGAAGCCGGTCTCGAAGGTGTCGATGCGCCGGTCGTCGTACGTGCGCCGCCGATGCAACGCATAGCCTCCACGCAGAGTCTCCAAATTCTGCTCGCGCGAGCTCTCGGTTCCCGTCAAGTTCACCCAGAAGGTGAACTCGGGCGCGTAGAGCTCCGCGACGCGGTCGACGTCGCGTCGCTCGATCGCGTCGAAGTACGAGTGGCACAACTGACGCAGCTCGGTGTCTCTCATCTCCGACCCTCCGCGATCACTCCGGCGTAGAATCTCGTCCGCAACGGGCCGCGCCGGCCCGCCAGGGGAGAGCATGAGCACACGGTCGACCCCCGAGCGCGAGCGCCCGAGCGCTCGCGACGCGCTCCTCGCGGCGGCAGTCGCGGAGTTCACCCGCAAGGGATACGAGTCGGCGACCGTCGCCGGCATCGCGTCCCGAGCGGGAGTCACGACCGGCGCGCTCTACACTCACTTTCGCAGCAAGCAAGAGCTCTTGCTCGAGGCGGTCGGTCTCGCGACGGTCGACGCGTTCACGAGGCGCGCGATCGGCCTGGCCAACGAGTCGCCGCAGGAAGTCGCGCGCGGGCTGGCGCGCGGTCTCGTCGGCGAGCCGGTCGGGCGGCGAGATCTCTTGCTCGTGGACGCGATCGTGATCGCGCGTCGCGACTCGAAGGTCGGCGAGGCCTACCGGCGAGTCATTCGGGCACACCTCGAAGCGTTCGAGCGCACCGCGCGACTCGGGCTCGAGGCGGGCCGCATCGACCCGATCCTTCCCCTCGACGAGCTCGCGCGCCTGGTGCTGTCGCTCGCGCTCGGCGTGATGGCGCTGCGTGCGCTCGAGGAGACACTGCCGAGTGAGTCGACCGTGGCGCGTCTCACCCAAGAGCTGCTGCGGCCCGCGCGCGAGCGGTCGAAGTCGGGCGAGGGCGTGCTCGCCCGCGTGCAGTCGCGCGCGCGAGCCGCGCAGCGCGCAGAGGCGGACTTGCACGCGCTCGTCGCGCAGGCCGCCGAGGAGGGTCACAGCCTGCGCAAGATCGGCGACGCAGCCGGTCTGTCTCACGAGCGGATCCGCCGCATCCTGGCAGACCGCAAAGCGCCGTCCCCGGAATGAGCGCCTGTCAAAAAATGTGACGAACCTCGAATCCTCGCCCGTCATACAGGTTTGATTTGCCTCAGCGCCATAATCTCAATACGCTGGTCGCCTAGCAAGACACTCCAAACTCCAACACTCCAAGCCCAATGGAAGGGGGATCCCGTGCTGAAGACCCGCGGCTTCAATCACATCGATCTCGGCACCAAGGACATGGAGGCGACGCGTGCCTTCTACGAGGACGTGCTCGGCTTCCCGCTCGTGCGCGCGGATCTCGTGGAGATCGGCGAGAACGGCCGGCTGAGGCATTTCTTCTTCGACGTCGGCAACGGCCAGCTCATGGGCTTCATGAGCGGCGAGGACGTGAACGGCTACCCGAAGGAGTTCGACTCCGGCATCAACCGGGGCCTCGGCCTTGCGCCGGGCGTGTATCACTTCGCGTTCGACGCCGAGTCGGAGAACGATCTCGAACGCATCAAGCAGCATCTCGTGAGTCACGGCGTGAAGGTCCGCGGGCCGGTCGATCACGAGGGCTGGTCGAAGTCGATCTACTTCCTGGATCCCAACGGCCTGCAGCTCGAGGTGTGTCACTTGCTGCGGCCGTTCGTCGCCGACGACGCGGTCCCGCGCGTCCGCTTCCGCCTGGACGGGCGCAAGAAGACCGAGGTCCCGAGCGAGACCGCGAGTGTCTGAGCTCTCCGCCGACGGCCTGCTCGCGCGCATTCGTGCAGTCACTCCGCTCGTAGCCGAGCGCGCGGCCGAGGCGGAGCTCGCGCGCAAGCCCGACGACGACGTGATCGAGGCCCTGAAGGCGACCGGAGTGTTTCGCAGCTTCGTGCCGCGGCGCTTCGGCGGCTACGAGATCGACCTCGAGCTCTTCCTCGACATCGGCATCGCAGTGAGTGAGGCCTGCGCCTCGACCGGCTGGATCACGACTTTCTACATGGAGCACAACTGGCTGCTCGGCACGTTCTCCCCCGGAGTCCAAGAGGAAGTGTTCTCGCGGCAGCCGTTCGTGCTCGCCCCCGGAAGCGTCAATCCGAAGGACGGAGTCGCGTCGCCGAAGGGCGAGGGCTACGAGCTCACCGGGCACTGGCGGTTCGGCACCGGAATCGTGCACGCCGACTGGGTGGTGCTGACGGGCCGGATCGCGACGGACCCGGACGGTGCGCCGCGCATGTTTCTGGTGCGACCCGAGGAAGTGGAAGTGCGAGACAACTGGCACGTCGACGGAATGGCGGCGACCGGCAGCCGCGACATCGTGGCGAACGCCGTCTACGTGCCCGAGAGACATGTGTCACAGCGGCCGATGGGCGTCGAGGGCAAGAGCGGTGACTATCTCGCCTCGATCCCCGTGCTGCCGATGCTCTCACTCACGGCCGCGATTCCCTCGGTCGGTGCGGCGCGGCGCGCCGTCGAGCTGTTCCGGCGGCTGCTCGCGGAGCGCGTGCCGTTCGGCACCAAGAAGACGCAGAGCTATCGCGCTCCCTCGCAGATGCGCCTCGCGCGCGGCCTCGCCGACGTGCGCGCCGCCGAGACCGTGCTGCGCGCTGCTGCGCGCGCACTGACTGCTCACGCCCGCGGCGGCCCGCAGCTCCCGTTCATGGACCAGGTCCAGATGCGACTCACCATCGCGCACGTGGTCCGCGACTGCCGCCGAGTGGTGCGCGAAGTCATGGAAGGCAGCGGCGCGAGCGTGCGCTTCCAGGACCAGGAGCTCGGGCGCATCAGCCGCGACGTCCAGATGATGGGCGCGCACACCGTGTTCGACCTCGACCTTGTTGCGGAGCAATGCGGTCGGGCGCTGCTGGAAGCCAACCAACCGCTGTTCCCCCTACTGTCGACCTAGCGTCGCGAAGGAAGTCACCATGCCGCGTCTGCAACAGATCTCGCGCGACCGAGTGCACCCCAATGGCAAGAAGCTCTACGAGCTGATCTTCGGCGATCGCGATCCAGTGACTTCACCAGGCACGGCGACCGGCACCCCGGGCAACTGGTGGACGGTGTTCGCCAACGTGCCGGACTGCTTCGATCACACCGTGTCGGGCTTCGGGTTCTATCGCAGCAAGAAACGCAAGATTTCGGCGCAGCTCCGCGAGCTCGGTCAGCTGCGCACCGGCTACGCGTGCGGCAGCAAGTTCGTCTTCTCGCAGCACTGCAAGGCCGCGCGCTCGGTCGGCCTCTCCGAGGAGAAGATCCAGGCCATCAAGGCGTGGTCCGTCGCGACCTGCTACTCGCCCGTGGAGCGCGCGGTTCTCGCGTACACGGACTGCATCGTGCTCGAGAGCGGGCGCGTTCCGGAGGGTGTGTTCGACGCGCTGCATGCCCACCTCAGCGACGTCGAGATCCTCGAGTTCACTTACATCACCTGCACGTACCACATGCACGCGATCATGAGCCGCGCGCTGCGGCTCGAGTACGACGACGTCGACGATCCGATCGTCGAGGTGCCGGCCCCCGCCGACGCCTCGAACGACGTGATGGCCGCGGTCGACCGCGCGTAGCGGACTCAGCCGTGGCGCGCGACGGCGAGTGCTTCCTCGAAGCCGGCCGCAGTCGGAGCGCAGTGACTCGGTTCGAGCCGAGTGCCGCGGTGACTGCGGATCGCGCGGTGTCGCGCCGCGACGGACCGCAGCGATCGCGATTGGCGAGAAGGGGCGCTACGCGCGACTCACTGGCAGAGATGCGTCGGCGGGCGGGGCGGTGGCGGGCAGCGCCGAGCTTCGCACGTTGCGCTCTGGCCGGTACATGCGGGTGCGGCCGTTGAAGGTGGCGCCGCGTGCGACCACCAGCGACGGCGTCGCGACGTCGCCCTGCAGGCGGCCGGTCGGGTGAATCACGATCTCGCGGGAGGCCTCGATGTCGCCGACGACGGCGCCGCGGATCTCGACCGTGCGCGCGCGGATCGGCGCCTCGACGGCCCCGCTCTCGGAGACGAAAACGCTGGCCCCACTCTCGAGCTTGCCGCGGAACTCACCCTCGATGCGGAGCGACTGCGGAACCACCAGGCTGCCGTTCATCTCGACGCCGCGCGCGATGATCGCGACATCCGGCGCGGAGGTGACAGGCTCGCCCTCGGGCTTGGGGGGTGTCGCCGGTTGCTCGGGCGCACCCAGCACCAGACGCCGCCAGCCCGCCAGACGCTTGTCCATGAAACTCCTCGCCGCCGCGAATACTTCTCCGCAGGAGCTGCGGCACCGAGAGCTAGCATCGGCCCGCCCGCGATCGGGCTTGAGGCCCTCGAGCGAGGTAAGGAGTGCCAACGACCAGGCCGGCACTCCGCAGCGCGGAATCACGGCTTACTTTGCAGGTACGCCGAGTGACCGAAGGTCGCCGAGCACGGTGGCGTTGAACCGCTCCGGTTCTTCGAACGGTGCGTTGTGCGCGGAGTCCTCGAACCAGACCAGCTTCTTCGCGGGTGCACGCAGCGAGGCGAAGTACTGCGCCGTGAAGCTCGCGCTCACGTGGCGGTCGTACCGGCCGAGCAGAAAGAGAACCGGCACCTCGAGCGACGGCACCGACCGCGAGAGGTCCAGCTCGAGCAGCTCGTCGTTCATGGCCTCGAGAGAGACCTGGTTCCCGCGAATCAGGCGCGGAATCTCCCAGGGTGTGACCAGCCCCCCGAGGATCCCCCGCAACATCACCCACATGCGGCTCGGCTCCCGGTGAAACACGGCACCGTAGTTCCCGGCGAGGTGCTCGATGGCGAGCGCGTCCGCGGTGGTCTTGTGCGGCGGTGCGCCGATCTCGCGCAGCGTCGCAAGCACGTCTTCATCTCCGCGGCGCGATGCCTCGGCCTGCACGAAGTCGAACTGCTCCCGCTGTGCGGCGCGCATGGAGACGAGCGGGGATACGGCGACGAGCGCCGTGACTTTCTCGGGATGCGCGTGCGCGAAGAGAATTCCCAGGGCGCCGCCCCAGGAGTGACCGATCAGCACGACTTTCTCGCACCCGAGCGTGCGCCGCAGGTGGTTCACGACGGTGTCGAGGTCGGCGAGATGGCGTTCGACGGTCAGGAGGTGCGGATCGGCGTCGGCGTCGAATGAGCGGCCGGTTCCGCGCTGATCGAGATAGGCGACCACGAAGTGACTCTCGAGCTCGCCGTTGAAGTAGCGGAACAGCGGCCGCTCGGCGCCGCCCGGCCCGCCGTGCAGCCACAGGAGCACCGGGGCGTCTCGATCCGTGCCGCGCGTCAGGAGATACAGCTCCGCCCCTTCGACCGGGACGCGCTCCGTCGCGTCGACCCCGGTCCCGTTCGCGCTCGCATCGAACGCGAGGAAGAAGAGGGCGACGGCCAAGATCGCCCGCGAAAACCGAGTCACTCTCCTCACACTCCCGGGGAGCTCCCGTGAGCCGACGCCCGCGTGAATCAGCGAGTCACTCCCTCCAACGAAACGGTTTTCCGCATCGTAGCACGTCGGTTGGGCGCTCGGTGTTCGCCGACTCGCTCACCGAGTCACTCGGCAATGGACCGAGAGGAGTGAGACAAGATCACTGTCGACGAGGGGGCGACTCCGATGCAGTGTAAGAAGGGTCGGTGGTAGCATGCTGCGCAGCGCGTCGCGGGCGGCAACTGCTCCCGCGTTTGCAGGAGACGAACCAGCAATGACTCGCTTCGCCAACGCCTTCGGCCCCAGCCATCCCGAGGCCACCTACGTTCCGCACGCTCTTCCGGAGCAGCTGTACGACACCGGCGAGGTTCGAATGAACTACGCCGTCGCGGGCAGCCCCGACAAGCCGGCGCTGCTCTTGATCCCGGGCCAGTCCGAGTCGTGGTGGGGCTACGAGGCTGCGCTGCCGCTCCTGGCCGAGCACTTCCAGGCCTTTGCCGTCGACCTGCGCGGCCAGGGCCGCTCGACGCGCACACCGGGCCGCTACACGCTCGACAACATGGGCAACGACCTGGTGCGGTTCATCGACGGGGCGATCCGCCGCCCCGCGTTGGTGAGCGGGCTCTCGTCGGGCGGCGTCCTGTCGGCCTGGCTCTCGGCCTACGCCCGGCCGGGTCAGGTGCGCGCCGCCTGCTACGAAGACCCGCCGCTCTTCTCGTCGGAGCTCCACACCTCTTGCGGTCACTCGATCCACCAGGCCATCGGCGGGATGTTCGCGCTGTGGAGCAAGTATCTCGGCGACCAGTGGAGCGTCGGTGACTGGGAGGGCATGGCGGCCGCCGCTCCGAGCGAGCTACCGCCGCGCCTCGCCTTCCTGGCCAGAATGCTCGCCGGAGCCGAGCCGCCACAGAATTTGAAAGAGTACGATCCAGAGTGGGCGCGCGCGTTCGCGACGGGCACGGTCGCGGCGAGCTGCGACCACGCGCGCATGCTGTCGCGCGTGAGGGTGCCGGTGCTGCTCACGCATCACTTCCACGCGATCGACGCGGCGAGCGGCGGGCTCCTGGGTGCGCTGTCCGACTTGCAGGCCGCGCGCGTGCGCGAGCTCGTCGCGGCCGCGGGGCAGCGGATCGACTACAAGTCGTTCCCGACCATGGGTCACTCCATGCACGGCCAGGATCCGAAGCTGTTCCGCGACACGCTGGTCGAGTGGGCGGCCTCGATCGGCTAGCACCAGACCACGTAGGCGCTAAGGGCGCTCCGAGTCTTCGCGACGTCTTGGAAGTTCGCCGCGCCGGGCAGCGGTCGCACCGCCGCGACGTCAGCGCGGGCGCGCTGGCCTAGTACTGGTAGATCTTCCAGCCGTCGCGCGTGCGGACGCAGAGCACGGGAAAGCTGAGCTTCGCTCCGTCGTCGTCGATCCGCGTGAGCATGAGCTCCGCACGGTCCCCGTCTATCTCGTACGGCGTCACGTTCTTCATCGCGCGCGCTGCCGCGGGCAGCCGTGCCCCGAGCGAGTCGTAGATCTTCCGATAGCGCTCGCGCTGCATGGGGTGAATGTGTTCGAGCGCTGCATCGACGTCCCCGCGCTCGAGCGCCGCGCGCAGCGCCTCGAACGCCGCGAGCGGTGAGTCATCGCCGCCGGCGGCGGCTGCTGCCCGGGCGTCGAAGCCGAGCTGGACGACGCGGCGTCCATCCGCCACGTAGATGGACGGGACTCCGAAGCCCTCGACCATCGCCTCGGCGGGGGCGTCGAGGGAGATCGCCCCGCGAACCTGCCAGCGCGCGTCGAGCTCGACCAAGCGAGGGCGGTCGCGGTCGGCGATGTAGATCTTGTCTCGCCGGAGGATTCGGCCAGGACGAGTGACTCCGCCAGCCTGCAACCGAGCGCTCGCCGCGAGCGGCGTGAGGCTGAGCGGCGAGACGGATGGAACCAGCGTGTGAATCGCTCCGTCTGGGCCGCTGACCACGAATCCGTCGTAGTACGAGTATGTCGCATAGCGCGGTGACTCGGCCGCGATGCGCCTCAGGCGACCCGTTCCTTTGGCGGATGCAATGACTAAGGATCCCGAAGCGTCGACGACGAGGAGATAGTCGTCGAGAGACGCCTTCGCGACGTCGACGGGCTCGAGTAAGTCCGGGATCTCGAGCGTCCGACTGCTCCCATCGGCGGCGAAGACCACCACTCGGCGGTTTCCGGTGTCCGCGACGTAAATGTTGCCCGACGGATCCACGTCGAGACCCTGCGGGCTCGAGAGCTCCTCGGGGCCCGCGATCCGCTTCACGAGCGAGCCGTCCGCGGAGTAGAGCGAGAGAGTCGCGGCGGCCGAGTCGAGGACGGCCAGCTTCGGAAGCTTGGCGACGATCTCGTTCGTCATCCAGGCGATGGCCACGGGGTTGCCCTCCGCGAAGGTGCGCAGGACCCGAGTGGGTCGCGTGGACATCTCGCCAGCCATCGCGGCGGGAGAGAGCAAGGCGAGCGCCACGATGACGCCGAAGGTGATTCTGGTGTGCATCATCTCCACTGTTTCGTCCGCACACGGCCGTGACTTCACTGTGTCGCCCGAGAAATTCAGACAGACGCTCTGGTCAGACCGATCGCGAGCGGCCGAGCTATCGAGCTGTCAGGCCGTCGCGAGTGAGCTCGCCAAGTAACAGAGTCACTCGTCGCATTCGTACTCTACGTGCCACCTCTCATCGGGTGACACATCGGAGACCGCCGTGGCCCCACTCGAGCGCGAAAGTCCCCGGACAGGCAAGTGACTTGGAGCCGACGCCCGGACTCGAAGCGGGGACCTGCTGATTACGAAGTGCAGGTCGGGCGGCCCCAAGTCCGCGGCGTCGTGCGCGGAGCGGCATCCGCTTGGCGGGACGCTCAGGCACACGCCGCGAGGCGGATTGTCACGAGTTGCGAGCCGCCGTTCGATTCTGAGCTCGCTGCGTTGGCACTCGACTTGCGCTCTCACTGTCACGAGGTCGCTCGAACTTCGCGAGAGAAGAATGACAGCCAGCCAACGGCAGCCGCTCGAGCGTCCGGTCGCAGCGTTCGTTCTCTCGGAGCTGCCGACGAGAGGAGACTCCCGTGACCGTGTTTCGCAGAGCGACGCATGCAGTCCTATTGGGTGCGCTTGTTGTTGTTGCGATGCCTGTTCTCGCTCAGGCGCCGGCTCAGAGTGGAGCCAGCGCTCCGACTGACTCGCAGGTGCGTGAGCTCCAGGAGCCGATCAAGTCACTGCAGCAACAGCTGGACAAGCTGGACGCCGCGCAAGATCCGTCGTCGCGTCGGAGCATGATGGAGCAGAACTGGCGGGGCATGCAGGACTACATGGGGCGCATGCACGAGCGCTGGGGAATGGGCGATCCGTGGATGATGGGGCCGGGAATGACGGGCTGCCCGATGATGGGCGGTGGCGCGGAGCGCGGTGGCGCAGCGTGGTGGCCGCTTCCCGAAGGAGTGACTCCGGAGAGCTACCGGCAGCAGATGCTCGACCACATGGGCCGGATGCAAGAGCAGATGAACAAGATTGCGCAGACGACCGACCCGAAGGAACGGCAGCGCCTCATGGAGGAGCACTGGCAAACGATGTACCAGGACATGCGGACCATGCGTGGCATGGGCTGGATGTGGGAGGGGCCGATGATGGGAGGCGGCATGATGCGCGGAACCACTCCCGGTCGCCCCGCTCCCAGCGCATCGCCGCTGCCGGACGCCGACTCGGCTGGCGCCAAGCTCATTTCGACATACTGCACGCAGTGTCATGCGGCGCCCCAACCGACGCTGCACACCGCTGCGGAATGGGCGAGCGTGACTCAGAGGATGCACGCTCGAATGAGCGGTGGATGGACGAGCGTCAAGACACCGACCGAGCAAGAGATGCAGACCATCGTCGCGTACATGCAGAAGCACGCACGCTAGAAGGCGCCGGCGGAGGCTGAAGAGGGAGTGAGCCCGTGTTGCACGCTCAGCACCTCGAGCCACCACGGGTGGGTGACTCCGCCAGCCTCCACCGCGACACTCCTCACCGGCACTTCGCCGGCATCTATCACAATCCCGAGGCGGATGAGGCACCAAGGGACCGCGAGCGAGGCACCAACCGACACTCCACGGTGTAGAGCCTACAGAAAGACCCCGCTAGTTCCGGTAGTTGCTGGAGCCGACGCCCGGACTCGAACCGGGGACCTGCTGATTACGAATCAGCTGCTCTACCAACTGAGCTACGTCGGCGCAGGGCCAGGATCTTCTGGAGCGGCGCTACGGATAGCCTAGTACGAGACGAATCGCACCGCGGGTCCGGCGGAGATGCGGAGCACGGCCGACGGGGGGTAGAGGTCCGCGTCGACGCTCCACGACTCGGGCGCGGCGAAGCGCAGCTCGACGACGCGGGGCGAGAAGTGGTGCAGACACGAGGCGGGGCCGTGGATTCCGAGCCGCTGCGCCGGCAGCTCGATGCAGACGCGGGCGGCGCCGGCGTCGGTGTACAGGAAGTGGAGGCGCTCGGGGTCGCTGCCGGCGCTGCGGAAAGGCCGGAAGCCGAGGCCGATATCCTTCACGCTCGCCGCGCCCATGATCGTGAAGCGCTCGACGTCGAGGTGCTCGCCGTCGACCATGATCGCGACGCGGCGCGCCTCGAAGATTTCTCGCGCGAGCCGGGTGCCGGCGAGCGCGGAGCGCGCGACTCGGCCGACGAGCGCGGCGGCAGCGCGCGGGCCGAGGTCGTCCCCCTCGTAGTAGAGCTCGAGCCAGCGGGCGGCGACGCCGGTCACGAAGATGAGTCCCGCACGCGGCGGCGCATCCTCGGGCTCGGCCCAGACGAGGGGGCGGCGCGTGTCGAGGCGCGGCTTCGACTCGTCGAGGAGACTCTGCAGGGCGAGCTCCGCGCCGAAGCGCGCGTCGAGGCTACGCGCGATGGTGTTGACCGTGCCGCCGGGCACGAGCGTGACGGCCGGCAGCGCCGTGCCTTCGAACACGCGCACGAGCGGAGTCAGCGTGCCGCCGACCGTGCCGTCGCCGCCGACCAAGAGCAGGTGCTCGATGCCCAGCTCGCGCAGGCGCACGAGCGCGCGGCCGACGTCGTCGAGGCTCTCGGTGAAGTGCACGTACTCGTCGGGGACGAGGCGCGCGAGCCGCTCGCGCAGGCTGCGATCCTTGCGGGCGCGGCGCGCGCGCGCATTCACGATCACGCCGGGCGGCTTCACGCCCGGGCCCTCTCGCCCACCGGACTCCCCACGGCGGGGAGGCTAGCCGCGTCGCGCCCGCTCGTGAAGTCGGGCTAGACTGCGCGCGATGTCGCTCTCGGACCGCAAGATCTGGCGCAACGGGCGGATGATTCCCTGGGCCGAGGCCACCGTGCACGTGCTCGCGCAGTCGATCCAGCGCGGCACCCTGGTCTTCGACGTGATGCCCATCTACTGGGTGAAGCGCGGACCCGCGATCCTGGGCCTGGACGAGCACACCGAGCGCTTCAAACAGTCGATGGAGCTCGCGCAGATGACTCCACCGTACGACGTACGGGAGCTGCGCGCGGGCATCGCCGAGGCGGTGCGCGCGAACCCGGGCGCGGAGCTCGTGAAGATGAGCGCCTACTACCCGGGCGTGTCACTCGACGTGCTGCCCGTCGACCCGAAGCCCGAGGTGGCGATCGCCGCGTTCTCGATCGGGGACGTCGTGCCCGGCGGCGCGCGCGCGAACGCGCGCGGGCCGGCGAAGCTGCAGATCGCCACGTCGCCGAAGATGCCGGCGACGGTGCTCTCGCCGCAGGTGAAGATCGCCGCGGGCTACACGCACGCGGCCTTCGCGAAGCAGCGCGCGCGCGCGGCGGGCTTCCACGACGTGCTGTTTCTCGACGAGGCCGGCTCACTCACCGAGTCGTCGACGCAGAGCTTCTTCGTGGTCGCCGACGGGGTGCTCCACACCGCCGGGCTCGACGCGGTGCTGGACGGAATCACGCGCCGACTCACGATCGAGCTCGCGCGCGACGAGGGCATCGAAGTGAAGGAGGGGCGGATGCCCCGCGAGCTACTGACTCGCGCGCGCGAGGCGTTCCTCACCGGCACCACGACCAACGTCTGGCCGATCGCCCAGATCGACTCACTCGAGATCCCGAAGCCCGTGCCGGGGCCGATCAGCGCGAAGCTGGTCGCGCGCTTCGCGGCGCTCTGCGCCGACGAGGATCCCGCGTTCTCGAAGCGCTGGCTGCAGGCGGTCTAGGATGGCCGCGACCCAGTCGGCCGAGCGCCCGCGGATCGCGGGGCAGCAGGTGCTCGCGGGGATCCAGCCTTCCGGCGTCCAGCACATCGGCAACTACTTCGGCGCCGTGCGCCAGTTCATCGCGCTGCAGGAGGGCAACCTCGCGGCCTACTTCATGGCCGACCTGCACTCACTCACGAGCATCCGCGACGCGAAGCGCCGGCGCGAGCTCACGCACGCGGTCGCGCTCGACTTTCTCGCGCTCGGCGTCGATCCGAAACGCTCCGTCCTCTACCGGCAGAGTGACTTCCCGGAAGTCGCCGAGCTCGCATGGATCCTGACGACGGTCACGCCGATGGGGCTGCTCCAGCGCTGTGTCTCGTACAAGGAGAAGATCGAGCAGGGGCTGAAGCCGGATCACGGGCTGTTCGCGTACCCGGTGCTGCAGGCCGCCGACATCCTGATCTGGCGGGCGGACTGCGTGCCGGTCGGCCAGGACCAGAAGCAGCATCTGGAAGTGACTCGCGACATCGCCGTCAAGTTCAACCTGACGTACCGCGAGGTCTTCAAGCTGCCCGAGCCGTACATCCTCGAGGAGGTCGCGGCGATTCCCGGCATCGACGGCCGCAAGATGAGCAAGACCGCCGAGAACGGCATCGAGATGTTCGCGGCCGAGAAGGCCCTGCGGCGACAGATCATGGCGATCGTCACGGACTCGAAGGGGGTCGACGAGCCGAAGGACCCGGAGACCTCGACGATCTTCCAGCTCTACTCGCTCTTCGCGAACCCCGAGGAGCGCGCGGCGCTGGAGCAGGCGTTCCGCAAGGGCGGGCTCGGCTACGGCGACGCGAAGAAGGCGCTGTACGAGAAGGTGCTCGCGTACTTCGGGCCCGCGCGCGCGAAGCGCCGCGAGCTCGAGTCACGACCCGACACCGTGGAAGACATTCTGCGCGACGGCGCCGCGCGCGCGCGCGCCGCGACCGCGGAGCTGATGGACGACGTGCGCGCGGCCGCGGGTCTCGGCCCGCCGAGGTGAGTCGATGGAAGTCGAGGGCAAGGCGGCGATCATCACGGGCGGCGGCACGGGGGTAGGGCGCGCGACAGCGCTCGATCTCGCGGCGCGCGGCTGCTCGGTGGTCATCAACTACAGCCGCTCCCGCGAGGACGCGGAGCGCACCGCCGCCGAGTGCGCGTCGAAGGGCGTGTTCGCGATTCCGTACAAGGCCGACGTCGCCGACGACGCCGCGTGCCGCGAGATGGTCGAGGTCTGCGTCGGCGAGCTCGGCCAGCTCGACATACTCGTGCAGAGCGCGGGCACGACCGTGTTCGTGCCGCACGCCGACCTCGACAAGGTGTCACTCGAAGACTGGGAGAACATCTTTCGCGTGAACGTCGTCGCGCCGTTCCAGATGGTGCGCGCGGCGCGCGCCGCGCTCGAGGCGTCGGGCAAGGCGTCGGTGGTCATGGTCTCGAGCATCGCGGGCATCGTCGGCACCGGCAGCTCGATCCCGTACTGCGCGTCGAAGGCCGCGCTCAACAACCTCGTCGTGACTCTGGCGCGCGCGCTCGCGCCGAAGATTCGCGTGAACGGCGTGGCACCCGGGGCGATCACCGGCCGCTGGCTGAAGCAAGGCTGGGGCGAGAGCTACGACGCGGTCATGAAGGGCGTCGCGCAGCGCGTCCCGCTCGGCCGCGCGTCGGAGCCCGAAGACATCTCGGCCGCGATCCTGTCACTCCTCTCCGGCTCCGACATGGTCACCGGCCAAGTGATCGTGTGTGACGGCGGGATGACTCTCGGCCCGTGAGTCGCGCCTAGAGATCCATCGGATCGACGGACGAGCCCTCGTCGCCGTCGTCGTCGTCATCCTCGTCATCGCGAGCGCTCGCGTGTCTCGTTGCGGGCAGCTTCGGAGCGGGCCGCTGCGCGGACCGCTGCACGGGCCGCTGCGGCGGCGCGGCTTGCGCGGGCGGCATGAGCGCGCGCGGGTCGTAGTAGAACCGCTCGGCGAAGATCTTGTCGCCGCGAACTTCGTGAATCGCGACCTCGACGAGCTTCATCTGCCGGCCGTCCTTGAACGTGATGTCGGCCTCCCACTCGATCGCGATCGTCTTGCCCGACACGAAAACGTGTCGCGCCTTCCAGGTCGCGGTGCGCAGGCCCGCGAGCCAGCCGGCGAGCTTCGAGCGGAGTGACTGGAGGCCAGTCACTGTCCCGCCCGCGGGCTCTTCCGAGACCACGTCCTCGGTGTAGAGCTTGCCCAGATCGATGTTGAACTCGTCGTCCATCGCCGCGACGATGCGCTTCGCGAGCTCTTCGGTCGGCGTCGGCCGGCGCGACGGCGCGCGCACTCCGGCCTTCTTGCGTCCGCCGGCCTTCTTCGCGCCCTTGCGCGCGGGCTTCGCGCCGACCGGCCGCTTCGCGCTGGTCTTCCGTGCGGTGGTGGACTTCTTGCGAGCACCCATGGCCATGGCTCATCTCCCCCCTGCTCGGTTTTGGGCCGCGCCAAATACTAGCAGCGCACTCCTGGGTCGGGGACGCTTTCTGATAAACTCGCGCGCCCATGCCGAAGTACACGCCGGTGACCGACTCGCTCCACGAGTACCTGCTCGCTCACCGCACCCCCGACGACGCACTGCTCGACGAGCTGCGCGCCGAGACGCGGCGCGCGATGGGTGACCGATCGGGCATGCAGATCGCGGCCGAGGAGGGGACCTTCCTCGGTCTCTTGGTCGCGGCGATCGCCGCGAAGCGCGTCGTCGAGGTCGGCACGTTCACGGGCTACAGCGCCCTGTGCATGGCGCGCGCGCTCCCGCCCGGCGGAAAGCTGTTGTGCTGCGACGTGAGTGAGGAATTCACCGCGATCGCGCAACGCTTCTGGCGGAAGGCGGGGGTCGCGGATCGCATCGACCTGCGGCTCGGTCCCGCCCTCGATACGCTCCGCAGCCTGCCGAAGAGCGAGTCGATCGACTTTGCGTTCATCGACGCCGACAAGGAGAACTACCAGGCGTACTACGAGGAGATACTCCTCCGTCTGCGACCCGGTGGCCTCGTCGCGATCGACAACGTGCTCTGGAGCGGCCAAGTGATTCGTCTCGACGACCAGAGCGCGAACACGGTCGCGATCCGGCGCGTGAACGACCACGTTGCCGCCGACCGGCGCGTGCAGTCGGTCATGCTCGGCCTCTCCGACGGCGTTACGCTCGCGCGCAAGCTCTGACCGTGCCGCCGACGCGGCTCGGAGTAGCCGTGATCGGCGCTGGCCGCGCGGGTCTCGCGCGCATGCGCGCGCTCGAGGCGAGCCCGCGCGCGCGACTGGCGCACGTGGTCTCGCGCGGCCGACCCGATTCGGTTTCGCTAGAGACCGCGCTCGCGGATCGCGAGGTCGCGGCGCTGATCGTGTGCACGCCGAATCTGCTACACGCCGCGACCGCGCGAGCCGCGCTCGCGGCCGGGAAGCACGTCGCGGTGGAGTTTCCGCTCGCGGCGTCGGCGAGCGAGGCGCGCGCGCTGTTCGCGGACGCCGGAGCTCGGCGGCTCGTCCTGCACGAGGAGCACATCGAGCTGCTCTCGCCGTCGCAGGAGTGGCTGCGCGCGCGGGTCCGCGAGTTGGGCGGGCCGCGTTCGGGGACGCTGCGCTTCTCGGGTGACTCGACCGGTTGGATCGCGGATCCGGCGCTCGCGGGCAGTGCCCCGCTCGGCGCCCTCGCACGCCTACACCGTTTGGTGGATCTGTTCGGCAGAGCCGAGCTGCGCGGCGCGCGCTTGTCTCTCGGCGAGACGCGCCGCCTCGAGGTCGACCTCGCGTTCGGCGCCCGCGGCGGAGTCACACTGATCGAGGAACGCGGCCCCGGGCTTCCGCGCGCGACCGAGTGGGCGATCGAGTGCGAGCGCGGTCCACTCACGACGCCGCCTGCCGAGCCGCCCGGCGCCCTGTTCGCCCGCGATCTCGACGTGTTTCTCGACCGCATCGAGCGCGGCGCGCCGTCGTATGTCTCGGACTCGGCCGTGCTCGAGGTCCTCGAGCTCGTCGGGGCGATCGAGCGGCGGCTCTGTTAGGCTACGCCGCGTGAATCGATCCCTGCGCCGTGCGATGCTGCTCTCACTCCTCGCCATTCTCGCCGCGACCGCGTGCAAGGAGTCGCGCGCGCCCGAGCCCGCGGCTGCGCCGAGCGGCGCGACCTTCAAGGTCGCCCTCCTGACTCCGGGCTCGATCCGCGACGGCGGTTGGAATCAGAGCGCCTACGAAGGGCTCGAGCGCATTCACACCGAGCTCGGCGCGGAGATCGCGCATCAAGAGACGAAGACGCCGCAGGACTTCGAGTCGGGCTTCCGCGACTTCGCCGCGCGCGGCTTCAATCTGGTGTTCGGTCATGGCTTCGAGTTCCAGGACGCCGCCGCGAACGTCGCGAAGGACTACCCCAAGACGGTGTTCGTCACGACCAGCGGCTCGACCGTGCGCGAGAACGTCGCGCCGATCGTGTTCGAGCTCGAGGACGCGACTTACTTGCTGGGCTTCGTGGGCGCGCGCCTGTCGAAGACGGGCAAGCTCGGCGCGCTCGGGGGCGTCCAGATCCCGTCGGTCGCGAGCACCTTCAGCGCGTTCGAGGCCGGCGCGAAGCGAGCGCGGGGCGATGCGCAGGTCACGATCTCGTACATCGGCGGCTGGACCGACAGCTCGGCCGCGCGCGAGGCGACGCTCGCGCTGGTCGCGAGCGGCAACGACGTGTTGATCCACAACGCGAACGAGGCGGCCGCCGGCTTCTTCCAGGCAGTCACGGCCAGCGCCGGAGTCACTGCGTTCGGCACGAACAAGAACCAGAACGGCGCCGCGCCCGGCGTGCTCGCGTCCGCGACGCTGGACGTCCCGACGGCGCTCCTGCTCGTCGCGAAGGAAGTGCAGGCAGGGACGTTCAAGGCGCGCCCCATGCGCTTCGGTCTGGCGAGCGGAGTGATCCGCGTCGAGTGGAACGACGCCATGCGTGCCACGGTGCCCGCCGAGGTACGAGCGGACGTCGACGAGCTCGCGGGCGAGATCGCGTCGGGCGCGCTCCAGGTCCCGCGCGGGAACTTCTAGTCGCTTGGCGCTCGTCGCGCTGCGCGACGTCCGCAAGCGCTTCGGCGCGACGGAGGCCCTGCGCGGCGCGAGTCTCTCGCTCGAGCCGGCGTCGGTGCACGCGCTGCTCGGCGAGAACGGCGCGGGCAAGACCACGCTCGTGCGCGTCCTTTATGGAAGCGTGCGGCCCGACGCGGGCGAGATTCTCGTCGACGGCCGCGCCGTGGCGATCGAAGGGCCGCGCCACGCGCTCGCGCTCGGCATCGCCCTCGTGCACCAGCACTCGATGCTCGTGCCGGCGCTCACGGTCGCCGAGAACCTGGTGCTCGGCGAAGCGGGCAGCCGCTGGCTGCCGCGCGCCCGCCTGCACGCGCGCGCGCACGAGATACTCCGGGGCTCGGGCCTCGCGCTCGATCCCGGCGCGCGCACCGACTCACTCGCCGTGGGCGAGATGCAGCGGCTCGAGATCGCCCGCGCGCTCGCGCGCGGCGCGCGCGTGCTGGTGCTCGACGAGCCGACCGCCGTGCTCGCGCCGTCCGAGGTGAAGGACCTGCTGCGGCACCTCGCGGAGCTGCGCGAGCGCGGCATGAGCATCGTGCTCATCTCGCACAAGCTCGAGGAGATCACGGCGATCTGCGACTGGGTCACCGTGCTGCGCGCCGGAGTCACCGTGGAGAGTCGCACGCTCGCCGGCATGGACACCGCGCAGCTCGGCCGGCTCATGGTGGGCGACGCGCTTCCGCCGCCGGGCCGGCCCCCGGAGACCGAGCCGGGCCCGGTGGCGCTGCGGCTGCGCGGCGCGCGCGCGGAGGGACTCACTTCGCTCGACCTCGAGGTGCGCGCGGGCGAGCTCGTCGCGCTCGCCGGGATCGACGGCAATGGACAGCGGCCGCTCGAGGAGGTGCTGGCCGGCGTGCGCGCGCTCGACGCGGGCGAGCTCGAGGTGCTGCGTCCGCCGCTCGCGCTCGTCTCCGGCGACCGGCACCGAACCGGGCTCGTGCTCGATCTCTCCGTCGCCGAGAACCTGGTTCTGCCCGAAGCCGCGCACGGTGGCGCGCCGCCGGTGTTTCGCGCGGGGCTGGTGATTCCGAGTGAGTTGGAGCGCGCGGCCGGCGCCTCCATCGAGCGCTTCGCGATTCGCGCCCGGCCGGCGGACCCGGCGCGCACCCTCTCGGGCGGCAACCAGCAGAAGCTCAGCATCGCGCGCGCGCTGCGCGGGGGGCCGCAGGTGCTCGTCGCGGTGAACCCGACGCGCGGGCTCGACGTGCACGCCACCGCCGCGGTGCGCGAAGAGCTGCGCGCCCAGGCGCGGGCGGGGACCGCGGTGCTCGTGATCTCGACGGAGCTCGACGAGATACTCGAGCTCGGCCAACGCATTTCGGTGTTGTTCCGCGGGCGACTGCTCGACGTGCCGCCCGGGGAGCGCAGCCGCGAGGCGATCGGCCGGCGCATGCTCGGCCAGTCCGCGACTGCGTGAGCGGCCTCACAGGTCGCGGGGCGCTGCGGACGATAGCTTGCGAAGGGCCGCGAACTGCCCGCGGGACGACGAGCGTCATGAAGAACGTTGCCGCGGCACGAACCCTGAGAGGCCCTTCATCCGATTCCGCGCCGCGGCGCTCGCCGCTCGTGCCGGCGGCGGCGCTGGCGAGCCTGATCGCGATCGGCGTCGGCTATCGCTTGCGCGAGGACGCCTATCTCGTCCCCGAGCGCGGGGCCGGCTACGCGCTCGGCATCGCCGGGCTCTCGATGATGGTGCTGCTGCTCCTGTACTCGCTGCGCAAGCGCGCGCGCTGGCTGCGCGGCTTCGGGGCGGTCCGCTACTGGTTCGAGATCCACATGCTGCTCGGCATCCTCGGGCCGCTCGCGATTCTGTTTCACGCGAACTTCCAGGTGAAGTCGGTGAACGCCGGAGTCGCGCTCGTGTCCATGTTGATCGTCGCCGCCAGCGGGTTCATCGGTCGCTTCGCCTACGCCCGCATCCATCACGGCCTGTTCGGACACCGCGAGTCACTCGCCGAAGTCTCGCAGCGCGCGCAGGCGAGTCGCAGCGCGCTGCACACCGCGCTGCGCGCGGCGCCGGGAGTCGAGGCGTGCGTGCGCGACTTCGAGTCACAGGCGCTCGCGCGCAGCCCGAGCGCGCTCGGCGAGCTCGGGCGCGCCTTCGTCCTGGGTCACCGCACGCGCGCGACCGTCCGGCGCGCGCGCCGCCTGCTGCGCAAGAGCCCGCCCGGCTCGCTCGCCGTGCCCGCCGACGTGGTGGCGGCAGCGCTGCGCCGGCACCTCGCGCTCGTCCGGCGGGTCGCCGAGTTCGGCTTCTACGAGCGCGTGCTCGCGCTCTGGCACGCGCTCCACGTTCCTCTGGCCGTGGTTCTCTTCACCGCCGCGGTGGTCCACGTGATCGCCGTGAACCTGTACTGAGTCGTGCGCGCCGCGGCTGATGCGCTCGGCGCCGCCGCCGCCGTGTGTCTCGCGCTCGCGCCGGCGGCGGCGCCCGCGCAGACGTTCGAGAAGCTCGTGATGCCCGGGCCGGTCGCCAAGGCGCACGCCGAGATCGAGGGCGAGTGCGGGAAGTGTCACGTCCCTTTCAAGGCGTCCGCACAGACCTCCCTCTGCCTCGACTGTCACAAAGACGTAGCGGCGGACGTGCGCGCGAAGACGGGCTTCCACGGGCGCTCGCCCGCCGCGGCCGGGGTCGACTGCAAGACGTGTCACACCGACCACGAGGGCCGCGATGCCGACATCGTCGGTCTGAATCGCGACGCGTTCCGCCACGACCAGACCGACTACGCGCTCCACGGCGCTCACGTGCACCTCGCCTGCGAGCGCTGTCACGTCTCGGGCGCGAAGTTCCGCGACGCGCGTTCGGGCTGCGTGGACTGTCACGTGCGCGA
>Ga0326726_10001776_pt1 | contig 20079 bp, 16 predicted proteins | sample MHFenrmetagenome_2_FD_207603 | JGI IMG/M metagenome (GOLD analysis project Ga0326726, IMG submission 207603) | Lab enriched peat soil microbial communities from Michigan Hollow, Ithaca, NY, United States - MHF15MN | ecosystem: Environmental > Terrestrial > Soil > Wetlands > Peat | place: USA... | reverse complement strand
TGATCTGTGGCGTCATCTACAGAGACGACGCGCTCTACGACGAGGTCAAGAAGCGGCTCGAGGCCGAGTGGGGGAGGGTCGACTCGGAGAGCGCGGCCTATCCCTTCGACCTGACGGGCTATTACGAGGACGAGATGGGCGGGGGGCTCGTGCGCCGCTTCATCAGCTTCGAGACCCTCGTCCCGCCGGAGTCGTTGCCGGCGGCCAAGCTCTGGACGATCGAGCTCGAATCTATGGCCCGGCAGGAGCGAGGGGTCACCGGCCGCCCGGTGAACATCGATCCCGGCTATCTCACCGCCTCGGCGGTGGTCATGGCCACGGCCAAGGACTTCGCCCATAGGATCCCGCTCGCCGGCGGCATCTTCGCCCATCTCGAGTTCCTGTTCACGAGGACGGGCGTCCGGACGCTCGACTGGACCTATCCCGACCTCCGGCGCGAGCCCGCCCAGGGATATCTTCGAGCCGTGAGAGAGATCTATCTGCGGCAGCTTCGGGAACGCCGGGGCTGAAACCGGGCTCAGGCGCCTGACCCATTCATAAAAGCGCCCTTCTTCTCCTCTCCGTTTCTATCGGGGCGCTTTTATGAATAGGTCAGACGGGGTGGAAGGCGGAGATCGAGCGCAGCTTGGCGACGATCTCGGGCAGTTCCTTCAAGACGACGTCGATGTCGGCGTCGGAATTCGAGCGGCCGAGCGACATGCGGATCGAGGACCGGGCGATCTCCGGGGGCAGGCCGATGGCGCGCAGCACATGCGAGACCTCTTCGGATTCCTCGCTGCAGGCCGATCCCGTCGAGACATAGATCTCCTTGGTGGCCAAGGCCAGCAGGATGGCCTCGGCTTCGAGGCCGGGGAAGGCGAAATTGAGGGTGCTCTTGACCCGGTCCTCCGGATGACCGTTGAACCGGGCTCCCGGGATCCTCTCCTCAACCCCCCGCTTGAGGCGTTCGGCCAGCTTTTCGATCCGGGCGCGTTCCTTCTTGCCCTTTTCCTCCATGACCCGCACGGCCTCGCCGAAGCCGACGATGCCGGCCGTGTTCTCGGTCCCGGCCCTCAGGCCGCGCTCCTGGTGGCCGCCGTGGACGAAGGGGCAGATGGTCGAGCCGCGGCGGATGTACAGGGCCCCGATGCCCTTCGGTCCGTAGATCTTGTGGGCTGAGACGGTCAGGAAGTCGACCCCGAGCTTGCGGGCGTCGACATCGATCTTGCCGAAGCTCTGGACCGCGTCGGTGTGCACGGGGATGTCCTTCTCGCGGGCGATGCGGGCGATCTCCGCGATGGGCTGGATCGTGCCGATCTCGTTGTTGGCGTGCATGACCGAGACGAGCCCCGTCTTCGGGGTCAGGGCCGAGCGGAGGTGGTCGAGATCGATCGTCCCGTACCGGTCGACGGGGACAAAGGTGACCTTGACGCCGCGGCGCTCCAAGGCCTTGGCCGTCTCGATCACGGCCGGGTGCTCGATCGCCGACGTGACGAACTCGTTCCGCTCGGGACGGGCGTCGAACGTGCCGATGATGGCGAAGTTGTCGGATTCCGTGCCCGAGCCCGTGAAGAAGACCTCGCCGCGGTCCACGCCGAGGGACTTGGCCACCCGCTCGCGGGCCTCGCTCATGAGCTCCTTGACCTGCCGGCCGATGGGGTAGAGGGAGGAGGGATTGCCGAACTGTTCTTTCAGGAACCGGGCCATCCTGTCGGAGACGGCAGGATCGACAGGCGTCGTCGCGTTGTGATCGAGGTAAATCATGGAGTTATTTTAGCAGAACGCCCATATAAAAAAAGAGGGACTGTCCCAGGAGGGGGACCGTCCCTCTTTCTGTTCTTGAAGTTTAAGCCAGCTTCTCTTTCAGGATGCGCACCGCCTCGAGGCCGGCCCGCTGCTGGCCCTCCTCCGCCGCCGCCCCTAAGTGGGGGACGGGGATGACGTTCGGATGGTCCACAAGGGTGAAGTCCTCGGGCGGCTCCTTGTCATAGACGTCGAGCGCAGCCGCCCGGACCTTGCCGGAGATGAGCCCGGCCAGCAGGGCCTTCTCGTCGACGACGCCGCCACGGGCGACGTTAACGATGATGACCCCCGTTTTCATCTTGCCGAACTCGGCCTCGCCCAGGATCGGCCTGGCCTGCTTCGGGACGTGGAGGGTGATGAGGTCCGCGACGGCCAGCAGGTCATCCAGCGGGACCTGCTTCACGGCGATCTCTGTCTTGATCGGGATGACATCGTAGGCGACGACGGTCATGCCGAATGCTAGCGCCCTCTTCGCGACCTCCTGGCCGATCCGGCCGAAGCCGATGATGCCCAGGGTCTTGCCGAAGAGCTCGGTGCCTTCGAGGGCTTTCTTCTCCCACTTGTGGGCCTTCATCGTCAGAATGGCCTTCCAGTGGTTGCGCACGGCTCCCAGCATGAGCCCGAAGGTGTGCTCGGCGACCGTGATGGACGTCGCCGCGGGCGTATTGGCGACAAAGATGCCTTTCTCTTTGGCCGCGACCTGGTCGATGTTGTCGAGACCGATGCCGGCCCGGACGAGGACCTTGAGGTCCTTGCCGGCCTCGATAACGGGCTTGGTGATCTTCGAAGCGCTGCGGACGACGATGGCGCTGTAGCCGGGGACGATGGCGATGAGGTCGGCCTCGCTCATGCCCTTGTTGACGGTCACCTCGAAGCCCGGAACGGCCTTGAGCTTCTCCAGGGCCGCTTTGTCCATGCCGTCGGCGATGAGGATCTTGGTCATTGCCAATTCTCCTTGAGGACGGCCTGGGCCGCCTTGATGCCGGCCCCGGCCTCGAACTTATAGCCGAGGTCCATAAGGGTCATCTCCAGGGCCGAAATGGCCGTCATGATATCGAAACCGCCCATGTAGCCGAGGTGGGCGATGCGGAAGATCTTGCCCTTGTAGGGGTCCTGGCCGCCGGCGATGTAGGCCATGTACTTGCCCTGCATGGTTTTGACCAGCTTGCCCCCCTCGATCCCCTCGGGGACCTTGCAGCAGGTCAGGACGTTGCCCGGCCTCTTGGCCAGGAGCTCCAGACCGAGGGCCTTGACCCCGGCCCGCGTGGCGTCGGCCAGGATGCGGTGGTGGGTGAAGAGAGCGTCCATGCCCATCTTCTTGACGATGTCCAAGGCGTGCTTCTGCTGAACGATGAGCGAGATGGCGGGGGTCCAGGGCGTCGTCTTGTCGGCCAGGTTCTTCTTGGCCTTCTTGAGGTCGAAGTAGAACTTGGGCAGCTTGGCGTTCCCGGCCGCGGCCCAGGCCTTCGGGCTCAGGGCGATATAGGCCAGGCCGGGCGGGATCATGAACGACTTCTGCGAACCCGACAGGAAGACGTCGAGCTTCCAGTCGTCCATCGGGCAGGGGGTGACGCCCGCGCCCGAGATGCCGTCGACGATGAGCAGGGCCGGGGTCTTGGCCACGACCTCGCCGAAGCCCTGGATGTCGAACATGGCCCCCGACGATGTCTCTGACAAGGTGGCGAAGACGGCCTTGCAGTCGGGCATGGCCTTGAGCTCGGCCTCGAGCTCCTCCTTGGTGAAGTCCTTGCCCCAGGGGTCGAGGACGATCTCCTTGTAGGCGACGCCGGTGGCCTTGCAGATGTTGCCCCAGCGCTCGCCGAACTTCCCGCCGTTGATCGTCAGGACCTTGTCGCCGGGGCTGAGGAGATTGACGACCGCGGCTTCCATGGCCCCGGTCCCGGAGGAGGTCAGGATGTAGGCCTCTTCCTTGGTCCCGAAGACCTGCTTGATGCCCTCGGTGACCTCCATGAAGAGGGCCGAGAACTCGGGGGTCCGGTGGTGAAAGATGGGTTCGGCCGCCGCCGAAAGGGCCCGCTCGGGGACCGGCGTGGGGCCGGGGGAGAGGAGGTAATACTTTTTGATCATGCTGCGCTCCTTATTCTTACGGTCTTTCCCTGGAAATGTCTTACAGCGTTTTCAGCAGCTCCGTCAAGAGGGCCGTCCGCTCGATGAGCGAGGGGATGACGAGGTGCTCGTTCACCGCGTGCAGGCCGTCGCCGTCCGGACCGAGCCCATCGAGCGTGGGGATGCCCATCCCGGCCGCGATCGACGCGTCCGAGCCGCCGCCCGTCCGGCCGGCCTTCAAGGCGATACCCATTCCTTCGGCGATCTCCCGGGCCCGGACGAAGAGCCTGTCCGAGGCCTTGGTTTTTTCCATCGGCGGCGTGGAGCTTTCGACCGTGACCTTGATGCGGGACCCGCGCAGGACCGGCGTCGACTCGCGCAGGATGCGCAGGACGCGGTCGCGGTCGGAGGCCTTCCAGAACCGGATATCCAGGGTCGCCCAGGCGTTCTCGGCGACGACGTTGGCCTTCTCGCCCCCACCGATGAGCCCGATGTTGACGGTCGTCTCGTTGGTCCTCAGCCGCTTGAACTTGGCGATCTGCGCGGCCAGCTCCTCGATGGCATTGACGCCTTTCTCGGGCGTGCCGCCGTGGGCCGAGCGGCCGTGCGCGTCGATCCGGACGACGAGCCGCCCCTTGCGTTCGAGCTTCAGTGCCCCGCCGGGCAGCGCCGGCTCGAGACACAGGACAAGCGAGGCCCGGCGCGCCAGCTTGCGGATGAGCTCGGTCGCGGCGGCGCTGCCGGTCTCCTCGGCCGAATTGACAAAGACCGTGATCTTCTTTTGCGGCTTGAGGTTGAGACCGTGGAGGGCGCGCAGGGCGGCCAGGACCATGACCAGCCCGGCCTTCATGTCCAGGACGCCGGGACCATGGAGCCGGTGGCCCTGGACGTAGAAAGGCATCTTGGCGATCTGGCCCACCGGCCAAACGGTGTCGAGGTGGGTGAGGACCAGGATCTCGTCGTCGGAGTCCTTGGTCCGGCCGGGGGCGAACTCGGCCACCGTCAGGGTGCCGATGTCCTTCTGCGGCTGGGACGTGACCCGGCAGCCGACCTTCCGGAGCTCCCTCCCCACGAAGTCCGCGCAGGCGTCGACGGCCTCTTTGTTGTCGGTCGGGGATTCGAGCGTCGCGATCTGCTTCAACAGATGGACCATCTCGCCTTGGCGGGAGCGGAAATAGAGCCGGAAGTCCATGGAACCCTCCACCCGCGATCGGGCGGTGCTAATCTATCACAGTCTCGGGGCAAAAGCATCCTCTTTGTCTTGATTTGGCCCTTTGTTTCCCCTAGAGTAGTCCCGAGGAGGCCGCCCGCGGAATCCGCCGACATGACGAAGAAGACGATCCTGGCGCTCGGCCTGCTCATCGCCGCGGCCCGGCCGCTGACCTCGGAAGTTTTCTATCCCTGGAAGCAGGTCTACATAGGCGCCCTGGACGCCTCGGGCTGGCCGGGGCTCGTGGTCGCCCCCACCGCGGAAACCGCCTTCGCCTTCGTCCTGAGGGTCGAGCGCGAAGGGGAGTCGGCCGAGGGCGAGGATTTCTATTACCTCGTCTCCGAGGTCGGGCCTCACTCTCCCGACGGGCTCTATGCCAAGATGCGCTTCGACCTCGGGCTGCCGTTCAAGATGGGGCGGGCGACGCCGGTCCTGATGAAGCCGTCCCCTCGAAAGAAGTCCCTGACCGTGGAATGGTCCCGCCGGGACGAGCGGACCGTCATCGGCCGCATCATCGTCCCCGAGGATGTCCGCGTCACGCTCCTTTATTATTTTCCCTGGGACCGCAAAGGCGAGTACGAGGTCCTGGCCGACGGAGCGGTGAGCGGACATTCGGCCATGGCTTCTGGCCCGTCCTATCTCGTCTGGACAAGCCGCCCGGGCGAGCCCGCCCCCGCCCCGGCGGGCTGCTTGGCCCGCGCCTACGGCCTGGGCGACGACCGGACGCTAGCTTTCGCGGCCGGGGTCGGTGACAGCGACGCCAGCGTCGCGGACCACATCTATCGCTATCGGAACGCCGAGACGATCGGCAGCCTGCTCGACGAGGAATCCCAGGTCTACGAAGACAAGCGGGTCAAGGCCCGCGGCCTCTACGACGGCATCCCGGAGGCGATCACCAACTGCCTGCATTGGACGGTTCTCTATCAGCCGGGCAGCCATCGGCTGTATCTGCCCGCGGGCCGGAGCCGGGTCCTGCCCCGCCCCGACGGGCGGCCGGATGATTGGACCGTGTCCTCTGCCGGCGGTTTCCCGGCCGCGCTGGCGCTCATCCTCGAGAGCCAGAAGCTGGCCGTGGACGCGCTCCACGCCGTCCTCGAGACCCAATACCCGAACGGCAACATCCCGAGCTGGCGGGGCGCCTCGGGTGGCTCGGCCGACCGGTCGCAGCCGCCCATCGGATCCTACGTCGTCCTGAAGGTGTTCGAGCGGGCAGGCGACCTCGAACTGCTGCGTCAGGCCTATCCCATTCTGCAGCGCTGGCATGAGTTCTGGACCGGCCCTGGCCCGAACGGCGGACCCCGGCGCGACGGCAACGGCGACGGCCTGCTCGAATGGGGCGCCGACCTGGCGCTCGTCGGCAAGACGGCTCCCGCCTGGGAGAAGGGAGCGACCGGCCGGACGCGAGCGGCCTTCGAATCGGGGCAGGACGACCTGCCCGACTGGGACGACGTTCCCTTCGACGAGGCCGCCGGCACGCTGGCCATGGATTGCGTCGACCTGAGCTCCCTCTACGCCCTTGATGCCTGGTGCCTGGCCGAGATGGCCTCGGTCCTCGGCCGGACGGCCGACATCGAGCTCTATCGCGGGCAGTACGAGAAGGTCAAGGCCCTGGTCAACGCCAGGCTCTGGAACGACAAGGAGGGGCTCTATTGCGACCGCTATTGGGACGGCCGCTTCTCGACCCACAAGCCGGCCTCGGCGTTCTTCCCGCTCCTGGCCCGCATCCCCGACGAGGGCCGGGCCCAACGGATGCTCAAGCACCTTCTCGACCCCAAGCAGTTCTGGGGCGATTTTCTCATCCCCTCGATCTCCCGGGACGACCCGTCGTTCCGGCCCGAGAACCAGCAGGCCTGGCGCGGCGCGGTCCGGCCGGCCGTGAGCTATCTCATCTACCAGGGCCTCAGGGCCTACGGCTTCGACGCCGTCGCGTCCGAGCTGGCCCGCAAGAGCGCTGAGATGTTCCTGACCAGCTGGAAGAGTTTCGGCCTGGCCCCCGAGAGCTTCGATTCGCTCACCGGCGAGGCCGGGGGAGAGCGCTTCCAGAGCGTCGGCCCTCTCGCGGCCCTCATGGCCATGGACGAGTACCTGGACTTCACGCCCCACGAAGGCCTGCGCTTCGGCATGCTCAAGCCGGACGCCAAGGGCAAGCTCTCGCGGGTCATGGTCCAGGGCCGGCAGTACGAGGTCGAGGTGGCCAACTCGTCGACCATCCTGAGGGAGGAGGGGACGACCCTCTTGTCGGTCGACGGCAGCGCCGTCGTTCGCCGCTTTCTCTACAGCGAGGCCGAGGTTTCGTTCGTCATCAAGACGCTGAAACGGCGCGAGGTCCGGCTGCACCTCCTCAAGAAAGGCAAATACCAGCTGCTCGTTGACGGCCGGGAGCTGGATGTCTTTTCCTCGATCGGGACCAAGTTCGAGGTTCCGGAAGGCGAGCACGCGGTGCTCATCCAGCTCCTCGAGGACCTCCAGAAGCAGAACGCGGGTTCCCATTAATCCCCAGATCAAGGAGACCATCATGACACACTACTCGAGGCGGAATTTCCTCAAGACCGGAGCCGGGGCGGCGGCCCTTTTCGCCGGGACGGGACGGATCGGATCCCCCGGGACGGGCGGGCCGGCCGCGGTCCCCGGCGGGCCCTGCATCGTGTCCAGCGGCAACGGGATCCGGGCCACGGCCAAGGCCATGGAGATGATCCAGGCCGGGGCCGATCCGCTCGACGCCGTCATCGCCGGCGTCAACATCGTCGAGGACGATCCGAACGACATGTCGGTCGGCTACGGCGGCCTGCCCAACGAGGACGGCGTCGTCGAGCTCGATTCCTCGGTCATGTACGGCCCGACGCACACGGCCGGGGCCGTGGCCGCGCTGCGGAACATCAAGAACCCGTCCAAGGTGGCCCGCCTGGTCATGGACAGGACCGATCATGTCCTGCTCGTCGGCGAGGGCGCCCTCCGCTTCGCCAAGGCCCATGGCTTCAAGGAGGAGGACCTGCTGACCGACAAGTCGCGGGAGGCCTGGCTGCGCTGGAAGGAGACCATATCGGACAAGGACAATTGGTTCCCCCCGAAGTCCGAGAGCCTGCCCGAGAGCCTTCGCCAGGTCATGAGCACCCACGGCACCATCAACTGCATCGCCATCGACGCGGCCGGCCGCCTGGCCGGCGTCACGACGACGAGCGGCCTGTCCTGGAAGCTCTCCGGACGCGTCGGCGACTCGCCCATCATCGGCGCCGGTCTCTATGTCGACAACGAGATCGGCGCGGCCGGTTCAACGGGGCGGGGCGAAGCCAACCTGCAGACCTGCGCCAGCTATCGGGTCGTCGAGGCCATGGGCCGGGGCCTGAGCCCCGAACAGGCCTGCCTCGAGGCCTGCAAGGCCGTGGCGGCCAAGACCAAGCTGGTGCCGCGTCTTTGCGACGCCCAGGGACGTCCCAACTTCGGGCTGGATTTCTATGCCCTCAACAAGAAAGGCGAGTTCGGCTCCGCGGGGCTTTTCCAGGGCAGCCGGTATGCCGTCCACGACGGCCGGGAGAACAAGTTCCACGACGCCGCGTACCTGTTCAAGCGTTAAGCCCGGCCGTTTCGAACCGGATCGGCTTGCCCGAAGGTGAAAATGCCGGTCATGGGTTTTCTAGTTTACCGAAAACCCGGCGTTTTCATGACGGCCTATTCGTGGACGATGATGACAGGGCGGCCCTCGCCGGCCAGGCGCTGGGCCAGGGCCTTCACAGTGGCTTCGTCGGCCTTGATCCGGACACGGTAATAAACCGCGCGACCGGTCTGCTGTCGGGTCACCTCGACACCCCCGTACCTTTCGTCGAGCTGGCGCTTGAGCGCATAAGCGTTCTCCTGGACGGAAAAGGCCCCGACCTGGACCCAGACCGCCCCCGGGCCGGACGAGGAGGGAGGGCGGAAACCCTTGAGGACCTCGATCCGGACGCGGGCCGTGCCCGGGCCGATGAGATCGAGCACGCGCGCCGCGGCATAAGAAAGATCGATGATGCGGTGACGCTTGAACGGCCCCCGGTCGTTGATGCGGACCACGACCGATCGGACGTTGGCCAGGTTGGTGACCATGACGTAGGTCCCGAACGGCAGGGTCTGATGAGCCGCCGTCAGGTCGTTCATATCGAAGATCTCGCGGCTCGAGGTCGGGCGGCCGTTGAACTCGGGGCCGTACCACGAGGCGACCCCTGTCTCGACGCCTGGCTCGGAGGGTTGCCGGGGCAGACTGGCGCAGGCGCCGGCGAGAAGAACGAGGAGGGCCGCGACCGCCGGGGGCCCTTGTCGGCGAAGGTCAGCCAAGGAACACCGAGAGCCTCTTCTTGAGATAGGCAAAGGCTTGGCGCGGCGTCGAGACGATGCGGAAGAGGTCCAGGTCCTCGGCGCAGATGGCGCCCTTCTCGACCATGGAATCGAACTTGATCAGGTCCCGCCAGTATTCCCCGCCGTAAAGAACGAGGACCATCTCCTTCTTCGAGACCTTGCTCGTCTGGAGCAAGGTGACGATCTCGAAGAACTCGTCAAGGGTGCCGTAGCCGCCGGGGAAGGCGATGACGGCCTTGGCCTTGTACATCAGCCAGAACTTGCGCATGAAGAAGTAATGGAAGGAGAAGGACAGCTCCGGGGTGATGTACGGGTTCGGCCTCTGCGGCTGGGGCAGCAGGATGTTCATGCCGACCGTCTTGCCGCCGGCCCGCGCGGCGCCGCGGTTGGCCGCTTCCATGATGCCCGGGCCCGCGCCGGTGCAGACGACGAAATCCTTGCCCGCCGGCGTCTTGAGGCCGATGGCCCATTTGGCCAGGAGATAGGCCAGCTCCTCGGCCTCCCAATAGTACTTGTGGAAGGCGGACCGGGCGTCGGTGGGATTGGCCTTGGCCGAGCCCAGGAACAGGATCGTGCTGTTGATCCTGGCCTTTTCGAGGCGGGCCATCGGACTGAGGTACTCGCTGAGGATGCGCAGCGTCCGGCCCTCGAGCGATTCCAGGAATTCGGGATCGAGATAGGACTCTTCGGGATGGGCTAGCTTCGGCATGGTCGGAAGTCCCTCCTCGGCAACAGGATCAAGGCGGATTTTAGCAGAACGGCCGCCGCCCCTCAATCGGGACAAAATGGGGACGTTTCTATTTTTTTCTTTAATGAATGAAAAAAATAAATAGAAACGTCCCCATTTTTGACTTGCCCAGGGGGCGTATGTTAGAAATAGGCGCGAAAGGACGGAGCTCGATGGAGAACATGCGGACCAAGTTCGGCGCGCTGGAATACCCCGGACGCCTCATCATCATCGGCACGTCGGCCTCGGGCGCCGAGAACGTGATCATCTATTCCATCACCGGCCGTTCGCCCTCGAGCCAGGCCCGCAAGCTCGTCCATCGCGACGGCGGGGTCTGGGTCCAGCCGACTGACGAAACCACTTTGAAGCAGGGGAACGTCGACCTGCTCGTCTATCCGGCGGTTCTCGTCGGGAAGGCCGGGATCGCCGTCTCGAACGGCAAGCAGACGGCCGACGTCCGGGACCGGATCAAACCCGGCGGCGATCCCGTCGCGGCGCTCGCGGACGCCCTGGCCTGCTGGGACTACGAGCCGGACGCGCCGATCTTCACGCCCCGGATCAGCGGCTGTCTCACCGCAAGCGCGGCGGCCCTGAGCGTCCTGCGGCGGGGACCCGCGGGCCAGACGCTCCGGAACTATTATGAGACGGGCCTGAAAGAGGCCGGACAAGGCCGTCTGGTCTCGACCTACGAAGGGCCGAATCTCGATCCGTTGCCCGTGTTCTGCGGCGAGCCGCGCTTCGTCGACATCCCCGGGGCCACGGCGGCCGAGGCCGCCGGGTCCGTTTATGACAGCCTCGGGCCCGCCGGCCCGGCCAAGGACTTCCGGGTCGCCGTCGCCTGCGTCTTCGTTCCCCGCGGCGACGCGTCAACCGCCGACGTACACATCATTAACAGGCACGAGAGGACATGATCCCATGAGCAAGCCGGAACGCACCGCCCGCAGCCAGTACTCCACGAAGGTCCGGGAGGACTTCCCGGACACCTTGCCTATCGGGGACGACACCTTCGTCAAGAAGTTCCCGATGCGCTACGGCGAGAACCCCGGCTACCCCGCGGCATTCTATCAGGAGGCCGGAGCCGCGGGCCCGAACATGGGGCAGCTCACGATCCTCCAGGAAGGGACCAAGGGCCTGAGCTACATCAACGTCGGGGACATGGACCTCGGCCAGCGCCTGGCCCGCAAGCTCGTCCAGGTCTTCCCGGGCCGGCACGTCTGCGTCATCATCAAGCACGAGATGCCGAGCGGCGTCGCCCTCGGGGACGATCCAGTCGGGACCTTCGAGAAGGCCTGGAACTGCGATTCGCTGTCCAACTTCGGCGGGGTGGACGTCTTCAGTTACCGCGTCACCGCGCCCCTGGCCCGCCTGCTCGTCGAGAGCCCCCGCAACGTCGAGGTCGTTTACGCGCCGGATTTCGAGCCGGAGGCGATCGAGGTGCTGGCCGCGCGGAAGGTCCTCCGCGTCGTCAAGATGGGCGCGCCCCTCGAGGCGCCGTCCGTCGACAACGGCCTCGAGCTCAAGCGGGTGGCCGGGGGGCTGCTCATCCAGAAGCGCTTCGATTCCAAGATCGTCTCGCCCGGTTCGGTCGATGTCGTCTCCAGGCGGAAGCCCTCGCCGGAGGAGATCCAGGCGGCCCTGTTCACCTGGACGGTGGCCTGTTTCACCCGGTCGAACGCCGTCATCATCGGGACGGCCGACAGGACCCACGGCATCGGCTCGGGCCAGCGGAGCCGGATCGACTCGGCCGAGGACGCCATCCGGCTATCGCAGCGCGGCTACGGTCCCGCGGGATGCGTCATGGCCTCCGATGCGTTCATGCCGTTCCCCGACGTGGTCGAGCTCGCCGGGAAGCACGGCATCACGGCCATCATCTATCCGCTGGGCTCGGTCAAGGACCAGGAGGTCATCGACCGGGCCGACGAGCTCGGGTTGGCCATGATCATCACCCGCAAGCCGGGAGAGCTCGATTCGGAGCGTTGTTTCCTCCACCGGTGAGGACGTCGAGGCGCCGCCTCGGGGGACCCGGCAGCGCTGTTCGTGGTATTTTGTCCTCATGAGAAATAAAGCTCTTCGGAACCTGCTCATCCTGGCCTCGTCCGTTCTCGGCCTCCTGGCGGTGACGGACGCGGCGGCTCCATCACCGGGAGACTGCCGCCCTGTCGTCGACAGGATCCGCGAGGCCGGGCTGGCGTCCGAAAGAGCCTACGATTTCCTCGGCCGGATCACATCGGTCGGAGGCCGTCTGACCGGCTCGCCCCAGGCGGCCGCCGCCGTCGAGCTGTCCCGCCGGCTCATGGAAGAGCTGGGCCTGGACAGGGTCCATACCGAGCCTGTCGAGGTCGGACACTGGGAGCGGGGCCGGGTCGCTGAAGCGGCCATCGTCGGGCCGGAAGCGCAACGTTCGACACCTCTCGCCGTCTGTGCCTTGGGCGGAAGCGTCGGGACGCCCGCCGGAGGCCTGACGGCGCCGGTCGTGGAAGTCCACTCGCTGGCCGAGGCGGTGTCGCTCGGGTCCGCGCTCAAGGGCAAGATCGTGTTCTTCAATCGGCCGATGGACCGGCGCAACCCCGATCCCTTCGCCGCCTATGGAGCGGCGGCGGACCAACGGGTCAGCGGAGCCTCGGCCGCGGCCCGGTGCGGGGCGGCGGCCGTCCTCGTCCGGTCGCTCACCTTCCGCGAGGACCGCTATCCCCACACGGGCATGCTGCGCTACGACGAAGGCGCGCCTCGGATCCCTGCGGCGGCGGTCAGCACCGCGGACGCCGATATCTTGAGCGGCCGGCTCAAGACCGACGGCTCCTTGTCCGTGAGGCTGCGGCTCGACTGTCGGGACCTGGGCCGGGTCATCTCGGCCAACGTCGTCGGCGAGCTCACCGGCTCCGCGCGCCCGTCCGAGATCGTCCTCCTTGCCGGCCACCTCGACAGCTGGGACCTCGGCGTCGGGGCCCACGACGACGGGGCCGGCTGCGCCGCGGTCCTCGAGGCCGTGGCCCTGCTCCACGACCTCGGCCTGCGGCCGCGGCGGACGATCCGGGCGGTCCTGTTCATGGACGAGGAGTTTGGGGGGACGGGCGGCCGGGCCTATGCCGCCGCCCGGCAGCGGCAGGGCGAGAGACACATTCTGGCCGCGGAATCCGATCGCGGGGGCTTCGCCCCGACCGGACTGGCCATCGGCGGCGAGGACCGCCGGGCCCTCTCACGCATCGCGCCCTACGCCGATCTCCTCCGGCCTTTGGGCGTCTGCACGCTCGTTCCGGGCGGGGGAGGGGTCGATGTGGGGCCGCTCGTCGCCAATGGGTCGGTCCCGGCCGAGGTGCTGGTCAACGCGCAGACCTATTTCGACGTCCACCACGCCGCGCTCGACGTCCTCTCGAGCGTCGAGCCGCGGGAGCTCGAGCTCCAGGCCGTCATCCTGGCCGTCCTCGCCTACATCGTGGCCCAGGAAGGGATCTGAGCCTCGAGGAGTCGCCATGAACGATCTCGTCTTCCTGTTCGCCATCCATAATCATCAGCCGGTCGGCAATTTCCCTTCTATCTTCCGGGCGGCCTTCAAGGACTGCTATCGGCCGCTGCTCGAAGGCCTGGCGGCCCACCCCCGGTTCCGCTTCGCCCTTCATTTTTCCGGCCCCCTCTGGGAATACATGGAGAAGCAGGAACGGTCCTGCTGGGACCTCGTGTCCGAGCTGGCCGGAAGGGGCCAGGTTGAGCTCCTTGGCGGCGGCTTCTACGAGCCCATCCTGTCCATCATCCCCTGGGATGATCGCCTTGGCCAGATCCGGATGATGAACGATTTCCTGAGCGAGAATTTCAACCAGCGGCCGCGCGGCTTGTGGCTGACCGAGCGGGTCTGGGAGCCCGACCTGCCGTCGACGCTGGCCGCGGCCGGGATCGAGTTCACGCTGCTCGACGAAGAGCACTTCCGTTACGCCGGCGTCGGGGACCTTCACACGTCCTACATCACGGAGGACCAGGGCCGGGCCGTGCGCGTCTTTCCGATCGACAAGACCCTGCGCTATTACATCCCGTTCCATCCCCTCCAGGACCTCGAGGCCTACCTCGGCCGGATCCGGAGCGCCGGCGGCACGGCCATCCTCGGCGACGACGGCGAGAAGTTCGGGGTCTGGCCCGGGACCCACAAATGGGTCTTCGACGAGGGCTGGCTCGAGAAGTTCCTGACCTTCGTCGAGGACCAGGCCATCCGGACGACGTCCTTCGCCGAGTACCTCGACGGCCACGCCCCGGCAGGCCGGGTCTATCTTCCGCCCGCGTCCTACGAAGAGATGATGGAATGGGTCCTCGAGCCCGACGACCAGGCGGCCTACGAGAAGGTCAAGTCGGGGATCGGACCGGAGACCCGCCGGTTCCTCCGGGGCGGCTTTTTCCGCGACTTCAGCCGCAAGTACCCCGAGGCGAACCATCTTCATAAAAGGATGGTCATGGTCTCCCGGGAGATCGACCGGTCCGGCGGCCGGAAGGACGGGCTGCGGGACCTTTATAAGGCCCAGTGCAACGACCCCTATTGGCATGGCGTCTTCGGCGGTCTCTATCTGCCGCACCTCCGGGAATCCGCCTATCACGATCTCCTGGAAGCCGAAAGGACCTTGCCGGAGACCGCCGGGTGGAAAGCCCTCGACTACGATTGCGACGGCCGGCCCGAGCTCATTTTCCGCGATCCGAAGTTCGGCCTCCTGGCCAAGCCGGGGAGCGGCGGAACTCTTGTCGAGATCGATTATCGGCCCTGGTCGAGGAACCTCACCGACGTCCTCAGCCGGCGCCGGGAAGCCTATCATCGGCAGGCCCAGGGATCGGGCCCCGGGGACGGAGAAGGCGGCCGGAGCATCCATGAGCTGGCCAAGAAGCTGCCGCCCGAAGCGGCCGACCTGCTGCGCTACCACCGGACCCCGCGCTTTTCGGCGATCGATCATTTCTTCGCCCCCGGCGTGACCCCGGACGATCTCCGCCGGATCGATTTCGGGGAGCAGGGCGATTTTGTCGACGGGGCGTATGCGTACGAAACCTCCGGCCGGACGCTCGTCCTCGAGAGGCAGGGGGCCGTGCGGATCGACGGGGAGACGGTCCCCGTCGCCGTGCGCAAATCGGTCCTTGCGGATGAAGGCGCCCTCCGGGTCGACATCGAGATCCGCAACCTGGCGCCGCGGCCGCTGACGCTGACCTACGGATCCGAGTGGAACCTGCTGGCCTTTCCCCACGAGCTCGACCTTCCCGAGGGGGCGACGAGCGCTTCCCTTTATGGCGGGGCGCTGCGTTTTGAGCCCGCCGGCGCCGCCGCGCTCTGGACATTCCCCCTGCGCACGCTCTCCCAATCGGAGGGGGGATTTGATATAATTCACCAAGGGTACTGTTTCTGTCCGGTCTGGACGCTCGAGTGGGCCGGCCAAGGGTCTAAGCGGCTGTCCGTCATCCTGAAGGAGGGTCATGGCCGATAAGTCTTTTGCCCTCGTGCTTCACAGCCACATCCCCTACGTCCTGGCGCACGGCAGCTGGCCGCACGGGATGGATTGGCTCTATGAAGCCGCGGCCGAGACCTATCTGCCCCTGCTCAACGTCTTCGAGCGCCTGGCCGGCGAGGGTCTGCCGCCGCGGGCGAACATCAGCTTCACCCCGGTCCTCATGGAGCAGCTCAAGGACCCCGGCTTCGTCGCCGGCTTCGAGGATTACCTCGGGATGAAGATCGAGGCGGCCGGCCGGGACGGGGAATACTTCGAAAGAACGGGGAACGCCGCGCTGCGGCCCCTGACCGACCACTGGCGGGGCTGGTACCGCCGGCTGCGCGAAGATTTCCGCGGCCGCTTCAACGGCGATATCATCGAGGCCTACCGCTCCCTTCAGGACCGCGGCTTGATCGAGGTGCTCACGTCGGGGGCAACTCACGGCTATTTCCCGCTTCTCGCCCGGGACCAGAGCATCCGCCAGCAGGTCCGCCAAGGGATCTATACCTACCGCAAGTATTTCGGCCGCGACCCCCGCGGCTTCTGGGTGCCGGAGTGCGCCTACCGGCCGGGCTACGCCTGGAAGAACCCTCTCGACGGCGGGCCCGCGTACGACCGCCTGGGCGTCGACGAGATCCTGAGCCAGGAAGGCTTGGCCTATTTCTTCGTCGACGCTCATCTGCTCAAGGGCGGCGAAGCCCGAGGCGTTTACATCGACCGCTTCCCCGGGCTGAAGCTGCTCTGGGAGAAGTTCCGCGACGCCTACCGCCCCAACGACGAGCGGCCCCACGACCCCTACGCGGCCTATCTGGCCCATCCCTCGCGGCTGCCGTTCTTCGCCCGGGACGACGTTTCGGGCGCCCAGGTCTGGAGCCGCTTCATGGGCTATCCCGGCGACGGGGGCTATCTCGAGTTCCACAAGAAGCATTTTCCGGGCGGCTTGCGCTACTGGCGGATCACCTCGAGCCAGGCCGACCTCGGCGCCAAGGAGCCCTATGACCCGGCGACGGTCCCCGGCCGCCTCGAGGACCACGCCCGTCACTTCGCGTCCGTCCTGGCGACCGCTCTCGACGGCCGGACCGCGGGAGCGGTCGTGGCTCTTTACGACACGGAGCTTTTTGGCCACTGGTGGTTCGAAGGCCCCGAATGGCTTTATCACGTCATCAAGGGGCTTTCGTCAGGACCGGTCCGGCCGTCCACGGCCAGCGAGGCCCTGGAACGCCTGGAGCCCCGGACGGCGGTCGCGCTGCCCGAGGGGTCGTGGGGCCAGGGCGGCTTCCATTGGATCTGGCTCAACGACGATACCTCGTGGGTCTGGAGGAAGATCTACAGGATCGAGGCCGCGGCGGCCGCGCTCGAGCCGCGCCTGCCGGATCTCGACCGACGCCTCACCAAGCAGTTCTTCCGCGAGAAGTTCCTCCTCGAGAGCTCCGACTGGCCCTTCCTTATCTCGACCTGGTCGGCCCGCGACTATGCCGAGAACCGGGCCGCCGAGCATTTCGAGCGGGCCCTGACCCTAGCCGGCTGGCTCGAATCGGGCCGGCCGCTCAGCGATAGCGAACAGGCGCTGCTCAGGACCTTCGAGTCCGAGGATCATCTTTTCGACGAGGTCGTATTGCCCGATGGAACTGTTATCTAAGAAAACCCTGACCATGGTCCTTTGCGGCGGCAAGGGCGAACGGCTCTACCCTCTGACCCGCGACCGGGCCAAGCCGTCCGTGCCCTTTCTCGGGGCCTACCGGATCATCGATTTCAGCCTGTCCAACGCCCTGAACTCCGGCCTGCGCCGGATCGCGCTGTTGACGCAATACAAATCTCTCTCCCTCGAGCGCCATATCCTCAATGGTTGGAGCATCTTCCACGCCGAGAGCGGCGATTACATCATCTCCCTGCCGGCCCAGGGCCGGGTCGGCGATCACTGGTACGAAGGCACGGCCGACGCCGTGTTCCAGAACATCTACACCATCCAGCAGGAGAACCCCGAGGCCGTCCTGGTCCTGTCGGGCGACCATATCTACAACGCGGACTACCGCAAGCTGCTGCTTTTCTTTAGCCAGAACGAGGCCGACGCCGTGATCATGACCCGGGTCGTCCCCATCGACGAGGCCTCGCGCTTCGGCGTCATCGGCGTCGACGCCGACCGCCGGATCATCCAGTTCATGGAGAAGCCCAAGAAGCCGTTCGCCACGCCGTGGGACCCGGCGAAGAGCCTGATCTCGATGGGCGTCTATCTGTTCAAGACCCCGGTCCTCATCAAGGCCCTGATCCGCGACGCCCGCAACTCGCGGAGCAGCCACGATTTCGGACGGGACATCATCCCCGCGCTCATCGACGGGCTCCGGGTCTTTGCCTACACCTTCGACGACTATTGGGAGGACATCGGCACGATCGACGCCTACTGGGAAGCCAACATGGCCTTCCTGTCCCAGGATCCTCCGCTCATACTCAAGGACCCGGCCTGGCCGGTCCGGTCCTACCGGCCGCAGTACCCTCCGACCTTTCTCTCGGGCTGCGAGCTGCGGTCTTCGATGGTGGGGCCCGGCTGCACGCTCAAGGACTGCCGCGTCGTCCATTCCATCCTCGCCCCCGGGGTCCAGATCGATCCCGGGGCCGAGGTCGTCGATTCCATCCTCTTCGAGGATATCTCCGTCCGCCGCGGGGCCCGGCTGCGCAAGGTCATCATCGACAAGTCCTCGCTCATCCCCGAGAGCTTCGACATCGGTCTCGACGCCGAAAAGGACGGCCAGAACTTCAAGATCAGCCGGGCCGGGATCCGCGTCGTGCCCAAGGGCTGGACCTGAACATGATCGAGAAATACAGCATCCTCTCGCCCGATTTCGAGCGCGACGCGCCCCGGGAGCTCATGTTGCTCTCGATCATCTCGCAGAGCTTCTTCCAGCCGTTCTCCCTCGAGGACAACCTGCTCGTCATCCTGACGGCGCTGACCTCGGGGTCGGGCGTCGGCTTCAACCGGGCCATGCTCTTCCTCAAGCAGGGCGACCGCCTGCGCGGAGAGATGTGGCTCGGGCCGCGCTCGGCCGAGGAGGCGGGGCTGATCTGGGAGGTGCTGTCGACGCCCGGCATCGGCTACGTGGAGATCGTCGAGCACAACCGGGCCCTGGTCAGCAAGAACGAGGACACCCTGAGCGCCCGGCTCAAGGGCCTGGTCTACGCCGCCGACGACGAGAACGCCCTCATCCCGGCCTACGCGGCCTGCCGCAAGGAGATCCTCCTGGTCGACAACGCCTCGGCCGAGCCCCTCGTCGATCGCCGCTTCCTCAACGTCATCGGGGTCGAGCAGTTCCTCTGCATCCCGCTCCTGGCCCGGGACGATGTCGTCGGCGAGATCATCCTCGACAACGCCATCACCCGGACGCCCATCACGCCGGCCGACATCAAGCTGGCGGGCATCTGCGGCCTGATGGCCGGCAACTACATCTATTCGGCCACCCTCCACCGCAAGCTCCTCGACGTGGAGAAGATGGCGGCCATGGGCGAGATGGCCATGTTCGTCACCCACCAGCTCCGCAACCCGATCGTGGCGATCGGCGGCTTCACCGACCAGCTGCTCAAGCCCGACGTCCCCGAGGACAAGAAGGCCCGCAACCTGACCATCATCCGCGACGAGATCCGCCGCCTTGAGGACATCATTTACCAGATGGGCCACTTCCTCAAGGTCAGCCTCAAGGAGCCGGTCTATTTCGACCCCGGCCCGGTCCTCACGACGGTCCTCGAGAGCCCGGAGATCCAGAACAAGGCCAGGGGCTACACCGTGAGCGTCAAGCGGGAGCCTTGCCTGCCCGAGATCCTGTGCGATCCGACCTCGTTCGGCGAGGTCGTCCGGAACCTCCTCGACAACGCCTTCGACGCCACGCCGCCCGGCGGAACGGTCTCCGTCCGCGGCTACCGCAAGAACTCGGCCGCGTTCATCCTGTCGGTCCGGGACACCGGACGGGGCCTGACCAACCCGGACAAGGAGAGCCTGTTCCGGCCCTTCTTCACGACCAAGGAGAAGGGCATGGGGCTTGGCCTGCCCTTTATCAAGCGGGTCATGGACACCTGCGGCGGCAAGATCGAGGTCCAGAGCCGCCCTGGCCGGGGGGCCCTGTTCAAGCTTATTTTTCTCTGCCGTGAAAGGGAGCTGACGTCATGAAAAAGAAGATCCTGGTGGTCGAGGACGAAAAGACCCTCTGCCTCCTCTACGAAGAGGAGTTGAGCCGGGAAGGGTATGACATCACCGCGGTGACCGACGCCGAGGCCGCCCTGGCCAAGCTGGCCCAGGAGAGCTTCGACCTCATCGTCACCGATATCCGCATGCCGGGCAAGAACGGCATCGAGCTCATCACCCAGATCATGGGCCTGCGCAAGGACATCCCCATCATCATCAATTCGGCCTACCAGAGCTACAAGGAGGATTTCATGACCTGGGCGGCCGACGCCTATGTGGTCAAGTCCTCCTCGCTCGACGAGCTCAAGTCCAAGATCAAGCAGCTGTTGGGGGACTGATGTCGGAACTC
>Ga0326726_10001775_pt1 | contig 20079 bp, 15 predicted proteins | sample MHFenrmetagenome_2_FD_207603 | JGI IMG/M metagenome (GOLD analysis project Ga0326726, IMG submission 207603) | Lab enriched peat soil microbial communities from Michigan Hollow, Ithaca, NY, United States - MHF15MN | ecosystem: Environmental > Terrestrial > Soil > Wetlands > Peat | place: USA... | reverse complement strand
TGAGCTCGATCACGAGCAGCGTCATCGCGACGGCGAAGATGCCGTCGGTCAGCGCCTCGATGCGATGTTTGGACACGCTCGGCTGAAGCCTCGCGCTACGTTCACCAGCGGCCGCTACGACCGAAGCTTTGCCGCGCGGCCTTTGAGCGTCGCCGCGAGCGACTTCAGCCGGTCGGCGTTGCGCCCGCTGGCCGCGGCCGCATCGCTCTCGAGCTGCTTCGCGAGCGCATCGAGCTGATCGAGCGCCGCCGCGGCGCCGCGCTCCTTGCCGGTGCGGAGTCCGTCGACCTTGTCGAGCGCGCTCCGCAGGGCGCGTGCGCGCTCGGGCTGGATGGCGTTGCCGCGCAGCAACTGATCAATGTATGCCTTCGCGACCGGCGACGCGGCCGGCCACGCGATCTTCGTCTGCAGCTGCGTGTTCGTTTCTTCCGCGCGGATCATCGTCGCGGCGTCGAGCTCGTTCTGGGTGAGGTATTCGCTCGGCTTCAGCTTGAAGATGTCCACGCCCCGTGCGATTTCCGATCCGTAAATCTGCCCGTTGTACCAATAAGCCGACCAGAAACCGCCGAGGATCAGGTTCTTCGCGTCAATCGGCCCGCGATCGAAGAACGCGATCTCGACGGGCCTGGCCGAGTCGGTGAAGTCGAACACCGACACGCCGCCCTGATACCACGCCTGCACCATGATGTCGCGTCCCGGCACCGGGATCAGCGATCCGTTGTGCGCGACGCAGTTCTCCTGATCGGTCTGCGGCGCCGGCATCTTGTAGTAGCCCTTGAACACCAGCTTGCGATCGACGATGTCGAAGATCGCGTCCGCGCCCCAGTTGAGCAGATCCGTCGGCCGGCAGCGCGGCCGACCGCCGCCGCCCCACTCGTCTGTGAACAGCACCTTCGTCCCGTCGTTGTTGAACGTCGCCGAATGCCAGTACGCGAAGTTCTTGTCGGACGCGTAATCCAACCGCACGGGGTTCTTGGGATCCCTGATATCGAGGAGGATTCCGTTCCCCGAGCACGCGCCCGCCGCCAGGCCGACTTCCGGGAAGACCGTGATGTCGTGGCACTGATTGGTCTCGCTGGTCTTCTGCGTGCCGGGCCCATGATCGCCGCCGGCCCACAACGCCGCGATGTTGCCTTCGGCGTCGGCGAAGATGCGAGGCCGGTTGACAATGCGCGCCTTCTCCGGCGCGGCGAGCGGAACCTGAATCACATCGATGCTGAAGAGCGACGTGTTCGGATCCTCGCCCGGCTTCAGGCCCGAGCATCCGGCAAGTTCTTCAGCCGAACGAGCGCCGCTCGTGCCGGAGCCGTAGACGTACAGGTTCGCCTTGTCGTTCGGATCGGGCACGAGCGTGTGCGTGTGCGATCCGCGGCACGTCTGCACGGCGGCGATCTGACGCGGCTTGTTGATGTCCGTGATGTCGAAGATGCGGACGCCGCGGAATCGCTCGGCGCTCACCGCCGTCTGCACGCCCTGCGTGCCGCAATCGATGCGGCCGCGGGTCTGCTCCACCGACATGAAGAGAAGGTTGCCCCAGACCGAGATGTCGCCCTGCCCGCCTGGGCACACGACCGCGGCGCTCAGCTTCGGCTTCGTCGGCCGCTCGATGTCGTACGTCGTGAAGCCGTGGAAGCTGCCCATGAACACGTGGTCGCCCTTGAACGCGAGGTCTGAGTTCGCAAAGCCGAGCGAGTTCGTGAGGGCGATAGTGGCCGGCGAGTTCGGATCCGGCGGCGGAGGCGGTGGGGCGTCTGGCGGCGGCTCCGGCGGAAGGACTCCGCCGCCTGGCGCTTTGGGATCGAAGAAGCCGTCGGGCTTCGGGAGGCTCGCGATGCGCTCCATGTTGCGCGCCGCCTCGCCCGCGTCGTGCAAACCCGCTTTCAGCCCGATGCGCGGGTCATCCTTGGATGCCGGAGCCTGCTGGGCTGTCATCACAGCGAACGTAGAGGCAACTGTCAGCGAAAGCAGTGTGGCGGCGACGGTTCTCATTTCTGAAGCTCCTTGAGCATGGCGCCCATGCGATCGATTTCCATCCGCTGATCCGCGTCGACGTCCGATGCGTACGAAAAGATCGACACGTCCTGGCCCGCGCCAGGCGTCGCAAACAACTGCTCGACCATCGTCAGCGCGCCGAAATGATGCTTGATCATCCCTTCGAGGAAGAGGCGATCGAACTCCGCGCCTTTCGCGGCGGCCAGACGATCCATGTCCTCCCGCGTGAGCATGCCGGGCATGAGCATCGGACCGTTCATGGTGTGCCCGCCGCGCCCGGGCACCTGCTGGCCGCGCGCTTCGAGCCAGCCCTGCATCATGTTGATCTCGTCCTTCTGCGACACGTCGATCCGCAGGGCGAGCTTCTTCAGCCCGTCGGACGCGGTCCGCGACGGGACGAGCGCGGCCATCTCAATCGCCTGCGCGTGGTGGCCGATCATGCCCTGCATGAACTTGATGTCGGCGTCGATGTACTGGACCCGCGAGAGATCGGTCGCCGTGTCCGCGGCGATCACGCGGCTCGGCTGGCCGGGCGCCCCAGGCTGGATGATTGGCGGACGCGGATCGACGGGAGTCCGTGGCTCGCCGGGCGCGGACGGCGCCGACCCGGTGGGTGCGGCCGTCCGGCACGAGGCGACGGAAACAGCGGTCAGTAGAAGTGCAGCGATGCGCATCAGGTTCAGCGTTCGGAGCCGTTGAGTCTAGCGCAAAATTCTTGCGCGGGCGGGACCTTGGGTGTAGTTTGCCTGGGTATGAAGCCACACTATTGCTTCCTTACGTTCCTTATGAGGGCCGGCCTCGGTTTCGGCATCGCCGTCGCGGCAGTCGTGGTCCAGCCGATGTCCGCGCACCATGCGTTCTCGGCTGAATTCGACGCGAACAAAGTTGTGACGCTGAAGGGCAGCGTGACGAAGCTCGACTGGCGCAACCCGCACATCTGGCTCTACCTGGATGTGAAGGATGACAAGGGCGGCGTCGACGCATGGCAATGCGAAGGCGGCGCGCCAAATACGCTCACGCGCAACGGCTGGAGCAAGAATTCCCTCAAAAGCGGCGACCAGATCGTCATCGAGGGATACCTGGCCAAGGACGCATCAAAGACCTGCAACATGCGTCTCGTCAAGATGCCCGACGGCCGCGACATCTTCGCCGGGTCGACCGCCGGCGACGGGCTGCCGACGGCGGCGAAAACCCCAGGACGGGGTGGCCGGTGAAGCCAGGAAACGTGGTCACAACGCGACTGCTCGCGACCGTGCTGACGGCTGTGGCCGCCGTGGCCTTGCCGGCCGCGATCCCGACACGCGCCTTCGCGCAGAAAGACTACAAGCCGCCCGTCGGGCCGACGCCGCGCACGGCGTCCGGCAAGGTGGACTTCAGCGGCGTCTGGGCGAAGGCGTACGTGCCGGACATGACGAAGGACGGCAAGGATCAGAAAGGCGCCGGCGAGCTCCCGTTCACGTCCTGGGGCGCGGAGGATTGGAAGAACTACGACGCGGCCGAGGGCGATTACACCGGGGCGTGCTTACCGTTCGGCATGACGCGCTCCATCAACACGCCCGAGCCGATGCAGATCATGCAGAGCGACAAGTACCTCGCGTTCCTCTTCGAGCAGAACTCGTGGTTCACTGTCGTGCCGATCGACGGCCGCAAGCACGGCGACGGCATCGCGACGTGGTTCGGCGACTCGGTCGGCCGCTGGGAAGGCGACACGCTCGTCATCGACACCGTGAACTTCAACGACCTCACGCGGCTCGATACGGTGGGCCATCCGCACAGCGATCAGCTGCACCTCATCCAGCGCTTCTCGCGGCCAGACCTCGGTCATATCTCGTACGAAGTGACCGTCGACGATCCCAAAACCTTCACCAGAACCTGGAAGAACACGCGGACGTTCACGCTGCGGACCGACTGGGAAATGATGGAGTACTCCTGCGAGGAAAATAACAAGAGCCTCTGGGAAGGCCGCATCAAGCCGCCGAAGCCAAAGAAATAAGGGCCGACACACGGGTCGGCCCCTACGTTCTGTCTTCTTCCTTCTTCCTTCTTCCTTCTTCCTTCTTCCTTCTTCCTTCTTCCTTCTTCCTTCTTCCTTCTTCCTTCTGCCTTTTGCTTTCTTCCTTCTGAATGTCTACTTCGCTCCGGTGTATTCCATCGCGATGAGCGTGATGTCGTCGGTCTGCGTCGCATCGGCGCAAAACGCCTGCAGATCGGCCATCAGCGCCGCGAGCATCTCCTGAGGCGGCTTGCCGCGGTGGGCTTTCACCGCCTCGATGAGACGTTCGTCGGTGAACTCCTCGTCCGCGGGATTGAGCGCCTCGGTCACGCCGTCGCTGAAGGCGATGACCACGTCACCGCGCGCGAGCCTCACGGTCTCCTCGTCGAACGCCGTGCCGCTGAAGAGGCCGAGCACGGTGCCGCCCGTCTCCAGCCGCCGGACACCTGATGGCGTCACGAGCAGAGGCGGATTGTGTCCCGCGTTCGAGTACAGGAAATCTCCGTTGGCCGCAACGATCGCGTAGAACGACGTCAGATAGCGCGCGTCGATCGCGCGGCGCATGAGACCGTGATTCAAGCGCGCCATCAGCGCCGCGGTGCTGGTCTGGTAGCTCGCTTCGGCGCTGAACATGCCCAGGGCGGCCGTGGACAGCAGCGCCGCCGGCGGCCCTTTTCCCGACACGTCCCCGACGATGAAGCCGAAGCGGTCGTCCGACAGCTCGATGTAGTCGAAAAAATCTCCGCCCACCGCGCGACAGGCCACGGACACGCCGCTGGCGCGGCAGAAGGCGCCGTTGTGATGCGGCGGGGGCATCAGCGCCTGCTGAATCGCCGACGCGACCTTCAATTCCTGTTCGACCTTCGCCTTGTCGAGCGCCTCGCGGTACAGCCGGGCGTTCTCGATCGCGAGCGCGGCTTCGGCGGACAGCGCTTCGAGGGCGGTCAGCGTCGCCGCCGAGCTCAAATCCCCTTTCTCACGGCTGTCGAGGTACAGCACGCCAATCGATTCCTCGGCGCCACGATCGGCGGCGCGCTCGACGTAGCGGACCAGCCGCAGCGGCAGGCACAGCACGTAGCGGATGCCGAGCGCGATCGTGCCCGCGTGCTGCTGCAGGTCGTGTGACGCCAGATCCTCGACGATCGCCGGCTCGCCGGTGGCGAACACGGTCTCCGGGATCTTCCGGCTCGTGTTGAACGTCCGCCCCGGGAGCGTGACGCCTCCGCGCGCGCGCGCCAGCTTGAAATCGAGCTGTTTGTCCCGGGTGGCCAACATGATGAAGCCGCGCTCGGCGCCCGTCACGTCGATCGCCGAGTCGAGGACGAGCGTCAGCACTTCGTCCACCACGCGGCCCGAGCCGAGGGCGCGCAGGCCCTTCAAGAGCGTCGCCACCTGCCGCAGCTCGGTCGCCGCCGACGCGACCTGTTTTTCGATCGATCCCGCCTCGCGCGGGACCGCGTCCAGCTGAAAGACGATGCGCGTGTCGCGCCCGCCGCCGAACCTGAGCTCATCGCCGTGCGAGAGCGGCGTCTCGGCCGTGCGCTCGCCGTTGACGAACGTGCCCCAGCTCGATTTGAGATCGCGCAGGACGTAGCTTCCGTTCGCCATGACGATTTCCGCGTGCTGGCGCGAAATGTCCGTCGATTCCAGACGCAGGTCGACATCGGCGTTGCGGCCGATGGTGAATCGCGCTTTCTCGATGTGCACGATCCGCTCGCCGTCGGCGTCGGTAATGGCGAGTCGGGGCGCAGCTACAGGCATGTGGTCTCCATCCGCCAAAGGATACGTCAGCTCACCGTTCGACGAGCCGGAGCGCCGATCAGCAGCCGGTTCTTCGGCGTGATGTCAACCGGTATCGTCTGCGTCCAGACGCGATAACCCTGCTGCTCGAGGCGCATCGCCCGCCTGACGTCGATCGCGACGGGGCCGTCGACCCACCCCGTCAGACTGCCCGCGTCGCACGTTTCCAAATCGTGACAACACGGCAGGACCGCGACGCGTGCGCGCGCGTCGGCCGCGCGCTGAAGGACGCGATCGGTGAGCGCGCCGCACGCGTGCGCCGAGACGACGATATCCGAATGGAAGACCTGGACGGCGTCTATCTCACTCGCGATGAACTCGACGCGTCCGGCGAGCCTGGGCCACGTGTGCGCGAGCGCGTCGTGCAGCGTCCCGGTCGACAGGGGCAGTGTCTTGTCCACGGCCAGGACGCCGGCAGACGAGTCGTCCAGGATCAGCATGATCTGCGCGAGCAGGCCGTGGCCGGCGCAAAGGTCGACGATGCGGCCGCCGCGGAAAAGGCGCCGGACGCGCCGGGCAACTTCCCACGCCTCGTACAGTTCTTTCCGCGGCAGGCATCCCGCGTGACACACGGCTCGCGCGACGCGATGGAAGAGCGTACGGTCGGGGAAGCGGCCGAGGTCGCGATCGGTCAGGCGTCCCTTGGATGAGTGGGAGAACACAGGCAGACAGTACACCGTCCGAACCAAACGGAGCGGGGTCGTCCAGGCTCACGGGCAGTTTTTCGGCGGCTGGCGGATGTTCGGCGTCACCTGCGGCCGGAATTCCCGCGCGGCGCGCAGCTTGCCCTGCGTTTTGTACCCTCATGACAAGGTCCTGACCTTGCATCCTCAGCGGTTTGGGAGTCGCCCCATGCACGTCCTCACCGTCTTTGCCCATTCCAGCCACAAATCGTTCTGCCACGCCGTGCTCGAGCAGTTCACGAAGGGCCTGTCGGACGCAGGTCATTCGAGTGAAGTCGTCGATCTCTATGCCATTGGATTCGATCCGGTTCTGCGCGATCGGGACACACCGAGCTGGATGGACGAGAACGTCCCGCAGGACATCCTCGACCGGGCCCACCTGAAGCAGGAACTGATTGCCAGCGCGAACGGTCCGCTGCGGCGATTCCTGATGAGACGCTGGATCGGCGACAAGGACGATCGCGCGATCATCCGCGCGTTGCGCGCGAAACACATCCCCAAAGACGTGATTGACCAGCAGCAGAAGATTGCGCGGGCCCAGGCGTTGGTCTTCATCTCGCCGGTCTGGTTCGTGGGCTTCCCCGCGATCCTGAAAGGATGGTTCGACCGTGTCTTCACGCTGGGATTCGCGTTCGGTTTATCCGAAGCCGGCTGGAGAGGCGACGTGGCCGGACGCATCCCGCTGCTGACGCACGAAAAGGCGCTCATCATCAACACGACCATCTTCAACGAAAAGGCGTACCAGCAAGGCTTCGGCGACGCGATGAACCGGTTGATGGACGACTGGTGCCTGCGATACCCGGGCATCAAGCAGGTCGACCACGAGTACTTCTACGCGGTCAATGGCGCAGACGATGAGACGCGGCGGCGATATCTCGAGCGCGCGTACGCCCTGGGCAGGAACTTCACGAGTTCCAGCCGGGCCGCCGCATAGGAGAACGTCATGACGGGTGCGACGCCCATCCATGGCCCGCTTCCGTTCACGGATATAGAGTTTCTCGACAATCTCGGGGCCTTCAACGCGGCCCTCTGGCCCATCGTCATCCTTCTCTGGCTCGCGGCGCTGGCGTTCACCATCCAGATCGTGCGCGGCCGCGCCAAGTCCACTGTGGTCTGGACGTTCGCCGCGCTGCTCTGGGCATGGAGCGGCCTCGCGTATCACGCCGTCTTCTTCACGCGGATCAATCCCGCCGCGTGGATCTTCGCGGCGCTGTTCGTCGCGCAAGCGATTGGATTCCTGTGGTTCGGCGTGGCGCGCGATCAGTTGAAGTTCGTCTGGGGCTGGTCGCCTCGGTACTGGCTCGCGACTGTCTTCCTCGTCTTCGCCCTCGCGTATCCGGCGATGGTCTTGATGACGGGGCACACGCTGCCGCGCGCGCCCGCGTTCGGCGTGCCGTGTCCGACGACCATCTTTACTGCCGGACTGCTGCTCGCGACGCCGGTGTCGCGCTGGCTCCTCGTAATTCCGATCGTCTGGTCGCTCGTCGGCGGCAGTGCGGCGTTTCTCTTCGGCATGACGCCCGACCTCATGCTCTTCGTCGTCGCCGTGACGCTCGCGGGCTGCGCGCTGCCGGCCGAGCTCGCGCGAACGCTTCGCGACTGGGGCGCGGCGAAGACCGACATCGCGCGCGCGATGCGCGGAGATGGCGCCGTCGAGCGTCCAAACTACTCGATGACGCTGGGCATCGACATCCACGCGCGGCCCGATCACCTGTGGCCGTGGCTCGTGCAGATGGGCTATCAGCGCGGCGGCCTCTACAGCTACGACTGGCTCGATCGCCTGTTCGGGTACCTCGACCGGCCGAGTGCGGATCGCGTCCTGCCGGAGTTCCAGTTGCTGAAGCCTGGCGATGTGATTCCGATCGGACGCGCGACGGCGTTTCCCGTGCGGACCGTCGAGCCGCCGCTCACGCTCGTGCTCGCCGGCGAGGAAGGCGGATTCGCATGGAGCTGGGAGCTCGGCCTGTTTCCGACTGGCCCGAATCAGACGCGGCTCGTGTCGCGCAACCGCGGACGCATGCCGACGACGATTGGCTGGACGCTCTTCAGATGCGTGCTCGAGCCGGCGGCGTTCATCATGACGCGGCAGATGCTGATCGGACTCAAGCGGCGGGCAGAAACACTGGCAATGTCCGAGCGCGCGCACGCCGCGTGAGCGCAATCGTCGCGCGACCGGTCCGAACCGAGTACGTAGGCCGGGTCCTTTCGGACCCGGCTCGTCACGTGTTCGATTCGCGGCTGCGTCGGACGGCGACCTTCTGCCCGCGCAGTGTTGTCTTCTTCATGGCCTCGACGATCTGATCGGCCAGCGCGTCCGGCACGTCCACGAGCGAGAAACGGTCGGCAATCTCAATCGCGCCGAGCTCCTGTGACGAGATCCCAGTCTCGCCCGTGATCGCGCCGACGAGATCGCCGGGACGGATGCCCGCCGAACGGCCTGCGCCGATGAACAAGCGCACGACGTCCGCGCGCGGCGGATGGCCACGGTGCGGCCTGGCCTCAGCGCGCTCGGGCCTGACCGTGCGCTTCCCGCCGGAAAAGCGCGCGGGCCCCGATCTCGCCGCCGGAGGCCCGACCGACGGCGCGGGCGGCAGTTCCTTCTCGTCGCGATCGCCGACGGCCGCCGCGTGCGCCAGCTTCACCGCCGCGGCCGCGATGTCGTTCACCGGGAATTCCGCCGCCAGCGATTCCACGACGCCTCGCACATCATCCAGATCGCCGGCGATCAGCTGCTCGCGCAGCGCCGCGCGTGTCGACTCGAGGCGGCGCGCGCGAAGATCCGACAGCGTCGGCACGGCGGCGATCTCGATCTTCTGTTTGGTGACCTGCTCGATGCTGCGCAGCAGCCGCTGCTCGCGCGGATCGGCGAGCGTGATCGCGGTCCCCTCGCGCCCGGCCCGGCCGGTGCGTCCGATGCGGTGGACGTAGTCGTCAGACGACGCCGGCAGGTCGTAGTTGACGACGTGCGAGAGATGTTTGATGTCGAGGCCGCGCGCGGCGACGTCGGTCGCGACAAGAAGATCGGACTTTTCCGCGCGAAAGCGCGACATCACCTGATCGCGCTGCCGCTGCTGCATGCCGCCGTGCAGCGCTTCGGCCCGATAGCCGTGCGCGTTCAGTCGCTCGACCAGCGTGTCGACGTCGAGCCGCGTGCGGCAGAACACGATGGCGGAGGTAGGACTCTCGGCGTCCAGGACGCGCCCGAGGACTTCCGGCTTCTGTGAACGATGCACGAGGTACGCCACCTGCCGGACGCGCGGCAGCTTGCCCGCGGCCGTCTTCTCGCGCGCGACAGCAATCCGCTGCGGATCTTTCAGATGTTTCTGCGCGATCGACAGAATCCGCGACGGCAGCGTCGCCGAGAACAGTGTGGTCTGGCGCGTCGTGGGCGTGGATTTGAGGATGGTATCGATGTCCTCGGCAAAGCCCATGTCCAGCATCTCGTCGGCTTCGTCGAGCACGAGGACGGCGAGGGCGTCGAGCTTCAGCGTGTTGCGGCGGATGTGATCGAGCGCGCGGCCCGGCGTCGCGACGACGATGTCGGCGCCGCGCTCGAGGGCGCGGGTCTGCTGCAGCATCGATGCGCCGCCGTAGACGGGCACGACGTTGAGCATCGTACCGCGCGCGTATTTGTGAATCGACTCGGCGACCTGCATCGCGAGCTCGCGCGTCGGGACGAGCACGAGCCCGCGCGTGCGGTGCGTGCTTTTCGCGTCAACCCTGGGGGCGGACCCGTGTGTCCGCTCACCGACGAGATGCTGGATGAGCGGCAGCGCGAACGCCGCGGTCTTGCCGGTGCCGGTGTCGGCCTGCGCGAGCAGATCGCGGCCGGCCAGCATGACGGGAATCGTTTCACGCTGAACGGGCGTGGGTTCTTCGTAGCCGAGCGACGTGACCGTGGCGACAAGGGAATCGGCGACGCCGAGTCCCGCGAAGCCCGCGCGCTCAGAGTGGTTGCGGGCGGAAGGCATCGACCATTATGGCCCAGCCAATGGATTGGCCTCACCCATCAACCCACTGGCCGCTTGTTTTGGTCATTGCAGCGGTAGCCGTCGTCGGGTATTCTCGCGCCCTCCAACAATGGAACCAGCCGTTGAAACAGCGACGCTGGCTGTGTCCTACCTCTGGGCGCTCAGAGATCTGTTTCCTTCCCACGAGACGATCAAGACCATCGATCTCTCGACGCTGCCGGCGATCGTCGACGATGACATCGCCGTGGCCGTCCGACTCGCCGACATCGCCACGCGCCTGCCTGGCGAAGGCTGGAAGGGATCCACCAACGCTCGCACCGAGGATCTGGAGTTCGACGATCTGCTGCGACAGGCGCGCGACAAACGGCAGAAGCAGTCGAAGTCAAAGAAGGCGCAAGCGCCCTCGGCGACGGACGCCGCCGGAAAAGACGAGACCCAGGACCCCGCAGCTCGTAAGGGCCTGGCCTCGCTGATCGAGGCCGCCCGCGCGCAAGGCGTTGAGACGATCAAGGGCGTCAGCGCACACATCGCAAGCGGCGTCAAGAGCGTCCGCGCGGATCAGACCACGAGCGCGGATCTGCGTGAAGTGGCCGCAACGCTCGTCGCGCCGTTTGCGGAAGGCGCCAAAGCCGTTCAGGAAATGTTCGGCGACGTGCGGCTCAGGGCCGGGAACGGCCCGCCGGTGGTTCGTGAGCAGCTGGCCCGCCACGTCGCTGAAAGCCTCCTGCGGAATGGACAGCTTCGAAAACTCGCGACCGAGCTGAACTACCGGCCGCTTCTGCTGCGCGCGATTGCCTCACATAAGGACTGTGTGAGCGAAGTTGTGCCGTTGCTCCGCGCGATTGCCGCCAAGGACCCGCTCATCGCCGGTCGGAAGGATCGAGACGTCGACTGTCAGCAGGCGGTCATCATCCTGCTCGACGACCCGGCGTTTCCGAGCGTGCTGATCGACGCGTGCGACCGGCTCGAGCAGCCGGTGCCGTTTCCGCTCGTGCTCCACCGCGAGCTGGACGAAATCGCAGCGCTCCGCGGCGCCCGGGGCATTGCCGCGACCGGCGAGGCCGAACCCTCGCGTCAGCTCGCGACGGTCCGCGCCAACGCGTGCAAGCTGCTGGGGATCTGCTTCTCCGGTGGAGGCATTCGGAGCGCGACGTTCAATCTCGGCATTCTGCAGGCGCTCGCCAACGCCGAGTGGCTGCCGCATATCGACTACCTTTCGACCGTCTCCGGCGGCGGCTACATCGGCGCGTGGTTCCTGGCCTGGGTCAAACGCCGCGGCTCGGTGGCGTCGGTGCAGGATTCGCTGCGCGGTTTCACGCTGCCGACAAATGCGCAGGATTGCGACGGACTCAATCCCGACCCGACCTCTGAACACGTGCGTCCGATCCGGCTCCTGCGCGAGTACAGCAACTATCTCGCGCCCGCTACTGGACTGCTCTCCGCCGATACGTGGACGATGCTCACGATCTGGCTGCGGAACACTTCGCTCAACCTGCTCGTCATGGCGTTCTTTCTCATGGGCGTGCTCATGCTGCCGCGCGGGCTCGGCCGCGTGCTCAGCCACCTCGTGAATCCGCAGTTCGCGTGGTACGGGTCGGCTGCCTGCTTCTGGTGATCATCACTGCTGATTGATCTCAATCTCGCCACGTTCAACGCCACGAATGTCGACGACCGCCACCGTCGCCTGCCCTGATAGCTGCACATGGCGAACAGCAATCACCAGCGCGGCGACACCGCACTCGTGATTCTGCTGACGATGGCGCTGCCCGCCGCCGTCGGCAGCCTCCTCATGACCGCCGCGTTGTGGATGCTGCCCGATCCGTTGCCGCAGGACTCATTGCTCACGACGCAGCCGTTCGCGTGGACGACCGGCATCTTCTCGGTCGGCGTCAGCATCACGTCGATTGTCGGCTTCTGGTCGTCGACCGGACAGCGCGGTATCCGTCAGGCGGAGCGGCACACGGCGGTCAGCCTTTCGCGACGACTCTTGCAGATGATTCAGAGCGCCGTGTGCGGCGCGCTGGCGTCGGCGGTCGGCGGCGTGCTCATGTACCGGCTGTGGTACGACGTCGTGCCGCTGCTCAAAGCGGACACGCAGCGCGGCCTGTGGCTCACGATCGCGTTCGGTCCAGTGGCCGTGCTGGTCGTCATCACCGTCGTCCTCGTCGTGTATCTCGGACTCGAGGGCTACGACTTCCCAGACGAACGGCGCGAATGGTGGAGTCGGCTGGGCGCGTGGTTCGTGCTCGTCGGCGCGGCGTGGCTGACCGTCTCGACCATCACGTTCTTCGGACCGCTGATGCTCGCGATGGCGGGCCTCTACGTGGCGTCCCTGGGCCTCAGCTGGGCCACGATCACCGGCGTGGGCGCGAAGCTCGCGTCAGGCGGCAACTCGAACGGCATCAACCTCAAGCTGGACAAGAACCCGATCGCGTCCGCCGTGATCTCGCTCGCGCCTGTGATGTTCATCGTCGGCTTCCTGGTGCTGCTCGCCGCGATCGCGCATGGGATCGTCTACGTCGCCTGGGCCGAGCAGATCATCGGCGACGACGCGAGCCAATTCCCGCCGCTGCCGTTCGACCTCGGGCGGTACGTGGACACGTACTGGGCCACGATGTATCCGCGGTCGTTCGCAATCATGTTGATGGGCCCGGTGTTGATGGCGCTGTCGTGGGTGCTGGCGTGGCGCATCGACGTCAACGAGTTTTCGATGCACCATTTCTACCGGAACCGCCTCGTGCGCGCGTACCTGGGCGCCTCGCGCTCCCGTTTGCACCGGCGCCCGAACGCGTTCACGGGCTTCGATCTCGACGACGACGTCAAGCTTTGGCGCTTCCGCTCCGACGACGCGCCCGTGCCGAACGACGCGTCAAGCGACTGCCGGGCCGGATACAACGGCCCATACCCGATCATCAACGCGACGCTGAACGTCACGAGCGGCGATGACCTCGCCTGGCAGGAACGGAAAGGGCAATCGTTCATCTTCACGCCGCTCTACTGCGGGTACGATTTCGAATCGAAGCAGACCGCGGCCGCGGACCACGCCAAAAGCCAGTTCGCGTATCGGACGACGGCCAGGTTCGTGTCGGTCGACGGCACGCAACGGATGCCCGCCGATCGCGACGCCGGTCTCGGCATCGGCACGACGATGGCCATCTCTGGCGCGGCGGCCAATCCCAACGCGGGGTATCACAGTTCGCCGGCCGTCGCGTTTCTCATGACCGTCTTCAACGCCCGGCTGGGCTGGTGGCTGGGCAACCCGCGCAGCAGAACCTGGGGACGGCCCTCGCCCAAGGCGGGGCTCTTCTACCTGCTGTCCGAGCTCTTCGGATTCTCGGATACGCGACGCCAGTGGGTGAACCTCAGCGACGGCGGCCACTTCGACAACATGGGACTGTACGAGCTCGTCCGGCGGCGGTGCCGGTTCATCGTGGTGTGCGACGGCGAAGAGGACGAAACGTATGCCTTCGACGGGCTCGCCAGCGCGATTCGCAAGTGCCGCGTCGACTTCGGCGTGACAATCGATCTGCCGATCGACGCGCTCAAGCCCAAGGGCCGTCTCAAGCGAAGCCGCCGGCACGCGGCGGTCGGCACGATCTCGTACCCGTACCAGAAAGAGTGCGGCACGATTGTCTACGTGAAGGCGTCGATGACGGGCGACGAGCCGGTCGACGTGATGGAATACCAGAAGTATCACCCGGAGTTTCCGCATCAGCCGACGACCGATCAGTTCTTCGATGAAAGCCAGTTCGAGAGCTATCGCGCGCTCGGGCAGCACGTCGGCGACGAGCTGTTCCGATCGGCAGGGCCATTTGGAACCGGAGCGGCGCGACTCGACGCGGTCTTCAGGACGATCAGAGAGCACCTGACACCAGCCGCCGGCACCGCAACCGAGAAAGACGCCAATGGCTGAATTCCAGAGTCAAACGCTGGGGACAACAGGGCAAGTCGCGGTCCGGACCGTGATCGGCGCCGCGGCACTGATGATTCTAGGAATGACCATTGGACATCCTTTCAGCGCGGAATTCCCGCCGGACTCGATCGGGTCGGCGCCCATCGTCTACGCCGTCGACAGGGCTCAGACCGCGATCTTCCTGCAGAATCGCATCAGAGTGGTCGATTCAGGCCTCTATGAGGGCCGGGGCCTCGGCTACTTCGACCGCGCACAGCGGCTGTTCATCGCCGACGCTTGGGAGGGCCTGTTCACCTGCGAGATGAAACTCGGCGCCAAGACATGCACGCCCGAGCGCCTTCCGATGTTCGACATCTGCCCGGATGGCGGGTGCGAGCAGGTCGATCATCGCGGACTGCTGGTCGACGGCGACGGCCGGTTTCTGCTGAGCGAAGCGCACGAGCAACGTTTGCTCACCGTGACGGCGGACAATAAGTTCGACAGCACCCTCGGGGGCCCGTTCGCGTTCAACGCCGTCGTCGACGCCGCAATCGACGACACGCAACCCGGCCAGTCGACAAGCATCCTCGCCATCGACAGCGACCGGCAGATCACCGACAGCGGCGACATCAAGCGATCAGGTCGCCTGCTGCGCGTCCTGGCCGGCGAGACGAAGATTCTCGATTCGACGCTGACGGCGCCGCGCGGCATCGCAGTCTCTCCGTGCCGCGAGCGCGTCTACGTGGCCGACACTGACGATCAGACTCAGAAGTGGATCTACTACACGAAGGTGGGCGACGGCTGGCAGCGAACGGGTGTGCTGTGGACGGCCTCGGCCCACGACTACGAGCACCATCAACCGGCGCTGAGATCGATCGCCGTCGCAGCCGCCGGCCGGAAGGATGACAAGTTCGTCACGCCGGCGAATCCCAACGGCTGCGCAGGCGAGCAGGTGTTCGCGGCCGGCCCCGAAGGGCTCTACGTCTTCGATCCCGACGGCACCCTCCTCGCCAAGTTTGTTGTCAGCGAACCCGTGTCGGGCCTGACGTGGAGTGAGTCGAGCCGCTACGACGGAAGCGTGCGGCCCGAGCCACGGTTGTACATGACCATCGGTCACAGACTCTGCTATCTCGACGTCGCCGTCGTCGGCCCGAGCCGCGAGCGGCTGTCGTATCGGCTGCCGGCATCGGCCAATCTGCCGAAGAGCGACCTGCGTTAGGCCAGCGCTGCCTTGTAGAGCGCGACGAGCTTGGCCCACGCCTTCTCTGCCTCTGGCTTGTTGTAGATCGGCGCGTCGGCCGGCGCCGGCATGTCCGGCACGCACCAGCCGTGCAGGCTCTTGTAGACCTCGATCTCAGCCGGCACTTTCGCGGCGGCGAACGCTTCCTTCAATTTGTCCTTCGCGTCCGGCTGCCGCTGATCGTCATTCGCCGCGATGCCGACGTACAGCCGCGCCTGCATCTTCGGGATGAGCAGGTGCGGGCTGTTCGGCTGATCGGTGACGAGGCCGCCGCCGTGGAACGATCCGCCGGCGCCCATGCGGCTCGGCACCGCCGCGAGCGTACGGAACACGAGCGGGCCGCCCATGCAGTAGCCCTGCGCGCCGATCTTCTTCGACGTGTTCACGGCTTTCTGCGAGTCCAGATAGGCGACGAACGCCGCAGCGTCTTTCTCGGCCGCGCCCGACGCGCCGATGCTGCCCATCAGCGGACGCAGTTTGCCCATGTCCGCCTGGTTCGCGAAGCTGAAGCCGTTCATGTCGATGCCCGGCGCCTTCGTCATACGGTAGTAGGGATTCGGTACGAGGACCGAGTAGCCCTCGGCAGCGATGCGCTTGCCGATGTCGACCATCGCGGGGCGCAGGCCGAACGCGTCCGCCCAGACGATCACGCCGGGATGCGAGCCGGAATTCGGATGAATGAACGCGCAGTCGCAGGTGCCGTCCGGCGTTTTCACGTCGACGTTCATCACCATGACCGGCATCTCGGCAGCCGAGACGATCTTGTCCGTGGCGGCGGCGATGCCGGCCGCGAGCGAGAGCGTGACGAAGTCGCGGCGCGACAGATCGGTGGCCGACTCGTTCTTGTCTTCCGGGCGCTTTTCATCTGTCATGACTTGTCTCCATCAGGAAATGGGCAGTTCGCGGACAGGACCAGGAATCGGCCGATACAACGAGGTTCTTCCGGATCCGCATCGTCTCGTTCGTGACTTCGCAATGTATACTGCACGCCGCGATTGATGCCAAGGTCAATTGCGTGTGACGCGTTTGCAATAGGAGGATCCCGTGAAACGTCTTGTGATCATGATGGTCGTGCTGTTCGGCGTCGCGGCCTACGCGCAGCGCGGAGGCGCCCCCGCCGAACCGGGACAGGCGCCGCAAGGTGGCGGTGGACGCGGACGAGGAATGTCTCCCGAGCAGCAGGCTGCCGCGGCCGCGCAGGCCGAGCTCGAGAAGAACACGCCGCAGATTCCGTACGACGCCGTCTCGCTTCCGCTGATGCCGGCCGGGCACACGATCGGCGAGACCGTCGGCGTCGCGATCAATTCCAAGAAACATCTCTTCGTCTATACGCGCAGCGGCAACGTCGGACCGGCGCGCGGCGCGCAGGCGGCGGAGCTCTTCGAGTTCGACGAGACGGGCAAATTCGTCAAGGAATGGGGCCAGAACGCGTACGGCTTCTCGTTCGCACACACAGTGCGTATCGATAAAGAGGACAACGTGTGGGTCACCGACGAAGGCTCGAACATGGTGATGAAGTTCAACCCGCAGGGACTCGTCACGCTCGTCCTCGGCCGCAAGGATGAAGCGGTCGACTACATGGAGCGCTTCCTCGAGGAAGGCCGCAAGGTCGACCCGGTCACTCTGACCGGCCCCGGCACGGGCGGCGGGCGCGGCGGCAGCTTCGGCCGTCCCACCGACGTCGCGTGGGATCTTCAGGGCGACATCTTCGTCGCCGACGGCTACACGAACTCACGCGTCGCCAAGTTCACCAAGGACGGCGATTTCGTGAAGTCCATCGGCACGCGCGGCAACGCGCCCGGCCAGTTCAACACGCCGCACACGATCGCGAACGACGCGAAGGGCAACATCTACGTCGGCGACCGCGGCAACCAGCGCATTCAAGTGTTCGACCCGGACTTCAACCCGATCCGCATCATCAGCAATGTCCGCGCGCCGTGGGCGATGTGCATCACGCCGCCCAACGCGCAGGGCCAGCAGTTCCTCTACAGCTCAGACGCGGGCGGCAAGATCTACAAGGAAGATCTCGAGGGGCACCTGCTCGGCTGGTTCGGGACGATCGGGAAGAAGGTCGGCCAGTTCTACTGGGTGCACGAGATGCACTGCGTCAGCGAGAACGAAATCTACACCGGCGAGGCGCAAAACTGGAGAGTCCAGCGCATCACGCTCAAACCTGCGCCGAAAGCAACGGCTGCGCGGTAAGTACTCACCTAATTGGGTCATCTGTTCATCTGGTTATCGGGTCATCGATTGTTCAATTGACAATCAAATGACCAGATAACCAGATGACTCAATGACCAAATTCACCGGTGTCCTACGGCAGCGCAAACGCGACGTACTCGTCCGGATGATCGCGGGCGCCGATCGCGACGACGATGTACTGCTTGCCGTCCAGCATGTAGGTGATGGGCGCGGCCGACGACTTGCCAGGCAGGTCGAAATCCCACACGAGCTCGCCCGTCCTCTTGTCGAACGCGCGGAACTTCGCCGAGTCCAGACCCTGACCGATGAACAGCAGCGTTTTGGTCAGGAGGGGTCCGCCCGGCTTCTCGAGCGAGCCAAGCGGCGGCAGATTTAGCGCGCGCAGCTCGGGATGATCGCGCGGGCCGTCGCCGTGCGGGATCGCCCAGAGCTTCTCGCCCTTGTTCATGTCGTACGCGGTGATGGCGCTGTAGGGCGGCTTGAAGAGCGGCAGCCCACGCGGTCCGCCGATGCAGCACGCGAGCCCGCCGTCGCCGCGGCCTGACGCCGGCGCGTAGCCCATGAACGCGCGATCGCCGGTCTGCCTGGTCATCGCGGCCATCGAAAACGCGGCCCAGCTCGGCACGTAGAAGAACCCCGTGTCCGGATCGAACGCCGCGCCCCACCAGTTCGCGCCGCCGCTGTAGCCCGGCTTGACGATTGTCCCGCGCTCGGTCGGCGGCGTGTAGCCGGGACCGAAGTCGTACTTTCGCAGAATCGCCAGCGCCTCCGCCTTCAGCTCGGGCGTGAAGTCGATCACATCCTCTTCGCTGACGCCGAAGCGCTCGAACGGCGGCGGCCTGGTCGGAAACGGCTGCGTCGGCGCCGTGCGCTCGCCCGGCAGCGTCGACTGCGGCACGGGCCGCTCTTCGATCGGCCACACCGGCGTGCCGGTGAGGCGATCGAACACGAAGATGTAGCCCTGCTTGGTGATCTGCGCGACGGCTTTGATCGTGCGGCCGCCGATCTTCAGGTTGATCAGATTCGGCGCGCCAGGCGGGTCGTAATCCCAGATCGGATGATGCACGAACTGGAAGTGCCACACGCGCTTCCCTGTCTTCGCCTCGATGCACACGAGCGAGTCGGCGAAGAGATTGTCCCCAAGCCGCTCGCCGCCGTAGAAATCGTTCATCGGCGTCCCGACCGGCAGGTAGACGTAGCCGAGCTCGTCGTCGGCGCTCATGTTCGTCCAGATGTTCACGCCGCCAGTGGCGGCCCAGGAGTCTTTCTCCCATGTCTTGTCGCCGAACTCGCCCGGCTGGGCGATCGTATGGAAGATCCATTTCATCTTGCCGGTGCGGACGTCGTAGCCGCGGATGTGACCGGGCGGCATGTCCTTGCCCGAGACGTTCTCGGGCATCGTGGAGCCGACGATGACGATGTCGCGGCAGATGACGGGGGGAGAATTCGTCGAGTAGATGCGGGTGTTGAAGGGCCGGCCGAGCCCTTCCCTGATGTCGACGCGCCCTTTGTCCCCGAAGTGCGGATCCGGTTTGCCCGTCTTCGCGTCGATAGAGACCAGATACGCGAGGCCGCCCGCATAGAGCAGCCTCTCGTCCTTGCCGTCGGTCCAGTAGCTGAGTCCGCGCGTCAGAAAACCGTGCTCCGGCGGCCGGACGTCGGTGTACAGCACCGGGTCGTAGCTCCACAACGTCTTGCCCGTGCGCGCGTCGATCGCCGCGATCTGGCCGAAGGCGGTGGAGGTATAGAGCACGCCGTGGACCATCACCGGCGTCGCTTCGTTGAGGTACATCGGCCCGCGCAGCGTGCTCGGCAGATCGGTCCGCGGCTTCAGCGCTTCGTCGATCGACAGCCAGCGCCACGCGATGCGCAGGTTCTTCACATTGCCCCTGTCGATCTGCGCGAGCGGCGAATACTTCGTGTGACCCTGGTCGCCGCCGTACGTCGGCCATTCGCCTTTCGCCGCCCCCGTCTGCGCGCGAACCGTCGCGCTGGCGGCACTCAGACACGTCAGACACAGCGTCGCGGCGACGATCTTCTTCACGGTGTCCTCTCAGTTTGACTTTACTTTTCTCTTTTCACTTTTCAGTTCTCACTTTTCCGTAACCCTGAACAACCCCTGCATCCCGCCCTCGAAGTGATCATTCACATGGCAATGGAACAGCCACGTCCCGACGCTATCCGGAATCATGTCGGCCACCGTCATCCCCATCGGCGCGAGCGGCACCGTGTCCGTCCGCATGCCGCCGGCGACGGCGGTCTGGCCGTGCCAGTGCGCGCCGTGCACGTCCTCTTCGTTGCTGTTC
>Ga0326726_10001774_pt1 | contig 20079 bp, 18 predicted proteins | sample MHFenrmetagenome_2_FD_207603 | JGI IMG/M metagenome (GOLD analysis project Ga0326726, IMG submission 207603) | Lab enriched peat soil microbial communities from Michigan Hollow, Ithaca, NY, United States - MHF15MN | ecosystem: Environmental > Terrestrial > Soil > Wetlands > Peat | place: USA... | reverse complement strand
TTGTCTTCTGCGACGCAATCTGCTCACGCTGAATATGGACCTGGGAAAGCTGGCGGGCGAAATGCGTGGCGCCGCGCCCGATTACTTCCTCAACGTCCCGGCCCTGCTGGAACGCATGCGTAAGGCAGTGGACGAACAACTCTGGAAAACAGGCGGCCTCGCTCTTGCAATTTACAGTCGCGCCAAGGCAGCATGGATGCGCAAACGAGACGGGCGGGCGCGGCTCTCTGACGCGATCTGGCTTGCCTTGGCCAACGCAGCGATCTTTCCCACCATCCGCAAGAAAATGATTGGTAACAACTTGAAAGCCCTGATTTGCGGCTCGGCCCCACTGAGCCTGGATACACAGCTCTATTTCAATATGCTCGGCATTCCCGTGCTCCAGGTGTATGGTTTGACCGAAACCACCGGAATTTGCACCCTGGACGATCCGCGCCACGTCGAACCGGGACACGTGGGACCAGCCATCAGCGGCATCGAGATGAAACTCGGCGAGAGCGACGAGATCATAGTGCGCGGCCCCAATATTTTTCCCGGGTACTGGAACCGTCCACAGGAAACCGCCAGGGTGTTGCGCGATGGCTGGTTTCATACCGGAGATCAGGGAGAAGTCGATGGAGCAGGGAACTGGCGTATTATCGGGCGCATCAAGAACCTGATCATTCTGGGATCAGGCCATAACATCGCCCCGGAGCCCATCGAGGACGACCTGCTGAAGAATCTACCGGGCGCTCAACAGGCAGTGCTGGTGGGCAACGGCCGCGGCTATCTTTCGCTCATCGTGACCGGAAACGTTACCCGGGAACAGGCACAGGCAGCGGTGGACGCAGTGAATTCGCAACTGCCGCACTATAAGCAGATACGGGCACTTCATGTGCATACCGAACCGTTCTCGATCGAAAACGGATTGCTGACGGCAAACGGCAAGCTCAAGCGCGACCTGATTGCAGCACGCCTGCAGGCTGAAATTGAAGAAATGTACGCGGTCAGGCAGGCCTCATGAACGAGCGCCGGCCGGCGGATTGAAGTATTGCCGAACTTGCGGATTGACGAATTTCAATTCGAAAATCCTCAAATTCGTAAATTCGCCAATTTTCTCGGTCACCGGGTCTGATAGATACAGATAGAAGATGAACCAATTCAAAGGCCAAACGCTCTCCTGGGAGCTTAAAGACGGCGTCATCGAACTGGCCCTCCATCGTGAGCCGTGCAACGAGATCGGTTCCCTCACGCTCGAGGAGTTGGAGAAGTTTGCCTCGGCGATGGAGCGCATGCAAAACCAGGCCCACGCCCTGATTCTCTACAGCACAATGAAATCGGGATTCTGTGCCGGAGCCGACTTGCGCGAGCTCTATCAGGGTGCTCAAGGGATGGAAAAACAAGGGGCAGCGCGCAGCGTCCGGGAATTTCTGGAGCGCATTCACAAGGTGATGAATGCCATCGACAGCTCACCGCTCACCACCATCGCCGCACTCAATGGCGTAACTTTCGGCGGCGGTCTCGAGCTGGCCCTGGTCTGCGACCTGATCGTCGCCGACAAAATGGCACGCTTCTGCTTTCCCGAATTGCGGCTCGGTTTAATCCCAGGATTCGGCGGCATCCCGCGATTGAAGCGCGATTTGGGCAATGCCGTGGTGCGCGATCTGTTACTCACAGGGCGCAGCTTCAATGCCACCAAAGCTCAACAGGTTGGACTCGTAAGCCAGGTGGTGGGAGAAGGCGAGTCGTTGAATGCCGCCCGTGGCACCGCCGCTCAGCTGGGAAAGTTCGACCGCCGCACCGCGATTGCGGCCAAGAAGTTCATCAAGCCCATTCCATACGAGGATCTGCAACAGGAGATTGATATCTTCTGTGAGCTCTTTACCCAGCCCGCGGTTGAAGCCGGACTGAAAAAGTTCGTGGAGAGCAAAGACGCCCAACCATACTTGCCGTGACGTCTTTCGGCTAAAATGAGATAAAGCAATGGCGGACGATAAGAAGACTTTAGAAGAGATCCTCAACCTGGCGGCGGCCCAGTTCAAAGTGCCGCGCGAGAAGCTCACTGCCGACGACGATTTCTTCAAGACCCTCGGGATTGACAGCCTGCAAGCTCTGGATCTGCTTACCCGGCTCGAGCATCATTTCAACGTCGAGCTCCCCGACTACGAATTGCAGGGAGTATCTGACTTCAGAACGCTTGCCAGCAGGATACAAGCGAGATTGTAAGGCACTCCAGTCAGGAGTCTTCGCCGGGTAATCGAACATTCAAAGTGGAAGCGGAGTGGAGAGACAGGAACGGTTGTCCAGCTTACAGTTCTCAGTTCCCGTTTGCTGCGAGCGGTGAAATAAAGTATTAATGCTCAACCTCGACAAATACAACAGCCTGGGCGCGGCACTGCGCGAGGCGCTCGACCGTTGGCCGAATGAAACCTGCCTGATCGAGTCGGATCGCGACAAGGAAAAAACCCGCCTTACTTATTCTGACTTTAAGGAAATGGCGCTGCCGTTGGCGCGCGCCCTCGAGGACGCCGAGTTCAGTCCTGGCGACCGGGCCGCGATCATCATGAGCAACCAGTCGAAGTGGCTGATTTCAGCCTATGCCATCTTTCATGGCGGTGGCGTGCTGGTGCCGCTTGACTACAAGCTGACTGCGGCCGAGCATCTGCAATTGCTGGCGCATAGCAAAGCGAAGGTCCTGGTGGTCGAATATTACTTGTGGCGAGCGATTGTCCAATCGCCGGAGTTCAGAGAATACAGCGTACACACGGTTCTGGTCACCGAAGCCCCGCCGGGAGCAGATCTCACGGGAGCCTTCCGCTGGGAAGACTTTCGCCGCAAGGGCGATCCTGTGTTTGTACCGCGCCAGCGTCATGACGTGGCCTGCATCGTTTATTCGTCCGGCACCGGCGGCCGCCCCAAGGGGTGCGTGCTCACCCATGAAAATTATCTGGAGCAGTGTAAGGCACTGATTGCGTTGTATCCCTTCTGGCCGGGAGTACGCTACCTGAGTATTCTGCCTACCAATCACGCCATCGACTTCATGGTCGGCTTTATCGGACCGTTCGTCTGTGGCGCGTGCGTTGTGCATTTGCGCACGCTGCGGCCTGAGTTTGTGCGCGACGCCTTCGTGCGCTACAAGATCACCTATGTCAGCCTGGTTCCCATGGTGCTCAAGAACCTGGAACGCGGGCTGAGAGCCAAGCTGGAAGCGGTGTCCAAACCCAAGCGCTTCCTCCTGGAGCGATCGATTGCGGTCAACAAATTCTTCACCGGATGGCGTCCCGATGTTCGGCTGAGCCGGGTGCTGCTGCGCCAGGTGCACAAAGCCTTTGGTGGAGAATTGCGTGCCATGTTTACCGGTGGCGCATTCATGGAGCCGTCCACATTGCAGTTTTTCTACGATCTGGGCGTCCCCGTGGCTAACGGATATGGTCTGACGGAGGCCGGCACGGTGCTCACACTTAACGATCTGAAACCGTTCCGTGCTGATACCGTGGGCAAGCCCCTGCCGGGCGTGGAATTGCGAGTGCTCAATCCGGACGCGGAAGGCATTGGCGAAGTGGCGGCCACGGGCAAGACCGTGATGTCGCACTATCTCGACGACCCCGAACTGACCGCCGAGACTATCGTCGATGGCTGGCTGCTCACCGGCGACCTCGGCCGCTTTGACAGCACCGGACATCTGCAACTCTTCGGCCGCAAGAAGAACATGATCGTCACCGAGGGCGGAAAAAACATTTATCCGGAAGATATTGAAACTGTTTTCGACGGGCTTCCGGTGAAGGAGTACTGCATCTTCGCGGCCAACTACATCTGGCCGGCAAAGACCCTGGGCCACGAAATGCTAATTCTTGTTCTCCGCTTAGAGCCGGGACAGGAAGGGCAAGCGCAGGAACTCGGCGAAGCTCTTAAGCAGGAGATCATTGACCGCAACCGCCGCTTGCCTGATTTCAAGCGGGTGGGCGGATCTGTGGTCTGGGAGAAGGACTTTCCACGCACTGCTGCCATGAAGATCAAGCGCGTCGTTCTTGCCGAAGAAATCCGCAAGACCCTCAGCCGCGCCGCTGTGATCGAACTCTAAACCTTATGAGTGACCAAGCGTGATCGATTCCGGCACTTTCCTTGCGGTGGTTAACCCCGCCGCGGGCGGAGGGCGTTGTCGCAAAATGGTTGGTCCTGCGCTCGACCGCCTCCGCGCGGACGGGATCAGTCTGGAGGTGGTCGAAACCAGCGCTCCGGGCCGGGCGACTTCGCTGGTTCGCGACGCTTACGCCCAGGGCTATCGGAAGTTTATCGCTGTCGGCGGAGACGGAACTTCATACGAAGTCGTCAACGGTCTCTTTCCATCGGAAACGGGGGGACCCGCGACGCTTGCATTTCTTCCACTGGGAACGGGCAATTCATTCTTGCGTGACTTCAGCGACCGCGGTGTGGAGTTTGCCATTGAAGCGCTGCTTGCCCGGCGTTCCCTGGCTTGCGATGTTCTCCGGCTGACGCACCAGGACGGAGTCCTGCACTACATCAATCTGTTGAGCATGGGATTTTCCGCCGACGTGGCCACGTTGCGCGCACGACGTTTCAGCGCCTGGGGAGAGATCGGCTACCAGTCATCCATTTTTATCAGCCTGGCCCGTTTTCGCCGGCGTCCATTCCCTCTGCGGGTGGATGGGGAACCCAAAGTTGACCGCCGGCCGTGCCTGTTCCTCACCTTCAGCAACAGTAAATTTACCGGCGGCACCATGATGATTGCTCCCAAAGCTGAAGTGAGCGATGGGTTGATTGAGTACGTACGCTGGGGACCGATCGGGCGCCTGGGGCTCATTCGAAATTTGCCCACGCTTTACGACGGCACCCACATCAACCATCCGCTGGCGGAACGGCGGCCGGCGAAGCGTATTGATTTCCAACTCGATGCTCCCGTTGACGTCATGGTCGACGGGGAAGTGCTCACCTTGCGCTGCCAATGCCTCGATGTGCTGCCTGCTGCCTTAAACGTCGTGGTATAAAAAGATTCCATGGCGAAAGACAGCAAGAGTCCGGCCCAATCGGCACAACCGCCATCATCGTCTGCGCGCAGGATTGTCGTCGGGGTGCTGATCGTCGCTGCTTTCGCCGCGGTGATCTACCTGGGACTGCGCAAGCGGGGAAGCCGCCTCGATGCATTCGCGAAATGTCTGGCCGAGAAGCAGGCGAAGATGTACGGCGCTTACTGGTGTCCGCATTGTGCTGACCAGAAGGAGATGTTCGAGTCATCCTTCAAATATGTGCCGTATGTCGAGTGTGGTGTACCCGGCTCGCGCGATGAAGCTCCGCGGTGCAAAGATGCCGGGATAAAACATTTCCCTACTTGGCAATTTGCCGATGGAGAACGCCAGGAAGGCACGCTGTCGCTGCAAACGCTGGCTACCAAGACCGGATGCAGCCTGCCATGACCGTCTCTGCTACGCCGCGCTTCACCCGGCGCATTCTCCTCTCAATAGCTGTGCTGGCGTTGGGCGGCGTGCTGGTTTCATCCGTGTCGCTCTATCATCACTATGGCACCTCCGCGACTTCGTACTGTGACATAGGAGAAAACTTCAATTGCGACATCGTGAATCGCAGCACCTATTCGACGGTGGGCGGTGTTCCCGTGGCCCTGATCGGCGTCGTGGGATATCTCGCGACCCTGATACTGGCGACCGCGTCTCGCAGCAAGGCCGAGGTCCCTGCAGTGTTGGCGATCGCTTCGCTGGCGGGGTTGGCCTTTGCGCTCTACCTTACGTATATTGAAGGTTTCGTCCTGGCGGCATGGTGCATTTTATGCCTGTCGTCGCTGGCTTTGATTTTCAGTATCGCCGTGCTCTCGTCAACCCTATGGCTGCATAGCATCCGGCGAGCCGGCTGATCCCTCATGGAAGAAACCACCTTACCCCCAACCTCAGGCAGCGAAGACTCTCCAGACCTGGCGGGGGAGTTGCGCCTGCATGAACTGCAAAGCCGAATTTTCCGCAACACGCGGATGCTGCGCGTCTGGCTGCCGCCGGGATACGGCGCACCTGAGAATCAGACTCGGCACTATCCTGTTTTCTATCTCAACGACGGACAGAATCTGTTTGATCCAGCGACTGCGTACATCGGTGTTGACTGGCAGGCCGATGAAGCGGCTGATCGCCTGATTCGCGAAGGTCGAATTCCTCCTCTGATCATCGTGGGCATTGATAACGCGCAGAAGGAGCGCCCCCGGGAGTATCTGCCCTACCGATCGTTTCATCCGCCCATCATGCGGCCTCAGGGCAAGCGTTACCCCGATTTTGTGTTGAATGAAGTAATGCCCTTTGTGCATCAGCGGTACCGAGTTGCGCGAGGTCCGGAAAATACGGGGCTGGGCGGATCGTCGCTAGGGGCTATTGCTTCGCTCTACGCTGTGATGGAACGGCCCGGAGTTTTCGGCCGGTTGCTGCTGGAGAGCCCGTCCTTATCTATTTCCAACCGTCAGCTTCTGAAATCCGGTCGCGCTTTCCGGCAGTGGCCGGCCAGGATATTCATGGCAATGGGAACCAGAGAAGCGGGGAATGAAGATCGTGATCGGGAAGTCGTAGAAGACGTTCGCGAACTGGAACACGTTCTGCGGCGCGCCGGGTTAAGAGAAGACCGCTTGCTGGTGAGAATTGACGAGGGTGCTTCCCACAGTGAAAAAGAGTGGGCCAAACGGTTTCCGGAAGCGCTGACCTTCCTCTTCGGCGTGTCATCCTGAGCGAAGTGACTGCTTCGCAACGCGAAGCAGTCGCACAGTCGAAGGACCCCTACCTGTTTTACAACCTGCGGTTCGAGGGTTTTCCTTTTCCGCACCCACAAGCCACGCATTCCCACGCTGATCTGCAGCTTATAGGGGTCCTTCGACTCCGCTCAGGATGACAATTTGAGAGAAGAGATGTGCCAGCAGATCCACAACAACGCTGTCATCGCTGCAACCGAGAGCTGCAAGTGAGTCATCCGCGCCAACGGTCCCATCAGGAACAGCAGATAGCAGATGTACATGAGCTGCTGAACACGCAGACCTACGTGCTGTTCGCGATGCGCCAGCGCCCAATCACCGAGCAGCAGGAAAGCCGGCGCCAGGATTACCAGGTCATAGACGGTCAAATGCGGCGACACCAGGACAGTGGCGAACAACAGCGCCGAAAAGCGAATTGACAGCGGTGCTTTCCGCCGCCAGCACTGAATTGCCAGGACGAGGATGCCCAGAGCACTGACCGCATACAAGGCAAACACGACGCGGGGCCATGGCAGCAGCAGAGACCAGAAGGAACGCAGCGAATGGGTCTGGTAGAGCCGCGGTTCAAGCAGCGGCAAGACTTCCCTAAGATGCATCAGCGCACGGAAGTAAGCACGCATGACCTCTGTACCGTAGTGCATCCAGGCCGCCGCCAGTTGAATTGAAGCCGCCGCCACAGCGCCAGCGACAATCTTCCACTCGCGCGCGAACACAAACACAGCTGCCGCAGCCAGCCCCAGCTGGGGCTTGAAGATGACGGATCCAATAGCCAGTCCTGCAAGTAGTGTTCGATCGCGTCGCAGTGCGAGATAGGCCAGGGTGAAGCACAGCAGCGCGAGACCAGAAGTCTGTCCCCAGGCCATCAGGTGAAAGAATCCCGGGAAGGCAACTGCCAGGATCAGAACTGTCCAGCGATCGGCCTGAAGACTGGGACAACACTTCCACACCGCGTGGCAACAGAAGGCGTAGATCAGGGCGTTCACAGCCAGCCACGCGGCCAGTGCCCAACCGTAAGGCAACCGTGCGAACGGCGCAAAGAACAGAGACATCTGCGGCCCGTAAAGCGGGACGTACAGACTATTGGGCGCTTGCGCCACCCACTCGCGGGCCAGTTGGGCCTGTGCCCGCATGTTGTAGAGAAGATCTCCGCGGCCCCGCAACGCGAGGTTTCCCAGAGTGTAGAAATGCAGAAAATCCGTTCCTTTAACCAGGCCGTTGCGATCCAGCAACCCGGGCACGGACATGTCCACGGCGTAAACAGTCCAGAGACAGACGGCCAGCAGCAGACCATGAATGCGGACGCGCCTGGCCGTGAGCCACGAGTTAATGTTCATGGCTGCAGCCTCGGGGGCGACTCGTCTCCGTTCAAGCGCCAAACCTGGCGGTCGTGAAAGTAGCTGAGCAATTCCTGGTTATCGCCGGCGCCCATATCGCGGGCCCAAACTACTTTTGCGGCGTCGATGTCCGCTGGGTTGTACACCCATTCCCAATCAACATCATGGTGCGGACCATAGCTTACGATCACCAGATGACGTCCCGGAGTGGCTTCCAGCTGGCGCGTGATTGCCACGCGGTCCAAATTGCCTCGGGGCCATGCCGGCTCGATCTGAGTGTGGGCCGCGGCCGCTCCAAGCCGCAATAAGACCATGGCACAGGCGATCACCGGAACGGCTCGCACCAGGGCAATCCCAATCTGTTGTCCGCGCCAGCGCCATAGCCGCAAATGGCGCATACACTGCAGCAGCAGAAGATAGATGAGGCCGGTCGCCGGAGCTACGTAGTGCGGCATCGTCCATGTTTCCACGGCCAGGCCGAGCAGGAAAAAGCCGCTCGCGATAATAGGGAAGCTCATTTTCCTGTCGCGCCAGATCCACGGCAAGGCCAGAAGCGGGATTGTGAACAGTGGTCCGAGGTAGAACTTCCACGACCCTACCAGCTTGTCCCACGTGCGGTAGGCGGTGCCGCCGAGCGTGCCGTATTCCTCGAACTTCGCCAGTTCCCAGCGATAGAAATCGCGCATCACCGCGTGCCGGTAAACAGGTTCGGGCCGAGGCGACTCCCACAAGAAATATGGAGCCGTCGCGTAGGTCCCACGATTCACCTGGTAAGTCATGCGGAAGGGACTGCCCGTGACTCGCCAGTAGTAGTAACCCATGCCCGCTCCAGTCGCGGCCAGAACGAGAACGATGGGTAACACCACGCGGCCGAACGAAACCGAAAATGAAGGACGTGACTTACCAAGTATCCAGATCGTCAATGCGGACGCAATCGGCAGGCTGAATACGAATCCTTCGTACGGCCGGCTGTTGGCCAGGATGGCGAGACCAAACGCCATGATGACGGCGTCGGCCACGCGAGGATTCTTTTTCAGCCGAGGCAGCGCTCCCAGCACCAGCGCCCCGCCCAGAGCAACCACAGAACCGCTCCAGTAGCCATTCATCCAGTAGGTAAGAATGCCCAGGCGCAGCACCGCCAACATCCCGCCGAGGAAAGCCCAGGCCGGAGGCATCCATCCCTGGAGCATCCAGGTGACGGCCGAGCACATAAGCGCGGTGATAATCAGCTGCCCCATCCACGGATGCCCAAGCCGCTCGCCGGCGGCCAGGACCAGACCCTGAGCGGGCGGGTACATGGACATATATGTCGGTTGCTGGATGATATGGAAGCTCTCGAAGTGCACCCACATGGAATGTGGAGGATTGGTCACGCGCCCGTGGGCGAAAGTGTCGGCCGCGAGCAGGTAACTGAATTCGTCATTCCAGCGAGGCGAGGGAATTCCGAGGACGGGAATCAGAGAAACCCGAAGCGTGACCACCAACAGCCCGACCACAATGACTGACAGAATCTTGCGCCGTGCCAGCCGTCGAAAGCGGTCTTCCACATACTCAAAGCCAGCGAGGCGTCGCTTGCTGCCGCCCGCGTTGCGTGAGGCAAAAAAAATTATCGCCAACCCGGCGATAACCAGGGTCAACTCGATGATCTGGATCAGGGACGGAGCGAGGCGGGCATAGAATCCGGCCATGTTCATCGAGAGGGCGGACCTCAGACGTCGGACCTCAGACCTCGGGCGGCGAACTTCAGACTCCGTATTTCAGGTGCTTTGCTGACGTCCGAGGTCTGACGTCCGACGCGCTTTACTTCCCTACTACCATCTTGTCCGTGGTCAGCTTGTCGAGAATGCCGGACGCCACATCGATCGTTTCCTGGTCAACCGTGCGGTTTTTGGCGATGGCGTCGGCCAAGGGCACGGAGACAATCTTGTTGCCGCGCAGGGCTGCCATGCAGCCAAACTCATTGCGATGCACCATGTCGATCGCTCCCAGGCCGTAGCGCGTTGCCAGCATGCGATCGAAGGCGCTGGGAGAGCCGCCGCGCTGTACATGTCCGAGGACGACGGTACGGGTCTCGAAATTGGTGCGCCGTTCGATTTCTCGCGCCAGGATGGCAGCAATTCCGCCCAGCCGGGCATGCCCGAATTCATCCTTGCCCATGTCAACCACGATGGGCGCTCCATGTTTGGGATCGACATCGGTGGAGAATTTCGCGCCTTCCGCCACCACCACGATGCTGAAGTAGCGGCCGCGCGCGTGCCGTAAACGGATGGTTTCCGCGACCTTGTCCACGTCGAAAGGTATTTCCGGAATCAGGATGACATCGGCGCCGCCTGCGATCCCGCTGTACATGGCGATCCAGCCGGCATCCCTGCCCATCACTTCCACCACCATCACACGATTGTGGGCTTCGGCCGTAGTGTGCACCCGGTCAATGGCTTCCGTGGCAATGTTCACCGCAGTGTCGAAGCCGAAGGTAAAGTCGGTACCCGCGAGGTCGTTATCGATGGTCTTGGGGACGCCCACCACACTAACGCCTTTTTCGTGCAGTTGCTGGGCGACAGAAAGCGTGTCATCGCCGCCGATGGCGATCAAGGCTTCGATCTTGTGCCGTTTCAGGGTGGCGATACACCTTTCCAGTCCATCCGCCTTCTTCGCCGGGTTGGTGCGCGAAGTCCGCAGGATGGTTCCGCCGCGCGGAAGTATTCCACCTACGCTGGACAAATCGAGTGGCATGCTCTTGTCTTCCAACAGTCCGCGCCAGCCCTCCAGAAAGCCCACAAATTCGTCTTCGTAGTGGAAACAACCTTTGCGCACTACGGCGCGTATCACCGCGTTCAACCCTGGGCAGTCGCCCCCGCCGGTGAGTATGCCAACTTTCATTGCCTGCTCCTCATCGCGTGCAATGTGGTGTTCCGGCTTCACCGCGGCTCTGCTCAGCCGATGAAAGCGCCGGATACACTTCTGCTGTAATCACTTGCAACGGAACATAAAGATTACCACTAAATGGTGCATTTTTGTCCCGTCATGAGCGCCCCCGACTGCGATCAGGCAACTGACGGTCAGCGATGCTCTGGACAAAGTGGCGCCGCCGTCCCGCCCGTCGCTTTCGAGGGAGAGACGCGCTCGAGACAGCTGGCGGGACGCCGGCGCTACTCTGGCTGAGCCTCTCTTGCCGATTGCGCCCCGGCGAAGGATTCGCCACAATATCTCCGGCAACAACAAAATCGCATGCCGAAAATGTTAAGCATTCTGATATGGCTGGCAGTCGCCCTTCTGGGCGCACTCGCTCTCGCGACCGTCGCCTTACATCGCGGCGAGCAAATCAATGCCATGTGGCTGGTGGTCGCGGCGGTCTGCACCTATGCCGTGGGTTATCGCTTCTACAGCAAATTCATCGCGGCCAAAGTTCTGACCCTCGATGCCCTGCGCGCCACCCCGGCCGAACGCCTGGAAAACGGCCGCGACTTTGTTCCCACCAACAAATGGGTAGTCTTCGGACATCATTTCGCCGCCATTGCCGGGCCTGGGCCTCTGGTCGGTCCGGTACTGGCGGCACAATTCGGATATCTCCCCGGAACACTTTGGATTCTCGCCGGCGCGGTCTTTGGTGGCTGTGTGCAGGACTTCGTGATCCTGTTGTTCTCGGTACGGCGCGATGGCAAGTCGCTCACCGAAATGGCACGCGAGGAAATTGGACGCCTGGGCGGACTGGTGGCTTACCTCGCCGTGATCAGCATCATCGTGATCCTGCTCGCAGTCTGTGCTCTGGTGGTAGTGAATGCCCTCAAAGCCAGTCCGTGGGGCACATTTACTATCGCCATGACCATTCCCATCGCCCTTTTGATGGGTGTGTATTTGCGCACGCTGCGGCCTGGAAAAGTGCTGGAGACTTCCGCGCTGGGTTTCGTTCTGGTGATGCTCGCCATCTGGGGCGGGCAGTGGGTCTCGCAGACTCCGTCAGTGGCAAATTGGTTTACGTTCTCAGGTCCGGCCCTGGCAATCCTGATCATTATTTATGGTTTTGCCGCTTCTGCGCTTCCAGTATGGCTGCTGCTGGCGCCGCGCGACTACCTCAGCACGTTTGTGAAGCTCGGGACCATCTCGCTGCTGGCATTGGGAATCGTTGCCCTCCGTCCCACCCTGCACATGCCGCCGCTCACGCGTTTCATTGATGGCTCGGGACCGGTGTTCGCCGGCAATGTTTTTCCGTTTGCGTTCATCACTATCGCGTGTGGCGCGATCAGCGGCTTTCATGCACTGATCTCGAGTGGCACGACGCCCAAGCTGATCCGCCGCGAGACCCAGGCCCGCATGGTGGGATACGGCGCCATGCTGGCAGAGTCTATGGTCGCCATCATGGCGACGATCGCCGCCTGCGTCCTGCAGCCGGGAATCTACTTCGCCATTAACAGTCCCGCGGGAATCGTTGGCCAGGCGCCGGAAGCAGCGGCCGCGACCATCAGCAGCTGGGGATTCCCCATCAGCGCCCCGGAAATGCATGCGTTGGCCCAATCCGTGGGCGAGCAGACGCTTTACAACCGCACCGGCGGAGCTCCCGCCTTCGCCGTGGGAATGGCGCATATTTTTTCCAACAGCCTGGGCGGACAGGCTCTGATGGCGATCTGGTACCACTTCGCTATCATGTTTGAAGCCCTGTTCATTCTCACCGTCCTCGATGCCGGCACGCGCGTGGGCCGCTTCATGGTGCAGGACGCCCTGGGGCACGTGTGGAAGCCGCTCGGCCGCACCAGTTGGTACCCGTCCATTCTCGCCACCAGCGCCCTGATCGTGGCCGCCTGGGGATGTTTTTTGTGGCAGGGAGTCAAAGACCCTTTAGGCGGGATTAACTCACTCTGGCCGCTGTTCGGCATCGCCAATCAGCTCCTGGCCACAGTGGCCCTGTGCGTGGCCACCACCATCATCATCAAAATGGGTAAGGCGCGTTATGCCGCAGTGACGCTGGGCCCGCTGGTTTGGCTGGTCGCCGTTACCTTCACCGCTTCCTGGCAAAAGGTTTTTGACCCCAATCCCCGCATCGGTTTTCTGTCGCATGCGGCGCAAATGGCTTCCGCCCCCGCCGCCAATGCCCGGTTGATCTTTAACGATCGCCTCGACGCAGTGGTGACCTGCACCCTGATCGTGATGGTTGGACTGATCCTGATCGAGTCAGCGGTTGAATGGTTGCGCGTGCTGTCCGGGCGCAAGCAGGCACGGGTAAGAGAGTCGCCGTTCGTGGCCACCCGCTTTGCTGAGGAGCAAGGATGAAAGAATTGACCCACGTGGAGACAGCCGCCCTCTGCTGTCCAGTCGAGCGCAGCTCGACCCTTTTCGCGTCCGGCGGACTTCGGGCGACAATTCGGCGAGGGATAACTCAACTCAAGTCTCTCCCTCCTATTCTGGCCGCCACCCTCCGCGAAATTTTCGACGAGTCGGCTTATGCCCGCTTCCTGAAGCAGAGGCAATTGGTATCCTCCCGCGCCGCGTACGCCGCCTTCCGCCAGGAACACGAAGTCGCCAAGGCCCACCGCCCCAGATGCTGCTGAAGGGGAATGTTGATGGAGGACGCGCGTCCCGCACAAACGTCTACAAGAGACGGGCGAGGCCGCTCGTCCTCCATCAAAGATTGGCAACAGTGAACGTCTGAAACTGAGATAAACTTCCTCTCATGCGCGTCCTGGGCGTCGATTGCGGCACCGAGTACACCGGCTTCGGCGTGGTTGAACTCGGCCCCGACGACAGCCTGGTCTGCCTGACTTGCGGTGCCATCAAGCTTTCGCCTCGCGAGCCCATGGCGCGGCGCCTGGCGATTATCTTTGATCGCCTCGGTGTGATCATCCACGAACACCGGCCCGACAAGGTCGCCATCGAAGACGTGTTCTATGCAGTGAACGTAAAATCCGCGCTCAAGCTCGGGCAGGTGCGTGGTGTGGCCATGCTAGCCGCATCCTCCGCCGGACTGGATGTGGCCGAATATTCGCCTCTGTCCATCAAGTCCGCCGTGGTGGGCTATGGCAGGGCGGAGAAGCCGCAAGTCCAACACATGGTTACCCGCCTGCTAAATCTCGATCAGGTGCCGGAACCGGCCGACGCCGCGGACGCCTTGGCCATCGCCATCTGCCATCTGCATACTTCCGCCACGCTTCTACGGCAGCGCGCCGTGGGTGGATGAACATCCGATCATTTTTTTGGCATAATCTCTCTGGCATGACTCCTAGCAAAAATGTGGGCGCGAGCGTCCCGCTCGTGCCGGCCTCTGCACCAGCGGGACGCTCGCGCCCACATAACCTTAGCCTCCTGCTGCTGATGATGATCGGTCTGCAAGTTGCCGCCCGGGCGCAGGAGGCGGCGGTCGTCACTTTCACCCTCGATTTCCCCGGCTCGGAGCCCTCGCATTATGCGATTTCCGTTTCCTCTGACGGCCCCTCCTCATACGAGTCTGATGGCAAGCTCAGTCCCGATTCCGAGGGCGACCCCTTCCAACTGGACTTTTCCATGTCCCCTGAGACCCGCCAGAAGGTGTTCGAGCTGGCCGAACGCGCGCACTACTTTCAGGGAGAGATCGATTCCAGGAAAAAGAATTTGGCTTCCACCGGACGCAAAACACTGACTTACAAGGACTCAGTGCGAAATGCGAGAGCCACCTACAACTACTCTCCCGTGGCCGCGGTCCAGCAGATAACGCAGCTGTTCCAGAGCCTCTCTGCGACCCTGGAATTCGGCCGTCGGCTGCAGTATTTTCAACGCTACCAGAAGCTTGCGCTCGATGAGGAGCTGAAGCGCATGGAAGGTGCAGCCACCGGAACCGGCCTGGAAGAAATAGGCGCCGTGGCGCCCATTCTGCGGGCCATCGCCAATGACTCCTCCGTGATCAATCCGGTCCGGGCCCGTGCCCAGCGGATGCTTGAGCGATCCAACTCCGTAAAGCAATGATTCCGGGGGCAATTACAAGTATCGAGTTCAAATAATTCCGAGTGTCGTTCCGAGTGCGGCTCGAGCCCCGCTGGCGCGGTGAGAGCAAGTCGGGGGACCCCTACCTGACCGCAGACTTATTCGTTTCATAGGGGTCCTTCGATTCCGCTAGGCGTTTCGCAAGCGAAACGTTTGGCTCCGCTCAGGAAGACAAGGAAGTTGAGAGGTTCAAATTAGAGTCCAATTTCCCCCCTCAGATCTCGATTTTGTTGACAACCAAGGGCTCCAAAAGGTGTTCTAATACGGTAACGGGTAGTCTTGGGAGGTATCATAATGTCTACGCGTCGATTGGCCGCTCTATCCACTCTGGCGGCTTTGTCGTGCTGGCTGGCAGTTCCATCTTTCGCCGACTCACAAGCTCGCATCGTGCGCCTGAGCCAGGTGGATGGAGACGTTCAGATCGACCGCAACACCGGCCAGGGCTACGAAAAAGCTTTCCTCAATTTGCCCATCACCCAAGGCACCAAGTTACGCACCGGGCAGGACGCGCGGGCTGAGATCGAGTTCGAAGACGGCAGCACGTTGCGCATTACTCCGGGCACATCCGTGGAATTCCCCGAGCTGGCGCGGCGCGACTCCGGCGCCCGAGCCTCGAGTCTGGAACTTCAGGGGGGAACGGCGTACCTGAATTTCAAGGGCGACAAACTGGAAGAGTTCACTGTTGCCTTTGGACAGGACAGGCTCGCACTCACCAACCCGGCTCACCTCCGCATCGAACTGAAAGACGCCAGCGCCACCGTGGCCGTCTTCAAGGGTGATGTCGAAGTTGCCAGCTCCTCGGGCAGGGTCAAGGTCGAGAAAAAGCACAGTGCGACCTTCGCCCTGGCTGGAACCGGGAACTATACGCTGGCCAATAATCTGGAGCCCGATCCTTACGACGAGTGGGACAAGCAGCTGGACAGGTATCATCAGCAATACAGCGTGTCCAATAGTTTCTCGCCTTATGCTTATGGGGCCAGCGATCTGAGCTACTACGGCAGCTTCTACAACATCCCTGGCTACGGAATGATGTGGCAGCCCTATCTGGTAGGGGCGGGTTGGGACCCGTTCATGAACGGTGCCTGGATGTGGTATCCGGGAGCTGGATATGCCTGGATCTCCGCTTATCCCTGGGGATGGACGCCCTATCGTTACGGTTCCTGGACTTACCTCCCTGCTTATGGCTGGTTCTGGCAGCCGGGAAGTACCTGGGCTGGGTGGAACACCGTTCCCCGCATCACGAATGCTCCGCGAACCTTCAGCGTACCCAGACCACCTGCCACGCCGGGACGGACCTTAGCGGTCAACCGCATTGCGCCGGCGGGCCCGGTGCGTGAGATCAAGAACCAGGCGGAAGTACGCAGCGGCTCCGCTGGCCTGGGAGTTGCGCGCGGCAGTGTGCGCAATCTGGGACGGGTCTCGCAGCAGATTGAACGAAGCAGTTCGCCCAGCGGAGCCAGCATGCATGCCCCGCCAACTGCATCGTCGGTACGCTTGCCCCCGGCAAGCTCTCGCGTGTCTTCTTCGTCGCCGCGAGGTGGTGCTCCAGCGCGGAGCGCGGCGTCGGCCCCGATGGCAAGTCCGCGGGTGAGCGGTGGGTCAGGGTCTTCCGCTCCCAGTTCGCACGGCGGCCCACATCGATAGCACAGCGCGCGAATTCGAAAGTCTTCAGAACTTGTAAGCTGCAAATTTGTTTGCTCCTTACTTTTCAGGAGGTGGTTATGTTCAAAGCCAGGAATTGGGTTCCACTCGGCCTCGTGGTCGCCGCATTTGTCATTTTCAGTCCGCCAAGCTCGGCCCAGACTATCTCATGCTCTTCGGATGACGGACATCGGCATTATTGTCCAGCGGATACGCGTGGCGGAGTTCGCCTGCTGAAACAGCGCAGTGACTCACCTTGCAACCAGGGCTACAGCTGGGGGTTTGACCGCGGAGGGGTCTGGGTAGATCGCGGCTGCCGGGCAGATTTTGCCGTCGATTCATACCAATACAGAGGACCCGCCCCGGGCAGCACCGGCACCATCTCATGCTCGTCCGACGACGGCCACCGACATTACTGCGACGCTGGTTCGGGAGGCCGAATTCGCCTGGTGCAGCAACGTAGCGAATCCCCTTGCCGGGAAGGCTACAGTTGGGGCACGGATGGCAGGGGCATCTGGGTGGACCATGGTTGCCGGGCTGATTTTGCGGTCGAAGGAGGCCGGGGCGGCTGGGACCGCGACCGGGACCGCGATCGCGACCGCGACTGGAACCGGAACGGCTACCAGGGAGGCGAAGACCAGGTCGTTTCCTGTGCGTCGGACGACATGCACCGGCACTACTGCACGGCAGATACGCGAGGCGGGGTGCGGTTGCTGAAACAACGCAGCGACTCTTCCTGCCGCCAAGGTTACAGCTGGGGCTACGACCGCCGCGGTATCTGGGTGGATCATGGCTGCCGGGCCGACTTCCAGGTCGTTCGCTAATCTACGGCCGTTTCCGAACGCCCAGAAACCAGGGTGCCTGCCCCACCCTCTTTCGCGTTCTTTGCGAAAAGGGTGGGGACTTTCCATCTCCCCAAAGGTTGTCACTCGGAAAGAAGTCGAAGGGGCCTGCCGTTGGCTTGCGCTGCGGGCGGCCTCCGGTTCTTGCGAAAAGATGGACAAATTCTAATCCAACCGGCCCCCAATCGTTGATCTTCACACAAGTATCCCTACCAATTACCACCGTCACTTGAGGCCTCAACCACCGGCACGTAGGCTATGGATACCCAGAACACTTGGAGGCTTCATGGCTACCCCGGGCCGGGCGCCCCTGCCAAACGCCGCTCCTGCCACTGTTCCGCCTACGCCAGCGCTTCTCTTAGCCATGCTTCAGGTCTCGAGTCACGTCAGCGACCTGATCTTCTCCCCGGGAAGCCATCCGCATGTTGAGGTGAGCGGTCAACTGGTCCCGGTAAAAATGCCCGGCATGTCGGTCCTGAGTCCGGGAGACACGCAACGCATCGCGCAAGAATTGATTGGTGAAAACAAGCAGGCCATCGCCACGTTGCAGAACCAGGGATCGTGCGACATTTCCTACAGCTTGCCGGGTACGGCGCGTTTCCGCGTAAATGTCTTCGTGCAGCGCGGCAGCCACGCCATCGTGATGCGAGTCATTCCCAAGAGTATTCCCACCTTTGACGAACTAAAACTGCCGCAGGAACTGGCTCACATTGCCGACATAAAAAACGGTATCGTGCTGGTCACCGGGCCCACAGGCTCGGGAAAGTCCTCCACCCTGGCGGCGATTCTCGACCGCATCAACGAAACCAAGGCGTACCACATCCTGACCATTGAAGATCCGGTGGAATTCATGCACCGTCACAAGCGTTCGATCGTCCACCAGAGAGAGTTGCACAGCGACACGCCCAGCTTCGCGCTGGCCTTGCGAGCGGCGCTGCGGCAGGCGCCAAAGGTAATCCTGGTGGGTGAAATGCGCGACAAGGAAACCATCGAAATCGCGTTAGAAGCCGCGGAGACGGGTCACCTGGTCCTCTCCACCCTGCACACCACGGATGCCTCAAAAACTGTCGAACGCATCATCGGAGTATTTCCGCTGACCGAGCAACACACCATTCGTAACCGGTTTGCAAAAAGTTTCCGCTACATTGTTTCGCAACGACTGCTCCCACGCAAAGGGGGAGCGGGGCGCGTGGCCGCAATCGAAATTCTAAAATCAACCCTTCGCACTCGTGAGTATCTGGACAAAGGCGAGGTAGAAGGCAAGAGCTTGCTAGATGCCATGCGCGATGGAGATACCGAGGGCATGCAGCACTTTGACGGCGAGATCGAAAGACTGATTCGCACTGAACTGATCGACTACGACACCGCCATGGCCTATGCCACTAACCCGGGCAATTTGCGTCTGCAACTGGGCGACCTGGGATTAGACCTTCCCCCCCTTCCTGTGGAGAAGGCCGCGCCCGCAGCCAAGCCCAAGCAGGACGCAGAACTCGAGATCGAATAAGTCGAAGGTCTGGCTGTCTAAGCCTCAGGTTTGATTCCGGCAGTCACGAACTACTGCACCAGGATGCCGGCGTACCCCACCACCCGCTCCCGGTCGCCCGAAACATCTCCCGAAGTGGCATACCTCACCAGGTCCGCCCTGACGGCGCCGAGTCGCCGCGCAGCGGTGAGCATCACGACCGTCGGCCCGAATCCGCACATGCTGATGTCTTCGTCCAGCACTACGTCGAACAGTCCGCGCGCGTCCATGACCAGGATGCGCTCAATGGCTTTCTGGTCTTTCACTCGCGTGATGGTGTCGTTCTCGTAGTGGTTCATGTCGCTGGAGGCGATCAGCAGTACGCGCTCGCCCGTCGACCGCACGACGTCCGCGATAGCCTCGCCCAGCCCCTTGAGCACCTCGTATTGGCTGGTACCCAGGACGATCGGAACAAACCTGCCCTCAGGATTTCTGATTTGCAGAAAGGGGAGTTGCACCTCGGCGCCATGCTCGGCGCGATGTGCCTCAGTATCTTCACCGAGGATTGGAAATCGCCGCTTCAAATCAGCTGCCAGCTCGGCATCGATGGATACCCGGCCTAGCGGCGTCTGCCACGCTCCCGCACTCATGATGGAAAGAGGATGTCCCATGCCGGTATGGTTGGGACACATCAGAATGCAGCACCGCGGCACATCAAGCCGGGCATACACCGCACCTGCCACATGTCCCGAGTAGATGTAGCCCGCGTGTGGCACCACGCAGCCAAGAGCTGGAACAGCTTTTTGCGAGGGCGATAAATAAGACTCTACCTCCGCCCGCAGATCGTCGGGATCACGCGGATAAAACCGTCCAGCCACGGCGGGATGTCGGATTGGCAAGGCCATGTGTACTCTCACCTTCCACCAAGGTGTCATCCTGAGCGAAGTGGCTGCTTCGCATTGCGAAGCAGCCGCGCAGTCGAAGGACCCCTATTGCTAAAGCTGCGGCCGGTGGGCGATCATTCTCAACCTGGCAAACTCACGAACAATTCTCCCTTCCAATGAGGGCGCTGCTATCCATAGGGGCCCTTCGACTCCGCTTACCATTCGCAAGCGAATG
>Ga0326726_10001773_pt1 | contig 20089 bp, 21 predicted proteins | sample MHFenrmetagenome_2_FD_207603 | JGI IMG/M metagenome (GOLD analysis project Ga0326726, IMG submission 207603) | Lab enriched peat soil microbial communities from Michigan Hollow, Ithaca, NY, United States - MHF15MN | ecosystem: Environmental > Terrestrial > Soil > Wetlands > Peat | place: USA... | reverse complement strand
GGTCGTGCGACTTCACGAACACGACGCGCCCGTCGTCCAGCTCGACGCGCGACGCCGCGTTGATGTCGCCGCCTGTCACCGGCCTGGAGGCGAGGACCTCGGCGCCGAGCGCCACCGCGAGCTCGTCTTCGATGCTCACGATACGTCCCGCGTCGATCGAGGAATGCTGGCGATCGCAAACATCGATCATCCCGCGATCGACCGGACGTGCTCGAGCAGCCCGCGACACGCGCGCTCGCAGATGTCGACGACGTCATCGAAGTCCTCGGCGTCGCCGCTATACGGATCGGGGACCTCGGCGTCGTCGGGCGCGGTGGGATCGAACGAACGCAGGAGGCGGATCGGCGGCGTGGCAACGCGGCCGCGCAGGCGCTCGAGGGTCGCGAGGTTCGCGCGGTCCATCGCGACGATCAGATCGAACCGATCGAAGTCTGGAGTCTGGAACTGGCGCGCGCGCAGCTCGCTCAGATCGTAGCCGCGCCGCTCGGCGGCCGCGCACGTCCTCGGATCGGGCGACTCGCCGACGTGCCAGCTCCCGGTCCCGGCGCTGTCGAGCTCCACGCGGTCGGCGAGCCCGGCGGCGATCACGAGCCCGCGCATGACACCCTCGGCCGTCGGCGACCGACAGATGTTGCCGAGACAGACGAAGCAGATCCGCACGTCGCTATGAAGGCGCGGTATCGAGCTCGCCGGTCCAGTAGAGGTAGTCGCTCCACGCTTCCGGCACCGAGCGCAGCGAGATGCGGATCGCGACCGCCGGGACCCAGTTGGGTTGCGTCGGCGGCACGAGCAGCTTCATCGACGCCTCGTTCGGCGTGCGCCCACCCTTCTTGCGATTGCACAGGTAGCAGCACGTCACGATGTTCGTCCACTCGGTCAAGCCGCCTTGCGAGCGCGGCAGGACGTGATCGTACGTGAGGTCGCTGATCGACGCCTTCTTGCCGCAGTACTGGCAGCGATAGTTGTCGCGCGCGTAGATATTGACGCGCGAGAACTTCACCGGCCGCGCATGGCGGCGGAACGCGCGCAGCAGGCGCACGACCGCGGGGATCTTGATCACCATCGTGACCGAGCGAATGTCGCGGTCGTACTCTTCGAGCACCTCGACCTTGCCCAAAAAGAGCAATGTGATCGCGCGCTGCCAGGAGATGACCTTGATCGGTTCAAATCCCTGGTTGAGAAGTAGCGTCTGGTCCATCCCTGCTTCTCGAATGTAGCATCGCGCTGGCTCGAGGCGACATTCCGGCGGTGGCGTGCGATCTCACGCACATAGCGAAGATCACCGCGAATTTGAGTTTGAAAACGATTTTCAAAAATGGTACGCATCGATCATGCCGTTGTCCCTCGCCGAGATCCCACTGGGCGGTTCGGCGAAGGTGCGATCGATCGAGGGTCCGCGCACGTTCCGGCGCCGCTTGCTCGAAATGGGGCTCGTGCCCGGCACCGTCGTTCGGGTCGTGACGATCGCGCCGCTCGGTGATCCGCTGCGGATCGAGGTCCGTCACGGCCAGTGGTCGATCCGGCGCAACGAAGCGGCGCAGATCGAGATCGAGCCGCCATGACCGCGGATGCCGACTGCCACGACGCGCCGCCCAGACCGAAGCGCTCCGACTCGCGCGTGCCGCAGATCGCGCTCGCCGGAAACCCGAACGTCGGCAAGACGACGCTGTTCAACGCGCTCACCGGCTCGTCCGCGAAGGTCTCGAACTATCCCGGCATCACGGTCGAGCGCCGCACCGGCGCGCTCGCGCTTCCGGAGGGACCGGCCGACCTCCACGATCTGCCCGGCACCTACAGCCTCAACGCACGCAGCGCGGAGGAGCAGATCACGCTGGACGCGCTGGTCGGCCTCAACGGCGAGACCGCGCCGGATGTCGTCATCGTCTGCCTCGACGCCACGCAGCTCGCGCGCTCGGTCTACTTGCTCCTGCAATGTCGCGAGCTCGGCGCGCGCGTCGTCGGTGCACTCACGATGGTCGACGAGGCCGGGGCCGCCGCGCCCGATGCCCGCGCGCTCGGCGCGCTCGTCGACTGCGAGGTCGTCGCCGTCACCGCGCGTACGAAGCGCGGCCTGCCCGATCTCGTCGCCGCGATCGATCGCGCACTTCGCGTCGAGCGCCGCGCGGTCTGGAAATGGACGCCATCGCCCGCGTTGCGCGCCCACCTCGACGCCGTGACGGCCGCGTTGCCGAAGAGCTGGCATTCGCGCGCGCGGTACGGCACCGAGCTCGCGGGCTCCGACGACGCGGTCGCGCTGTGGGCGCTGACCTGCATCGACGGCAGCGAGCACGATGCAGACGAGCTCGTCGGCGTGCCGGCCGAGCTTCGCGCCGCGGTCCTCGCGCAGGACACCACGCGTGCGCTCGACGATGAAGCCGTGCTCGCGCGCTGGGCCTGGCTCGATCGCGAGATCCCGCACGTCGCACACATCAAGCCCGATCGGAGCATGACCGAGCGGATCGATCGCGTGCTGCTCCATCGCGCCGCCGGTTTCGTGGTGTTCCTCGGCGTGATGACGGTGCTGTTCATGTCGCTGTTCGCGTGGGCCGACCCGCTCATCGACGGTATCGACCACGGCCTCAAGGCGTTCGGCGGCGAGCTCCGCAACGTGCTCGGCGCCAGCATCTTCACGGACTTCCTCGTCGACGGCGTGATCGCCGGCACCGGCGCGGTCCTCGTGTTCCTGCCGCAGATCCTGCTGCTGTTCCTGTTCCTCGGCTTCCTCGAGGACTGCGGCTACCTCGCGCGAGTCGCGTACCTCATGGACCGCGTCATGCGCTCGATGAACCTGCACGGCCGGGCGTTCGTGCCGATGCTGTTCGGCTTCGCGTGCGCCGTCCCCGCGATCACCGCGACGCGCACGATGGAGCGCCGGCGCGATCGCATCCTCACGATGATGGTCGTACCGCTGATGACCTGCTCGGCGCGGCTGCCCGTCTACACGCTCGTGATCGGTGCGCTGATCCCGAGCTCGCGCGTGACCAAGGGCCTGCTCATGGTCGGCATGTACGCGTTCAGCGTCACGACCTCGCTCATCGCCGCGTGGCTGATGTCGAAGACCGTGAAGAAGCTCAAGGCGAAGCGGCTGCCGTTCATCATCGAGCTGCCGCCGTATCGGTGGCCGCGTCTACCCGACGTGCTGCGGATGATGTGGGGCAAGTCGTCGATGTTTCTTCGCGAGGCCGGCACGGTGATCCTCGCGTGCTCGATCGCGCTGTGGGCCCTGCTCTACTTCCCGCGCCACCTTCCAGAGGGCTCGCCCGATTACGCGGCGCTCGTCGCGCAGGCGCCGACCGAGGAGGCCAAGCAGCAGGTCTTCGCGCTGGAGCAGGCGGCACATCTCGAGAACAGTTACGGCGGCCGGCTCGGCCACGCGATCGAGCCCGTGATCGCGCCGCTCGGCTTCGACTGGAAGATCGGCGTGGGCCTCGTCGGCGCGTTCGCGGCGCGCGAGGTCTTCGTGTCGACACTCGGCATCGTGTACGCGGTCGGCACGGATGCCGACGCGCAGTCGCAACCGCTTCGCAAGGCGCTGCAAGAGGCCAAGCACTCCGACGGTCGCACCGCGTACACGCCACTCGTCGGCCTGTCGCTGATGATCTTCTTCGCGCTCGCGATGCAGTGCATGAGCACGCTCGCGGTCGTGCGACGCGAGAGCGGCGGGTTCGGGTGGCCGATCTTTCTGTTCAGCTACATGACCGTCCTCGCGTGGACCGTCAGCTTCCTGGTCTTCCAGGGCGGCAAGCTGCTCGGCTTTAGCTGAGATCCCGAACGGTTACGAATCGCTGTCGATCCGCGTGGTGCTCGTTCGACCTATGGGCGAAAAGGAGACACCGATGCAATACCTGCTGCTCATCTACGACGACGAGAAGAAGTGGGCCGCGATGTCTGCGGCCGAGGTCGGTGCGCTGATCGCCGACTACAACAAGTTCACCGCCGACATCACGGCGTCGAAACATCTGCTCGGTGCCAATCGCCTGCAGTCGGTCGCGAACGCGACCACGGTGCGCGTGCGCGAGGGCAAAGCGCAGATGACCGACGGGCCGTTTGCAGAGACCCGCGAGCAGCTCGGCGGCTACTACCTGATCGAGGCGAAGAACCTCGACGAGGCGACCGCGATCGCCGCGCGCATCCCCAGCGCGAAGCTCGGATCGATCGAAGTCAGGCCTCTGCACGGCATGTGATCGATGCAGTCAGCCGCCGCGATCGCCGACGTCTTCCGCGCCGAACGATCGCGCGTGCTGGCCACGACGATTCGCGTGTGCAACGGCGACTTCGAGCTCGCCGAGGAAGCCGTGCAAGACGCGTTCACCGCGGCCTTGTCGCGGTGGCCGGCCGAGGGCATCCCCGACGAGCCGCGCGGCTGGCTGATCCAGGTCGCGCGCCACAAGGCGATCGATCAGGTGCGGCGGCGCGTGAAGCTGCGCGAGCTCGTCGCCGCCGAGGCGGCCGAGCCGGCGAGTGACGCGCAGGATCCGGCGACGCGCGTGGTCACCGACGATCGGCTGCGTCTCATGTTCACGTGCTGCCACCCGGCGCTCGCCGCCGAAGCGCAGGTCGCGCTCACGCTGCGTACGCTCGGCGGGCTGACGACCGAGGAGATCGCGCGCGCGTTCCTGACGTCACCCGTGACGATGGCGCAGCGCCTGGTGCGCGCGAAGACCAAGATCCGCGACGCCAGGATCCCGTACGAGGTGCCGGAGCCGAGCGAGCTCGTGTCGCGCACCGATGCCGTCACGAGCGTCATCTACCTCATCTTCAACGAGGGCTATGCCGCGACCGCTGGCGACGAGTGGCTGCGCAAAGATCTGTGTCGCGAGGCGATCCGGCTCGGACGCTTGCTCGTCGAGCTCGTGGGTGCGAGCGACCTCGGCGCCGAGCCGCGTGGCTTGCTCGCGCTCATGCTGCTCCACGACGCGCGCCGCGACACGCGCACCGACGACCACGGTGACCTCGTGCTGCTCGAGGATCAGGATCGTTCGCGGTGGGACCACGCGCAGATCGCGGAGGCGCTCGAGCTCGTGCCCGGCGCGCTGCGCGGTGGCGGCGGTCCGTACGCGCTCGAAGCCGCGGTCGCCGCGCTGCACTGCTCGGCGGCGCGCGCCGCCGATACCGACTGGGCGCAGATCGCGGCGCTGTACGGCGAACGCCTGCGCCGTCGCCCGTCATCGATCGTCGAGCTCAATCGCGCGGTCGCGGTCGCGATGGCGGAAGGTCCAGCGGCCGGACTCGCGCTCGTCGAGCCGTTGCACGACGAGCTGGCCGAGTACCACCTGTGGCACGCGACGCGTGCCGATCTGCTACGGCGCCTCGGCCGCACCAAAGAGGCCGCGACCGCGTATCGCGCCGCCCTCGCCCGCGTCGGCAGCGATCCCGAGCGCCGCTTCCTCGAGCGTCGCCTGCGCGCGCTGGCGTAGCCGCTACCGCGTCAGCTTCCGGTACTCGTTGATGTGACGGATCGCCGAGCGCGAATCGCCGGACTGATCGAACAGCGTCGCCAGGTTGTAGTGCGCCTCGGCGAGCTGTGGATCGAGCTCGAGCGAGCGCCGGTATAGCTCGATCGCGTCGGTCTCCTTGCCCGCATCCTGGGCGAGGACGCCGAGGTTGTAGTACGCAGTCGATTCCGCGGGATCGAGATCGAGCGCGCTCTTGAAGCACGCCTGCGCGGCATCGGCGTCGCTCGATTCGGCGAACAGCCGCCCGAGGTTGATCCACGCCTCGGTGCAATCCGGCCGCAAGCGCAACGAGCGCCGATACGCGTCGATCGCGGCGACCGGATCGCGCTCCTCGAGGACCTGCGCCCGAGATAGCCACTGATCGGCAGTTGCCGGCGGTGCGGAGACCGGCACCGGCGCATCGGGTGCGCGCGGCAGCTCGCGGACCTCGCCGAGCGGTAGCTGTGGCTCGCGCGTCGCGGCCGGATCGAGTGGCAACGCGAGCTGGCCCGCATCGGGCTCGCTCGCGACACCGCGCACGTGCACGCGGCCATCACGCGCCTCGACCGTGAGCTCCGCGAGCGAGGTCCCCGACGGCAGCCGCGCCTGGATCTGCACGAGCTCCTTGCGCACGCGCGGCAACGGCATGCCGGCATCGACGAGCGATCGGATCGTGCGCAGCGTCGCGAGGTCGCGAAACGACAGCTGCGCCGGTACCGCACCCGGCGCGCCCACGAGCCCGTCGCGGATGCAGCTACGCACGACGGACTCGGGCAGCCCGATCAGCTGCGCCGCGTGCCGCGCCGAATAGCTCGTCCACATCGACGTGATGATCGCCGCCGCCGATCAACTGTCAAGCGTTCGCGCGATCCACGCCGAGATCGTCGCCGCGAGCTCGGCGAGCACGCGCTCCCGCGTCGTGCCCGACCGCACGAGCACGTCGAACCCGTGATCGGCACCCTCGATCACGTGCAGCGTCGCACGCGCCCCGAGCGCCGCGATCACCGGTCGCAGCAGGCCGAGGTCGGCGAGGTCGTCGCGTGACCCCTGCAGGAACAACATCGGCCCGGCGGCCGCTGCGAGATGGTCGGCGCGCTCGATCCCGGGCCGCTGGGGCGGGTGGAGCGGAAACCCGAGGAAGATCAGCCCGCGCACACCGGCGAGCGCGTCGGCGGCATGGGCGCGCGACGTCATCCGACCGCCGAACGACTTGCCGCCCGCGAACCGCGGCAGCGACGCGTAGCGCTTGGCGGCCGCGCGCCACACGTCGCGCACCGCGGCCTCGGCCACCTCCGGCCGATCCGGGCGCGGCCGGCCCGCTGCCATGTACGGGAACTCCCACCGCAACGTCGCGATGTCGTGGTCCGCGAGCGCCGCCGCCATGTCGGTCATGAACGCGTGGCGCATTCCCGCGCCCGCACCGTGGGCCATGACGTACAGCGCACGCGCACCGCGCGGTCGCACGACGAGACCGGGGTGACCGCCGAGCTCGACTTCGACTTCGCGCACGCTCGACGAGCTTCGCATGGCCGCATAAGCTCCGTCACAAAGTGACCGAGCCCGACGACACCGCGACGCAGGTGACGCGCACCGCGGAGGCTGTCGGCGCGTCGAAGTACCTGTCTCGCGGCACCAGCATCGGTCGCTACGTCGTCCTCGACCAGCTCGGCGAAGGCGGCATGGGTGTCGTCTATCGCGCGTTCGATCCCGAGCTCGATCGCATGGTCGCGCTCAAGCTCCTGCACGTGAAGTCCGCGACCGGCGCGAGCATCGGCGACTCGTCGTGGCTGTTGCGCGAGGCCCAGGCGCTCGCGCGGCTGTCGCACCCGAACGTCGTGATCGTCCACGACGTCGGCGTCCTCCCCGACAACCAAGTGTTCATCGCGATGGAGCTCGTCGATGGCATCACGCTGCGCGATTGGCTCGCCGCCGCGCATCGCACGTGGCGTGAGGTCCGCGACGTCATGCTCGCCGCGGGCACCGGCCTCGCCGCCGCCCACGCCGCGAAGCTCGTGCATCGCGACTTCAAGCCCGAGAACGTGATCGTCGGCAAGGACGGCCGCGTGCGGGTGATGGACTTCGGACTCGCGCGTCACAAGCACGGCGACAGCGAGCCACCTCGCGACTCCGATCTCGAGATCGAGATCCGCAGCCCGTTGCGTGCGGACCTCACCGTCGTCGAAGGCGTGATCGGCACGCCCGCGTACATGGCTCCCGAGATCTTCGAAGGCGTCGACGCCGACGCGCGCTCCGATCAGTTCTCGTTCGGCGTCGTGATGTTCGAGGCGCTCGCCGGGGTCCGGCCGTTCGCGAAGGTCGAGCTGATCCCGACCGTGGCCTCGCCGAAGCCCGAGCTCCCCGCGAGCGCCAAGGTGCCGGCACGGATCGCCGCCGTGGCGCTGCGCGCGATCGCCGTCGATCCCGCCGAGCGGTTCGAGACGATGAAGGACCTGCTCGCCGCGCTCGCCGTCGATCCCACGGCGCGCCGCAGGCGCATCGCGCTCGCGATCGGCGCGCTCGCCGCGATCGGGATCGCGATCGGCGCGACCACGCTTGTCGCGCGTTCGGAGCCGCAGGTGTGTAAGGGCATCGACAAGCGCCTCGCCGGCGTGTGGGATGCCACGCGGAAGCACGACATCCGCGCCGGCTACGATGCGACGAAGGTGCCGTTCGCGGCCAAGTCGTACGCGGCTCTCGAGCCCGCGCTCGATCTCTACGCGAACGACTGGGTCACGATGTCCGTCGAGAGCTGCGAGGCGACGCGGGTGCGCCGCGATCAGACCGAGGAGGCGCTATCGCTGCGCCAGAGCTGCCTCGATCGGCGACTCGACGAGCTCGCGGCGTTGACGAAGCTGCTCGTCGAGCCGAACCGTCAGGTCGTCGAGAAGGCGGCGGCCATCGTCCTCGAGCTCGAGCCGCTCGCGCGCTGTGCGGATGTCGCCGCGTTGCGCGAGCCCGGTGCGCCACCCGCCGAGCTCGCACCGAAGCTCGCCGAGGTCGACAAGAAACTGGCCGAAGCCAAGGCGCAGGTGATCACCACGCGCGTGTTCCCCGCGCTCGTCGTCGCGAACGAGGCCGCGAAGCTCGCGCGCGAGACGGCCTATCCACCCGCGATCGCCGAGGTCGAGGGCATCCGAGGTGCCGTGCTGCTCGCCACCGGAAACGACGACGAGGCAGCGACCGCGCTCATCGATTCGACGTGGGCGGCGGAGGTGAGTCATCGCGATGACCTCGTCGCACGAGGTGCGATCGCGCTCGCGCACCTCACCGCGCTCGCGAAACCGAACGAGTCGAGGATCTGGCTCGGGCTCGGCGTCGCGGGACTGAAGCGCGCCGGGATCGAGAAGCGGTACGAGTCCGAGCGGTACAAGGCCGAGGCCCTGCTGTTCGTGGAAGCCGGGAACTTGCCGGCCGCTGTCGCGGCGGGCGAGCGCTCGTTTGCGGCCCGCGAGAACTTCTATGGCCGCGGCAGCCCGATCCTGTTCGGCCACGAGATCTTCCTGGCCGGCATCCTGACGCGCGCGTTCGACTACGCGCGCGCCGCGTCGCACTACGAGCACGCGATCGAGCTCCGCAAGCAGACCGTCGGCGACAGCCACGCCGATATCGCGCTCGCGCTGTCGAACCTCGCGGTCTGCTATCACCACATGGGCGCGTTCGACAAGGCGCGAGAGACGTTCGACCGCGCGCTCGCGTTGCGCGAGAAGCTGTTCGGTGCGGACAGCCCGATCCTCATGCCGACGCTCGACAACTACGGCGTGTTCCTCGCGCAGACCGGCGATCTGAAGGGCGCCCTCGCGATGCTCGATCGCGCGCTGAAGCTCGGCGAGCTCGCGCCCGGGCGCGATCACCCCGACTATCAGGTCGTCGCGACGGATCGCGCGGACGTGCTCGTCAAGCAGAGCAAGCTCGCCGAGGCGCGCGCGGTATTCGACGATCTGCTGCCGCGCGAGCAAGCGTCCCACTCGACCACGCTGGCGACCACGCAATCGTCACGCGCCGAGCTCGCCCTCGCGGCGCATGCGTGGGCCGAGGCTGCGACGTTCGCCGACCAGGCGATCGCGGGCTTCGAGGCCGCCGGCGGCCAGGACAATCCCGAGCTGTGGCGACCGCTGACCGCGCTCGGCCGCGCGAAGCTCGAGCTCGCCAAGCCCGCGGACGCGCGCGCCGCGCTCGAGCGCGCGATCGCCATCGGCACGCGCATCCACCTCACCCCGGCGGAGCTCCAGCCCGCGCGCGATGCGCTCGGCCGCGTGGCGCCGTGAGCGTCGCGATCGTCGGCGCGGGGATCGCCGGGCTCGCCGCGGCCCATGCGCTCGCGGGCACGCACGAGGTCGCGATGTACGAGGCCGGATCGCGCGCGGGCGGACACGTCTACACGGTCGAGGTCGACGGTGGCGTGGCCGTCGACATGGGCTTCATCGTCCACAATCGCGAGCGCTACCGGCACTTCACCGCGCTCCTCGACGAGCTCGCGATCGAGACCCGCCCGACCACGATGGCGTTCTCGGTCTGCGAGGGTGGCACCGAGTGGGGCTCGGCATCGCTGTCCGCGCTGTTCGCGGATCGCCGCGCGCTCGCCAACCCGCGTCACTGGCGCTTCCTCGCCGACGTGTTCCGGTTGCTGGTCCACGCCCGACGCGACCTCGACACCGCGGAGCTCGCCGCCGCGTCGCTCGACGACTACCTGGCCACGCGCCGCGTCTCGCGCGACGTCCGCGATCGCTTCGTGGTCCCGCTCGCCGCCGCGCTGTGGTCGCTCGCGCCCGACAGCTGCGGCGCGTTCCCCGCGCGCACGTACTTCGGGTTCCTCGATCAGCACGGCATGCTGTCGCCGATCCGGCCGCTCGCGTGGCGGACGATCGTGGGCGGGAGCCAGCGCTACGTGACCGCCCTCCTCGCCCGGCTTGCCGCGACGACCCGGTTCACGCTCGCGCTGTCATCCCCGGTGTCGGCGATCCGACGCTCGCCGCGCGGGGTGTCGCTGACCGTCGCCGATCGCGAGGTCCACCACGACCGCGTGATCATCGCGACGCACGCCGACACGGCGCTCGCGCTCCTGATCGATGCCGACGCCGCCGAGCGTGAGGCGCTGGGCGCGTTTCGCTACAGCCGCAACCGCACGGTGCTTCACACCGATCGCTCGTTCCTGCCGACCCGCGCCGCCGCGCACGCGTCGTGGAACTACGTCGCCGACCGCGATACCGCACGCGTCGCGGTCACCTACTCGATGACGCGCCTCCAGGGCCTGCCCGACGTACCGTACCTCGTGACGCTCAATCCCCGCCGCGAACCGAGAGGCGTGCTCCACGAGACGTGGTTCGAGCACCCGCAGCTCGATCGCGCCGCGCTCGCCGCGCAGGGTGCCGTGCAGCGCCTGTCGGGTGCGCGCCGCACGTACTTCGCGGGCGCCCACCTCGGCTTCGGCTTTCACGAGGACGGCATGCGCACCGGTCTCGCGGCCGCGACGCGCGTGATCGCCGATGCGAGGCGGCCGTGACGTTTCACTCGGCGCTCTATCGCGGCGTGCTCGAGCACGCGCGTAACGACGCGCACGCACGCCGCGCGTTTCGCTACGGCGTCTACATGGCCGCGATCGATCTCGACGAGCTCGCGGCGCTCGATCGCGAGCTGCGGTTGTTCTCGCACGACCGCGCGAACCTCTTCGCGTTTCGCGACCGCGACTACACGAGCGCGCTGTCGCCGAGCACCACGGCCCGCACCGGATCGCTGCACGCCGAGCTCGCCGCGTTGCGTGCCGCGAACGGGCTCGCGACCCCGCACGCCACGCGCGTGGTCACGAACCTGCGCGCGTTCGGGTACCTGTTCAACCCGGTCAGCTTCTTCATCGACTACGACGCGTCGGGTGCCATCGCGTCGGTGATCGCCGAGGTCAACAACACCTACGGCGGCAGCTTCCGCTACGTGCTCGGGCCGCGCGATCGCTTGCCCGGATCGCGCGTCGGCTTCCGGCACGTGCGCGAGCTGTTCGTGTCGCCGTTCCTCCACGGCCCGGCGACGTACGATTTCTACTTCGACGCGCCGCTCGATGCGCCGCGGCTCGGGATCACGATGCACGTGCGCGACGCGTCCGGACGGCGCGTCTTCGTGGCGCGGTTCACGGGCGAGCGGACGCCGCTGTCCGATCGCGCGCTCGCCCTCGCCGCGGTGCGCTATCCGCTGATGACCGCACAGGTGATCGGGCTCATCCACTGGCAGGCGCTGAAGTTGCGGCTTGCCGGGGTCCCGTACCTGCGTCCAGGTCGGGAACATCGGCCACGTCCAGACGTATAATGAGACATGCGCGAGGTCCCGAATCACGACCAGGAGTCGGAGGGCAAGAAGGCCGCGACGGCCGTCGAAGCCGCGACCAGCCCGACGCCGGCCGAGAAGCCGCACGAGCGCTATGTCGCCGGCCAGATTCCTCCGGTCGCCGAGGGCGGACACGCGCATGCGCACGATCGCACGGCCTCGGAGCTCGCGTTCGAGGAGGACGACAACGTGCGCGAGCTCAAGACCAAGGTCGGCGCGCTGATCGCGAAGAAGTTCGGCGGCGACTACAAGGCCGCGTTCGAGTTCTACGATGCGAACAAGGATGGCGGCGTCGACAAGTCGGAGCTCGGTCACCTGCTGTCGGACGCCGGCGTTGGCAACGGCGTGACGCGCGGGACGTGGGCGAGTCGCATCATCGAGAAGCTCGATAGCGATGGCGACAGCAAGATCGAGTGGAGCGAGTTCCAGAGCGTGTTCTCCGCGAGCGCGTGATCCTCTCCCGGTTGATTCCGGGATAGGGTGGCGACTCCGATGGCTGAGCTCGCCCATCCGCTGATCGTCCCGATGCCTCCGCTCGTGCGGCCCGCGGGCCACGTGCTGCGGCGGCTCGCGGTGCAGCGGCTGCGCTCGACGTGGCGCGGTGGCCGGCTCGACCTCGTGTTGCCGTCGGGCGAGGTCGTGGAGCTCGGCGGGCGTTCGAGTGTCGCCCACCGCGCGCCGGTCGCTCGGATCCACGACGATCGTGCCTTCCTCCGCCTGCTCCTGCGGGGCGAGATGGGGGCCGGCGAGGCGTGGGTCGCGGGCGAGTGGTCGAGCGACGATGTCGTCGGCGTGATCCGCGTGTTCCTGCGCGCCACCGCCGCACGCGGGGTCGAGTCGCGACTCACGCGCCTGTTGCAGCTCCCGGCGCTCCTCCGTCATCACCGCGCGGCGAACACGCGCGTCGGCAGCGAGCGCAACATCCACGCGCACTACGATCTCGGCAACGCGTTCTATCGGTTGTTCCTCGACCCCGAGACGCTGTCGTATTCGTGCGGCTTGTATCCGACTGCCTCGCTCCACGTCACGTCACTCGCCGACGCGCAGCGCGCCAAGCACGAACGGCTGTGCGAGCTGCTCGAGCTCGCGCCGAGCGATCACCTGCTCGAGATCGGTTGCGGCTGGGGCGGCATGGCGATCCACGCCGCTCGGACGCGCGGCTGTCGCGTCACGGCGATCACCGTGTCACGCGAACAGCACGAGCTCGCGAGTGCGCGTGTCGCGGCCGCCGGCCTCGCCGATCGCATCTCGGTCGAGTATCGCGACTACCGCGATCTCGACGGCACGTTCGACAAGATCGTCTCGATCGAGATGCTCGAGGCCGTCGGCCACGAATACCTGCCCGCCTACTTCGCGACCTGTGCCCGCGCGCTCGCACGCGGCGGTCGGTTCGCCGTCCAGACCATCACGATGCCCGACGATCGCTTCGACGCCTATCGCCACCGCGTCGACTGGATGCAGACGTACATCTTTCCCGGCTCGTGCATCCCGTCGCTCGCCGCGATCCGCCAGGCCGCCGCGCCGTCGGGCCTCGCGATCGTGCACGCCGACGATATCGGCCCGCACTACGCGCCCACGTTGCGCGCGTGGCGCGATCGCTTCCAGGCCGCGCTGCCCGCCGTGCGCGCGCTCGGGTTCGACGCGCCGTTCATCCGCACGTGGCTGCTCTACCTCGGGTTCAGCGAGGCCGCGTTCACCGAGCGCACGCTCGGCGATCACCAGCTCGTGTTCACTTCGCGTGGCTGACGGTCACGGTCGTCGCGATCCCACCACGGACCCAGAACTTGCCGGTCACCGTGATCGACCGCGGGGAGATCGCCGCCACGACGTCATCGCAGATCCGGTTCGTGACCGCCTCGTGGAACGCGCCCTCGTTGCGGTAGCTCCACAGGTACAACTTCAGGCTCTTGAGCTCGACGCACAGCGCGTCCGGAACGTAATCGATGAGGATCGTGGCGAAATCCGGCTGTCCGGTCATGGGACACAGGCACGTGAACTCGGGGCAGTCGAAGGCGATGTGGTAGTCGCGGCCCGGCTTGGGATTCGGGAACGTCTCCAGCTCTTTGGTCGGTCGCGTCGTCACGGAAAATGCCTGTTGCCGCGCTGAATAGCACGAAGCCATCAGCCGATGCTGGCGCTCGATCGAAGCTTGCCCTAGACTAAAGATGCGGCCGTTTCTGGCCGTCGAGTACGCACGCTGTGACCATTCGGACACTGCGAGTTGTGGGCCTCGAGACGGGCCGTAGTGCCCATCAAGAAGGCCCGATGCCGGGAGCCGCTGCAATTTTGCTGGCGGGCCGCCGCGTCGGGCTCTGGCTACATGCCAGGGGAGGAAGAAGGACTATGAAACGACACTGTACCAGCTCTAAGGAGGCTTCTTCATAGCCCCCCTGACCTCGCGGGTGCAAAGCGCCCTCGGGTAAGTTGAGCAAAACGGGCCCCGGCAGTCGGGCCCGTTCCTTTTTCGGCAAGCACGTACCAAAGCCGAGTGGCTTGTTGGCTCGCGCCGGCGGCCAAAGCCACCTCGGCGAACCTCGTACGGATGCGGCCAGAGCTTCGAACGACTCAGAACGTGAAGATCTGATCGGGACGCTTCTCGGCCGGCTTCGGCGCGGGCTGCTCCTCGCTCGGATCGCGGCGCTTGATCACCGGCGGCGGCGGCTCGACGGCGAACCGTGCGGCAGCCGAGGTCATCGGCACGGGCTGCGCGGGCGCAGCGACCGCGGGCCGTGTCTCGGACTTCGCCGGGACCGACGTGGTCGGACGTGCCGGCGCCGGCGCGGGTGTCGGGCGTGGAGTGGTCGGGACCACCGTCGCGGTCGCGGTGCCCTCACCGAGGAAGTCACCAACGCGGGTCTCGACGAACTGACTCATCGAGATGTTGTTGGCTTCGCAGAAGGCCTTGAGCCGCTCGTACGTCGTGCGGCTCACGCTGATGCTGCGTCGAGTCTGCTTCTTGGCCATGTTAATTCCTTACGCTACGGGTAGCGGACCGTCAAGGCGTACCTACTAGCCTTGGACTCCCGTCCACACGCAGGACCCTACATGGACGCTCTGACATCGAAGGGATCGTATCTGCTCAGGAATCGGATCTTCGAACGATCCCGGAACGATCCCGATCACAGCGTACGCGCGAGCCAGTTGGTCGGGCTGTGCAGCTGCGCGAGCAGCTCGGCTTCGGGCGACCCGGGCTGCGGCATCACGTCGTAGTCCCAGCGTACGAGCGGGGGCAACGACATCAAGATCGACTCGATCCGGCCGTTGGTCTTGAGCCCGAACAACGTGCCGCGGTCGTAGATGAGGTTGAACTCGACGTACCGGCCGCGCCGCCGGAGCTGCCACGTCCGCTCGGTCTCACCGAACGCGATCGTGCGCCGCTTCTCGGCGATCGGCAGATACGCCCGCACGAACGCCTGACCGAGGTCCTTGACCATCTCGAACACCTGCTCGACGGGCTCGCCCTTGGTCCCGAGGTAATCGAAGAAGATGCCGCCCACGCCGCGGGTCTCGTTGCGGTGCGGGAGTCGAAAATAGTCGTCGCACCACGCCTTGAAGCGGTCGTAGTCGCCGGTCGGCTTGTGCCGGTCGCAGACGTCCGCGAATGTCCGGTGAAAGTGAACCGCGTCGTCGCGGAAGAAGTAGTACGGCGTGAGGTCGGCTCCGCCGCCGAACCACACCGTGTCGCCCTTCGCGATGCAGCGAAAGTTCGCGTGCGTCGTCGGCACCATCGGTGACTGCGGATGCAACACCAGGGACACGCCGGCCGCGCGAAACGTGCGTCCGGTCCCCGGCATGTGGTCGGCCAGCTCGGCCGGAAGCTCGCCTTCGACGTTCGACCAGTTGACGCCGGCCTTCTCGAACAGCGCACCGTGCTCGAGGACGCGCGCGACCCCACCACCGCCACCGGGGCGCTGCCAGGCGTCGGCGCCGAACGTCTTGCCGCCGTCGGCATCGGCGAGCGCGGAGCAGATGTCCGTCTGGAGCTCGTGAAAGAACTTCGCCGCGCGATCGAAGAGGTCCGACACGTGCGCATGCTACCATCGCCGACAGCGTTCTCCAGCGAGCTGGAGACGAGTGAACCATGTGGGCCGCGATTCGCTTGATCCGCGCGACGCGCGTGTTCGCGGTCATCTTCCTCAGTTACATCTGGCAGGTGTCGTGGGCGCGGTTGTGGCCGACTCGCTACAACCGATCAACGGTGTGGAAGAAGATCCATCGCCGCAACGCCCGGCGCATGTACAAGGGCTTCGTCCGGCTGCGCGGCGTCTACATCAAGCTCGGCCAGATCCTGTCGATCATGGGCACGTTCTTGCCGCGCGAGATCGTCGAGGAGCTCGAGACGTTGCAAGACGACGTCCCGTCGCAGTCGTATCGCAAGATCAAGAAGACGTTCGTGGCCTCGTTCGGCAAGACGCCGGACGAGGTGTTCACGACGTTCTCGCACGAGCCGATCGCCGCGGCCTCGCTCGGCCAGGTCCACGAGGCGCGCAACGAGGCCGGCGACAAGCTCGCGGTGAAGATCCTCTACCCGCGCGTCGCGACGATCATCAAGGTCGATCTCAAGGTGCTGGGCTGGGCGATCCGCGTCTACAAGAACTTCGTGCCGGTGCAGCAGATCGAGCGCGTCCACGAGCAGCTCGGCGACATGCTCGCGCGCGAGACCGACCTCCTGAACGAGGCCGCGATGATCACGCGCATGTCGAAGAACTTCACCAACGACACCGACGTGCTGTTCCCGACCGTGTATCCGGCGTGGTCGAGCCGCACCGTGATGACGATGACGTTCATGGAAGGCGTCAAGATCTCGAAGCAGGACGCGCTCAAGACGCTCGGGCTCGATCCGTACGACGTCGCCACGAAGCTCGTGAAGGTGTTCTACAAGCAGCTGTTCATCGACCGCTTCTTCCACGCCGATCCGCATCCCGGAAACTTCTTCGTCCAGCGCGGCCCGGAAGGTCAGGCGCGGATCGTGGTGCTCGATCTCGGGTCGGCCACCGAGCTGCGCGGCAACCTCGCCGACGGCATGTTCGACATCCTGTCGGGGCTGATGACGCGCAAGGACGACCTCGTCGTGAAGGGCATCAACGAGATGGGGTTCGTCGCACCGGGCGGCGATCGCGAGCTGCTCGAGCGCACCACGCGCCGCTACTTCGAGAAGCTCTTGAACCTCAACATCACCGACTTCTCGAAGCTCGACCCCGAGGTCGCGCAGCAGCTCGCCGACCCGGACATGAAGCGCGAGGAGCTCCGCGAGCTCATGCGCTCGATCGCGTATCCCGAGGGCTGGTTCTACGTCGAACGCGCCGCCGTGATCATGTTCGGGCTCCAGGCCCAGCTCGCGCCGAAGCTCAACGGCATCCAGGTCGGGTTCCCGTACGTCATGCAGTTCATGATGGAGCGCAACGCCAAGCGGATCGCCGAGGCCGCGAAGCCCGCGCCCGTGGCCGCGGACAAGCCCGCGGAGAAAGCCGTCGACGTGAAGGATGCGTCGGACGAAGCGCTCCTCAACTGATCCCGGTAGCTTGCGCGAGCGTTAACGGTTCGTGCGGCCGGTCGTCCTTGGTGCTGGAGGATGATCATGAAGCACTCTGGGTTCGTGTTCGGGATGGCATCACTCGTCGCGGCGTGCGCGGCGCAACCGCGACATCCGCTCTACAACGGCGATGGCTCGCCGGCCTGCGGCAACATCGGCCAGGTCGGCCGCTGCGACGTCGCCAACGTGCACGCGATGCATGCCGCGTTCAGCGCGAGCGCGACGATCACACCGGTGCGCCCCCTGGAGCTGTCCGTCGTCGTCCCGAGCCACGCGAGCGAGCCGATCACGGCGCCGGACCTCCGGGCGAAACGCGCGCGCAAGAAGCACGACCGCCAGCACCGCCTCGCAACCCCACGCGCGCCGCTGCTCGTGACGTTCGCGACCGATCAGCTCGCGCTGCAGGTCCAGCGGCCGCGACTCGCCGACGAAGACGTCGCGGTCGGCAACGTGATGAGCAAGGGCGGTTCGCACCACCGCCGCATCGCGAGCCAGCCGCTCCTCACGGCGCCCACGCCGGCGCAGGCCATCGAACCGCAGCGTCCGCTCGTCACCGACGACGACGACTTCGCGGTCGGCAACATGACGACCAAGAAGAAGCAATGATCGCCGGCGAACAACAGCTCGCGCTCGAGTGGCTCGGCGGCGCGACCGAGCGGCGCATGCACCACGCGCGGCCGGGCTTCGACGAGCTGCCGTGGGACTCGTTCGATGCCAGCCGGATCGCGCCGGACGACCCCGAGCTGCTCGATGCGCGCGCGGTGTGGACCAACGGCGTGTTCACCGAGTACGCGAGCGCCGCGGCGTTCAGCGCGTTCAACATCGCGTTGCTCGAGTGCGGCGCGCCCGTCGATCTGTGCGCCGCGGCGGCGGACTTCGCGGTCGACGAGCTCGTCCACGTCACGCTCGTCGCGAGGCTCGTGATGCAGATGGGCGGCGCGACGCCGTATCTCGCCGACCTGGCCCACGTCGGGCCGGCGCGCGCGGATCTGCCACCGCGCTTGCGTGCGGCGAAGCTCGCGATCGAGGTGTCGTGCGTGGGCGAGGCGCTCAGCCTGCCGGCGCTCGCCGAATCTCACCGCGGCGCCAGGCACCCGCTCGCGCGCGCGGTCCTCGACCGCCTGCGCCACGATGAAGGCCCGCACGCCGCGATCGGGCACTGGTTCCTCGCGTGGGCCGAGCCGTGGCTCACCGCCGGCGATCGCGAGTACCTCGGCACGCTCGCGACGCGAGCCGTCGCGATCTACGCGCCGATCTGGCGCGAGGCCGATCCGGCCTACCGCGCGTACATGGAGCGCGCCGTCGACGAACGCATCGTCGCCCGGCTCGCGAAGTCCGGCATCACGTGTCGCGCGTGAACCCACCCGGAACGGTGCGGCCGCGGCGCGCTCGCCGCCAGTTCGACAGCAGCATGAACCAGTAGCGATCGTCGTACTCGGCGCGATACACGCCCTCACAACTCACCAGATACCCGGCGATCGCCGCCATCTCCCACGCGTCGGCGAGGGTGGCCTCCCAGCCGGTGGTGGTGAGCTGGACCATGCCGCGCACCTCGCCGAACGTGCGCAGGGTGTCGATCTGGGACACGAGCAAGCCACCATCGGGATGCGAGGCCCACGACCACACGAACGTGTGCGATGCCGGCACGAACGATCCGACCAGCCGCACGTCGGCGACGAGCGTCGCGCGGTCCGGATCGGTGAACGACAGCGTGCGGGCCTCCTCGTCGTAGTCCCACCGCGCGTAGGCGTCGAACTCGAGCTTGCCGCGCGTGGCTTCCTGAAGTGACGCGATGCGCTTCGTCGCGAAGTCGCCGAGCTTGCGCTGCTCGTCCGCGGTCAACACCGCACCCTTGCCACGCGTGTGTGCGGGCAGATCGCGATTGCGCTGCTTGGCGAGGTCGTAGCAGTAGACGCACGTCACGGTCATGTCCGCCTGGCGCGTCATCTCGATCGTCCACTCACCGCCGGTCACCAGCAGCTCGTCGCAGCGATCGCACCACGCGTCGGGATGCGTCCCGTCTTGCGGCCCGGTGTGAAACCCGCACGCCACCCCCGCCATCAGATGCCGACACGCCAGCGCGACCGCCGCCGGACCGTGCACCTTGCAGACGATGTCTTTCTGTCGCCCCACCCCACCACTATACGGGAACGGTCACGCGACGAACACGAGCTCGTGAACGCCGATGCGGATGCGGTCGCCGTCGGCGAGCGTGACCGTGCGGTTGCAGATCCACTGGTCGTTGATGAACGAGCCGTCGTCGGAGAGCTCGCGGAAGGTCACGCCGGTGGCGTCGGCCGCGATCTGCGCCTGGATGCGCGCGATGTAGCCGCGACCGCCGGCCCACGGAAGGACGATGTCGCAGGTCTCCCCGCGACCGATCGTCATCACGCCGATACACGGGTAGCTGCGAGCTCCCACCACGATCGACGGCATGCGTACATGCTAGCGTGTGCGCGTGTTTGACGTCGTCGTCGCCGCGGACCGCGATTGGGGCATCGGCAAGACCAGTGGTCTGCCGTGGCCCAAGCTGCGCGGCGATCTGCAGCACTTCAAGCGCGTGACGTGCGCGGCGAGCGAGGGCAAGCGCACGGCCATCGTCATGGGCCGCAAGACGTGGCAATCCGCCGAGGTCGCGGGCAAGCCACTGCCGCGCCGGCTCAACGTCGTCGTCACGCGGCGAACGGATCTCGTCGTGCCCGACGGCGTCGTCGTCGCCGCCTCGCTCGACGCGGGGCTCGTCGCCGCACGGGCGCCGGACGTCGAGACGGTGTTCGTCGTCGGCGGCGCCGAGATCTATCGCGAAGCG
>Ga0326726_10001772_pt1 | contig 20092 bp, 17 predicted proteins | sample MHFenrmetagenome_2_FD_207603 | JGI IMG/M metagenome (GOLD analysis project Ga0326726, IMG submission 207603) | Lab enriched peat soil microbial communities from Michigan Hollow, Ithaca, NY, United States - MHF15MN | ecosystem: Environmental > Terrestrial > Soil > Wetlands > Peat | place: USA... | reverse complement strand
GCTGACCGCGCGACCGCACCCAACGACATCGTGATCACCCACGAGCTGATGCACACACTCGGCGCGACCGACAAGTACAACCCGGACACCGATGAACCGAGCTATCCGGACGGCTACGCCGAACCCGGCCGGAAACCACTTACGCCCCAGTCGCGTGTCGAAATAATGGCCGGGCGCATGATGCTGTCACCGACGACCTGGGACATGCCGGATTCGCTCGACGCGGCTGTTATAGGTCCCAAGTCCGCACGTGAAATCAACTGGAACCACCAATAGTGGGCGCGCTGATCGAGTCGCAGGACCTTGATGTCGCCGTCGCCGGCCGGTTGCTCGTGCAACAGCTCAATCTGCGCGCGCATGCAGGCGAGTTCATCGCAATACTCGGGGAGAATGGCGTCGGCAAGACGCTGACACTGCATTCACTTGCCGGCACTCGACCTCCAGTGCGCGGCACAGTGCTTCTCGACGCACGTCCGCTGGCGCAATGGCCGCGCAGAGTCCGCGCGCTCCGCATTGGCCTGGTCGCTCAATCCGACGAGGATCCTTTTCCATCCAAGGTCCTCGAGTTCGCGTTGATTGGGCGCCATCCGCATCTCGGGCTGTGGGACTGGGAGTCTCCTCACGACGTTGCGCTGGCACGCAGCGCTCTCGCCGAAGTCGACCTGCATGATTTCGATCAACGTGAGGTCGCGACCCTGTCGGGCGGGGAGCGTCGACGCCTCGCGATCGCGACAATCCTGGTCCAGCAGCCGGCGGTTTATCTCCTCGACGAACCGACCAATCACCTCGACCCGCATCACGCGATCACGACGCTCAAACTGTTCAAGGAGCGCGCGGCTGCCGGCGCATGTGTCATCGCAACGCTGCACGACGCCAACCAGGCCGAACGCTTCGCCGACCACACACTGCTCCTCGAACGAGACGGTCATTGGACTTTTGGACCGACCCGGAACGTCGTCACAGCGGCGTCCCTATCGCGGGTCTACCGCACGCACATTGCGGAATTGACGGCCGACGGCCGACGATTCTTTGTCGACGCGTAGAGCGCCTCGTCAAAGCCGGACAGAGAAACGGAAAGCCATGATTTTGCAACGCAGTAGTGTGATGGACGGCGCATCCAGCCGATTTGCCCGGACTCCGCAAACCACTGCAGCCTAATCCGCGGGCTCCTCTTCTTCAGAATCAGTTGCTGCAACCGATAAGCCGGTGCCGGGGTTTCCGAGCAAGGCATCGTCTCAATGTCGGGTCACAGCAGCATTCGCGTCGACATCGCGCAAGCCGCCACAAGTTCCTGGCTCACCAGGCACAACCTATTCGTGGTACTCGCGGCCGCGCTCGCCATCTTCGCTGCCGGTCGAGCGCTGCCGTCGTACACGATGCTGAGTGCCGGCTACATTCTGCCTGTGCTCCTAAGCCTCTGGTCGCGCCGTCCAGGCGACCTGGTCGTGTCGGCGGCAGTCGGTTCAGTCCTGGTAATGCTGGAGGCGCTGCTCACGCCGGTTTCGGGCGGCGCGTTTGCGTTCATCGCAAATCGCCTGTTGCTCGTCGGCGTCGTCTGGTTCGTGGTCGTAAGCTGCACCGCGCGCCGGCGCAATATGCACGAACGCCAGGCATGGGCTCTCCATGGGAGCGAGGAGCGGTTTCGGCTAGCAACCGACGCGCTGAACGGCTTCGTGTTTGAGCGCGATCTGGTCTCAGGCGAAACCATCCGATCGGGCCGCCTGCTCGAGCAACTCGGTTTGAATCCTTTGACTGGCACGGGTACGGACGGCAGCGATCTGCTCGCCCTGGTCCACCCCGACGATCGCGAGCGGGTACTGGAGTATTTTCGTAGTGTCGACAGCGACGGCTACGCGCACGGCATCGAATACCGATTGCGCGACACGCAGGACGTCTATCGCTTTGTGCTGAGCCGCCGGCTAGTCATCACATCGAGTTCGGGGCAACCGCAGCGCGTGGTCGGGTGCGTCGTCGATGTCAGCGAGCAGCGCCACCTCGAACAGGCCCGCCGGCTTGCTGAGGAGCGGCTCGCGCGCGCGGTGCGCGGAACCCGCGACGGGCCCTGGGAATATGAGGTGGCGACCGACGCCTATTGGCTCACACCATTCTTCATGGAACTGATCGGCTACGAACACGGCGAGCTGCCGCCGACGCGTGAAGTGATGGCGGGTCTGATTCATCCTGACGATATAGAGATGCAGCAGCAGGCATTCAAACGCCATCTGGCGGGCGACGGGCCCTACGACGTGGAGTTCCGTGTCCGCACCAAGACCGGCGACTTCCGCTGGTTCCGGTCGCGCGGAACCTGTGAACGCAGCCCCGATGGCTCACCGCTGCGGATGTCGGGGGCGCTGCAGGACGTTACGGAGCGGCGTCAGTACCAGGAGGCACTTATCGAAGCGACGGAAACCGCAGCCGCCGCAAGTCGCGCCAAGAGCGCGTTCCTCGCAAACATGAGCCACGAGATTCGCACGCCGATGAACGGTGTCATCGGCATGACTGAGTTGCTGCTCGAAACCCAGCTCGACGTCACGCAGCGTGACTACACCGAAACGATACGCGACAGCGCCACGGCCTTGCTGACCGTCATCAATGACATCCTCGACTTCTCCAAGATCGAAGCCGGCAAACTCGATCTCGAAACCATCGACATGGACCTGCGCGACACCGCCGAGGACGTGGGGCGTCTCCTGGCGCTGCAGGCGCACGCCAAAGGGCTGGAACTCACGGCCAACATCGATCCCGCCGTGCCGGATCTCGTGCAGGGCGATCCGGGCCGCCTGCGGCAGATTCTCGTGAATCTTGGCAGCAACGCAGTCAAGTTTACCGAGCGCGGCGAGGTGGCAATCGACGTTCGAGTCGTGGAATCAAGCGCCGGCGGCACGGTGATTCGTTGCTCGGTGCGCGACACCGGGCCGGGAATACCCAAGGAGCAGCTCGACAATCTGTTCCTGCCGTTCGCGCAGCTCGATGCGTCGACGACGCGCAGGTTTGGCGGCACTGGGCTTGGTCTGTCGATCGTGCGACGCCTCGTCGAGCTCATGCACGGCGAGACCGGCGTCGAGAGCGAAATCGGTGTCGGATCCACATTCTGGTTCACCGCGCGGTTCGGCATCGCGGCGCGCGGGCACATCGATCTCGACGCGCAGGAGCGAGGCTTCGAGGGACGTCGCGTGCTCGTCGTCGATGACAATGCCACCAATCGCCGCGTGCTCTCGGGTCAACTCGCCATCTGTGGCCTCAACCCGGTGGTTGCTGCCAACGCCGAGCAGGCGATGCAGGAGCTAATCGACGCGGCAGTCGCCAATCAGCACTTTGACGTAGCTCTGCTCGACTTTCACATGCCGGAGTGCGATGGCGCCGAGCTCGCTACTCGCATCAATGCAGACGCGCGGCTCAAGACGACGCGCCTGGTCCTGCTTACGTCCGCCGGGCATCGAGGCGATGCGCAGCGTTTCTCTGAGCTCGGGTTTGCCGCTTATCTGCTGAAACCGATCACTCAGCGCGAACTCGTTGGCTGCCTCAGTCTCGTATTGTCGAACAGCGCCGCAGCGTGGCAGCTGCATACGCAACCCCTCGTAACGCGACATCATGTACGAGCGCTGCGCATCGACGGTGCGACGCGCATCCTGCTTGCCGAAGACAATCTTGTGAATCAGAAGGTCGCCCGCGCGACGCTCGAGAAGCTTGGCTTCGAGGTGGAGGTCGCAGGCGACGGCGCGCAAGCGGTGAACGCATGGAAGAGCGGCCGCTTCGACTTGATCCTGATGGATTGCCAGATGCCGAACCTCGACGGCTACAGCGCGACGCGCGAGATTCGGCGTCTTGAGACGCGGGAGCATCGCACTCCAATCATCGCTCTGACCGCTCACGCGATGAAGGGCGACGACATCAAGTGCCGCGCGGCCGGAATGGACGACTACCTGACCAAGCCGCTCGATCGCTCGAAACTACTCGCCGCGCTCGAGCTACATTTGCACGACGATCTGAAACGTTCACGACGCGCGCCAATAGGTGCGCCGGACGCAATTCCAATGAATACCAACACGCCGGTTGACTGGCCTGCACTTCTGGAAGCAACGGATGACGACGAGCAGATGACCCGTGAACTCGTTGACCTGTTCGTGGCAAGCGGCGACGAAGCGCTCGCCGCGATCGCGGCCGCCGTTGCAAGTGGCGATCACAAGACCGTCAAGGATCACGCACACGCGATGAAAGGGGCCAGCGCGAATATGTACGCTGGTCCAACCAACGCCGCGGCAGGTCGACTGGAGGAGGCCGCGCGCTCCGGTCACAGCGATGAGCTGCGCAGACTCGCGCAAGAACTGAGTGCAGAAGTGTCCCGCGCGATTGACTACATGCGCGTCAAGGTTTCCGGCTGAGGCACACTACCCAGGCCGAGAGCGGCAAGCGTCGCACCGCTAACCAAGCGCTGTCCGCAGCTGATCCTGCAGGCGGCCATTTGAGGCAAGCACGCTCGTCGTTTCCAGACCGATGTCGCGGTCCTCGAGATCGCGAAACGTGCCGCCCGCTTCCCTCACGATCACGACCAGCGCTGCAATATCGAGAATATTCACGTCACTCTCAATAACCGCGTCGATGCGGCCACTCGCGAGCAGGTGATAGTGCAGGAAGTCGCCATAGCCGCGAATGCGATTGACGCGGCTGACGAGGCGTCCATAAGCGGGCCAGCGTGTGCCGCTTGCAAGCGTACGCAGGTTTCCCGCCGACAACGCGCAGTCTTCGATTCTGTCGACGGACGACACGCCGATGCGGAGGCCATTCAGCCACGCACCAGCGCCGCGCTCCGCGTAGGCAAGTTCACCGTAAAGTGGGGCGCTCGACACACCCAGAATCAGCTCCGACCGATGCATCAGAGCGATTTGTGTCGAGAACATCGGATAGCGGCGCACGAAGGCCTTGGTGCCGTCGATTGGATCGACCAGCCAGAGATATTCGGCGTCGTTGCGCGTGCGCCCCGTCTCCTCGCCGTAAAAGCCATGGTCCGGAAACCGCTCCTGCAGGATCGAGCGTATGGCCCGCTCGGATTCCACATCGGCGCGGGTTACGGGAGATTGGTCGGCTTTGTAGTCGACAGGAATATCTTCGAGATACAGGCGTTTGATGATGCCCGCGGCCGCCTCAGCGGCCGCAATTGCCGTGCTTAAAAGTGGTGTCATGTGGACACGATGGTAAGCGATGCCGCGCCAGGGGGCGCCAGTGCGCACTGAGGCAGCAATTGAGGTGGCTCGCGCGAATTCAAATTACCGCAGAAGCCGAGATCGCCCGCCACTTGATTGGTCATTCAACTAATACTAAAATCAATGTATTGGATACCAGACAGCGAATCGTACTCGCCGCAATGCATCTCTTCTGGGAGAAGGGTTACGGCTCGACGAGCATCGCTGACATCTTGAAGTCGGCTGATGTGAATAGCGGAAGCCTTTATCACTTCTTTCCGGGCAAACAGGACGTGCTGGTCGCGGTTCTCGAAACCTATCGAGACGGCATCGGCGAGATGCTGCTCAATCCAGCCTGGGAAGGCGTGGCCGACCCAATTGAACGCATTTTCAAGCTGCTCGATCGCTATCGACACAGCATCGTGGATACCGACTGCACCTATGGCTGCCCGATCGGGAGCCTCGCTCTCGAAATCCACGAACCCGATCCGATCGTGCGGGAACGTCTCGTCGAGAATTTTACCCGCTGGCTGGACGCGATTGAGGGCTGTCTTGACGCGGCGTCGGCGCGTCTTCCTGCAGACACCAATCGACGCGAGCTCGCGCAATTCGTACTGACGACGATGGAAGGCGGCGTGATGCTCGCGCGCACCTATCGCAACGTCGGACATTTCGACGCCTGCGTACGGCAGCTCAGAGTTCTGTTCGACCGCCTGCTCGCGAGTCCGCAGGCAAAAAACCAATAACAACTGACGACGGGATTTCCCGCTGGGAGCAATGCAATGAGCGACATCAACTTCCTGGCCGTCACGGCGGCAGCCGTTTCGGCATTCGCGCTCGGTGGCTTGTGGTATTCGCCGCTGCTTTTCATGAAGTCGTGGCAGAAGGCCGCCGAGATCAGCGATGAGCGACTGAAAGCATCCAATCAGGGAGTCATCCTGGGCGGCGCATTCGTGCTGTCGTTCGTCGCAGCCTTAGTCTTCGCCCTGTTTCTCGGCTCCAAACCTTCACTCGCTCTCGGACTCGGCGCGGGCATTTCCGCGGGTCTGTGCTGGGTGGCCGCGAGTTTTGGCATCAACTACCTCTTTGAACGCCGGAGTCTGCGCCTGTTCTTCATCAACGGCGGCTACCACACGCTGCAGTTCACTCTGTACGGTCTCATTCTTGCCCTGTGGCACTAGAAACCCGGAGCACGTCCCATGCGCCTGACCCTCCTTCTCTGCACGCCCATCGCATTGAGTTCAATCTTCTCAACGACCGCGACTGCGGAGGTCGTGGAGTCCGGCGCCATGACGATGAAGATCAAAGAAGTCATCGAGCTTGCCGCACCGGTCGACAGGGCATACGCGTCGTTCTTGAAGATCGGTTCCTGGTGGGACAAGGAACACACGTTCTCCGGAGATGCCGCCAATCTTTCGCTCGATGCACGGCCGGGGGGCTGCTTCTGCGAAAAACTGCCAAATGGCGGCGGCGTACTGCATCTGACCGTCGTGTTCATTGCGCCAAACCAGCGCGTCACGTTGAGTGGCGCGCTCGGTCCGCTGCAAACGACAGGAGTCACGGGAGCGCTGAGCTTCTCGTTCGTCCCGAAGCCGTCGCAGGACCAACCCGGATCGCAGGTCGTACTCGTGTACAGCGTCGGCGGCTACTATCCGAACGGTCTGCAGAGCATCGCGCCAAACGTCGATGAAGTTCTCTCGCAACAGATGCAGCGACTGAAGAACCTCATTGAAACCGGCTCTCCCGCGAACGTGGCTGCCGCGCCGGCGGCGCCAACAAATAAATGAATCAGGCATCGCGCCTTGACAGCTACCGACCTCGCCTCCTACATTGCCCCCGTTGTTGAGTAATGGGAAGCCGGTTGAAATCCGGCGCTGCCCCCGCAACGGTAATCGAGTATCCCCGACGTCCAGAGCCCGGTAAGGCTCAAGCCACTGCGCCGCAAGACGGCATGGGAAGGCGATGTCGGCGCCACGTAGCAACTGCGGCTGCGTGCAACTCGAGAGCCCGGAGACCGACTCAGCAAACAGCCAGTGTCGCGGCGGGCGACGGCTTGGGAATTTAACCTCCCCGACCTCCCCCTCCGCACGCTGTTTTCTTTGCGCACTGAATCCTGCGGGCGTGCAGGCGGAGCCACGGCCATGTATGGCAAGAGTCTTTCCGTTGTTTCATTGCTGGCCTCGGCCATCGCGCTGTCGATCTCCTCGGCATCCGTGGCAATCGGCGACTCCACATTTCCTGACAACCTGATCGTTACGGCGACACGTACACCAGCGCCCGAGGAGCAGGTTCTCGCGCCCGTCCTGACGATCACCCGGGCCGATATCGAACGTTCGCTCGCCATCGATGTTGCCGATCTCCTGCGATTTCAGGCGGGACTCGATATCGGGCGCAACGGCGGACCGGGCCAGCCCACTTCCTTGTTCCTGCGTGGCACCGACAGCAATCACACGATCGTGCTCATCGACGGCGTGCGCATCAATCCCGGCACGCTCGGTGGCGCTCCGCTCGAGAACATCGCCCCCGAATCGATCGAACGCATCGAAGTGGTGAAGGGTCCGCGTTCAACTCTCTATGGCTCCGACGCGATCGGCGGTGTGGTGAACATTTTCACGCGGGGGGCGCACAGCAAAGGCATTGAAGCCTTCGCTGGCTACGGTCGTTACAACACGCGCGAGGTGAGCGCTAACGGCGGATTGCAGTCAGAGCGCGGTGGCATCGGTTTCAGCGCCTATCTTCTCGACAGCGACGGATTTCCATCCCATGCCGGCAACGACGTCGATCGCGGCTATCGAAATCACTCCTTCACGCTGCAGGGCCGCTGGCAAGCCGGACCTGTCGAACTCCGCGCGCGCGGCTGGAGTTCGTCGGGCACAACGCAGTATTCGGACTTCTTCCTGACACCGGTCGATGAGGACTTCGACAATCGGGCCGCGGCGCTCGAAGCCGCATTCGCGGCACGCGACAATTGGCGAATGCGCGTCGCGGCGACGTTGATGCAGAACGATCTCGCGCAAAATCAGTCCGCCGATCGCGTGCGCACGCGCCGCTATAGCGTTGAATGGCAGAACGATCTCACGTTGAGTGCACACAATGCGCTCACTTTCGGCGCCCTCGCGAGCCGCGAGCACGTCGTGACTGCGCAATTCGGCAGCGGGTTCGATGTCGATACCGATGTTGCGCTCGCTTACATCGAGGACCGGTTCGACCACGGGCGCCATCATGTGCTCGTTGCCGGTGGTTACACGGACCATGACACTGCCGGCAGCAAGGCGACGTGGAACGTCGACTATGGGCTCGACTTTGGCAGGCGCTTGCGTCTGCTGGCAGCGGCCGGCACCGCGTATCGCGCACCGGACAGCACCGATCGCTTCGGCTTTGGCGGCAATCCCGATCTCGCGCCGGAGTCCTCCCGCAATATCGAAATCGGCCTGCAATTTCGCCGCACGGCGCATGAGCGCTTCATGCTCAGCGCCTTTCACAACGACATCGACAACCTGATTACTTTCGTCGTCACCGACCCCGTCACATTCGACGGCGTGAACAAGAATGTTGAACGTGCGCGTATCGCCGGAATCGAGGCTTCCTATGGCCTCAACGCTGCTGGCTGGCATCTACAGGTCGCCGGAAGTTTGCAGAATCCGCGCAATGTCTCCGAGGACACGCAGCTTCTCAGGCGCACGCGCGCAAGTCTTAGCTTGTCCGTGGTAAAAGCTTTCGACCGCTATCAACTCGGTCTCGATGTGCTGACGGCGGGCGCGCGCCAGGACTTCGGCTTTCCCTCGAATGTCACGCTGGCGCCCTACACACTCGTCAATCTGACGGCGCGCGTGTCGCTGACGCCGCAGCTTGACATCAATGCGCGACTCGAGAACGCGCTCGATGAGCGCTATCAGCTGGCCGAGGGCTATAACACGCCGCGCCGCGGGATATTCGTGGCCGCGCGTTATCGGTTCGGCGGCGCGCCGCCGCAGGCAACCATCAAGTAATGGGGTTGAGCACGCGCCAGCCGCCCGGCGTTTCACAAACGAGAATGCGCTGCTCGGAGTAGCCGCCCTGCGCGAAGCGATTGATCTCGGTGACCACGATCAGATTGGCGCCAATCAGGTGGCCCGCAGTTTGAATGTAGGGTTGGGCTTCGACGAAATACGACGTGACCGCGGAAAAGTCAGGCCACGAGGCCGCCATGAGCGCGCGGAATTTCGCTTCAAGGCTCGCCGCGCGCTCGGCAATAGCGGTCTTGGCCGGTGCCTCCGGGCTTCCCGCCGCTTGCAGCTCGAGCTCCGCCTCGGTCGCAAAATCCTTTGCAGCCACGGCAGCTTCGAGATCGTGGCGGCGGAAGGCATCCTCGAGCATGAGCACCGCACCTTCGGGAGTCGTGAAGTCGAGCGTTACGGGCGGCTTACCCTTGAGCGTATTGATGCGGCGCGCGCGTTCGGCACGCGCCGCCGCGCGCTGATAGCCGACAAGCGACAGAATGACCAGGATGGCGAGCAGCGTGATCAGCAGGTTTCGGGTCATGCGGTCTGTCGGTCGAGAAGACAGTCAGCGCGATTCTGGCGATCCCGAGCCCGAAACGGTAGTACCAGGGGCTATCTTTCGCTGCCGCTCGCGGACCGTTAGGCTTCCGGCATGGCAAACCGGCTCACCAAGATCTATACACGTACGGGCGATGACGGCACGACTGGCCTCGGTGATGGGACGCGCGTGGCGAAGGATTCGCTGCGCGTCGAAGCGTATGGCACGGTCGATGAGGCCAATAGCGCGATCGGCGTGCTGCTTTCTGAATCTGCGATTCCGCGGGCGGTAAGCGCAAGCCTCACCCAGGTACAACATGACCTCTTCGATCTGGGTGGCGAACTATGCATTCCTGGGCTTCGCATCATCGAAAATGCGCACATCGCGCGGCTCGAGCGCGAGCTCGACGCGTTCAATGCGAAGCTGCCAGCGCTGAAGGATTTCATTCTGCCGGGGGGCGGGCGCGCCGGCGCCGCTTGCCATCTCGCGAGAACAATCACGCGGCGGGCGGAACGACGCTGTTGCGCGCTCGCCCGAGTCGAATCGGTCGCTCCCGAGGTAGTCCGCTATCTGAATCGACTTTCGGACCTTCTGTTCGTGCTTGCGCGCGTGCTCGCGCGCAGATCGCGTCGCGGCGAAGTGCTGTGGCAGCGATCGACCGCGTCGAATCGCAAGCGCACGGCGCGCCGCAAGTCCTAGCCAGCGAATCGAGTCTTCACGAGGAAATGGATCATGGCCGCAGGCGCAAGAAAGCCTCGTAAGAAACGTGCGGTTGCCGCGGAGTCCTCGCGCGGCCTCACACCGCGTCAGGTGGCGGATGCGGAACCGACAGCTATCATGCGTCAGCTGATCACCGACATCGAGGCCGATGGCGGGTATTCGATCGGCGTCTATCGAGATCCTCTGGGGGGTGCCTGGCAATGCCTCGCGGCGCTCCCGCTCGCCAAGGTTGCACCGACCCCCTTTCAGCGCGATCTGTCCGAAGCGCACGTCAAGCGCCTCACGGCGCGGCTTGATGAGGTTGGACGCTTTCTCGATCCTATTATTGCTGTGCGCAACGATGACGGAACCTATTGGACACCCAATGGCAACCATCGCCGCGCGAGCATGATGGCCCTCGGCGCGCGGTCGATCGTCGCGCTCGTTGTCCCCGAGCGCGAAATCGCCTACAAAATCCTCGCGCTCAACACCGAGAAAGCGCACAACTTGAGAGAAAAGGCCTTGGAGGTCGTGCGCATGGCCCGCGAGCTGGCGAAGCTCGATCCACGACCGGAGAGGGACTTCGCGCTCGAGTTCGAAGAGCCCGCCTTTCTTACGCTCGGCCTGTGCTATGAAATTAACGGCCGGTTTGCGGGCGGCGCGTACAACCCGGTACTCAAGCGCTGCGAAACCTTTCAGAGTGCGAAGCTGCCGGCAGCACTGGAGCTGCGCGGTAAGCGGGCCGGAAAATTGATTGAGCTCGATACAGCGGTGAGCGAGCGTGTCGCGGAACTCAAGGTACGCGGACTGACGAGTCCCTATCTCAAGGCATTCGTCGTGGCGCGCGTGAATCCGATCCGCTTCCAGCGTGGTGGCGATACACCCGACTGGGACAATACGATCGATCGCATGATCGCGGGCGCTCGAAAATTCGATGCCGGCAAGGTCAAGGCGGACCAGATCGCCGCAACCGGCGGCGCGCCAAACGAAGACTAGCCCGCCGCGGCGGCACTCAGGGCGTTGCTGGCGCCGGCGCTGCTGCCGGAGCCGGCGCGGTATCCGTTGACCATTCCATGCGCACCGCTTCGGTCTGCGACGAATACACGTGCGTTGGCACAGTCACAACGACCAGGCCGTTCGTGTTCGGGGCACCGGGGGTCATGTGCACGTGCTGATCGCCGTAGACATCGAAGGTGGCGATCGTGGACAGGTGAAATCGGAACACCAGATGAAACGGCCACGGCCTGTCCGCATCGCGCCGGATCATCGACATGCGCCCGGCACTGCCGCCATAGACATCGATTGCAAGCGTTTCGTAGTCGCGCCGCTGCTCGAACTTTTCGCCGGCGGCGTTCGCCGTCTGCGACGTGATCGCGAGTTCATTGACCAGAGGTAATGCGGGCGGCGGCCTCTTCCACCACAACCAGTTCGGCATGTGCATCTTCGGCATCGACCACTTGCCGCAGCCGGCGAGCAGCACGCCCGCAATGACCGCAACCGCGATGCCGCGCAAAGCGTGGCGCTTGTCCTGGTCGATTTCGGAAACGGAACGCCGTTGCATGCTGCTGCTTGCCATCAGTTCACCGTTGTTCAAAGTCAACCACGGGGTCATCCACGGGCCACCCGAGGATGATACGAAAGTATGACATTGCCCCGCCTGTCAGCGCGATTGTCGCCCAATGGCGTCACAGTTCAGCGCGCGGTTGTGGACGCGGGCGCTGGCCCGGCAAGCCGCTTGCGCGCATCCGCCAATTTCGCGCAGATTTCTGTCGCGCCCTCGAGAATACGGACCGTTGTGCGCGAAATCCGGTCGGAGCTCACGGAATACAGGTTGTGGTTTTTCACGGCAGCCAGTCGCGACCAGCGAGTCCAGCTCGCGAGCGCCGTGGGCTCGTCGTCAGGAACTAGAATCACATTGGGGTTGCGCGCGATCACCGACTCGATGCCGACCGCGGGTGCGAGTCCAGTCAGGTCCGCAAACACGTTGCGCCCGCCGCAGAGCCGGATGACCTCGCTGATTGGATGCTGATCGTTCACCGTGTAGAGCGGGGTCTCCGAAATCTCGAAGAACACAGTGAGCGGCGCGTCGGCGACGTGGGCCGCGCGCAGCGCCGCCAGTCGCTGCAAATAGTCCGACGCTACCTGCTCTGCCTGTGCGGATGTGCCGGTCCACGCGCCGAGTTCGCGCAAGGCGTCGGCCACTCCGCTTAGACCGGCGATGCGCAGCTCCCGCACCGGGAGCTTGAGTCTGCGCAGCTCTTCAACAACTACGGGCGGCGAACCGTCCTTCCACGTGATGATGAGATCGGGCTTGAGCTCAAGCACCCGCTCGTAGTCAACGCGAAAGGCATCGCCGACGCGCGGCAGCTTCTTCGCGGCCAACGGATAGTCGCTGTATTCGACAGCTGCGATCAGGCGATCGCCGGCACCGACCGAATAAAGCAGCTCGGTAATGTTCGGCGCAAGACTGACAATACGCATGGCGGGGCCCGCCTGCGCGACGCCGAGTGTGTATGGCATCGCCAGAGTCAACGCCATGGTCACCCTGGCGATCCGTCGCGAGCACACGCGGCTCATACGATCCTGCCAAACAGCACGAGGAGCGATACGACCACGAGCCAGATGAGAAGCGCGCGCCACACAAGTTGCAAAGCGGCGCGGCAACGCTCGAGATCGGACCCTTGAGCAGCCAGGGGACCGAGAGCACCGCGTCCCACGTGCATCAGAATCGCATCGTTGTTCTCGAAGAAACCCAGGCGTTCACTGATGAGCGCGCGCCAGGACGTGAACGCGCCGTCGAAGCTGCCGGCCATGGCGTAACCAAGCGCGAGGAGGCGCGCGGGAACCCACGCGAGCACAGCATAGATGCCCTGCAGCGCATGTACGAAGTTGGGACCGCCCGCCTCGTGCTCGAACAGATCGCGATGCTCCATCACAGCGTGCCGGCGCATCAGGTCGCTGACGCGAAAGAGCCACGCACCCGCCGGGCCGCCCACGATGAACCAGAAAGTCACGCCGAAAATGCGGTTGTTTGCCTGCACGAAGATCGCCTGCTCGACTGAAGTCGGCGCCACGCGCATGCGTTGACGCGCGTCGTGCTCCGTGATCGCGCGTGCATAGTCTGCGGCCGCAGCCGCATCGCCCCGAGCAAGCGCCGCGCAATAGTCATCGGTCTCGTCCTTCAGATCGCGGGGTCCGAGCGAAAACACCAGGACGACCGCAGCAAACGCGACATAGGCCAGACCCGATAGCCACTCATCGAAGACGAGCGCCACGGCGGCCACAGGCACGACGGGCAGCAAAGTGAACACCAGCACAATCCAGACGGCGCGGGCTCCGCGCAGATTGCCAAAATGCTGCAGGGCCCGATCGAAATAGCTGTCGAACCAATGAGGCTCCCTGAGGTGCAGCCAGTGAGTGGTCAGGCGCTCGATCATCAGCGCCACGAGGAGGGCAATGAGATTCAAGGCCGCGCCTCGCGTCGTGGAGCGCGCGTTTTACGCGCCATGGCCGCACGCAGACGCAGCCAATCGAAGGCAGGACCGGGATCAGTCTTGCGGCCAGGCGCAATGTCGCTGTGGCCGACGATCGCCTCGCTCGACAGCGTCGCATAGGCGTCGAGCAGCGCGCTGATCACGCGCGCGAGGACCCGGTATTGGGCGCTGGTGTAGGGGCGGCGATCGGTGCCCTCAAGTTCGATACCGATGGAAAAGTCGTTGCAGCCTGCATGCCCGCGGTAGCTCGAGACGCCGGCGTGCCAGGCGCGGCGCTTGAAGGAAACGTACTGGATGACGCGCCCGCCGCGTCGAATCACGAGATGCGATGAAACTCTCAGGCCGGCCAGCCCCTTGAAGAAACGATGCCGCGCGGCGGGTAGCGAATTCGTGAAGAGCCGCTCGATCCACGGACCGCCAAACTTCCCCGGCGGCAGACTGATTCCGTGAACGACAATCAAGCTCGGTTGCACACCCGCTGGCCGCGCATCGCAGTTCGGGCTCGGCACCTGGCGCGCACCTAGCAGAATCCCGCGGCCACGCTGCACGCGCCAGGCGTGCGGCGTCGTTTGCCTTTTTTTTCCGCTCGCGGTCGTCACAGCGACCGGCATCATGCCAGAATTCGACGCACCCGCACGCGCGAATGCACCCCATGCCCGAGCCGCAGCCTTCACACTTGAATGAGCGCCTTGCGCGCCGCGATCTCGCGGCGATCTGGCATCCCTGCACGCAGATGAAGGATCATGAGTGGCTGCCGATGATTCCGATCCGGAGCGGCTCCGGGGTCTGGCTCGAGGATTTCGCCGGTCACCGGTACCTCGACGCGATCAGCTCGTGGTGGGTCAACCTCTTCGGTCATGCCAATCGACGTATCAACGCCGCGCTCAGGGCGCAGCTTGAACGGCTCGAACATGTGATCTTCGCGGGCTTCACCCATGAACCGGCCATCGAGCTAGCGGAGTCGCTCATTCGCATTGCACCCGCCGGGCTCACGAAGTGTTTCTTCGCCGACAACGGCTCGGCGGCCGTCGAAGTCGCAATCAAGATGAGCTTTCACTATTGGCGCAATGTCGGGCGTACCACCAAGACACGGTTCGTCACGCTGAGTGGCAGCTATCACGGCGAAACCCTGGGTGCGCTGGCCGTGGGGAATGTCGAGCTTTACCGTGATATCTATCGGCCGCTGCTAATGGACGTGCTCACGGCGCCCTCGCCCGACTGCTACGGGTGTGAACCCGGCGAGTCGTGGGAAACCCATAGTCTCGGCAAACTGCGCGATCTCGAAACACTGCTGCAGCGGCACGCGCATGAAATCGCAGGCGTCATCGTGGAGCCACTGGTGCAATGCGCGGCGGGCATGCGGATGTACCACCCCGAATATCTCAAAGGGTTGCGCACGCTCTGCGATCGCTTTGAAGTCCATCTGATCGCCGATGAGATTGCGGTGGGCTTCGGTCGCACGGGAACCATGTTTGCCAGCGAGCAGGCGGGCATTCGCCCGGACCTCATGTGCCTTTCCAAAGGACTCACCGGCGGCTATCTCGCACTTTCAGCGGTCCTCACAACCAACGCGCTCTATGCCGCCTTCTACGACGAGTACATCAAGTTGAACGCGTTCCTGCACTCGCACAGCTACACCGGTAATCCCCTCGCGTGCGCGGCCGCAGTGGCAAGTCTGAAAATCTTCGAGGAGGACGACGTCCTCAGGCGCAACATCACACTTGCGCGTCACATGGGCGATCGTGCACGCGCGCTCGCGGATCTTTCGCACGTCGCGGAGGTTCGACAGCACGGCATGATCGTTGCGGTTGAATTGGCAAGCGACAAGCGCGCGCGCACGCCCTATGACTGGCGCGAACGGCGCGGCCTCAGGGTCTATCGGCATGCACTCGAGCGCGGTGTGCTGCTGCGACCGATAGGCAATGTCATTTACTTCATGCCGCCATACGTTGTGACGCCGCAAGAGATTGATCTCATGGTCGACGTGGCGCGGAGCGGTATCGAGGCGGCGACGTGCGCGTGAGCCGGGTCTATGTCGCCGAGCCTATCGCGGGCCGCGGGGCCTGCGAACTCACCGGTACCGCTGCGAATCATGTGTTGCGAGTCTTGCGTCTGCGCGCGGGTGAACCGCTAACGCTATTCGACGGCACGGGCGGCGAATATGCCGCCACGATAGAAAAGTGCTCCAAGGATCGCGTGACGGTGAGCGTGGGCGAGCATTCGGCAGTGGAGCGCGAATCCACGGTCGCTATCACGCTCGTCCAGGGCATCTCCCGGAGCGACCGCATGGATCTCGTCGTGCAGAAGGCGACCGAACTGGGCGTGACGCACATCGTACCCATCACGACGGAGCGGACCGTCGTGCGCATCGGCGCTGCTCAGGCAGACCGGAAATTCGAGCACTGGCGCGCGATCGCGATTGCGGCGTGTGAGCAGTGCGGCCGCAACCGGCTGCCGGAGCTGCGTGCACCGATGAGTTTGCACAGCTGGCTCGAGACTTGGCAGCCCGCGGCAAGCGCCCTCCTGCTGTCAACGCGCGCCAGCACTCGACTCGGAGCGGCGCTGGGGGCAGCGCACAAGATAGATCTGCTGATCGGGCCGGAAGGGGGCCTGACAGCCGACGAGGAATCGGCAGCGCTCGCCGCCGGCTTTCGCTGTGTCAGTCTCGGCCCACGTGTGTTGCGCACCGAAACCGCAGCCATCGCCGCGCTGGCTGCGATTCAACACGCCGCTGGTGACCTCTAGGTGCGATCGCTAGGCATCACTGGGAATTCGGCGCGATCGCGCTCGTTTCTTCTGCGATGAGCTCTTCGAGGCGCTCGAGATCCGGGATAAGCGGCGTCTCGTTCACCATGCGCACCTGGCAGAGCACCGGTTGCCGATCCGGAAAACTGCGCATGTGATCGGTCTTGAGCACGTCAGGATTCACGCGCACGAGCTGCGGGAATCCTTGCGTCATGATGCCGAAGCAGCCGCCGTTCAGATGCTGCCCGAGACAGTGCACCACCACAATGCGCGTGCGTCCGCTCGCGACCGGAATGGTTTGACCGCAGGCACCCTCGAATGAGATCACGGGCAGATTGCGTCCCGACCAATTGATGGTGCCGAGATACCACGGCGGCGCGCCGGTCATCTCGGACGGCGTCTGATATGCGATCACCTCGGCGACCGAGGCGCGCGGCATGATCAGACGTTCGCCGGCGAGCGGCACGAGCAGACTATAGAGTTCGGTGACGGCGGAGGTCATATTGCTTTGCGTGTCAGCCATTACCGGCGGCCGTGGCGGCCGCAGTGGCGATACGACTGCGCCGCGCCCGCACCAACGGCTCGATCGCATCGAGCAGCTGACTCTCCTGATAGGGTTTGCCGAGGTAGTCGTTGACGCCGAGCTCGATGGCGCGCGCGCGGTGCTTTTCCCCGACGCGCGAAGTAATCATGACGATCGGAATATCGTTGAGCCGCGGATCATTGCGCACGTGCGCCGCGACTTCATAGCCATCCATGCGCGGCATCTCGATGTCAAGCAGGATGATGTCGGGTGTGTGCTCCTGCAGGAGCGTCAGCGCGTCCATGCCGTCGCGCGCGGTCAGCACGCGCATGCCGTTTCTTTCGAGCAGGCGCTGGGTCACGCGGCGCACGGTGATCGAATCGTCGACGACCAGCGCAAAGACCCGGCGATCTTCGCGTTCGCGTCCCGTTATTTCCGCGCTCTGGCGCGAGCGCCACTCGGAGCGCACCAATGCGCCCATGTCGAGAATGATCACGATCCGTCCGTCGCCGAGAATCGTCGCGCCGGAGATGCCGCGAATGCCTGCGACCTGCGGGCCTACCGATTTGACGACGATCTCGCGGCTGCCGACGAGTTCGTCGGCAACCATTGCCGCCGAGTGTTCCGCGGCGCGCACCAGAATCACCGGCACCGCCACGTCCTGCTCAGGCAGCACCGAAGGGCCGGCGCCGAGGAAGTTGCCGAGATGATGGAAGCGGTATTTCTGTCCGCCATATTCGTAGTGCTTGGCGTCCGGTGCCAGATAGGCGAGCACGTCGGACTTCGTGAGCCGCACGACGCCCTCTACGGTCGGTAGCGGCAGCGCATAGAATTCGTCGGCGATACGCACGATGAGCGCCTGACTGATCGCGAGCGTGAACGGCAGCCGTACGGTGAATCGTGTTCCCTTGCCGGCCTCGGATTCGATGAAAAGCGCGCCGCCCAGCTTCTTCACTTCGGTGGCCACGACATCCATGCCGACGCCACGGCCCGCGGCCTGCGTAACCTGGCCCGCTGTGCTGAATCCCGGCTCGAGGATGAGCTGCATCGCCTGCTCATCGGTCAACGTCTGCCGCGGATCGACAAGGCCCATTTTCACGGCCTTGTCGCGAATGGCGCGCAGATTCATGCCGGCACCGTCGTCCGTGACTTCAATGACCACCTCTGCGCCTTCGCGACGCAGAGCGACGTGAATACGCCCGCTATCCGCCTTGCCGGCAGCGACCCGCTCTGCCGGCGATTCGATGCCGTGAATCACTGCGTTGCGCAGCATGTGTTCGAACGGCGGCAACATGCGTTCGAGGACCTGCCGGTCGAGCTCGCCTGAGGCGCCCTCCACCGTGAGCTCGACGCGCTTGCCGGCATCCGTCGCGGTCTGGCGCACCAGGCGGCTCAGGCGCGGCACATGCCGCTGGAAGGGCACCATGCGCGTACGCATGAGGCCGTTCTGAAGTTCGGTAATGACGCGCGCCTGCTGCATGAGCAGGTTCTGCGCCTCGCGCGTGAGGGTCTCTAGCAGGCTCTGCAGGCTCGCGACATCGCTCGAGGATTCCGCCAGCGCGCGTGAAAATTGCTGGATCGCCGAGTAGCGGTCGAGTTCAAGTGGATCGAAATCGTCGCGGCGCGTGTTCTCTTCGTGATGGCGGGCGAGAATCTGCGTTTCGGTTTCGATCTCGAGTTTGCGCAGCTGCTCCTTCAAGCGGGTCACAGTGCGCGCAAGCTCGCCGAGGTTGAAGTCGATCGAACTCACCTGCTGTTCGAGACGGGAGCGGAAGATGCTGACCTCGCCCGCATTGTTGAGCATGCTGTCGAGGAGGTCGGCGTCGACTCGCGCCAGTTCAGGACGATCCGTGATCGGCGGCGCGTCCCGGCCGGGGGGCACAGCGGCGAGCGGTGACTCCACGAGCGGCTCATCGACGACCGGCTCGAGACCGCTTGCGGCCGCTTCATTCCACCTTTCGGGCTCAGGCGCGGGCACAGCGGCAAGGGCTGGAATTTCAATCGCGCGGGGTGGAGTTGGTTCCGCAGGCGCTGCTGTCACAACGGCTGGCGCGGGTGGTGCCTGCGCAACCGACGGCGGCTCGACTTCAATCACTGTCGGCGCCGTAGCTACAGGCACGATGGCATCGACCCGTGGCGCGACTGGCGTGGCGGCTACCGGCACAACGGGCTCCGCGCTGACTGGCGGCGAAATCGCCGCCGGCGCTTCGGGAGCGGTCGAAGGTGCCGCTGCTGGAACTGCGGCGCTCGGACGGCTGAGCGCCCGAATGCGTTCGAGCAAGGCGCGCGCCGGCGGCACGCGCCGCCCACCACTGACCGCATCACGCATGTGCGCGAGTTCGTCCACGCTCTGCTGCACGACCTCGTACGCGCGATCGCCTGCCGGGATCAAACCGCTGTTGATCTGGATGACGAGCGTTTCAAGTTCGTGGCTGAGATCACCCATTGCGGAGATGCCCGCCATGCGGGCGCCGCCCTTGAGTGTGTGCAATGGTCGCTGCAGCTCCGCGGCACGCTGCTGATTCGTGCGCTCCTGGTTCCACGCGCCGAGCGCAACATCCGCCGCTTCCAGAAGTTCGTTCGCTTCCTCGCAGAATATGGCTGCGACCTCGGCGTCGTAGGGTTCGCCCTCCTCCTCTTCTTCCGCCGCTTCTGCCCTGGGTGCTGTCGCGGACGCGGCGGCTGGTGCCGGCGCGGGCGGCACGAGGACTGGCGCCGGCGCGATGATCGAAGGTTCGAGCGACGCGTCACTCACCGGCTCGGTGTCGAAGCGCCGGTCGAGCTCGTCGATGCGATCGATCAGTTGGCGCTGACCTTGGAAATATCCGGTGGTCTCGTTGATGTGGGCGACCACATCTTCGATCGCGGTCACCGCGTCCTCGAGCGCTTTCAACCCTTCCGCGCCAAGGCCGCGACCGGCGTCGAACACTTTG
>Ga0326726_10001771_pt1 | contig 20094 bp, 15 predicted proteins | sample MHFenrmetagenome_2_FD_207603 | JGI IMG/M metagenome (GOLD analysis project Ga0326726, IMG submission 207603) | Lab enriched peat soil microbial communities from Michigan Hollow, Ithaca, NY, United States - MHF15MN | ecosystem: Environmental > Terrestrial > Soil > Wetlands > Peat | place: USA... | reverse complement strand
CCTGTCACTCGTACCTGAGCGCCGTCACCGGCCGCGTGCCGGCCATCCCCCACGTGTGCACGAGCACCGCGGCGATCGCGACGGCAAGCGTCAGCGCGGCCGCCCCCGCGAACAGCCACCAGTCGAGCGCGACGTGCTTCGCGAATCCCGCGAGCCACGCGCTCATCGCCCAGTACGCGACCGGCCACGCGATCAGGTTCGCGAGCAGCACGGGCCGCGAGAACTGCCAGAGCAAGAGCCGCGTGATCGTCCAGCGCCCGCCCCCGAGCGCCTTGCGGATGCCGATCTCGCGCGTGCGCGATGCGGCCGCGTGCGCCGCGAGCCCGATCAACCCGAGCACCGCGATCAGCACCGCGACGAGCACGAATACCGAGAACAGCGTCGTTTGGCGCAACAGGCCGAGATACATGTTCTGCACGGACGCCGAGAAGAAGGTCTTCTGCGGAGGCGCCGGGCCGCCGTAGTCCTTCAGAACTCGGTCGATCGCGTCGAGCGCCTCGGGCGTCGAGCGCCCGTCGAGCTTCAAGTTCAGATAATTCGCGTTGCCGACGTCGACGTAGAACGCGGCCGGCGGGATCGCGTCGTGCACGCTGCCGATCTGAAAGTCCTCGACGACGCCGATGATGTTCGCGTCGTGCGCGGGCGTGAACGTCGCGGGCTGGCGGAACAGGTGCGAGAACGTGACGACCTGGCCGATCGCTTCGCCGGGTGTGCCGAAGCCGAGAGCGCGCGCGGCGGTCTCGTTCACCACGATCGCCTCGGGCACTTTCCACACGTTGTCGGGCGGCGTCGACTCCGTGCCGAGGCTCGGGTCCCAATAGCGTCCGGCCGCGAGCTTCATGCCGAAGAGCTCGAAGAAGCCGAAGTCGAGCGGCAGATAACGCATCGGCGTCGACTCGCGATCGCCTCGCTTGATCGCACTGCCAAGCTGAAAGCCCCACTGCGGCGCTCCCATCGAGCACGCGGCAGCCACGACGCCGCGCGCGCGCAGCATCTCGGCTTTGAGCGTCTCGTTGCAGCCGCGCACGAGCAGGATCGGATCCGTGCTCTGGCGCAGCGCCTCGCGCATTCCGAGGTGCATCTGGCGATACGTGACCACGGTCGAGATCAACAGCGTGATCAGGATCGCGAACTGGAGCACGACGAGCACTTGCCGCACGCCGGCCTGCCCCGCGCTCACACGCCCGCCGCGCGTGACGGTCGCGGGCCGGTACGCCGACAGCACGAGCGCCGGATAGAGCCCCGCGAGGAACGCGACGAGCGCGAGGAACGCGATCGTGCCGACAATCAAGCGCGGCTCGGCGAACATCGACAAGTCGATCGTGCGCTGGAGGAACACGTTCAGCGGTTTGAGCGCGAGCCACGCAAGCCCGAGCCCCACCGCGGCGCCGACGCCGACGTAAAGGAACGACTCGGTCATGAACTGCTTGAACAGATCGCGGCGCTGCGCGCCGAGCGCCTTACGGACGCCCACCTCGAGCGCGCGGCGCACCCCGAGTGCAGTGAGCAGGTTTACAAAGTTGATCGACGCGACGAGCACGATCAGGAGCCCGATCGCGCTCACGGTGTAGACCGCCGACAGCGCCTGGCCGTCGGGATTCTTCAAGTCGTTCGAGCTCAGGTGAATCGCGCCGATCGGCCGCAACGTGAGCGCCCAGATCTCGCTCGGCTTGCGCCGCGCGTCGACGGACAACGGCGCGTGCCGGTCGATCAGCGTCTTGAGGCTCTCGCGCAGCGGCTCGATCGGCTCGTGCGGTTTCAGCAGGAAGTAAGTCGCGGAGTTCCAGAGCTTGCCGCCGAAGATCGTGATCGGCGTGCGGTCTTGGAGAGCGGTCGGCGAGTACGGCGCGTGAGCGGCCGCGAGCACGTCGATCGTGCCGAGGTGCGTGCTCGAAGGCAGCGGCGCGATCACCGCGGTCACGACCATCGGCTGCTGGCCATTCAGGAGCAGCGTCTTGCCGACCGCGCTCTCGGGCTTGCCGAAATATTTCGCGGCCGTGCGACGCGACAGCACGAGCGAGTCCGGCTTGTCGAGCGCACCGTCGAGGCTGCCGGCGACGACGGGGAGCCGGAATACGCCGAAAACGTTCGCGTCCGCCCACACGATCTGTTCGTTCGCCTTGAAGTCGGTGCGGTCGCTCGGCACCAAGAACGCTTGGTAATCGCGGAAGAGCCGCGTCACGTGCTCGAGCTCCGGGTACTCTTCCTCCACCCACTTGCCGAGATCGGACGGGCCGACGCCCGACGGCGCGCCCGTCGACGCCGACGCCGAAACCTGGAAGATCCGGTCGTGATTCGGCAACCAGCGGTCGTACGTGAGCTCGTCATGGACATACAGCCCGATCAGCGCGGCCGCGCCGAAGCCGATCGCGAGGCCGACGACGCTGATCGCAGCGTAGAGCTTCGCGCGCGCGACGTTGCGCACCGCGAGCGCGACGTAGTGTCGGAACACGACTACTCGTGCCTCAGCGCGACGACGGGCCGCACGCCCGCGATCGCCCACGCGTGGGCCGCGACCGTGAGCGCCGCGACCGCGAGCGTCGCGAGCGCCGCCGCGACAAAGATCCACGGCTCGAGGTCGATTCTCCGCGCAAAGCCCGCGAGCCAACTGCTCATCGCGACATACGCCGCGGGCCACGCAATCAGGTTCGCGAGCAGTACCGGCCGCGAGAACTGCCACATCAGCAAGCCCATGATCCCGGCGCGGCCGCTGCCGAGCACCTTGCGCACGCCGATCTCCTTCGTGCGCGCGGACGCCGCGTGCGCGGCGAGCCCGACCAGACCGAGCGCCGAGATCAGGATCGCGACGCCGGCGAAGATCGAGAACAGCTCGAAGTCGCGCTGCAGGTCGCCGTAGATCAGCTGCATCGTCTCGTCGAGGAACTGCCACTGCGGCGGTCCCGGCGGCCCCATCGCGCGCGCGATCCGGCCGATCGCGTCGACGGTCTGCGGCACCCTGCCGCGGTCGAGCTTCAAGTTCACCAGCCGGAACATGCCGGGGTCGACGAAGAACACGGTCGGGTAGTAATCGTTGCGAACGGAACCTTGTTGAAAGTTCTTCACGACGCCAACGATCTGCGCTGTGTGCTCGCCCGAGAACGTGCCGACTGCCGCGGACGGGTGGTTGAGCGTCACTATTTGACCCACCGCCGCCTGCGGCGACGCGATGCCGAGCTTTGCGACGCCCGCCTCGTTCAAGATGATCGACTCGGGCACCGTCCACTTCGCGCCCTCGGGTGTCTTGTCCGCGCCGACTTCATTGGAGAAATACCTGCCGGCCGCGAGCTCGATACCGAGAAGCTCGAACAAACCGACGTCGACGTTTACGTTGCCGAGCACTAACCTGTCGCTGCCGTTGTAGATCACGGGGCCGACGCCGCCGGTGCCCACTATGAATACGTTGCTCGAGCACGCGGCGCCTTTGACGCCCGGTATGCGCGCCATCTCGGCCTTAATCGCGTCGTTGCAGTTCGCAGCTAGGGACATCGTCGGATCCGCGAAGAGCCGCAGGGACTCGCGCAGGCCGAACGCTGTCTGTCCGTGCACGACGATCGTTGCAATCAACACCGCAATCACGATCGCGAACTGAAGCGCGACGAGGCCCTGACGTACGCTGTTCTGGAGCCGCCCGGTCGCGCGCGCTTTTGTGACGAGGCTCGGCCGGAACGATGCGAGCACCAACGCCGGATAGGCTCCCGCGAGCAGCGTCACCGCGATCAGCAGCGCCGCGATGCCGCCGAGGAAATCAGGCGTGAGCAGCGTCCGCCACTCGATCGTACGATTGAGGAACGTGTTCAGCGCCGGCAGCGCGGCCGACGCGATGGCGACGCCGAGCGCCGTCGCGACGAGCACATGCACGAACACTTCGCTCATGAACTGCGTGAACAGCGCTCGCCGGCTGCCGCCGCATGCCTTGCGGACGCCGACCTCGATCGAGCGACGCAGCGCGAGCGCGGTGCGAAGCGTCACGAAGTTGATAGCCGCCGCGAGCACGATCAGCACGCCGATGCCTAAGGCGCCATAAAGCCGGGCGTAGTCCTCGCTGTCCGGGGACGCGACACTGCGCGCGCCGAGATGCACCGCACGCATCTGACGGACGACGAGCGGCCAGATGTCGCTCGCAGGCGTCCCGCCGGCGGCTTGCTCCGAATGGCGGTCCGGCAGCGTGCGGATGGCTTCGCGCAGCGCCTCGATCGACTCGCCGCGCTTGAGCAGCCCGTACGTGCTGAATCCCCAGCCCTTCGCGCCGACGACGGTCATCGGCCGCGCGTCTTGCGCGACGATCGGCGACTCGGCCGAATGGCCGGCTGCGATCACGTCCATGCCGAACAGAGTCGTGCTCGACGGCGGGTTCTCGATGACAGCCATGACCTTCATCGGCCGCTTGCCCTCGAACAGCAGCGCCTCGCCGATCGGATCCGGTCGGCCAAAGTACTTCTCGGCGAAGCGGCGCGTGAGCACGAGGGTTTCCGGCTCGTCGAGCGCACCCTTCAGCGTGCCGGCGACCACGGGGAAGCGCAGCACGTCGAAGACGTTCGAGTCCGCCCAGGTGACCACCTCTCTGAACTCGTGCTCGTCGCGCTTGAAGAAGGTGCTGTTGCGGGCTAGCCGCGTGACCGCTTCGAACTGCGGAAAGTCGGCTTTGACCCAGTTACCGACGTCCGATGGGCTGCTGTCGTTCATGCTGCCGTCCGGCGAGCGGACGGAGATCAAATAGACTCGGTCGCTATCGGGCAACCAGTGCTCGTAGCTCAGCTCGTCGTGCACGTAGAGCCCGATCAGCAGCGCGGCGCCGAGGCCGATCGCAAGCCCGACGATGCTGATCAGCACGAACGGCCCCGCGCGCGGCACGTTGCGCGCGGCGAGGTGGAGGTAGTGGCCGATCATCGCGTGCACTCCCCGTTCAGCAACAGCGCGCCGAGCCGCTTCACGGCAGCGATTGTTCCGCGATCGACCGCCAAGGTCCAGCGTTGCCGCGGTATGCTCAGACCGGGAGGCCTGGGTCGAAGAATGATTGCAGCTTACGTGCGATGCGCCAGCCGACGAGACCGCGCGCGACTCATCTTCGCGGGACTGTTCGTCGCCGTCCTCGCCGCATGCGCGGGCGGGACCGGCGCGCCGGCGGAGCTCATCGGCACGTGGCGACTTTCGGGCGCGAGCGCGCCCGTCCCCGAGGCTTGTGCCACTGCGACGCTCACCTTCCGTCGGAACGGGACCTTCGAGGGAAGCTCGGGCACGCTCAAGACCAGCGGGCGGTACTCGACGACCGCGGAAGCGGATAGCTATCGACTGAAGCTCGATCGGCTCAAGTACAGCGGCACGGAAAACTGCCAAGGAGTCACGAAGCGCGACGTGAGCGCCGACATGGTTACCGAGCTCTATCTCGCGTTCGCGGGCGACGGCCGCGGCCTCAGGCTCACGCCGCCGGTCACGCCCGAGTCGTATATCGAGTACACGCGCGCGAACTGACCCGCCGCTACTCCTCCTCGAGCTTCCGCGGCGGCATGTCCTCGGGCCGGTCGGTCCACTTCATCTCGGGCCAGACGTGCACGCGCGACTTGAATCGCCAGCCGTCCGCGGTCTTCACGAGCGTGTCCTCGTAGCCGCCCTCCCAGTGGATCGGGTCCCCGTACTTCGTCGTCTTGTTCTGGATCGTGAGCAGCGTCGAGGTCGCCTTGGCGCCCTCGGGCGTCGGCGCGATGAACAGGTTCGCGACGATGTGATACTCGGGGTTCGGCAACGGCGGACGGCACGCCCCGTTCTGGCCGGCGCCGCCCGCGCGCGCGAGCTGGTCGCGGCCGCGGAACCAGACTTTCACGCCGGTGCCCCAGGTCGAGGACACTCCGAACGTCGCGTCGTTCGTGTATAGGTTCGCGTAGTCGTTGCCATTGTTCGTGCAGTTCTCGAGGATCCGAGAGTAGCCGTCGATCAGCTGGCGAATGTCGACGTAGTCCTGCGCGTCGAGCTTAGGCCCGCGCTGGGCGATTGCGTTGCCGATCAGCAATCCGGCGCCGAGCGCCGCGCCCGCGAGACCGATCGAGAATCTGTTCATGCCGTTCCCCTAATAAGAAACATCTGGATGGAAGGAGCCGCGCGGATCGCTCCGCGCGGACTTAGATCACTTGGGCGCGGTGGCCGGCGCGGCGGCCTGAATCAGCACGACGAACAAGTCGTTCGGGTCGCGCACCATCGCGACCTTGATCGTGTTCGGGCCGGCCGGCAGATCCATCGACTTGCCGCCGGTCGACTGCACCGCGCCGCCGGCTTGCTTCAGCGCCGCGATCGCCGCGTCGACATCGCGCACCTGGAGCTGGATCCGCGTCGAGCCCGGATCCTGGATGCGGCCGTGGACGGTCTTGCGATCGACGTCCTTGAAGTCCATGAGCTCGAATACGAGGCCGCTCGTCGGCACCTGGAGCATCGCGGCCCGATACTGCCCGCCGCGCATGCCGAAGCCCGCGAGCACGCCGGAGTCGTCGCGAAAGCTCGGCGCGAGCATCGCACTCATGCCGAGCGCGTCCCGGTAGAGGCGCATCGCCTTGTCGACATCGTCGACGATCAGCCGCACACGCACGCCGATCACGTTCGCGGTCGCGGGCGCCTGTGTCTCGGGAGGCGGGTCGAGCTGCGCGAGCTCGACGAAGTGCCCGTCGGGATCTTTCACGACGGCCATGCGCGCCGGATGCGCGCCGCCCGGAACCGTCATCGCCATCCCGCCGCGGGTGAGGACGGGCGCACCGACCGCCTTGACCTTCGCGAGCGCCGCATCGATGTCGCGCACGAGCACGATCAGCATGAACGCGCCCGGGTCTTGGAGGCTTCGGTCGAGCGGCTTACCGCCGGCGCCGGAAACCTCGACGATCTCGACGCCCGTGCGCGACGCGGGCGGCCGCGCGATCTGGTAGCGCAACTTCGCTTCGGGGGGCAGGCCGAACATGTTCAAGAGCGGCGCGGTCCCACTCGCCTCGCCCGGCGCGCCCGTGGTCTCGAAGCCGAGGCCGTCGCGATAGAACGCGAGCGCCTTGTCGAGATCGGCGACGATCGGGCTGAACCAGTTGCCGGAGCCGACGATCAGGCCGGTCGGCGCCGGCCCGGCGGGCGGCGCCGCTTGAGCGGGCGGTTGCGACGGCGGCTGCGCCTGCGCGAGGCCGACAATCGACAGAGCCGCTAGAAGGATCGGGATTCTTTTCATTGTTCGTTCCTTGGTCCGACGAATGCGCGTGTCGCGCGCAAGAGCTCACGGCGCCGGCACGATCTCGATCCGGTCGCCGATATACGAGCCGATCCACCAGGTCTTGCCGACCTCGGCCGCGACGGTGCCGGCGCCGAAGCCCGGCGTGTCCTCGCGGTTCAGCGCCTCGCTCACCTTGAGCGTGGCCGGATCGATCTTCACGGCGATCCAGCGGCCTTGGCCCTGCCCGACCGCGATCAGCGTGCGGTCGTCGTCGGCCCAGTGGATGTTGTCGATCCTGAAGCCGAGCGGGACCTCGTCGCGGCTGACCTTTTTATCTCCGCGCGACAAGCGCACGAACGACTGGCTGCCCCAGGCGGCCATGTAGATCGTCTTGCCGTCTTGCGACAACTCGACGCCGTTCGCGCCGGCCGCCTCACTGCCGGGCACCTTCTGCCACTTACCGTGCGGGTGCCACTCCCAGAGCTCGCCGTTCTTCTCGCCGTTGCTCATCTTCGTGCGCGCGTCCGCGTTGCCGCCGCGAGGGAGGAAATTGGTCGTGATGAAGCCGCCATCCTTTAGGCCGCGCACGGAGTTCAGACCGATCGGATCGGGCGCGATCACGCAGCCGATCCAGGTGACCTGCGGCACGTCGCCGCGGATGTCGACGTTGAACATCTCGATCGACTCGCGCTCGCCGTGGCCGACCGCGAGCAGCCGCTCGACCGGACCGCCGCCCGAGAACAAATAGAGGCCGTGCGTCGTGAACTTCTCGGCGTTCGGCGGGCCCGGGCAATCCTTGTAGAGCCGATCGTCACGCGCCTGCTTCGCATTGGCGGCGGGATAGATCTTCGTCACACGACGGTCGCTCGAGCTCACCGCGGCGAGCCCGCCGCTGCCCGACATCGCGGACGCGATCACCCACTTGCCGTCGGAGATCGCGACGAGATCCTCGGGCCCCGTCTGCGCTCCGGTGCAGACGAAATTGCTGTCGTTCGGCGAGCACGGTGGCCGAGCCGGTGCGGCGGGCGGTTGCGCCGAGAGATTCGAGGACGCGAGCAGAAGCGACGCGAGCGCGAGCGGCGTGACGATTCGCACGAGAGTTTCCCCCAACAACGTTCGCTCAGCCGCCGCGAGCCGTCCCTCGGCCGTGTAACGACGTGATGCGTTCCAACGGCCAACCGTAGAGCGGACGCCGCAACGCGTCAACTCGCGGCGCTTGCCACGGCCGCGCGTTCCTCTTATACACGTGCGCACCACGACGACTGACTTTGGGGGGACCATGAACGTTCGCGTCGCCGTATTGCTCGCCGTCGCCGCCCTGCCCGCGTCGCATGCGCTCGCGCAGTCCGCGGTACAGCCTGTCAAGAATCTGCCGGATCCGTACGAGGCCCCGATTCCGCACTGGGGAAACTTCGCGGACGGGCATCCGTGGGGCTCGAGCGCGGGCGTCGAGATCGGGCCGCGCGGCGGAATCTGGGCGATCGATCGCTGCGGCGCGAACAGCTGCGAGGAGTCGGCGCTCGCGCCCGTGAATCGGCTCGATCTCGCGACCGGCAAGCCGGTGCAGAGCATCGGCGCGGGGCTCTTCGTATTCCCGCACGGCCTGCACGTCGACCGGGACGGCAACATCTGGGTCACGGATGCGCAGAGCAGCAAAGACGGCAAGAAGGGCCAGCAGGTCGTGAAGCTCGCGCCAGACGGCCAGGTGCTGATGCGGCTCGGCACCGCGGGCGTCGCGGGCGGCGGCCCCGATCACTTCCAGGAGCCCTGCGACGTGATCACCGCGCCCAACGGCGACATCTTCGTCGCCGACGGCCACTCGGGCCTGCGCGCCGACGCCCCGCCCGATTACATCACGCGGATCGTGAAGTTCTCGAAGGACGGCAAGTTCCTCAAAGCCTGGGGCAAGCTCGGCACGGGCCCGGGCGAGTTCCATAGCCCGCATGCGCTCGCGATTGACTCGCAGGGACGCGTGTTCGTCGCCGACCGCGGCAACTCGCGGATTCAGATCTTCGACCAGGACGGTAAGTTCATCGCGCAGTGGCCGCAGTTCGGCCGGCCGAGCGGCCTCTACATCGACGCGAAGGACACGCTCTACGCGATCGACGCGGACTCGAGCCCGATGACGAACAGCGCGGGCTGGACGAAGGGCGTCTGGATTGGCAGCGCCAAGGACGGCAAAGTCACCGCGTTCGTGCCGGGACACAAGACGGACGACGGCAACGGCGCGGCGGGCGAAGGCGTCGTGACCGACTCGGCCGGCAATCTCTATGCGGCCGAGAACGTGCTGCGCGGAATCACGAAGTACGCGCCGAAGCGCTGAGCGGCCGGGAACCTTGAAGGCGCATCGAACGCATCGCGATCGGCAAGCGCGCACGCTCTCGGCCGCGGTGATCGCGCTCGCGTCCGCACCCTCGTTCGCGCATCACAGCTCGGCGAGCTTCGACCAGCAAGCGGAGATCACTCTGTCCGGCGTGGTCACGAAGTACGAGTGGGCGAATCCCCACGTCTACATCTTCCTCGACGGAGTCGAGACCGTGTCGCAGCGGCACGCGACCTGGGAGATCGAAGGTCCTCCGCCCTCGATACTGAAGCTCAGCGGCTGGACGCCCACCACGCTCGCGAACGGCGAGCGCGTAACCGTGACTGCGCATCCCGCGCGCGAGGGCTCGCGCAGCGCCGCGCTGCTGATGGCCGTGACGAAGGCGGACGGCACGACGCTGAGCCGCTACGGCAATCGCGACATCGGCCCCGAGACGAGCTACAAGGCGGACAAGTTGCCGGGCGTCTGGCTGACGTTGATCAACGACGCGACGGGCCACCTGTTCGATGAAAACCTGATCACCGACCCGAGCGTCTGGCCGCTCACGCCGAAGGGCACCGCGGCCGCGCAGAGCTTCCACGAGGACACCGACCTCTCAGGCTTGCGCTGCGTCCCGTACACCGCGCCGTGGTTCATGCTGATCGCGGACACCAAAGAGATCGAGCAGCGCGGCGCGACACTTCTGATCCGCGGCGAGTTCGACGGCGCCGAGCGTACCGTGCATCTCGACGTCGCGACGCACGACGGCACCGAGCCGTCGCTGCAGGGGCACTCGATCGGCCGTTGGGACGGGCGCGCGCTCGTCGTCGACACGGCGCGCTTCATCGAGCATCGCAACGGCACGGCTTGGAGCCTGCCGTCGAGCTCTCGCAAGCATCTAACCGAGCGCTTCGAGCTTGCGGCCGACGGCAAATCGCTCCGCTACAGCTTCGTGCTCGAGGATTCCGAGTACCTCACGCGGCCGCTCACGGGCGACGCTCAATGGGTCTATCGGCCCGACCTCGCGTATCGCGCGGAGCCGTGCGACCCGGCGAATGCGCGACGCTTCGTGCCGCACTGAGAAATCGGCTACGCTGCTGCGACTCTTGGAGCGCCGCCGGCATCCTAGGGTCATGAACGCACCGACCCCGGCGCTGCGGCGCCGCCTGCCCTCGCTCGACAGCCTCCGCCAAGACCTCCGTTACGCGCTGCGCACACTGCGCTGCAGCCCGGGATTCACCGCGATCGCGATCCTTACCCTCGCGCTCGGCATCGGTGCGAACACCGCGATCTTCAGTCTCGTGAGCGCGGTGCTCCTGAAGCCGCTGCCGTTCGCGGAGCCGAGCCGGCTCGTGCTGCTGTGGGAAGACTTCACGGCAATCAAAGGCCCCGATAGGGTCGAGCCCGCGGCCGCGACGGTCGTCGAATGGAAGCGGCGCACGAGCTCGTTCGAGGGCATTGCGATGCTCATGGCGCAGCCGTACAACTTGACGGGCGACGGCGAGCCCGAGCGCCTGCAAGGTGTGCGCACGGACACGAATCTGTTCGCGCTGCTCGGCCTGCGCCCGATCCTCGGCCGCACGTTCGTGACGGACGACGAAGGAGCCGACGCGACGCCGGTCGTCGTATTGAGCGAGCGGCTTTGGGCGCGGCGCTTCGCCGCGGACCCCGCGCTGATCGGCCGGACGATCGTGCTCGACGGCCTCGCGCGAACCGTGATCGGGGTCGTGCGGCAGGACTTTCGCTTTCCGAACACCGACACGTCGCTGTGGGTCCCCGCTGGGTACTCGCCCCCGGAGCTCGCGAACACGAACGCGTACAACTACTACGCCGTCGCGCGCCTACGCCCCGGCGTCGATCTCGGCGCCGCTCAGGCCGAGCTCGACTCGGTCGCGCTCGCGATACAGAGCGAAAGGCCGAATGGGGCCGGCCAGTCGAAGTTCACGGTCGCGCGCCTCCAAGAGCACCTTGGCCGCGATGTTCGGCCGACGTTCTACATGCTGGTCGCCGCGGTCGCCACGATCCTACTGATCACCTGCGCTAACGTGGCGAACCTGCTGCTCGCGCGCGGCACGCAGCGCAACAAGGAGCTCGCGGTCCGCAAGGCGATCGGCGCGGACGGCGCGCGTGTGCTGCGTCAGCTGCTGACCGAGAGCGCGGTGCTCGCGGCCGGCGGCGTCTTGCTCGGCGTCGCGCTCTCGACGCTCGCGTTCGCGTATCTCGCGCGCCTCGTGCCGCGCACGTTCCCGATCGGCTCGGGGCTCGCGATCGACTGGCGCGTACTCGCTTTCGCGATCGCACTCTCCGTGGTCACCGTGCTCCTGTTCGGCGCGGGTCCGGCGTTGATCGCGTCGCGTCGCGGCTTCAACGACGCGCTGCGCGCCAGCGGCGCGACCGTAGCGCGGCGCTCCGGCCGCATGCGCAACGGGCTCGTGATCGCCGAGATCACGCTCACCGTCGTGCTGCTCGCGGCGGCGGGGCTGCTGCTGCGTAGCTACGCCGCGGTGCTCTCCGTAGATCCGGGCTTCAGGGCCGACCACCTACTGCTCGTCGAGACGCCGCTCGCGCCGTCGAAGTACGGGAAGATCGAGGACCGCACCGACAATTATCGGCGCGTGCTCGAGCGCGTGCGCGCATTGCCCGGCGTCGCGAGCGCGGGCTACGTGAACCTCCCGCCGCTCGTGTTCAAGGGCGGCCGCGCGTATGTGTCGATCGAGGGTGAGCCGCCGCCGTCGCAGGCCGACTTCTCGCGCTACATCGTCGCGGACCGCGTCGCGGGCGAAGGCTATCTCGAGACGCTCGGCGTGCCGTTGCTGCAAGGACGCCAGTTCGACTCGCGCGACGGGTCGGCCGCCGCTCCCACCGTCGTCATCAACGACTCGATGGCGAAGCGTTTCTGGCGCGACCGCGATCCGATCGGGCAACGCATCAAGATCGGCGGGCCGCAGGCGGACAACCCTTGGCTCACCGTGGTCGGCGTCGTCGGCGACGTGCACCAGATGGGGCTCGACGTCGCGCCGGAGCCGGAGTTCTTCCTGTCCGCCGCCCAGGACATCATGCGCTCGCCTTTCTTTTGGCCCGGCTACCTCCTCGTGCGCACGCAGACCGAGCCGCTCGCGCTCGCGGCAACCGTGCGCCGGGCAGTGTGGGAGATCGATGCGAACCAGCCCGTCGCGAGCACGCGCACGATGCAAGACGTGCTCGACCGCGACGTCGAGAGCCGCAACACACAGCTCACGCTGGTCGGCGCGTTCGCGGCGCTCGCGCTGCTGCTCGCCTCGGTGGGCCTCTACGGGGTTCTCTCGTACACCATCGCGCAGCGCACGGCCGAGATCGGGCTGCGCATGGCGCTCGGCGCACAAGCCGGCAACGTCGTTGCCGGCGTGCTGCGCGGGGCGCTCAAGCTCGCCTCGATCGGCGTCGTGCTGGGTGTCGCGGGCGCGTTCGGCGTCACGCGCTTCTTGGGATCGTTCCTGTTCAGCGTGAGCCCGATGGACCCGGCGACGCTCGCCGGCGTCGCGTTCGTCCTCGTCGCGGTGACGATCTTCGCGAGCTGGCTGCCCGCGCTGCGCGCCGCGCGCGTCGACCCGATGGCGGCGTTGCGCAGCGACTGACCGGGCCGAGGGCTATGCGCGCGCGACAGCTCGCGTGACCGGGGCCGGCCGCATGAGGCAAAATCGCGGCCCATGCCGCTTCCTCCGGGCCTCGACGACAAAACCTTTCAACGCGCGCTGACGCGGTTCAAATCCGTTGCCGGCGACGCGTGGGTATTCACGAGCACCGAGGACCTCGCGCTCTACAAAGACGCGTATTCGCCGCTCTGGAACGAGCAAGACGAGAAGGTCGCCTCGGCCGCGGTCGCGCCGGACTCCGCGGAGCAGGTTCGCGAGATCGTGAAGATCGCGAACGAGTTCCGCGTGCCGCTGTACCCGATCTCGACGGGTCGCAACTTGGGCTACGGCGGCGCCGCGCCCGCGCTCTCGGGCAGCGTCGTGCTCGACCTGAAGCGGATGAACAAGATCCTCGAGGTCGACGAGCGCAACGCCTATGCGCTGGTCGAGCCCGGCGTGAGCTACTTCGACCTCTACCGTTACGTGAAGGAGCACAAGGTCAAGGTCTGGATCGATTGCCCCGATCCCGGCTGGGGCAGCGTGATCGGCAACGCGCTCGACCACGGTGTCGGCTACACGATGAACCCGTACCGCGACCATTGGGACGGGCACTGCGGGCTCGAGGTCGTGACCGGCGCCGGGGAGCTCGTGCGCACCGGAATGGGCGCCCTGCCCGGCTCGAAGACCTGGCAGCACTTCAAGTACGGCTTCGGACCGCACGTCGACGGCATGTTCTCTCAATCGAACTTCGGCGTCGTGACGAAGATGGGCGTCTGGCTCATGCCCGAGCCCGAGGCGTACATCGAAGGCCAGGCTCTCGTGTTCAACCACGACGACATCATTCCGCTCGTCGAGCACATGAAGTACCTGATGAACGCGGGGATCCAGAACTGCGGCACGAACCTCCAGTCCCCGATCCGCTTCGCGCTCGGCGCGGACCCCGAGCTCCGCAAGCTGCTCACGCGCAGCGACCCCGAGGCGATCGCGAGGCTCAACGCGTTCGCGGCCGAGCGCAAGATCCCGTTCTATTCGAACTGGTTCAAGTTCTACGGCCCCGAGGAAGTGGTACGCGCGCAGTGGGCCTACGCGAAGAAGCGGATGAGCGATATCGCGGGCATCCAGTTCGTCGACGGACCGTTCTACAAGTTTCCGCTCAACGACGACCAAATCCCGGGCTTGCGCGACGCGCAGGACTTCGGCGTGCCGACGCTCGACACGTTCTCGATCGGCGCGCGCTCGAACTTCTCGCCCGCGACGAGCGGCCATCTCGGCTTCTCGCCCGTGATCCCGATGACCGGCGAGGCGGTAATCGAGTCGCAACGCGTGTTCGAGACGATCCTCCAGGAGTACGGCACGAACGTCGCCGTGAACGTGTTCCCGCAGTCGTACCATCCGCGTACGTTCGTGATCCTGATCATGTTCTACGTGATGCACGACGTCGCGATCAATCAGCGCACCCGCGAGGTGTTCAAACGGCTCGTGAAGGTCGCCGCGGAGCACGGCTGGGGCGAATACCGCACACACACGGCTTTCATGGACGATTGCGCGGCCGCGTACTCGTTCAACGATCACTCGCTGCGCAAACTGCACGAGACGATCAAGGACGCGGTCGATCCGAACGGCATACTGTCGGCCGGCCGCTACGGCATCTGGCCGAAGCATTTACGCAAGGCACGAGCTAAGGAGACCGGATGAGCGACGCGCGCGACATCATCGAGCAGCTCTTGAGACGCACGCGGGGACCGCGGGGGCCAAACGGCCCGCGCACGATTACACCGAACACGCCGAACATCTCCTGGAAGGCGGTGATCGCCGGGATCGTGGCCCTGATCGTGCTCTGGACCGCGGCGAGCTCGATTTACACCGTGCAACCCGATGAGCGCGCGGTGATCAAGCGCTTCGGCCGAGTCATCGGTATCGCGGAACCCGGCCTGAACTTCAAGCTGCCGTTGGGCGTCGACACCGTCCAAGTGGTCGCGACCGAGCGGGTGCTCAAGGAAGAGTTCGGCTTCCGTAGCGAGCAGGCCGAGCGCACCCGCACGCAGTTCGCGGGAGGTTATCCCGACGAGTCCCTAATGCTCACGGGCGACTTGAACATCATCCAGGTCGAGTGGGTCGTGCAGTATCGGATCGACGACCCGGTGAAATATGTCTATGGCATGCGCGACGCGAGGAAGACGCTGCGCGACCTCTCCGAATCCGTGCTGCGCCGGATCGTCGGCAACCGGATCGGCAGCGACGTGCTCACGGTCGGGCGCATCGAGATCGCGAGCGCCGCCCGCGACGAGATCCAGGCCGCGATGCAGCGCTACGACAACGGCATCAAGGTGATCACCGTGCAGTTGCAGGACGTCCTGCCGCCGTCCCGCGTGCAGCCCGCGTTCAACGAGGTCAACGAGTCGCGCCAGCAGCTCGAGCGGATGGTGAACGACGCGACGAAGCAAGCAAACGAAGCGATCCCGAAGGCCGAAGGCACGGCCAAGCGCACGGTCGCCGAGGCCGAAGGTTATGCGACCGAGCGCGTGAACCGCGCGCACGGCGACGTCTCGGCGTTCAGCGCGGTGCTCGCCGAGTACAAGCGCGCGCCCGAGGTCACGCGGACGCGGCTCTACCTCGAAGCGCTCGGCAAGGTGTTACCGAAGATCGGCTCCGTGGTCGTCGTCCAGGACGGCCAGACCAATCCGCTACCGCTGCTGAACCTCCGCGATGCTCAGAAAGTGCCTCAAAAACAGGAGGCAACCCGATGAAGCATCTAACGTATATAGCGCTCGTCGCTGTGCTGGTGTTGCTCGTTTTCAGCCGCTCGGCATTCATCGTCGACCAGTCGCAGCAGGCGATCATCGTGCAGCTCGGCGAGCCCGTCGGTAGCGTAATCAGTGAGCCCGGGCTGCACTGGCGAATACCGTTCATTCAGGACGTGCGCCGCTTCGACCGTCGCCTGCTCGACTGGGACGGCGACGTGAGCCAGATCCCGACGCTCGGCCGCGAGTTCATCATAGTCGACACGACCGCGCGCTGGCGCATCTCCGACCCTCTCCAGTTCTTGCGGTCCGTGCAGAGCGAGAACGGCGCGCGCACGCGGCTCGACGACGTGCTCGACTCGGCGGTGCGCGACGTGGTCTCGGGCTCGGAGCTCGCGGAGATCGTTCGCTCGGCGGACTGGCAGGTCGACAAGAGCAAGCTCGTCGAGGAAGACGCCGCGGCGCTGCGCGCCGACGACCTCGCGAGGCCGAAGAAGGGCCGTGGCCAGCTCGAGAAGGACATCCTCTCGACGGCCACTCAGCAGATGCCGAACATCGGCATCGAGCTCGTCGACGTGCGGATCAAGCGGATCAACTACATCGACTCGGTCGGCAAGCAGGTCGAGGACCGGATGATCGCCGAGCGCCAGAGCATCGCGGCGCGCTTCCGTTCCGAGGGCCAGGGCCGCAGCGAGGAAATCGTCGGCAACATGCAGCGCGAGCTGCGCCGAATCGAGTCCGAGGCCGCGCGCCTGGCGGCTGAAATTCGCGGCCGTGCCGACGCGGAAGCCACCAAGATCTACGGCGATGCGTACGGACAGGATCCCGCGTTCTACGCGCTCTCGAGGACGCTCGACAGCTACTCGACGCTCGGCGAGAACACGACGCTGATGATCGACGCGAAGTCCGAGTTCTTCCGTTATCTACAGTCGTCGCAGGGCCGCTGACGGAGCCCACGCCGGCGGCGGGGGATTCCCGTGAGCACACAGCGTCCCCGCATCGTGATCCTCGGCGCCGGGTTCGGTGGCCTGTTCGCCGCACGCGCGCTCGCCAAAGTCGCGGCGGACGTGACGCTCGTCGACCGCCACAACTACCACTTGTTTCAGCCGCTGCTCTATCAGGTCGCGACCGCGGGGTTGCCGCCGTCCGACATCGCGTGGCCGATCCGCTCGATCCTGAGCCGCCAGCGCAACGTGCGCGTGCTGCTCGCCGAGGTCACCGGCATCGACGTCGCGAAGCACGAGGTCGAGCTACACGATCGCACGCTCGCATTCGACTATCTCGTCGTCGCGACGGGCTCGACGCATTCGTACTTCGGCCACGAGGAATGGCAGTCGATCGCGCCGGGCTTGAAGAGCATCGACGACGCGACGCTGATCCGCCGGCGCATCCTGCGCGCGTTCGAGGCCGCCGAGATCGAGGACGATGCGGCGGCGCGCGAGCGGCTGCTCCGGTTCGTGATCGTCGGCGGCGGGCCGACCGGCGTCGAGCTAGCGGGCACGATCGCCGAGCTCGCGCGCCATACGCTCGCGAAGGACTTCCGGCGCATCGATCCCGGCGCGGCGAAGGTGATCCTCGTCGAGGCGGGGCCGCGGTTGCTAGCCGCGTTCCACGAGCCGCAGTCGGCGTACGCGGCGCGCGCGCTCGAGAAGCTCGGCGTCGAAGTCCGGCTCGGCGCCGCGGTCAGCGCGTGCGACGCTCGCGGTGTCGCGATCGGCACCGAGCGCATCGAGACCGCGACCGTGCTCTGGGCAGCGGGCGTCGCGGCCTCGCCCGTGGGCCGCTGGCTCGGCGTACCGACCGATCGCGCGGGCCGCGTGCCGGTCCGCCCGGATCTTTCGATCGCTAGCGACTCCGCGATCTTCGTGATCGGCGATGCCGCGCTCATCGAGACCGGAGGCAAGCGCGTGCCGGGTGTCGCGCCCGCCGCGAAGCAGCAGGGCCGCTACGTCGCAGGCCTGCTCGCGGCGCGCCTCGCCGGCCGCCCCGCTCCGCCTGCGTTCGTATATCGCGACGCGGGCAATCTCGCGACGATCGGCCGGCAGCGCGCGGTGATCGAATTCCCGTTCCTCACGCTGCGCGGCTGGCTCGCGTGGTGGATCTGGGGTTTCGCGCACATCTACTTCCTCGTCGGCGTGCCGAGCCCGGTAGTGATATCGCTGCGCTGGCTCTGGGAGTACCTGACTTACGGGCGCGGAGCGCGCTTGATCACGGGCTCGGTGCACGCGGATTGACGGCGGGTGTCGCCGCGGATGCGGCGGCGCTCGAGGCCGCCGCGGCCTCGAGCTCGCCGGCGAGCTTGGGCCGGCCGATCGAGCGCGCGTACGCGCTGAGCTTCGCCGCGATCTCGGGCGGCACCTCGAACGCCGGCGAGAGGCGGCGGCACTGCTGGATCAAATCGAGCGCGGCGGGCTCGCGTTTCTCCTCGACGAGGCGCACGACGAAACGGCGCGCAAGATCGAGCGCGAACTTCTGCTCCTGCCAATCGAGCATGCGGTTGAATACCCAATGGTAGATCTCGAGACTGTCGCCCTCCGCAGCGATCAGCTGCTTGAGTGTGTTGTAGCCCTGATCGACGAAGCCGCTGCGAATCGACGCGTAGGCGCGATCCACGGCCGAGTGCCAAGCGCGCCGCCGGTCGTCCTCCGCGTGCTGAGCGCGGATCTCGTCGACGTCGGCGTAGTCGAAGTCCGCGCGGTGCGCTCGGATCGCCGAGCCGACGAGCGCGAACAACGCGAGAAAGCCCCAGACGCCGATGATCTCGTCGACCATTCCGCTGCCGCCGCCGAACAATGCGGAGGCAAGCGCGGCGAGGCCAATGACGGCGCCACACCAACCGAGCAGCAGCAGGTAATTGCCGCGCAGAACTTTGATCACCGCGCCAATCGATATCGGGCTCAGCGCGGCCGCCGTGTTGCGCGTCATCGCCATGACCGCGACGGACGCGGGGAACGTGCCGAGAACGACGAGCAGTCCGAGCGTGCGAACGTACTGTGCCGTCGGACCCTCGCCGATGATTCGCGGCATCAGCATGAACATCACGGGCGACAGCGTGTAGAGCGCCGCGTGCAGCGCGAACGAGAACTCGCCGACGGGGTTCGTCGATTCGAGGTCGGGCGGTGTGATGTATTTGCGGCCGAGCGCGACTTCGCGCAGCACGTGATACGCGAAGCGGAAGATCGACAGCGAGATCATGAAGAAGACCACGAAGCCGAATAGCGCCGGGCCCGTCAAAGCGGCCAGGCTCCTCGGCGTGACGATCCAGAGCACGAACCCGTAGACAACCGCTGTGAACAGAATCGTCGCGTTGAAAATCGGCTTCGGGTCCATTCGCGTCTACTCGATATCGAACGCGTTATCGCCTTGCGCCGCGCGCTCGTGCGCCCAGATCGGCACGGCGCCCCACGCTTCGCTCAAGCGCCGGTCGAGCTCGCGCCAGCCAGGCTCGTGACGCTCGACCGCGCGCCAGAAACGGCGCGAGTGGTTCAGCACGACCATGTGGGAGAGCTCGTGGATCAGGAGATAGCGCACGAGCTCGGGAGCGAGGAACAGCAGCCCCGCGTTCAAGCTGATGCTCCCCGAGCTCGAGCAGCTGCCCCAGCGCGTGCGCTGTAAGCGCACGCGCACGTGCGTCGGAGCGACGCCGACCACCGTGGCCTCGCGGAGCAGCCAAGGCCGCAAGTGAAGGCGCGCCTGCTCGATCAGCCAGCGCCGCAGCAAGTCCGGCGCGTCGCGCCGGTCCGCATCGCGCGTGCGGACCAGCAGCGCGGGCTCTGCGACGCGGCATATCGGCCGTGCGGCGGGATCGTGCACGTAGCGTACCGCCCAGCGCTGGCGGACGGCCGCGAGATCCACGAGATCGGGCAAAGCCCGCCCGTCGGGATAGTGCTCGGCGATCTCGCTGCGCGCGCGCTCGATCCAGCGAGTGTGCTTGCGGACGAAGTCCGCGACGTCCGCCGGCCGCGTTCCGCGCGGCACGACGAGCTCGAGCGTGTCCGGCGGCAGCATGCGGAGCGTGAGCCGCCGAGCGCGCCGGCTCTCGCGCACGCGCAGCGGCGCGCGCATTTGCGGCGCCGAGGACCGCAGCGCGGATGGAGGCGCGGCGGGCGCCGCGTCCGCGTTGCGCTTGTTGTCGAAGAGACCGAGTTGCTGCGCCATGCTTCCCACGCGCGCCCGTGCGCGGTATCGAATACCAGCCCGCGCAGGAACGCAACTGAAGCGGAGCGGCGGAGATCCCGGCGGCTCAGCGCGCGTGGGAAGCATGGC
>Ga0326726_10001770_pt1 | contig 20094 bp, 19 predicted proteins | sample MHFenrmetagenome_2_FD_207603 | JGI IMG/M metagenome (GOLD analysis project Ga0326726, IMG submission 207603) | Lab enriched peat soil microbial communities from Michigan Hollow, Ithaca, NY, United States - MHF15MN | ecosystem: Environmental > Terrestrial > Soil > Wetlands > Peat | place: USA... | reverse complement strand
CATGGACACGACTATCAAGCCACCAAGCGCATGGACACCACTGCCGCCGAGGCCATCAAGCGCTTCAATGTCGATGGCTTCTACGATCACCTCACCTCGGGCGCCTTTGAGGCTTGCGGCGGGGGACCGATCGCCGCGACCATGATCGCGGCGCGCGCGATGGGCGCCGACGGCGCCAAGGTCATCGCGATGAAAAACTCCGCCGACGTCACCGGCGACAAGCGCGGCTACATCGTGGGCTACCTCTCTGCTGCGTTCTTCTGTGGTGGCGACAGCAAGCCGGCCAAAGAGTATGTGCTCAGTGCCGAAAGCACCGATGAGGAATCGCCGCCCCATGACATCACCGACCATCACACGCTCGATGCCGATCAATCGCTGAGCGCCGCCGAGCGCGAAGTCCTTCGGACCACGGCGCGCCGCTCATTGGATCGCGCGATCAAACACGCGCCGCTGACTTGTCCCGAGCCGGCGACATCGCGACTGCGCGAGAAACGCGGCGTCTTCGTCACGCTTAAATCGTACGGGAATTTGCGCGGCTGCGTCGGGTACGTGCGCCCGTTCAAATCGCTAATCTCCGCCGTGTGGGAGATGGCGGAGTCGGCCGCGCTTCGCGATCACCGCTTCATGCCTGTCGAGCCCAAAGAAGTCGACACACTCGATATCGAGATCACCGTCCTGTCTCCGCTGCTCAAAGTCGACAACCCCAATGACGTCCTGGTCGGTCGGCACGGTTTGATGGTCTCGCGCGGGCATCGCTCGGGCGTCCTTCTGCCTCAAGTCCCGATCGAGCAGGGATGGGATCGTGAGACTTTCTTACAGCAAACCTGTCTGAAAGCAGGAATCGACCCCGACTCATGGCGCGAGCCGGACACGGTCTTGGAAATCTTCACCGCCGAGATCTTCTGATCCAATGAACAGCTCGCTTCTCGCGCGGGTCGGCAAGGGCATGGACCGATTGGCCCACCGCTACCTTCTGGGTGAGTCACCGAACCCAGAGAATTGGCCACCTCCCGATGATGTCCACGCACTCGCACTGCCCGTCGGACTGAACAAGTCTGACGACGAAACCACTGCTTGGGTGATCGCCAAAGAGTACACTGAGGATTGGACCCACCGGCGCACTCCGATCGGAGCGCAGTCCTATCGCTTCGTCGAGAATGGCGAATACGACTGCGGCTGGCGGCTGGCCGATCTAGCGCACCGCTTCGTCGCCGCGCATGCGGCGAATACAACTTGGGACATCATCACGATCATACCGTCGCCGCCTGTCTTCACTCCGACTCCCGTTCTGGAGTGGACCGCCGAACGCTTCGCGCGTGAGTTGGGCGCCCGCTTCCGTCCCGATCTGTTCACAATGGCCGCGCCGTTGCGCGACCATCCCGATCGCTTACGCAAATTGCCCATGCCGTTGGCGGATCTCTTGATTCTGTCACATCCCGAATTTGTCTTCGCGAAGAAAATGATACTCGCCGACTGGCGCTGGGAGCAGGGCCGGGTGATGACGGTGGCCGCAAAGTTATTGCGCCGCGCCGGGGCTGAGGTGTTCTGTCTGGCATGGTTAGGGTAGAGTCAAGGCCATGGTGACACGCGATCTTGCCATCCTCTTCGCGCTGACCAGCGAAGCTCACCTCGGGCCCAAGGCCATCACCGGGTTGATCGCCCATTTTGGCGACCCCGAGACGATCTGGGAGGCCGGCACCGAGGAAATTGCGAAGGTGGCGCACGTCGCCGACGAAGACATCGAGCAGCTCGTCGGCGCGCGCGAATTGACCGACACGATTACTGAAGAATTGGAGTTGATGATCGAGGGCGGCACCAGGCCGATCGCGATTACCGACCCGGACTACCCGGAACGTCTGCACAATCTCCCCGATCCACCGACGATCATCTATGTTCGCGGCACGCTCCCCGATCCCACCAAACACGCTGTCGCGGTTGTCGGCACACACCAAGCCGACGCCGAGGGAATTGCCGACGCCGTCTTGTGGGGGAAGGGGTTGGTCGAACGAAATGCGATTGTGGTTTCGGGGCTGGCGCGCGGCATCGATGGCGGCGCCCACACCGGCGCCTTGGCCGCCTCCGGATTCACCTGCGCCGTCCTCGGTGCCGGCTTCGACAACATCTATCCCCCCGAGCATCGCGGCCTCGCCGAGGCGATCCAGACATCCGGGGCACTCATCACCGAGTATCCGCCGCGCACACCGCTCACCAAGCCACGACTGGTGCATCGCAACCGCATCATCGTTGCCCTGTCGGATGCCGTCGTGGTGGTGCGCCTGCATGAAGACACACGTGGCTCGATGGAAGCGATCCGTCGCGCCTACGACCTGGCCGTCCCGACATTCCTTGTTGCGCACGACACCAGCATGGCCTCACAACAGGCGGTCTTGGAAGGCGCGATTCCGATCCCGCGCATCCCCGACTTCGATTTGGTGTTGAATTACCTCTGAGAAGGTGCTCGAGGAATCCCATCTGATGGATTACCCAATCTTCAACCCCGGTCCGATGGGCCCATCGACCTTGATCGCCATGATGGCGATCATCCACGTCGTCATTGCCCAGTTCGCGGTCGGCGCCGGGATTGCCACACCATGGCTGGAATCACGCGCGCTGCGTCGCAATGACACACTGATCCTGAACTTCCTGCGCCGCTACTCGCGCTTTCTGATCCTGCTCTCGTTCGTCGCCGGCGCCGTCACCGGCGTCGGAATCTGGTTTGTCGTTGGCCTGATCTCGCCGGAAACGATATCGCTTCTGCTCCGGCAATTCGTCTGGGCTTGGGCCACGGAATGGGTGCTCTTCCTAGTCGAGATCATCTCGGGATACGTCTACTACTTCTACTGGGACCGCCTGGACGCGAAGACGCATGTGAAAGTGGGGTGGGTTTACGCCCTCTCCGCTTGGGGCTCGCTCTTCGTTATCAACGGCATTCTCTCTTTCATGCTCACGCCGGGCGGCTGGTTGGAGACTGGCTCGTTCTGGAGCGGCTGGCTCAACGCCACCTCGTGGCCATCGCTCGTGCTGCGCACCATTTCATCGCTCGCTTTGGCCGGTCTGTTCATCGCCGTCGTCGCCAACCTGGACAAGAAGCTGTCCACTGACGAGCGCCGCCACATCATCAACGAGGGATCAATTTTCCTGGTCCCGTTGGCGCTAATGATTCCGGTCTCCCTTTGGTACTTCGCTGCGTCCCCTCCCGCCGCTGGACGGCTGGCTCTGGGCGGGGCGATTGCCATGACCCTCTTCTTCGGTTTTGGGATTCTCGCCTCGACGATGATCGGCGTCTACGCGTACTGGGGGCTTCTGCGCAACAAGCGCTCGGTTCACCTCGAGACTGCCCTTCTCTTGACGGGGATCGCGTTGATCGCAACCGCGTCGATGGAATATGTCCGTGAGGGAATCCGCAAGCCGTATGTGGTCTACCAGTACCTCTACGCCAATGGCCTGACCCGCACCCAGGTCGACACCATGCGGCGCGACGGGTTCTTTGCCGCGCAGCCACTGGTCATGCATGGCCGTTCGGCGGAAACGTTGACGCCGATCGACCGCGGTCGCGCGATCTACGAAGTGCAGTGCCTGCGTTGCCATGAAATCGACGGGTACAACGCCATGCGTCCCTTGATCGCTTCCTGGACCACAGAGATGATCCGCGATAACACCCGTCAATTGCATCGTCTGCGCGGCTACATGCCTCCCTTCGCCGGCAATGACCGCGATCTCGACGATCTTGTCTCGTATCTCTCGACTCTGCGCAGCGACGAGTGGCGTCAGATCCATGGCTCGACCGGGGAAGGGAGCGCGAAATGACGACTGCCTTCGATCCGACCGCGCTCCCGGCCCCGCCCGAGCTGATGATGTTCCTTCTTTGGCTCACCTTCCTTCTGCATTTCAGCATGCTGGCGCTGCTCTTCGCCGGGTTGTGGGCACGCGCCGACGCCGAATGGGGCAAACCCAACCGCTACGACATCGAACGCGTCCACCGTGCCTCCGTCGTCGGCTACTCGATGACCATCACCATGGGCGTGCCGCCGCTTCTGTTTGTGCAGGTTCTCTACGGCCGCTTCTTCTACTCGTCGTCGATTGGCATCGGCTATCCCTGGCTGGCGATTGTCGGCTACCTCATGGTCGGCTTCTACGCGCTCTACCTCGCCCGCATTCAGTGGGATCGTTCCGGCGGACCCTCGTTATCGGGGAAACTCTGTTGGGGATTGACAGTGCTTGCGGTCTTGGCCATCGGCTCGACCTACTCGTGGAATCATCTCAAGTCGCTGTCGGACACGCCATGGCTGCAGCAAGTCGCGGCAGGCGAAGTGCCGCATCGGCTGCTCGGCTACTTCGGCGCCGTCCTCATGACCTCGGGCGCTTGGGCCATGTGGCTAGGGAAATCGTGGCGAACCGACAAGCAAGTCCCGCGTGGTTCCGCTTGGGCGCTCATCGGCGGCGGCGCGGCGCTGGCTATCTGGGCAATGACCTCGGCCTACGCGTCTTGTAGCCGATGCGCCCCGGCACAATTGTTGCTGCTCGTCGGTGGCGGGCTGGGAATTGTCGCGGGGATCATGCACGCTCTCAAGGTCTCGATCAGTCTAAGTCGGATTGCGGCCTCGGTTGCCGGACTGGTTGGACTCATCGGCCTGATCATGCAGCGCGAAACGTACCGACTCGAGATTCTCGCCCCCTACTTCGATCCACTGACAGTCCCGGTGCGAACCCAATGGAGCGCCGTGGCCCTCTTCGCGTTCACTCTGCTCGCAGGCATTGCCACACTCATCTGGCTTCTCACCCGCATCCGCCGCGCTTCACAATAGAACGAGGGACGCTTAGCCGCTGGAAGCTGTGATGGGTGCCCCACAGCTTGCTGTGGGTGAGATGGTCGCGCACAAAGGCTCCCACCGCAAGCGGTGGGCCACCCGTCCGTCAATTGAGAGGCACGAACATTCCTGCCTGCCGTTAGGGCACCGACAAGAATGTCTGTGCCCAGAGCCCTCCCGCCCCTACTTGAGCATTACCACGCCATCGTCGCACGCTTATCATAGGTCTGTGCCCGCCCCGGAATCCCACTCTGATGACATCATAAAGACCGTCGAGGCCGCTGCGACGGCCTCGATACTCGTCCTGGGATCCAAATTTCTATCCTCGGTCGCATCCGCTCCGAACGCGGCCGCAGCTGAGGCACACCTGCGTGAACGAATCCGGCGCTACCCCGACGCCAGCCATCACTGTTGGGCCCATCGCATCGGCCGTCCCGGCGAGTTAATCGAGAAGTCCGCCGATGCCGGCGAACCCTCCGGGACCGCCGGGCGCCCGATCCTCGACTCACTGCGTAGCGCTCGCCTAGAGAACGTGGTTTGTGTGGTGACGCGTTATTTCGGGGGCACGAAGCTGGGCACCGGCGGGCTGGTACGGGCGTATACCGACGCGGCAACAGCTGCGATTGCCTCGGCGCGGTTACTAACCCGCACGATCGTGCGCCACGTCAGCATCGATTTCGATCATGAACGCACCGGCATTGTGTATCGCGTTCTTGATGAGTTTGGTGTAACCTTGGCCGACGCGCGCTATGACGAACGCGTGCACGGCCAACTGGCCGTCCCTAGTTCACGAATTGCGGAGATGAACGCCCGCCTCCACGAACTGGCGCACGACGGCATCGACTGGCACGAAGCCGAGCTGGACATCATCTAGATGCTTGAATCGATCATCCGCTTTGACACTTGGCTCTTTCTGCAGCTCAACGCCGGTGCTGCCAATTCAGTTTGCGATTGGCTAATGCCGTGGGTGACGGAGCTTCGGAATTGGTTTCCCCTCATCATCTTGGGGCTCGCAGCGGTCGCGGTGTTCGGCAAAGGGAGAGGACGCACCATCGTCCTCACCGCGATCGTGCTGTTTGCGCTCACCGATCAGGTCTCCTCGCACTTGATTAAGCCATTGGTCGCACGCCCGCGCCCCTGCCACACGGTGGAAGGAGTGCGGCTTTTGTATAGCTGTGGTGCAACCTACGCCTTTCCGTCCAGTCACGCGGTTACCACCATGGCAGCGGCGTTTTTCTTCGGGTTGCTCTACCGCCGTATTCTCTGGCCGCTCTTCTTCCTGTCTGTGATTGTCTCGTATTCGCGCATTTACCTCGGCATTCATTACCCTCTGGACACCTTAGGGGGCTGGATGATCGGCGCGGCGATGAGCTTGGGCGGCGTTTGGACCTACCGACATCACATTCAACCGTTTGCGAATCGATTCCGCTGGTTCCGCGACGATTCAACAGCGAATTCCTCGCACGCCGCCAATGCAGAGTAGACTCTCGACGATTCTCTGTTTAGTCGCGTTGTCATCCTCGTTTCTCTCATGCGCGAAGAAGGCGCATGAGCCGCTCCTGGTCTTCGCCGCTGCCTCGCTGGCAGGACCGATGGATTCGGTGTTGACTTCGTTCACCGAGACGACCGGCACGCCGGTCCTGGTCACCTATGGCGCCTCCGGCACACTGGCCCAGCAGATTCGCATCGGCGCAGATGCCGCGGTCTTCGTGTCCGCCGATACCACCTGGGCACGACAACTCGTCGATGACCCCAAAATCAAGGCCGTCGAATGGCGGCCGTTCCTGCGAAATCGCCTGGTGATGGCCGCATTGGCAGGAAATGGCGCGACACCCAGCTTCCCCGATGCCATGCAGGCCTTGTCGTTGACGCACATCGCCATCGCCGACCCGGAATCGGCGCCGGCAGGACGGTACGCGCGCGCCTACTTGGAGAATGTCGGCCTCTGGGAACGGCTCCGGCCACGGCTGCTGATCCGTGAGGATGTGCGCGCCACGCTGAACGTCGTTCGTCTGGGTATTGCCGACATCGGAATCGTCTACGCGACCGACGTCGCTTCCACACCGGGCGTCAAGATTGCAGCAGAGCTGCCCGACTCTCTCTACCCGCCCGCCCTCTACGGCGCGGTCCTGCTCAAACGAGGGCCGCAGGAAAAGGCGCTGTTCGAGCACCTCTTCTCGGCGAGTTCGTCGCTGCAATTCCGTCGCGTCGGATTCCGGACGGAGCCCGGGCCATGACCGCGAGCGACTGGTCGGCGCTGCGACTCTCACTTTTTGTCGCCATTGGCGCGACAATCTGGATCACGCCATTCGCGCTTCTCGCTGGTTGGTGGATCGGGCACAGCCGCCCTCGGGGGCGCGCGCTTTGGGAGACCTTGGTCGCCCTGCCTTTGGTTCTGCCGCCGGTCGTGGTCGGGTTTGTTGTCTTGTTTCTGTGTGCGCCGCGCGGTCCCCTGTCCGGATTCTGGCAATGGCTCGGCGGCACACCAGCCTTCACTCCCTGGGGAGCGATCCTCGCTTGCGGAATTGTCGCCTTTCCGTTTCTGGCGCGCAGCGCCATCGCCGCATTCAGCGCGATCGATGACCGCCTCACCGCCGCGGCCGCCGGGTTCGGCGCCGGGCCATGGATGATCGCGCGTGCCGTCGTCTGGCCTCAGGTGAAACCCGCCCTGTGGTCCGGCCTGGTCCTGGCATTTGGACGCGCGCTCGGCGAGTTCGGCGCCACGGTTATTGTCGCCGGCAACATCCCGGGATTGACCCAGACCATCCCCTCCGCCATCTATCAGCGCATTCAGGTGGGCGACGACAGCGGCGCCATGCGGCTGGTTGTCACGGCCGCGGTCTTAGCTCTCGTCACCATCGGCTGGGCCACCGCGCTTGTGCACAGAAAGCACGCGTGATGCCGACATGAGTAATATGGCGAGCCTCAGGGGAAGACCCGTTCTGGTGACAGGGGCGGCCGGCTTCATCGGCTCGCACCTGGTCCAACGCCTGCTTGCCGAAGGTGCGGATGTTCGCGCTTTTCTGCGCTACGACTCGCAGAATCGCCTCGGCCACCTCGCCCAATTGTCCGACGAGGAGAAGTCGCGCATCACGGTCGTCCGCGGCGACTTAAAGGATCACGAAGCGGTCCGCGCCGCCGTCCAAGGCTGCGAGATTGTCTTTCATCTCGGCGCCCTGATCGCGATCCCATTCTCGTATCAGAACCCCACCGACTATGTGCAGACCAATGTCGTCGGTACGCTGCATGTGTTGAACGCCTGTTTGGCCAATGGCGTCAAGCGGCTGATCCACACCTCCACGTCAGAGGTGTACGGCACAGCCTTGCAGGTCCCGATTACCTTGAGCCACGCCCGCCAGGCCCAGTCTCCCTATTCAGCGTCGAAGATCGCTGCCGACGCGCTCGTGACGTCCTATGCGCGGTCGTTCGATCTGCCAGCCTTGATACTGAGGCCGTTCAATACCTACGGCCCACGTCAATCGCCGCGCGCCGTGATTCCTACAATCGTCCAGCAGGCGCTGACCGGTCAGACCGTCCGCCTCGGATCGCTTCACCCAGTACGCGACTTCCTCTACGTCGGTGACACGGTCTCTGGGTTTGTCGCCGCCGCGACAGTCCCCGAGTTCACCCCAGGAGTCGAATTCCAGATTGGCACCGGCGTCGAGACCAGCATCGCCGACCTGATCAAGATGGTGGGTGAATTGGTTGGGCACGAACTGAAGGTCGTGACGGAGGATCAACGTGTCCGCCCCCCGCAGTCTGAGGTAGACCGCCTCCTCTGTGACTTCAGCGAAGCGCGGCGACTGCTCGATTGGACCCCCACCGTAGGCTTGCGTGAGGGTCTGCGCCACGTGATCGACTGGATGAGCACCAACCTGACCCTTGAAAGACCCGAAAGACGTGACGCCGAGCAATACGTCCTCTGATCCTTAACGGATTTCGTCAATTTAACATCATTTAAAACAATCCTCGACTTTTCGTTTGCTTCCAAGGGGTTGCGGACGGAGCATCACCGCTTCTCTTCCCATCCATGGTATTGCCATTCAGTTTGTGCAAACTGCAACCGCGGAGATGCGTAAAAGTGGAAAGGCAAAATTAAGCATATTGAAAGGATAGTTTAGTGGAGATTAAATTAAGCGCGACGCTCCGGGCCTACGTAACCATGATCTACATACTCCAGCGGTCGACTGGCTGGGCCCAGACCGGCGAGATTGCCAAGCGGCTTGGTGTGACCGATGCCGCCGTAACCCAGATGGTTAAGCGCATGGCGGAAAATCACCTGGTCCGCCACCGCGCCTATCGGGGCGTCTGTCTCACCGAGAAGGGGCAGCGCATTGCCGTCGAGATGATCCGTCACCATCGCCTGCTGGAGACTTTTCTCTACAAAACCGTCGGCTTGCCCTGGGACATGATCCACGATGAGGCCGAACGTCTCCAAGCCTACATCTCTCCCGAACTGGAGAGCCGTATCGACGCCCTCCTGGGCTTCCCACAGTTCGATCCCCATGGCAGTCCCATCCCCTCGGCCGATGGCACGATCCCGGAAGTCACATACAAACCCCTGCACGATGTCGCTGAATCCGGCAAGCAGTTTGTCTTCTCCCGAGTCTCGGACCGCGACGCTCGCCTGTTGCGTTACATCGACTCCCTGCCTCTGCCTTTGGGAACGGTCTTCACCGTCGAGGAAATGACGCCATTCGAAGGGCCGATCACGATCGCAACTCCGAACGGCCATCACGTTCTCAGCCGTGAAGTCGCCAAACACTTGCATGTTCATCCCGCCGATCATGCCGGAATGCCCGTCCCGCCTGAAGGGATGGAGCGGTGAGTCATACGCCTCTTGTCGCCCCGGATCGGGAGATCGTCTCATCTCCTGAATCTTCACCTTCGGATCATGCTTCATCGCATGGAGAGGAGGTTAAGGCAAGGCCGTCGCAACTCGGTGAATTGTGGCGAAGGCACCATCTCGTTTTCTGGACGGCTCTCGGGGGGACCCTGATTCTCTCTGGTTGGCTGACTCATGCGGCTGGCGCACCGACCTGGGGGCATGTCCTGTACGCGCTCGGCTATCTGGCCGGCGGATGGATGGCAGCGCAGGAGAGTTTCGACGGGCTCCGGGCCTACCGTCTCGACGTCAATGTGCTGATGACGCTCGCCGCGATCGGCGCCGCGATGATTGGACGCTGGGCCGAAGGCGGTACCCTGATCTTCCTGTTCTCTCTCTCCAACACGCTGGAGCATTACGCGCTCGAGAGAACCAAGAGTGCCGTCCGGGCGCTCATGGACTTGCGTCCGGCGGAAGCTCGCTTGCAAATCGCTTCCGGAACCAAGCAAGTCCCCGTCGAAATCCTGAATGTCGGCGATCTGATTCTCATCAAACCGGGCGAGAAGATCCCCGCCGACGGGCAGATCACCGCCGGACGCACCACGGTTGATCGCTCCACCTTCACTGGTGAGTCGATCCCCGTCGAGTGCGATGTCAGGGACGAAGTCCTGGCCGGCTCGCTGAATTTGTCCGGCCAGATCACGGTGCGCGTGAGCAAGCGCGCCGCCGACACGGCGCTGGCGGCCATCATCCATCGTGTCGAGCAGGCCCAGTCGGGACGGGTGCCAACCAACACGTTTGTGCAATGGTTTGGCCAGCGCTACACCATCGGTGTTCTCGCCGGCGCCGCGCTCTTCGCGATTGTTCCGCCACTTCTGTTCGATGGCGCCTGGAGAGCAAGCTCTTATCGCTCGCTCACGCTGCTCGTTGTGGCCTCGCCCTGTGCGCTGATTATCAGCACACCCGCTGCGGTTCTCTCCGCCATCGGCCGCGCCGCGCGCCGAGGCGTTCTCTTCAAGGGCGGCTCGCATTTGCTGGCGATTGGCACGGTGAAAGCGATTGCCTTCGACAAGACCGGTACGCTCACGCAGGGAAGAGCCACGGTCACCGATATTCATCCGCTCAACGGAGCGGGCCAGCAGGACCTGCTCGCGCTTGCCGCCGCAGTGGAAGCCGCATCCACTCATCCGCTGGCGCAGGGTATCGTCTCCACCGCGCTCAAGAAGGATATTTCGATCCCGGCGGTCGAGAACGCGACCACCATCCCCGGCCTCGGCGCCAGCGGAAACGTCACGTTCAAGGGCTCCTCGCAACGCATCCTCGTCGGCAACCGTCGCATGTTCACAGCCGAGGGATTCACAATCGACGGAGTCGTCGAAGAGGCGATGCAACGACTCGAAGAAGAAGGAAAGACCGCGGTCCTGGTGGGCAGCGACCGCATTCTTGGCGTCATCGCCCTCGAAGATCCACCACGCCCGCTGGCCACGGAGATCTCACAACGTTTGCACGAGGTCGGCGCCCACTCGATCAGCATGCTGACCGGCGATCACCGCCGTGTCGCCGTTGCCATGGCCCAGCGTCTCGGCATCGACAATGTGCGCGCCGAGCTTCTCCCCGAGGAGAAGGCGGATGCGGTCATGGAATTGATGCGCGAGCACCGGCGCGTCGCCGTGGTCGGAGATGGCGTCAATGACGCCCCCGCTCTGGCCTCTGCCACCATCGGCATCGCCATGGGCGGCGCGAAGAACGACGTCGTCCTCGAGACCGCGGATGTCGTCTTGATGTCCGACGATCTCTCACGACTGCCGTTCGCGATGAGGCTATCGCAACGCACGCGCCGCACGATCGTGCAAAACCTCACCTTCGCGCTGATCGTGATCGCGCTCTTGCTCGTCGGCACCTTCTACGGCAAAATCCCGCTCCCGCTGGCGGTGGTCGGCCACGAAGGCTCGACGCTTCTGGTGGTACTCAACAGCCTACGGCTACTGTGGTTTCGCTGATCGCCCCGCCTCACGTTCCAAACCGTGCCGCCAGCATCACCGGCCGCTCGATCGCCATGCGTTTCATCAGATGACGCACGCCGCCCTCGGTGATCCCGAGGAGACGGGCCGCGGCCCTCTGGTTCCACTGGCACTGATCTAAGCACTCGATCAGGCGCTCGCGCGAGATGCGCCCCCGCGTTTCAGGCTCGGGGGGTTGATCCATCTGGTCAAGCAGCCGCTCGGCCCAAGCACTGAATTCGGGATCACGCGGCGACTGTGCGATGACCACCAGCCGCCGGACGAAGTTGCGCACCTGGCGGGCATTTCCCTTCCAGTATCCGGCTAAAGCCCGCGCCAGCCAGGGCTGCGCGCACAGGACCTCGTCGCCGACCTCGCGTACACCGAATTCGGCTAAGAAATGCCGGATCAGCGGGAGGATGTCCTCGCGCCGTTCACGCAACGGCCGCAGATGCACAGGCGCCTCCTCGAGGCGATAGTACAGATCCGCACGAAACACGCCCCGCGCGACCGCGTCCAGAAGCGGGAGATTGGTCGCTGCGATCAGGCGCACGTCCAACATCAAGGGCTTGGCCGCACCCAGACGCCGAATCTGCCGCGTGTCCAGGAATTCCAGGAGCTTTGTCTGCAGGCTCACCGGCAGGTTGCCGATCTCGTTGAGAAAAACCGTGCCGCCGTTCGCCGACTCCAGAAGCCCAGCCCGCTCGCTGTTCGCACCGGTGTACGCGCCGCGCCGTGTGCCAAACAACTCACTCTCCCACAACGATTCCGGAATGACGCCCAGATCGACTTCGACAAACGGCCGGTCACGGCGCGGACTGATAGCGTGAATGTACCGCGCCAATTGATCCTTCCCGGTACCGGTTTCACCAGTGATTAGGATGGCGATGTTGTCCTGCGCCAGCCGGCCAACAAGGTTGATCAATTCACGCGTCTCCGGATGTTCCGTCACAAACACCGTCGATGGCGTTGCCACAGGAACATGCTGGGAGGACATCGGCGCTGGAATCCGCTCGGACAGCAATTGTTCGAGTTGGATACGAGTCGCATCGATCCAAAAGTCGATGCCGACCGCCTCGAACAACCGCTCCGCCTCGATCAGATATCCCAAGCGATCACGTTGCGCGAACAGCGTGCATGATCCCGCGGCCAGGCATGACTTTGCCCATTCCAGCCGCGCGCCAATCTCACGAAGGATCTCGATCGACGACGCGAATGCGCGATGCGCCGACTCGGCCTGTCCACGCCGCGCATGGGCCTCCCCGAAGAGGCGTAGCACGACACCCTCTTCGAGACGTTCCCCGACGCGGCGGATCGATACCAACGCCCGCTCGCCCTCGGCCAACGCCTCATCCAAGTTCCCCTGCGCCAGCCTCACTTCGGCCAACAACCTCCGTGACTGGCCAATCACCGATTCATCGGGGGAACCGGTCGACGCGAGTTCGATTCCATGCAGCAGGTGACGGGCCGCAGCGACGTAATTTCCGCTGCAGAGCTCCAGCTCGCCCATGTACTCGCACCAGCTGCCCTGCTCACGCTTATGGGAATCGGAGAAGACGTGACTCTCTTCGCAGGTGAGCAGGGTACGTGCCAGGGCGTAGCTGCGCTGTTGGATGTGGACAAACGCATCGGCGAGTTGAAATCGCATCCGTGTGATCCGGTCGCCGGCATGGACGACCGCGACGCGGCAGTCTTCCAGTGTCTCTCTCGCCTCGGACAATTGACCCAGCAGGGCGTAGGTGAAGACGGCGTTCAACGAGGCAACGCCCTCCCAACGGGCCAGGCCATGTTGGTTCGCCAGGCGGATGCACTCCTCGTATTTCTCCAGGGAGGCATGATATTGGCCACGATAGAAGACGATGTTGCCCACCCAGTTGAGGGCCTTGATGATGCCAGGCACGTCATCGACGCGCTTAAAGGCGTAATGACTGACGTTCGCGTACTCGGTCGCGGCTTCCAAATTCCCAAGGAAGTACTGTGCCAACGCGATCCCAAGACAGGCACGGCCATAAGTGCTGTGCTGATGAGATGAACGCAGCCGCGGCAGGTACTTCTCACAGACTTCAATCGCCTCATGGTGCCGTCCCAAGAACGCCAGGCACTCGGAGGACAGCACCTCAAGCATCACCTGTTCGTCTTCAGGCATGGTGTCAGGGGGCAAAGCGAGCGTCTCGCGAATCCGGGCGAGCGCCTCGCTATACTCCCTGAGGTCGAGAAGGGCGAGCGCCCCTCGACTATCGATCGGGGCATGCCCGATCGTGTTAGCGGTGGCTCGCATCGAGGTGACTCGGCGATGTTGAGGTGATTGACTGTCCCTTCCCCGCTGCTTCTCCGGACAGAATCAGCACGGAAAATCCCATGAACGGCAGACGGATGGGAACGATGATCCAGTTCCCAATACGCACCGACGCCAGACTGGGAACACCGCCTTGCGGATGACCTTGACGAACCGTGCTTGTGCGCATACGGCTTCGAGACATTCCCGACGCAGTCCCAGAGAGTCCCATCAAACACACGACTCCCACCAGGACCGCTCTTGCAAGCAGCCTTCTCATGGCAGCACTCCTGAGTTTAGAATGAATGGCATGATCTGCGCCTCCCAAACGGCACAGACGCTGATTTAATCTGTCACGAATTCCCCGGATGGGGATCGATGTGAGCTACAATGATATCTGAACACATTACCCGTGTTTTGTCAAGTTATTCCCGGCAGAACCGGTCCCCTAGGGTCGCTCAGGGTCACTCAGATGCGAGCGTGTGCGTAGTGATGTCAGTCTCACGTGCGTAGCACTTCGCGGCTAATCTGGCTCGACTCAATTCCAGAATCCATCGCGATCTTTCAAGACAGCCCGCCGATCCGGGGCTCCGTCGCGGATAAGGCGTGTCGTCACATTCAGTTCGATACCGCCGCTCGCGCACTGGCCGAAGCTCGCAAACTGCAGCAGTGAATCCGGCATGCCATTTGTTACTCGCGTCATCGGAGCCCGTTTGGCGTGTCTCCCGGGGGAGGAGACGCGATACCACCCCGCCGCCGGCACTCCCACGGCAATCGTCGGCGGCGGGGTTGGTTCTTCGGAGAGAATCGAATGAACCGCAAACTCGCCACTTGTCGCCGATGGACATTCAGAATGTTGGGATTCCTGATGCTGGCATGGGGGACTTTTGCAGCCGTCGTCGCGTTCGCGGTTCGCTATCAAATGGGTCCATTTGCAGCCGACGATCCCGCGCTCGGTGCCTTCGCGACAAACCGCTCCATCGAAGGAATACCGAGTCGTTGCCGCCTCACTGCTGATGAGATTCGCCACATGCCCCCGCCCTCGGCGATCGCCGATGCCTTTTTCGCGACTCTTAGAACCCGTAGGGCCGAGGGCTCACCTGGCTATGATCTCGACCCGGCAAGGCTCACCCTGGCATTGGACTGGAGGAGCCGGGATTCCACCGCCGTCTGGACCGCGACCTACAAGGCTGGGTGTGACTGTCCTCATGCACCCGACTCCACCAAATTCAGCATCATCGCATCGATCGATCCCCTCACGGCGCACATTACTCAACTCATCTCACAAGGTATCACTCTCCTCCCCTCGGACAGCGCCCTAACCCAACCCCTCACAGACAAGGGGGTGCGGCCATGAGATAATCGGCCGGATCGGGAAGAGATTGGACAATTGGACACGGGTGTCTGAAATGAGGAGGGAGCGATGAGAAACACGAAAGACCTGTTGATGTCGTTGGTGGCCACGTTGATGGTGTGCGATCTGGCGCTCGTTGCGCTCGCGCTTGTGCCCGGACACGATCAGGCGCGGCCGATGGACCTGCGGGGCGGACAGATTTCTGTGCCCGCGCTTCAGCAGCCTCCCACAATCTTGGCGGGGGGAGGAGGCAGCAGCGCGGTTCAGCCCGCGTTTTGGGGTCGAATCTGGAGAGCCATCAAACGAATTGGCGCTTGCGCGGGATGCGGATTGACCGGTCACAAACCCTGGTGCGACTACTGCCACAATCCCCCCGGCCCGAGCAATCCAACTTGAGTCGTTGCGCGGGGAGGAGCACGTTGCCCCTCTCCGCTTTCTCTGGCTATATTCCGAATCGCACGGAAACCGAAGCCTGAGTGCGTGGACCGGTCTACCCGTGAATAGCCATCCACATCAAGAGACCAGGCCAGCGCGTGACCCGTTGTATCATGCGCTCGGCCTGGCCGTACTCGCGTCCTGCCTCGGGGTCATGGCTCCTGCGACCGCCTCTCCCCAAGTCGCTGTCGTCGGCACGCCGATAACAGACTCCGGTCGCGAATCCACCGTAGACACGGGCAGGGCGGTCTCGAGTACACGTCCCCTCACGTATCCTCTGGCCGATGTCACACTCGGAAGCGGCCCATCCTGCCCGCCTCCCGCTTGGTCTGGCCACGGTCTCAATTTGTGGCCGGTCGTAATGCCCCAGTACACGCAGCGATTCGGCTGGAGCCTGCGGATCGGTGTGACCATGAAGGACACGTCCAGCCACGATCTGCGCGCGGGAGTCGTGGTCAACCAAAGAGATAAGCGATTCTATCAGTACGCTCACGCCATACTGCCTATGCTTCGAACTCCTCGATCGGGTATCGACCTCGCGCTCTCTGTCACCAATCTGGATGGAAGTCGGGGAGGGGTTGTGGGCGGGCGATTGTCTCAGATGTGCATCGGAAGAGACGAACCGTGGATGCTCTGGACCGCCGATGTTGTGTTTCTGGATTATCTCTCATTGTCTTCGCTCGGTCCCCGATTGTGGCAGGAAGGGAACCTCTTCGGCCTCCACGCCGGGGTGAATATCGATGGATGGAACACGAAGGCGCATCTTCTCGAACCGTTCACTCTCGAATTGGGTGGAGGCGTCGGCTTTCGTGCCTTGGGGGGAGAATTCAATTATCGAGTGCTGCATGGGACGCTGACCGCAACACGAGAGCCGCTACGACTCCTGGCTGGCGCCGGCATCGCGAGCGGCCACATCCCCAATCAACTTCTGTTCGACCTCGCCGAAGTCGGCAACATTCGCGGGCTGCCGCTGTGGGATGCCCTGGGAACAAAGTACCTATGCCTCGGAGCGGAAGTGCATGCGAGAGCCTATCGCAGCTTCCACGCGATTCCGTATGCGTCGTGGGCATCGCTGCCGGATCAGTCCTTCCACGCGGTTGAAACCGGTATTGGCTTCACGCTCATGGATCCCGCGCGATCCGCTCGTAAGATTTGGCGAATACGAGTGGATTTCCCAATCTACATCGACGCCGACTACGGCCCCGAACGCAGTTGGGATCTGAAACGAATATCGGTCCGCGTTCGCCTGCAAGATGCGCTCTTCGGAAAGCCTGACGTGGATTACAGATCCCCGTGACATGGGGCTTGGATGTGATACGATCCCAGGACTGAGAGCGACACCATGCCCCCACTCAGGATGGTATTCTCGTTTCTCTGGCTTGCCGGAGCCGGCCTGATGATCTCTTCGATTGCATTCCGGACAGCCGGCGCACCACCGATCGCCTCACTTAATCCCCGGCACTGGGTACCACTCTGGAAGACGAAGCGTTGGTACAAACCACCCGGATACATCTTGGCTCAAGCCGGATTGTCGATCATGGGGATCGCCAGCGTGGTACTCATCTACTATTGGCTGAGATGACTGTTGCCGCACGAGCCCGCGCGGCAGGCCGGTTGACTGACACAAGCACAAGGCGCGCCGCCCGAATCGGGCGGCGCGCCAAGAACAATTTGTTAGAGCGGGCTTCTAAACGTCGAGGTTCCGCACGTACTTCGCATTCGCCTCAATGAACTGGCGGCGCGGCTCGACCTCATCGCCCATCAACACCGTGAACACTTTATCGGCCTCGGCCCCGTCCTCCAGATCAACCAAAAGTAGTGTCCGCGTCTCCGGATCCATGGTCGTTTTCCAGAGTTGCTCGGGATTCATCTCTCCCAACCCCTTGTAGCGTTGGATCCCGATCCCGCGCTCGCCGCCCATCTCCTTCATCAGCCGGTCGCGCTCTTCGTCGGAGTAGGCGTAAACCTCTTTCTGCCCTTTCTTCAGCCTAAACAGAGGCGGCTGCGCAATGTACACCTTCCCCTGCTCGATCAGAGATTTCATGTGGCGGAAAAAGAAGGTCAGAAGCAGCGTGCGGATGTGCGAGCCGTCGACGTCGGCGTCAGTCATGATGATAATCTTACCGTAGCGCGCTTTCTCGGCATCGAATGTCTCTCCAAAGCCGGCGCCCAACGCCGTGATCATGGTGCGGATTTCCTCATTCGAGAGAATCTTGTCCTCGCGTGCCTTCTCAACGTTGAGGATCTTTCCCTTCAACGGCAGGATCGCCTGGAAGCGCCGGTCGCGTCCCTGTTTGGCATTCCCGCCCGCCGAGTCTCCCTCAACGATGTAGATCTCGCACGAGGCCGGATCGGACAGCGCACAATCAGCCAGCTTACCGGGGAGACCGCCCGAGTCGAGCGCCGACTTGCGACGCGTCAAGTCGCGCGCTTTGCGGGCCGCCTCACGCGCCTGCCCGGCGGCAATCACCTTCTCCACGATCCGGCGCGCCACCGGCGGGTTCTCTTCAAAGAACTCCGCAAGCGCTTCTCCCAGCCCCGACTCGACAATCCCCTTCACATCTGAGTTGCCAAGCTTGGTCTTCGTCTGTCCTTCGAATTGCGGCTCGGGCACACGCACCGCGATCACCGCAGTCAGCCCTTCGCGCGTGTCCTCTCCCTGGATGGTGAAGTTGACGTTCTTGAGGAGATTGTTCTTCGCGCCGTAATTGTTGATCGAACGCGTCAGCGCCGCCTTGAATCCCACCAGGTGCGTGCCACCCTCGATTGTGTTGATGTTGTTGACGTAGGAAAAGATGTTCTCCTGGTATGTGTCGTTGTACTGCAGCGCAACTTCGATTTCGATGTTGTCCTTCGTGCGCTGCACATAGACCGGCTTCTTGAACAGCGGATTCTTGTTCTCGTTGAGGTACTCCACGAAGGCCCCCAAGCCACCCTTGTACTCGAAGGATAGCTTGCGGTCACTTCCTTCCTCGGCCAGGTCAATCTTGATTCCGCGATTGAGAAAGGCCAATTCCCGCAGCCGCGCCGCCAGCACATCGAACGAGAAGGTGATCTTGGAGAAGATCTCCGGATCGGGCTTGAAGGTTGTCCTCGTACCGGTCTTCTTCGTCGTCCCGGCTTTTTCCAATGGCCCGGTCGGATCGCCGCGGCGATACGATTGCCGAAAAATGATGCCATCGCGCATCACTTCGACCGTGAGTTCGATCGATAGCGCATTGACGACCGATACGCCGACTCCGTGCAAGCCGCCGGAGACTTTGTAAGTCTGGTGATCGAACTTGCCGCCGGCGTGAAGCATCGTCATCACGACTTCCAGCGCCGACTTCTTCTGCGTCGGATGCATGTCGACCGGAATCCCGCGTCCGTTGTCGGTCACTTCGACCGCGCCGTCCTCTTTCAGAACGACCTTGATGTGGTCGCAGAAGCCGGCCATCGCCTCATCGATCGAATTGTCGACCACCTCATGCACGAGATGATGCAGGCCACGAGGTCCCACGTCGCCGATGTACATTGCCGGCCGGCGACGCACTGCCTCCAAACCCTTGAGGACCGTAATGTCCTTCGCGGCGTAGCTGGAGTTGGCCCGCGCAACGTCCAACGCTTCTTCTTCGATCGTCTTTGTCATCGGTTCCTCAGGTTACGACCCGGCCGCCACTCCGAACGCTATCTGCTGCCATCTCAAGTGACGCGCCATTCTCACGGGCCGGTAAACATGATGTCCTGCACCAGCGATTCACCCTCACCCAGAGAGTTGTTGATCTTCTCGCGAATCGCATCTTTCTGATAAATCAATTCCTGACGCCACGCCGGTTCGTCTACCGACACAAACAACCGTCCGCCGTCGAGCTTGATCACTCGCGTGTGTGCGGCGATCTCTTCACCCACGAGGTCGGGCCAAGCTGGGGCGATACCTGCTTCTCGGACCTTACGCGCGATGCCGAGGTGGGCCAGATGGCCACGAATGAGGTCGCCGATCGCAGACGGTTTCGACAAGACCTGCCCCCTGGAACACGGCCACGGCCGTCGCGCTAATTGGTGAATTTACAAGAGGATGGAAGGATGGGCAACGGTTATTTCCCTCGTGACCACCCCACAAGACATTGTGGCACAAAACAATACGAGAGCGGACCCACCTCGGAACCGCGTGTTGATAGATGCGAGTCTCGTGAACTCAATCCGCCAACCGTAGCGGCATAACCAGACAGAGATACTTCTCTTTTTTCGCGTCGTCCGCCCCGCGCACCAGCGCCGCGGAAATCGACGTAGCCAACTCAAAGACCACATCACCCGAGTTGAAATGCTTGAGCAAATCGAGCAGGTAATTCGCGTTGTAACCGATCTCAAGATCCTCGCCTTTGTACTCGCAAGCGATCGTCTCGCGCGCTTCACCACCG
>Ga0326726_10001769_pt1 | contig 20100 bp, 21 predicted proteins | sample MHFenrmetagenome_2_FD_207603 | JGI IMG/M metagenome (GOLD analysis project Ga0326726, IMG submission 207603) | Lab enriched peat soil microbial communities from Michigan Hollow, Ithaca, NY, United States - MHF15MN | ecosystem: Environmental > Terrestrial > Soil > Wetlands > Peat | place: USA... | reverse complement strand
AGCCCGCTCTTGCAAACCGGACCGATCACCGCCGATGTCACCATGCCCGCATCCGCGTCACTGAGCCTGTTTCACAAGCTCAATCCCAAGGTGGATTTGCTGGCCGATATCACCTGGACGGGCTGGAGCACATTTGATGCTTTGACGGTACGCCGCACCTCGGGCACCGTGGTGTCCTCCACAACCGAGAACTGGCAGGACAGTTGGCGCTATTCGCTGGGCGTGACCTGGCATCAGGATGCCGCCTGGACGTGGCGCGCCGGCGTGGCCTACGACGAAACGCCGGTGGAGGACGCTTTCCGCACTGCACGCATTCCCGATAATAGCCGCACCTGGGTTGCGCTGGGTGGGCAATATCGCCTGTCCGAGAAATCCGCGCTGGACTTCGGCTATGCCTATCTATTCATCGAGGATGCCAGTATCAATTCCACCGTGGCTGGCGCGGGGACATTGCTGGGCAACTATGACAACTCGGTGAACATCCTCAGCGCGCAGTACACCTACACATTCTGAAATGATGGACGTGCGGGAACGGGCGGGGTTTCGCCTGTCCCCGCTGTAATCAACCCTTGCTTCCCCTTTGCGGGTATTCCACTTGGTTAAACCACCCATCGAAAATCTCGTCGCCCGTCTGATTCAGGACAGCCATGACACGGCGCTGATCTGGCAGGTCGGCATTCTTTTGGCGTGCGCGGCGCTGGCGTGGCTCGTGATGCGCTTGATCCAGCCCTATCTCGTCCACGGCGGTAACCGTTGGGCGGCGGGGCGGGGAGGGGTGCGGCGGGTGGGGTTTCCACTGGCGATGTGGCTTGCCTTGCTGCTGTGCCGCGAAGTGATCGAGCGCTGGATCGGCGAGACCTACCTGCTGGATGTCGCCGTCCCCTTGCTGCTTGCGCTGGTGGGGGTGCGCCTGCTGATTTATGCGCTGCGTTACGTGTTCAAGCCCAGCGAGAAGTTAAAGGCGTGGGAGCGTGCCGTCGCCTGGCTCGTCTGGGGCGTGTTCGCCGCGCACATCACCGGACTTGCGCCGCGCATCCATGCCGCGATGGAAGCGGTCTCGTTCGAATCCGGCAGCCATCGCTTTTCGCTGCTGCTGCTGGTTCAGGCGGCAGTCGTCATCGTTGTCGCGCTGATCGGCTCGCTCGGACTCGCGCAGTTCATCGAAAACCGATTGATGGGTGTCACACAATTGAACCTGTCGCTGCGCATGGCGCTGGTCAAGAGCATACGCACCCTGCTCATTATCCTGGCCGTACTGGTCGCCCTGCCGGCGGTGGGCATCGACCTGACCGTGCTGTCGGTGTTCGGTGGCGCGCTCGGGGTGGGGATCGGTTTCGGCCTGCAGAAGGTTGCCAGCAACTATATATCGGGTTTCATCATCCTGCTCGATCGCTCGGTGCGTATCGGCGATCTGGTGACGGTCGACAACAAATACGGCGAAGTCAGCCAGATCAATACGCGCTATACGTTGCTGAAAGCACTCGACGGCACCGAAACCATCGTTCCGAACGAAACCCTGATCACGCAGACGGTGATCAACCATTCCCTGTCCAAGCCCAACGTGCGGATTGCGCTCCCCATGCAGGTGTCGTATGACACTGACCTGGAGCAGGCCGAGGCCTTGATGCTGGAGGCGGCACACAGCCAAATCCGGGTGATCCACGATGAACCGGACAATCTGCCCAAAGTGTTTCTGAAGGAATTTGCCGATAATGGCGTGCTGCTGGAACTGACCGTGTGGATACGCGATGCCAGCGAAGGGCAAAACAACCTGCGTTCCGACATCAACTGGGCAATCTGGAGGCGCTTCAAAACCGCCGGCATCGAAATTCCCTTCCCCCAGCGCGTGGTCCATATGGCTGCTGGCAGCGACCCAATCGCTAAAAATCCTTGATTTTTATGGGATTTGTCCGTAAATTGGCAGACTGATTCATCTTTTTTTTGGAACTGTAGACATGCAATTAGGCTTGTTGGATTTACCGTGGTGGGGTTACCTGCTGGCTGCGCTGGCACTCACCCACATCACGATTGCCGCCGTCACCATTTTTCTGCACCGCTCGCAGGCGCACCGCGCAGTCGATTTGCACCCGGTTATCAGCCACTTTTTCCGTTTCTGGCTGTGGCTTACTTCCGGCATGGTCACCAAGGAATGGGTCGCCATCCACCGCAAGCACCACGCCAAGTGCGAAACGGTCGAAGATCCCCACAGCCCGCAGACGCGCGGCATCAAGAAAGTCTTCTGGGAAGGCTCCGAACTGTATCGTGCCGAAGCCAAGGTGGTCGAGACGCTGGAAAAATACGGCCACGGCACCCCTGACGACTGGATGGAACGCAATGTCTATAGTCCTCACTCGGCCATGGGCATTTTCCTGATGATGGCGATCAACCTTGTCCTGTTCGGCCCCATCGGCCTGACCATCTGGGCGGTACAAATGGCGTGGATTCCGGTCACTGCGGCCGGCATCATCAATGGCGTTGGCCATTACTGGGGCTATCGCAATTTCGCCTGCGAAGATGCCAGCACCAATATCTTGCCGTGGGGCATCCTGATCGGCGGCGAGGAACTGCACAACAATCATCATGCCTACGGCACCTCTGCTCGTTTGTCCAACAAGTGGTACGAGTTTGATATTGGCTGGCTGTACATCAAACTGATGTCCTACGTGGGCCTGGCCACCATCCGCAAGGTGGCGCCCACAGTGAAATGGCAGCCTGCCAAGCCGCTGTGCGATTTTGACACGCTACAAGCCATCATTACCCATCGTTACGATGTGATGACGCGTTTCATGAGAAGCGTGCGTGACGATAGCGCGGCCGAGATTGCCAGGCTGAAAGCCGGGGCCAAACTGCCGCAAAGCTGGAATCTATACAGTTTCCGTCTCTGGCTGAACAAGGAGCCTGCCGAACTTGCTGCCGCCGACAAGGCCGATCTGGATACCCTCTTGGGCCAGAGCGAGCGCCTGCAAACCGTCTATCGGATGCGGCAGGAACTGGCTGCCATCTGGGGTCGCTCCACCGCCAGCCGTGAACAACTGCTGGAGCAGTTGCAGATCTGGTGCAAGCGCGCCGAAGACAGCGGCATCCAGTCGCTGAAGGATTTCTCGGTGCGCCTGCGCTGTTATGCCTGATGGTTTTTGGACGGCCAGCGCCGTCCATTTCCAATAGTGCCTCAACGCTCAGGCGAAGCACCCAATAAAAAACCCGCTGAAAAGCGGGTTTTTTATTGGGTGGGAATCCGCCTTACTTCAGCTTGGTTTCCTTGTACATCACATGCTTGCGAGCTTTGGGATCGAACTTGCTGATCTCCATTTTCTCCGGCATGGTCTTCTTGTTCTTGGTAGTGGTGTAGAAGTGGCCGGTGCCCGCACTGGACTCCAGCTTGATCTTTTCGCGTCCGCCTTTAGCCATGATTCAACTCCTTAAATTGCTTCGCCACGAGCGCGCAGGTCGGCCAGAACAACATCGATGCCATTCTTGTCGATGGTGCGCAGGGCGGCAGTGGATAAACGCATACGAACCCAGCGATTCTCGCTCTCGACCCAGAACCGGCGGTATTGCAGGTTGGGCAGAAAACGCCGCTTGGTTCTATTGTTGGCGTGGGAAACGTTGTTTCCAACCATGGGCTTCTTGCCCGTAACGACACATACGCGAGCCATGACGCTGCTCCAAAATTAAAAGTTAACAATCTGGTTTTCTGGCGGGGTTAACCCTGAGGGCCAACCCGAGAACCGCGATTTATATCACAGCTTGCAAGTGCGAGGCAAGTTTGGCGAGTCTTCATAGATGGCCGGTTTCCATGAACGACAGGGATGAAGCGCCCGCAACGATGAAATGGTCCAATACGCGCACGTCCACCAGCGCCAGCGCATCCGCCAATCGGCGGGTCAGGCTGTGGTCGGCCTGGCTGGGTTCGGCCACGCCGCTGGGATGGTTGTGCGCCAGAATCAGCGCGGCCGCGTTGTGTTCCAGTGCGCGCTTGATGATTTCACGCGGATAGACGCTGGTTTGCGTCAGCGTGCCGCGAAACAGTTCTTCCACAGCAATCACACGGTTTTGCGCATCGAGAAACACACAGCAGAACACTTCATATTCCTTGTTGCGCAGAATCAGACGCAGGTAGTCGCGTACGGCATGCGGTGACTCGAGGGCATCGCCGGCCTGCATGTCCTCGGCCAGGGTGCGCCGGGCCATTTCCATTACCGCCTGCAGCAGTGCGTATTTGGCTTCTCCCACGCCGGGCGCAGAACAGGCGGACTGCTTGTCGGCGCGGCATAAGCCGCCCAAGCCGCCGAAGCGGTCGATCAATTCACGTCCGAGGTCGACCGCGCTTTTGCCGACCATGCCGGTGCGTAAAAACACCGCGACCAGTTCGGCATCGGTCAATGTCGACGCGCCCTGCTTCAGCAGTTTCTCACGCGGACGCGTGTCCTCCGGCCAGTCACGAATCGCCATGCCTATCCCCTCTCCCGTAGAATATCGGCATTGTTATTGAAAGCCGAGACCGTGTCGCTGGCGTACAAAAAAATCATCCTGGGCGTAACCGGCGGGATTGCCGCCTACAAGGCAGCCGAACTGTGTCGCCTGCTGGTCAAGGCCGGGGCCGAGGTACGGGTGGTGATGACCGCGGCAGCGCAGCAGTTCATCACCCCGCTGACGTTTCAGGCGCTGTCCGGCCAACCCGTGCTGACCTCCCTGTGGGACGCAGCCAGCGGTGACGGCATGGAACACATTCATCTGTCGCGCGATGCCGATCTGTTGCTGGTCGCACCGGCTTCCGCCGACTTTCTTGCCAAACTCGCGCAGGGGCGGGCGGACGATCTGCTGTCGACCCTGTGTCTGGCGCGCACCTGTAAACTTGCCGTCGTGCCTGCGATGAACCGCGAGATGTGGGCGGCCCTCCCTACCCAGCGCAATCTAGAACAACTGGCTGCGGATGGCGTGAACGTGCTGGGGCCGGCATCAGGCGAGCAGGCGTGCGGTGAGGCCGGGCTGGGGCGCATGCTGGAGCCGGCCGAGGTCATGACGGCCCTGCAAGCCTTGCTGGGCCTGGGTGTGTTGGCAGGCAGGCGCGTTCTGGTTACCGCGGGCCCCACCTTCGAGGCGATCGATCCGGTACGCGGGTTGACCAATCTCAGTTCCGGCAAGATGGGGTATGCGGTGGCGCAGGCGGCCGCCGAGGCGGGTGCCGAGGTCTGTCTGGTTTCGGGGCCGACCTGCCTCGCCACCCCGGCAGGGGTGCGCCGTATCGACGTGCAAAGCGCGGCGGAGATGCGGGAGGCGGTGCGGGCTGAATTACCCTGCACGGTGTTCATTGCCGTGGCTGCGGTGGCGGATTACCGGGTGGACGTCACCGCGACGCAGAAAATCAAGAAAAGCGCGGACGGCCTGACGCTGCATATGGTCGCCAACCCCGACATTCTGGCCGAAGTGGCCGCCTTGCCCGAGGCGCCATTCTGCGTGGGGTTTGCCGCCGAGACCGAACAACTGGCGACATACGCCGAAGCCAAGCGCGTCCGCAAGAAACTGCCCTTGCTGGTTGGCAACCTGGCGCAGGCCACACTCGGAGAGGACTCGGCCGAATTGGTCCTGTTCGACGACCAGGGCCAGCACCCGTTGCCGCGGGCCGACAAACTCATCCAGGCGCGACACCTGATCCGCCGAATCGCAAGCTTGCTCAAAGATTAACTGACGAAATTCCGACGAATATGAAGATGGATGTGAAAATTCTCGACGCTCGACTGCGTGAACAACTGCCGCACTACGCCACACCGGGCTCCGCAGGGCTGGATTTGCGCGCCTGCATCGATGCGCCGATCACGCTTTCACCCGGCGAAACCCGACTGATTCCCACGGGCCTGGCCATCCACTTGGCCGATCCGGGCTATGCTGCGCTGATCCTGCCGCGTTCGGGTCTGGGACACAAACACGGCATCGTGCTGGGCAATCTGGTTGGGCTGATCGACTCGGATTATCAAGGCCAACTCATGGTATCAGCATGGAATCGGGGCCAGCAGGCGTTTGAACTTTCACCGCTGGAGCGTCTGGCTCAACTGGTCATCGTTCCGGTGGTGCAGGCCGAATTCAATGTGGTTGACGATTTTGAGGCCAGCCACCGCGGCGCGGGCGGCTTCGGGAGCACCGGCCGCCAGTAGTGTCGGAATTCTTTACACGGGGATTACAAATGCACCCGGCAGGCTAGCTTGCCGGGTGCGAATACGTTGGGGCATGGAATTTGCTGAGTACAGCGCCAAGCCGGCTGGTTTTCTGGAAGATATCGGGGACCGGCCATTGCGGAGAACATAAACATAAGAGGTTGGCCGGTTGGCGCATACGTCATGCCCCACACATCGATATTGCGGTTTGGCTTGATACTCGCCGCAGCCCTGGCGCTGCTGGCAGGTGGAGTCACGTTCGCGTTTTACCTGTCGCGGCCCCAGACGCAGCCCGCGCTGGAAGAGTTCGACAAGCCGGTGATGGCCGCGCAGATCGAGTTCATGGCCGACGCCATGCAGCGCAGCGCAGCGCGAATTGCCGCTCACCCGCAGACGCTGGCCTGTTTTGTCACCGGCTCCCCGGAGGTATGCCAGGCGCAAGCTGCCAACCTGCATGCGTTGAATCAGGATGCTGCCGTGCTGTTTGTGACCGACGGCCAGCGTCAGTTGCTGCCCGGCTTCCTGCCAGGCGATACCCGGCTGATGCTGGCCAACGCAGGTCGCGAAGGTGCGGGCGCATCCGCCACCGCCACCTTCAACCTGTCAATGTCGCATCCGGTGCTGGGCAGCGACGGCAAGCGCCTGGGCTTCGTCATCGTCGAACAGAGTGTGCCGCAGTTGCAGGCCTTGTTCGATACGCTGCCGCTTCCCGACGCGGCGGCCTATGCCGAATTGCAGCAAAGCCAGGGCGATGGCACGGTCAACGTGCTGATGCGTCGTGGCAATCAGGCCGTCAAAAAGCGGAACGAGCCGAACTGGATCGCGCTGAAGGGCACACCGTGGACGATTGCGGTGTGGCGACCGATCACACCGATGGTTGAAAATGTGGCGCCCTATGTGCTGGGCTGGCTGATGGCCAGCCTGCTCATTGCCATCCTGGTGGTCGCGACCACTCTGGCGGTACGCAACCGGGTGACCGACAATCTGCGCATGCTGGTGAAGTTCACTAACGATCTTCGACAGCAGCGGTTGCGCGTGGATTACCCCGTGAGCCTGGCGGAGTTCAAGCCGCCACTCGAGACCATGCTGAAGCTCGGCAAGGTGATGCTCGGCAAGCAGAAAGAGGTGACGGCCCAGGCGCGCGTCGATCATCTGTCGCAGGTCAACAACCGGCGCAGCTTCGACGAAAAACAGAAGGAGTTGTTCGCCAGCCTTAAGGATGGCTGGTCGCATAGCCTGTTGATTCTGGATATCGACAACTTCAAGCAGGTCAACGACACCTTCGGCCACGAGGCGGGAGACCAGTTCATCATCAAGTTTGGCAATGCGCTCAAGAACTGTCTTCGCAACAGCGATTTCATTGCCCGCCTGGGGGGCGACGAGTTTTGCGTGCTGTTCCCCTATACGCCGCTGGATCGCGCACAGGAACTCGCCGAGCGTCTGCGCGTTAACATGCCGGAAAGCGTGGAGCTCATCCCCGGCGTCACGCAGAAGCTGTCATGGAGTGGCGGCCTGTCCGAGTACAGCCGCGACGACAAGCAGGACAACGAGGCACTGGCGCGCGCCGATGCCGCATTGCTTGAGGCCAAGCGCAGCGGCCGCAACGCGACGCGGATCAGGGCCGCCGCCTGAACGCTGCCGTCAGCAGTCCGAGCCCGAGCACACTCCACACAGCCAGCACCGGCGCATTGCCCCAGCGCACATAGGGCGTGCTGCCCGCATAACCCTGGATGTCGCCTGAGAGGCTGCCGCTGGTGAAAAGCGGCAACCTGGCCAGCATGTGGCCCTGTGCATCGATGATTGCGGTCACCCCGGTATTGGTGGCGCGCAGCATCATGCGGCCCGTTTCCAGTGCGCGCATCTGCGACATCTGGGCGTGTTGCCAGGGTGCGAACGAGTCGCCGAACCAGGCCAGATTGCTGAGATTGACCAGCACACTCGCTTCGGGAAGCTGGCGGATGATTTCCTCGCCGAAGGTGTCCTCGTAACAGATATCGACCGCCACGCGCTGGCCGCCAATGGCCAACGGGCGCTGATCGATGGCACCGCGCGCAAAATCCGACAGCGGAATATGCAGCAGCTCCTTCAGCGGGATATATTCGCCGAACGGTACCAGGTGCACCTTGCTATAAAGCTGGCTGGGTGCGGTGCCCACACTGATGGCGCTGTTGTAGTAAGCGTCCCGCAACGTCCCGGTGGGGATCCCGGTCAGGATATCGCCGCCGTTTTTCTGGGCGAGGGAGGTCAATCCGGCGAGATAGAAATCGGGGAGATCGGATTCAAACACCGGCAGCGCGGTTTCCGGCATCACAATCAGTTGCGCGGGTGAGGCTGCGGCCATGCGCGCATAGCTTTCCAGCGTCGCAAGCATTTTTTCCGGCAGCCATTTCGTGTCTTGTGGAATATTGCCTTGCAGCAGCGCCACCGACGTTGGTGCGCCGTCCGGCGTCGTCCATGCGATGCCGCGCATGGATTGACCGCCGACCCCGAGGCCGACGATCGCTACCGCGGCCCAGGCGCGCTGTGTCAGCTGGCCGCGCCCCGTTACGCTCCACGCCAGCAGCGCTGCGATCAGTGCCAGCAGATACGACACGCCGTACACGCCGGTCACTGGCGCGTAGCCCGCCAGCGGGCTGGCTGGCACCTGCGAATACCCCATCACCAGCCACGGGAAGCCGGTGAAAATCCAGCCGCGCATCCATTCCGTCACGCTCCACATCAGCGGCACCACGCCCAGCAAGCGCAGCGCGGGAGAAACGCGCCAGCGTGCCTGCAACGCGCCGGCCATGGCAGGGAGTAACGCCAGGAAAGCGCAAAACAGGAAGGTCGCCAGTGCCGCCAGCCACGCTGCCATGCCGCCATACACCGACAGGCTGACGAATATCCAGCTCACCCCGGCAATGAAAAACCCCAAACCCCAGGCGAGTCCGATCTGGAAGCCGCTACGCATGGAGGGGGTGCGCGCCAGCAACCCGAACAGCAGCGTCAGGCTCAACAGCGGCAGCAGCCACAGGCCGAGCGGGGCAAAACCGGCGACAGCCATCGCCCCGGCAGCCAGGCTGAGGAGCAACACCGGAAACGGCACACGACGCAAGGCGGGCAGCCTAAACGGCACAGACGATGCAAAGCTCAATGCGAGGACTCAAAATCGATATGACCGTCAATCAGCGTATAGCGCACCCGCCCCTGCATCGGATGGTTGAGGAAGGGAGTGTTGTCGCCCTGGCTGGTCAGGGTTTTCGGGGTGACCACCCACTCGGCGGTCTCGTCGAAAATACAGATGTCGGCACAACTGCCGACCGACAGGTTGCCGCCCGGTATCCCCAAAATTTGTGCTGGCTTCCACGAAATCAGGTCGATCGCCTGCATCAGCGGCACGCCCATTTCGCGTGCCCATTTCAGGGTCAGCGGCAACAGCAGTTCGACCCCGGACGCACCAGGTGCCGACTCGCCGAACGGAACCTGCTTCTCGTCTTCGTCGACCGGGGTGTGATCGGAGCACAACGCGTCGATCGAACCGTCACGCAGCGCTTCGCGAATGGCATCGCGGTCACGCAGGCTGCGCAGGGGCGGCACCAGGTGCATATGCGAATCGAAACCGATGAGGTCGTTTTCAGACAGGTGGATGTGGGTGCTGGCGACGTCGCAGGTAATGGCCAGCCCCTGCGCCTTCGCCGCCCGCACCATGGCAATGCCGTCGCGTGTCGACAGGCGGGCCAGATGCACACGGGCACCGGTCTCGCGTGCCAGTTGCAGAATGGTTGCCAGTGCCACCGTTTCGGCCAGTGCCGGAATGCCGGGCAGGCCGAGACGCGAAGCGACCGCGCCGTCGTGCGCAACGCCGCCGCGTGACAAGAAAACATCCTGCGGCCGCAGCCACAGGCTGAAGCCGAAGGTGGCGGCGTATTTCATCGCGTTCAGCAGCACCTGGGTGTCGGTCAGCGGTGCATCTGCCTGGGTGAAGGCGCGGCAGCCCGCCTCGGTCAGTTCGGCCATTTCGGTCAGCATCTTGCCTTCGAGTTTTTGAGTGAGCGCACCGATCGGATACACGCGTGGCCCCGGCAGGTTCTTGGCGCGGAATTTCAGCATTTCGACCAGGCCGGGCTCGTCCAGCGGCGGGTCGGTGTCGGGAGGGCAGGCCAGCGAGGTGATGCCGCCTGCGGCGGCGGCCAGCATTTCCGATTCCAGCGTGGCTTTGTATTCGAAGCCGGGTTCGCGCAGCCGTACCGACAGGTCGATGAGACCGGGGCAGACGATCAAGCCGCTGGCGTCGAGGGTGCGGTTGGCGTGGAAGTCGGCCGGCGCGTGGCCGTTGCCGACAATCTTGCCGGCGGCCACAAATACGTCGGCGATTTCGTCGCGCACGTTCATTGGGTCGATCACGCGACCGTTCTTGATTTGAATCTTCATGCGTTCCCCGTCCCCGCAAGCAGCGCCATCACCGCCATCCGCACCGCAATGCCGTATGTCACCTGCGGCAGAATCACCGACTGCGGACCGTCAGCCACTTCGGAGTCGATTTCTACCCCGCGGTTCATCGGACCGGGGTGCATCACGATTGCATCCGGCTTGGCGAGCGCGAGTTTTTCCTGCGTCAGGCCGAAAAACTTGAAGTATTCCTGCGCACTGGGAAGCAAGGCCCCCTTCATGCGCTCGTTCTGCAGCCTCAACATGATCACCACGTCGCAGCCGGCAAGGCCGGCTTCCATGTCGTGAAACACCTTGACGCCCAGCTGTTCGACCCCGGTAGGAAGCAGGGTTTTCGGGCCGATGACCCGCACTTCCGGCACGCCCAGCGTGGTCAGCGCGTGGATCTGCGAGCGCGCGACGCGCGAATGCAGCACGTCGCCGACGATGGCCACGGTGAGGTTGTGGAACGCACCCTTGAAGCGGCGAATGGTGAACATGTCGAGCAGGCCCTGCGTCGGGTGCGCGTGGCGGCCGTCGCCTGCGTTCACCACCGAGATATGCGGCGCCACGTGGCGCGCGATGAAATGCGCAGCACCGGATTGCGAATGGCGCACGATGAACATGTCGGCGTGCATCGCGGAGAGGTTGTCGACGGTGTCGAGGATCGCCTCGCCCTTGGTCTGGCTGGAGGTGGCGATGTTGAGATTGACCACGTCGGCGGATAGCCGCTTGGCGGCGATCTCGAAGGTGGTGCGGGTGCGTGTCGACGGTTCGAAGAACAGGTTGAAGATCGATTTGCCGCGCAGCAGCGGGACCTTTTTTACTTCGCGCTCGCCTACGTCCATGAAGGATTCGGCGGTGTCGAGGATCTGCGTCAGGATCGCGCGCGGCAGGCCGTCGAGCGTGAGCAGGTGGCGCAGCCTGCCGTCTTGAGTGAGTTGTAGGTTCATGCAAGTGAGAGGGTCAAATGGCCATCGTCGAGGCGAGAAAGATTGATGTTCTGGTGGCTGGGCACGGCAAGCGTAAGGCCGGCAAAATCGGGGCGGATCGGCAGTTCGTGACCGCCGCGGTCGACCAGCACTGCCAGGCGGATCGAGGCCGGACGGCCGTAGTCGAACAATTCGTTCATCGCCGCGCGCACTGTGCGCCCGCTGTGCAGCACGTCGTCGACCAGCAGGATGGCGCGCTCTTCCAGATCGAACGGCAGGTTGGACGGTTTCACCTGCGGATGCAAACCGATGCGCGAGAAATCGTCGCGATAAAAAGAGATGTCGAGCGTGCCGAGCGGCGTGGTGCAGTGCAGCAAGGCATGCAGACGTCCGGCCACCCATGCCCCGCCGGTATGGATGCCGACAATCAGGGTGTCGGCTGTGAGCGTGGGCGCAATGGCGTCTGCTAGTCGTGCTATCAGGGTGTCGGCTTCAGGCAGTGAGGCGTGCATCAAAAAATCCTTGGAGTATGAGTTGCGCGGCAACGGCGTCCGTCAGCGCCTTGTTCTTCCTGCCGTGAATGCCGCGTTCATGGAGTTCGGACTCGGCCGCCGTGCTGGTGAGGCGCTCGTCCACCCAAAATACCGGTAGATTGAAGCGTGATTCTAGTTTGCCCGCGAAGCTTTTGGCCATCCGTGTCATGTCGTGCTCGCTGCCGTCAGCGTGAGTCGGTAGCCCCAATACCAGCAGCACCGGACGCCATTCGGCAACCAGCTTGGCGATGGCGGTCAGACGCGCATCGGTGGATCCGGCCTGAATGACGGTAAGCGGATGCGCGATCCCGATCGACAGCTCGCCCGAAGCCACGCCGGTGCGTTTCAGGCCGAGGTCGAAGGCCAGCACCGTGCCGTGAGTGGATTCAGGATTCAAGCGTGCCCGGCTTCTTCGGAGAGGCTGGCGAAGTCGATGCCCAGGAGCTTCATCGCGGCTGGCAGACGCTCTTCGGGCGCCAGGTCGAAAATGACCTGCGGGTCGGCAGCCACCGACAGCCATGCGTTCTGTTTGATCTCGTTTTCCAGCTGGCCAGCCGACCAGCCAGCATAGCCCAGCGATACCATGAATTTCTCGGGCCCTGCATCCAGGCTTACCGCTTCCAGCACGTCTTTCGAGGTGGTGAGACTGACTGCGTTGTGGACAGTGAGGGTGGAGCTGAAGGTGAGGGGCGGCGTATGCAGCACGAATCCCCGCTCGGTCTGAACTGGGCCACCAAAAAAAACCATATCCTTGTGAAGGCGTTCCGGGAGCGATAGTCCGATCTGTTCGAACAGCGTCGACAGATCGAGGTCGATCGGCCGGTTGATCACCACGCCCAGCGCACCCTGGTCGCTGTGGTCGCAAATATAAGTCAGCGTGCCGTTGAAATTGGGATCGACCATGCCCGGCATGGCGATCAGAAAATTGTGGGTGAGGTTGACGGTATCCATGATTGCCTTCCCATTGTAATCTGCCTCAAATCAAGCAAACACCTCTTTTTGCACCCTGTTCTCACACTATAGCGTCCAATACGCCCCATGCCTGAATACTCCCGCGCCCTGGTCTGGTTTCGCCGCGATCTGCGCGACTTCGACCACGCGGCGCTCTACCATGCGCTCAAAGGCGCCCGGCAGGTGGTCTGCGCCTTCATTTTTGACCGCGACATTCTGGATACGCTTCCCGACCCGGCCGATCGCCGGGTCGAGTTCATCCACGCCAGCGTCGCTGAACTGCAGCAGTCCCTGCAGGCCCGGGGCGGCGGCCTCATCGTCAGGCACGGTGTTGCACGCGACGAGATCGTGCAACTGGCAGCCGGCCTCGAGGTCGAGGCCGTGTTTTTCAACCACGACGACGACCCCGCCGCCCTGGCGCGCGACAACGCCGTCGAGGCCGCTCTGCGTGCCCGCAACATAGCGACCCATCATTACAAGGACACGGTCATTTTCGAACGTGAGGAAGTGCTTACAGCTTCTGGCACGCCGTTCAGTGTCTTCACGCCCTACAAGAATGCCTGGCTGAAAAAGCTGACGCCGTTTTACCTGCGCGCTTATCCGGTCGATCAATACAGCGATCGGCTGGTCGCGCAGTCGACCGCCATTCCAGGTTTGCAGGAGATGGGGTTTGTGCCCACCCATCTCGCCGAACTCAAGCTGCCCACGGGCATGTCGGGTGGGGCGCACTTATTCGACGACTTTCTTGGGCGCATCGACCGCTATCAGGACACGCGCGATTTCCCCGCGATCAAGGGGCCGTCGTATCTGTCTGTGCACCAGCGTTTCGGCACGGTATCCATCCGCCAGCTTGCCGCCGCGGCCTGGCAGCAGGGTGGGCGCGGTGCACAGACATGGCTGTCCGAGCTGATCTGGCGCGATTTCTATCATCAAATTCTCGCGCACCGCCCCGACGTCGCCAGCGGTCACGCCTTCAAGTCGCAGGTCGACGCCTTGCCCTGGCCGAACCCGGCAGGCCATTTCGAGGCGTGGTGCGAGGCGCGCACCGGCTATCCACTGGTCGACGCCGCAATGCGCCAGCTCAGCCAGACTGGCTATATGCACAACCGGCTGCGCATGATCACCGCCTCGTTTCTGACCAAAGACCTGCTGGTTGACTGGCGGCTCGGCGAACGCTACTTCGCCAACAAGCTGATCGATTTTGACCTGGCCGCCAACAACGGCGGCTGGCAATGGGCGGCCTCGGTCGGCTGCGATGCCCAGCCCTGGTTCCGCATCTTCAACCCGGTGACGCAATCCGAAAAATTCGACGCGCAGGGAAAGTTCATCCGTCGTTACCTGCCGGAACTCGCCAGGGTGCCGGACAAATACATCCACGCCCCGTGGACGATGCCTGCCGCCGAACAGCAGCGAACGGGCTGCGTTATCGGGCGCGATTACCCTTTGCTGCTCGTCGATCACGCCGTGCAAAGGCCTCTCGCGCTGGCGCTCTTCAAGCAGGCCGGGAAAACGGCTTGAAGGAGCGTCTTGTGCGTTAAAGTGGCATTCGCGGCGTAATCGCCGCATCCAGACAAGGAGGTTCCGTGGCGGCATGGTTGATTCCCGCGGTAAAGGCAATCCTGCCTTTCATCAGTCCGATCGTTTCATCGGCGCTGCCGGTGTTTACCACGCGCAAAAGCGATGAGGCGGCAGCAGCCCAGGCCAACGTCCTGCAGCAGCAAATTACCGAACTGCAATCGGCCGCTTCGCAGAATGCGCTGCACATCAAGGAACTGGCCGAGCAATTACAGAAAACGGTGACCGCGCTGGAGCAGGGCGCGGAAGTCGCTGAATCGCGCTTCAAGCGGACAACCGTTCTGTGCGGTGTGGCCATCGTGCTATCGTTTGTTGCGATCGGGGTTTCATTGGCAGCGCTCTGGTGGCGCTAGTTTTGGACTGACAGGCCGCGAGGCTGGGCAACCAGACAAAAAATGCCGGGCAATGCCCGGCCCTGTCGAGACGGCTTGAACCGATCGTCTCAGGCGGCCTGTTCGTGGTGAAAGCCGGTCACGGTATCGACTTCGGTCTTCGAGCCGAGGATCACCGGTACGCGCTGGTGCAGACCTTCGGAGGCGAGATCGAGGATGCGCTCGCGACCGGTGGCGGCGGAGCCGCCGGCCTGCTCGACGATGAAGGCCATCGGATTGGCTTCGTGCATCAGGCGCAGCTTGCCGGCCTTGACGGGGTCTTTGGTGTCTTTGGGGTACGTACATGAACACACAAAAGGCAAGACCTGGTACTGAGCCGTAGTACATGGTGTGACCCCGGTGGTGCGGTGGTGGTGGTGATGTGCCCCCAGGGGTATTGAATTCAGGATTGTCTTAATGTTTCGCCGCGTATTTCAGATTGATTCCAATATAGCGTCCTTCGCTGCCGGAGGTTTGAACAACGGGTTCCAGAATGTACTCATCTGTCACATACGCACCCAGCGCTGATCCGGCAATATGTGAGAGAGCATCAATCGCCTGGTTTTTTCCATTTCCATTTATAGAGTATTCATACGCGCTTTCCAGCACAGCCCCCACGCTACTAACCCCAAAACCGATCATGGCTCGGTGTTCTCGGTACTCTGGAAAATAGTTATCTACTACAGCAGTGATGCCACCTCCCATGACAGCCCCGAAAGCAAAATGGGCAGCTTCGCTGTTAAAGCAATCAGTCGCATACACATTTGACGTTATCAGCATGCTGGCAGCCAATAGCCTGTGAAATTTCATTTAAGTCCCTTATCAGTAGTGCCCGGTTAAAAATCAAACAGAATCAGTTTGCTATCTTGAGACGGTGGAATATTTTTGTTGGTGTCGGATTGCAAGGCGCAATGCCAAATAGTGGTATAGAGTCGGCATCCCGTCAACCCTGTGACGACTGGCAAGCTTGGTAGCAGGTCTTGCCTTTTGTTGCGTGCAATAAAAGAAGCCGGGTCATCCCGGCTTCTTTGCGGCCCGATCCAGCTAACTTATGCAGCCTGTTCGTGATGATACCCCGTCACGGTATCGACTTCGGTCTTCGAGCCGAGGATCACCGGTACGCGCTGGTGCAGACCTTCGGGGGCGAGATCGAGGATGCGCTCGCGACCGGTGGTGGCGGCGCCGCCGGCCTGCTCGACGATGAAGGCCATCGGATTGGCTTCGTACATCAGGCGCAGCTTGCCGGCCTTGGCGGGATCCTTGGTGTCCTTGGGGTACATGAAGATGCCGCCGCGGGTGAGGATGCGGTGCACTTCGGCCACCATCGAGGCGACCCAGCGCATGTTGAAATCCTTGCCGCGCGGCCCGGTCTTGCCTGCCAGGCATTCTTCTACATAACGCTGCACCGGCTTTTCCCAGAAGCGCATGTTGGAGGCGTTGATCGCGAATTCGCGGGTTTCTGCCGGAATGCGCATGTTGGGGTGAGTCAGCACGAATTCGCCGACGTCACGGTCGAGCGTGAAGCCGTTGGTGCCGTTGCCGAAGGTCAACACCAGCATGGTCGAGGAACCGTAGATCGCATAGCCGGCGCACACCTGCCTGGTGCCGGCCTGCAGGAAGTCTTCGGCCTTGGCGGCGCGCCCGGCGACCGGGGCCTTCATGATCGAGAAGATGGTGCCGACGGAGATGTTCACGTCGACGTTGGACGAGCCGTCGAGCGGATCGAACACCAGCAGGTATTTGCCCAGCGGATACTGGGTGGGAATGGCATATACCTCGTCCATCTCTTCCGACGCCATGCCGGCAAGGTGGCCTGCCCACTCGTTGGAGCGGATCATGATGTCGTTGGTGATGACATCGAGCTTCTTCTGCGTTTCGCCCTGCACGTTTTCCGAGTCGAGCGAGCCCATCACGCCCAGCAGCGCGCCCTTGTTCACGACGTTGGATATCGCCTTGCAGGCGGTGACGACGTCGTTCAGCAGTGACGTGAAATCGCCGGTGGCGCCGGCGGTGCGGCGCTGTTCTTCAATGATGAACTGGGTAAGCGTGGTGCCGGTGTGCATGGTGAGGTTCCAATGAAATCAGGAATAATTATAAGAAAACGATAATATTTTACACGACCATAGTGCTCAAGCCTCGTGCATGCAGTGCGGGGCGGCGCTTCTACCCGCAAGCACCCTGAAGGGCATAAAGGGCAGGCCGTGGTTGTCCCCGCAAGGAGGAGGCCTTGGCTGTCAAGCCGCTCAAGTGGCAACAACCACGCACAAAAGACGCTGAAGGCCTGAAGGACTCCGATCCACATGGACTCTTGTGCCCTTCAGGGTAGAAGCCCATGTGGAGTCGAATGCGTAAACAGCCTGCTCAGTCCGCACCCACCAGCTGGTCGGAGCGGGTGAACGTCCAGGTACGCGTGATGGACAAAATGTCGGCCTTTTTCCGCATGTCGTCGGGAAATGCGGCATAGGGTGCGGCGAGTTCGACGATCTTGATCGCGGCAGTGTCGAGGATTTTTGATCCGGACGAGCGGTCGACATCAATGTTTTCGATGCGACCGTCGGCGTAGATCGATACGGTGAGCTTGAGGCTGCCGTAAATGCCCTGGCGGCGCGCGGCCTCGGGATAATTCACGTTGCCTACCCGCTCGACCTTGGTGACCCAGTCTTCCACATAGCGTGCAAATGCGTATTCCTTGACGTTGGCGCCGACGAATGCGCGTTTGGGACGCTTCTGGTACTCGTCCCACTGCTGCGAAATACGCGCCTGCAGTTGCGCCATTTCGCGTGCCTGCTGGTTGAGCTGGGCGGTGTCGATGACGGGTTGCTCGGGTGCAGGGGGCGCGGACTGCGGCTGGTTCTGCACCTGGCCGTTGGGTTGCAGCTGCGTCAACAGGGCTTTGGCCTGATGCTCGAGTTGGGCCACCCGTGCCTGCAGGGCGGCCTCCTCGCTGCCGATCTGGGATTTGTGGCTGGCGGGCAACGGGCTCTTCAGGCGCCGGTCTTCGTCGGTGTTGCCGCCACCCGCCAGATTCACCTGTGCCAGTGCGTCCGGGTTGAGCGGCGACTCTGCACTTTTGGCATTGACCAGCACCACTTCCATTGGCAGGTTGGGGTCCTCGAACAGGCGCGGATTGACCTGCACGAACTGGGTCGACAGCACCATGCCATGCACTGCCGCCGACGCCAGCATGGCGAGTGCCATGCGCGTGCCTTGCTTGGACGGTTCGGCGAGAGGAGGCGGGGCGGTGGACACCATGGGTTTGTAAAGAGTGGACAAACCGGATTCTACGGAAGGGCGACGCTGCTGTCAGGCGGCGTTTCCAGTGTCCCTAGATATTCAGCGTGAAAGCTGATGTCGAGCAGATCGATGTTTGAGATCGCCAGCCTCACCTTCGAGCCCGGTGCGACACCCATCACCGACGACGCACGCGTCATCAGCGGCAGTTTGTCGAAGCGCACCAGATCCTCGCGGATGACGCTGGCATTCACTTCACTGATATTTTCCTGGATCAGCCAGCGCAGCATCCAGTAGCGTTCCAGCCGCCGCTGAAAGTCATTGTAGGCGTCGTAAGCCAGTTCGAATTCGCGCACCACCGAAAACAGGGCTTCGCTCCTCGGCGGATACACCGGATCGGTCTGCTGCACCAGCGAGATCAGCTGGCGCTGGTTGACCAGATCGACGTAGCGCCGCAAGGGTGACGACGACCACGCGTACTGGTCGACACCGAGTCCGACGTGCGGATCGGGCGAGGTCGTCATGCGCGTCTTGCCGTTGGCCTGGGCGCGATAGATACCGGGCACGCGGTTTTCCGCCAGCCAGCCGCCCCAGTGCGAATTGGCGAAAATCATCAGCTCCGACACGACTTTATCAATGGGGCTGCCGCGCTTGCGTGGCACGATGCTGACGCGTTCGCCGTCGAGCTTGAAATTGTAGTCGACGCGGTCCACCGTGTCGGCTTTGCCGCGCCCTGCTTCCAGCACGGCGGCGAAGTCGCGCAGCCATTCGAGCTCGCGGCGGTAGGGGTAATCCGGCACTGCCGGGTTGCGCAGAGTTTCGTCGTTGAACAGCACCTCCAGCGTCTCGTGGCGCAGGTTGTCGGCGATATGCACCATCTCGAGCCGGGTTTCGGTACCGAGCACGCGCAGGTCGGGCGCCACGTTCACGTACAGCGACAGGGCCGGACAGTCATGGGTTTCGCCGAGCGTGTAGTGGTGGATCAGCGCCTCGGGCAGCATGGTGATCTTGTCGCCGGGGTAGTACACGGTCGACAGCCGCTCGCGCGCGACCTTGTCGAGTTCCGAACCGGGGGAGATGCCGAGCGCCGGCGCGGCGATGTGGATGCCGACGCGGATGGTTCCGTCGTCCAGCCATTGCACCGACAGCGCATCGTCGATCTCGGTAGTCGCCTCGTCGTCCATGGAAAATGCACGCACCGTGCTTTTCGGCAGTTCGGGGGGGTCGCTTGGATTAAAAGCGGCCGGCTCGGTGACGTCGGCAAACCCGGTGCCGCGCGGAAAGTATTCCAGCAGGAAGGTGGCCAGGTGAAAGTCGAGCGTCGACGGGATCGCACCGCAGCGTTCGATCAGCCTGATCTGCGACAGGCCGGTGGCCGTCGCCGCGTCTTCCAGCGCCTTGTACTCCAGCGTGTTCTTGTCCGGGGCGATGAGGATACGCGGGATCAACGAAGCGTATTCCAGCGGCAGGCGGAAAGCCGCGAGCTCGGCGGCCAGGCGCGCCTGCCTTTCCGCCGCCAGCCGTTTCTTTTCCAGTCCGGCCTTGGCCGCCGCCAGCGTTTCGGCCGGTGCCGGGCGATAGCGGCCACGGCCCTTTTTATGGAAATAAATCGGCGCGCCGTGCAGCTTCAGCAGCAGCGCCACCGACTCCGCCGGCCGCGGCGCGTGGCCGTAGTATTCCTGCGCCAGCTGCTCGAAGCCGAATTCGTCCGTCCCGGCCGCTTCCCACAGAAAGTCGGCGTCGAGGTCCGCCGTCAGCGTTTCGGCCTCGGTCATCACCTCGCCGGGTGCGGGCGTGGCAAAGCGCAACAGGATGTTTGCCGTCTTGATCTTGCTGCGCTTTCCCGATGCGGTTTCCATCTGCGCCGTGGCGTCGGTTTCGGACAGGATGGAACCGGCCTTGAAATGGCCGTCCTCTTCAAAGATGACGTGCATGGAAAATCAGAAAT
>Ga0326726_10001768_pt1 | contig 20114 bp, 17 predicted proteins | sample MHFenrmetagenome_2_FD_207603 | JGI IMG/M metagenome (GOLD analysis project Ga0326726, IMG submission 207603) | Lab enriched peat soil microbial communities from Michigan Hollow, Ithaca, NY, United States - MHF15MN | ecosystem: Environmental > Terrestrial > Soil > Wetlands > Peat | place: USA... | reverse complement strand
GACGGTGACTCCGATGGTACGAATGTTGGCCGGCACGGTCGTAGCGGTGCCGTTCTCGTCGAAGTACGTGAAGCTGAGGGAGCTGATGCCGGACGCGATGGTCTGGGGAGTGGTATCCACCCCGATCTCTTGCCGAGTCAACGCGCCGCTCGAGAAGGAATACACCACGCGCTCCCCTCGGCAGGCGGTGCCGGTCGCGCAGAGGACCGGATCGTTCACCATTCCGGACGCCGCGCTGACCCCGTCGCCGTTCCAGTCGTACTGCAGGGTGACCGAGCTGGCGGTTGGGCTGTTCGCGATCGCGTTGAAGGCGTAGCACGGCGCCGCCGTGCAGGTGACCGGGCTCGTGTCGGGGTTCTGCGGATAGTACCCGGCCTCCCGGATCTCCTTCACCATTCGCTCGACCGCGACGCGCGCGGTCTGCTGTGCGTCCACCTGCGTGGTGCCGTACCAGAAGGCCTTCTGACCCGACACCACCAAACCGAGCAAGCTCGCCATCACCAGTCCCACGATGGCACAGACCACCAGCATTTCCGCCAGCGTGTAACCGCGCTCGTTGTGGCTCATGAGTTCGCCTCGGCTCATCGATTGGCCAGGAAGATCGACAGGGACACGGTCCGCTCCGTCGTGAGCACGCCGCGGCCGGTCACCGGCTTGTAGAAGACGCTTACGTCCACGCGGGCCCCGGTGATGCCGCCGGGATTGTTGAGGATCGCCGTGGTCCGACGGTACTTCGATGCTCCGGTGATGGTGCCGTAGGCCTCCGTCGCCGGGAGGTTCGCGGTGGTCAGAGCCGCGAGGTTTGGCAGGCGCGCGGCCAGGTCCTTGGCCTGCTCGATCTGCTGCTCGGCGAGGAAGACCGCGGCGCTCTGCTGGCGGCCCGCTTCGACGCCGTCGACCCCGAACCCAAAGCCCGCGCTGACGGCGACGAGCCCCACCGAAATGACCGTGACGGCGACGAGAATCTCGGCCAGGGTGAAGCCGGCCTGTCCGGAGCGCATCTTCAGTCGACGCAACCCATGCATGATAGAGACCTCCCACGACTCGGCCGGGTACAGAGCAAGACAGGTGCCAGCCTCGATCGCTTGGAAAGTGTCACCGGCGGGAGATAAGTGCCCAGAATCGTTACGCTGGCAACGGGGCCGTCGCGGTGAAAATCCTGCGGCTCAGGCGCCGATCTACAAGTTGTGACAGGGGGACCTACACGGAGCGTCAGCCGCAGGACGGAGCCGGCACGCCCAGATTCCCCGGCAGCCTCGGATCCGGCCCGTCGCGACGCATCCTCTACCCGTTGCCCAGCCAGACCACCTCGAGCTGTGCGCCGCGGTCGAAGGAGTTCTTCGGCCCGTAGTTCTTGACCCGGGGAGTCCAGGACGACACGTTCTTCGGGCACGGCGTGTACACGTAGTACACCTGCGCCGCGGCGTGGCGCTGGATGTCGTCGATGACCTTCTTGCGCGAGGACCTCGAAGTATACCGGCGCTGGGCCTCCAGCAGCACGTCGAGCTGGGTGTCGGCCACGTGGCTGCGGTTGCCGGGCTGCCCGCCGCGGAAGAAATTGTAGAGGTAGCCGTCGACCTCGGTGAAGAGGGACGACGGGCCCCAGCTGACCTCGTCGAATTTGCCGAGGAACGAACTCCGGATGTACTGCCCGTACTCCTCGTTGAGGATCTGCAACTCCACCCCGATCTGCTTCAGATTGAAGGCCAGCAGCTCGAGATCTTCCACGTACTCCGGTCCGTAGCCCGGGCAGTTGGTGCACTTGAGCTTGAGGCCGCCGGGAAAGCCGGCCTCGGCCAGGAGCTTCCGGGCCAGGGCGGGGTTGTGCTCGAGGTAGCGGGCGCCCTCGCCGAGCGCCCTGGTGGGCAGCTTCCACTCCCGCATCGGGCTCGGCACCGGTCCGGGGTCCTCATAGCCCTGCCCTTCCAGGTGCTGGCTCACCCACTTCTTCCGGTCCACCGCCAGGCTCAAGGCGCGCCGTACCCGCACGTCGTTGAAGGGCGGCTTGTCCGTTCGCATCGCCAGGGTCCGCACCGCGAGCCAGTCCCAGTACACGACCGGATAGCCGGGATGCGACTTCCGGAACGAGCCCACGTCTAACCGCGGAATGCGCCCGTCGTAGAACGGGATGTCGACCTGCCCGGCCCGGAACAGCGAGAGCTGGGTCGAGCGGTCCCTGAGGAAGAGCCACTCCACCTTGTCGAGATGGGGCAGTCCCGGCTCGTAGTAAGTGGGATTGCGGGCGAAGACCGCCTTGACCCCGGGCTCGTAGCGCTCGAGCATGAAGGGCCCGCAGCCGACGAGGGATTCGGCGGCCCTGAAGTCGCCCAGCCTGTCCTCCACCTCAGGCGGCAGGATGGCGTTCCATGGCTCGGCGAGGTTGTGGACGAATGGAGTGAACGCGTCCGCGAGGTGAATGCGGACCGTGCGCGTATCCGGCGCCTCGACCTTCTCCACCGGCCCGAGCAGGGTCGCATACGGGAACTTCCGGAGCGCCCGCTCGAACGAGTACTTCACGTCGGCGGCGACCACTTCCCGCCCGTTCACCGGAGGCCGCGACTCCCAGCGGACGCCCGGACGCAGCTTGATGGTGTAGACCTTGCCGTCCGGCGAGGCCGCCGCCTTGAGCGCGAGGTCCGGAACGATGGTGAAGTCCGACGGCCCGTACCGGGCGCCGTTCACGAATTTGAACAGGGTGCGACGGACGAACGACGACACGAGTTGCGTCTGGTAGGAGGCGGTGGCGTGGATGTCGAAGGTCGAGGGCTCGAGGCCGATGTGCTTGAGCACGCCGCCCCGGGTCGGCTGCTGGGCCCGGGCCCGACGCGGGACGGCGGCGGCCGCGGCCCCCGCCGTGACCGCGAGGAACCGGCGCCGCCCGATGGCCTGGGCGCCGCTGCCGGTCGACGCGTCGTCCATGACCACCTCCTGGGATCCGAGAAGGGGGAAACGCGGAATTATAGCAGAGGGCTCCGAGGTCACTCGGTCGGAACCGGCTCGCGATGGTTCAGCACGCGAAGCGTCCACCGAGAACCAGCCCGCTCGAGCACGGAGAGCGCCGCGTAGTCCTGTCCCAGGGCGAGGAGCCGCTCGGGACCGAGACTCAGCGCGCGGCAGAGGATCGCCCGATTGCTGCCACCGTGGGCCACGATCGCGACCGCGCCACCGGCATGGCGGGTCACGATGCTCTCGAAGGCCGGCCACGCGCGCGCCTCCAGGTCCGGCAGGCTCTCGCCCCCCGGGAACTGAAATCGCCCGACGTCACCCATCCACGCATCGAATGCCGCCGGGTCGAGGGCGCGAATCTCCTCCGCGGTCAGCCCGTCCCACCGGCCCATGGCGAACTCGCGGAGCGCCGGGTCGCTGATCGGCGTCAAGCGGTGCGGGGCGGCGAGGATCTCGGCGCTGCGGCGGGTGCGCCGGAGATCGCTGCAGTAGATCGCGTCGAAGGCCACTCCGCGCAAACGAACCGCGAGGGCACCGACCTGCGCCTCCCCGAGGGGCGACAGCGCCACGTCGAGATGGCCGATGAAGCGGCGGGTCTCGGCCCCGACCACGCTGCCGTGGCGCACGAGAAAAACGGTGGTGGCGCTCAGAGCAGCAGCCCTCGACGCACCGCCGCGGCCCCGGCCAGGAGCACGCCGAGCTCGGCGAGCTCGACGACCGCGCCCAGCAGGTCGCCGGTGAGCCCGCCCAGACGCCGCGCCGCGAAACCCGCCCAGAGAAGCGCCGCGCTCCAGGCCGCCACGGCGATCACCACACCCCACGGGCCCAGAAGCGCACCCCCCAGCGCGAGGCCGCCCAGCCCGGAGAGTGGGCCCGCCCACCGCGAGAGGCCCGCCACGAACGCGGCGCCGAGCCCCTCCCCGGGCGTGGCCAGCCGGAGCCAGCCGCCGACGAGCAACGGCGCCGCGCGCCCGACCACCGGCGCGAGCATGAGCAACCGGGTGCGGACCGAGCCCGAGAGGTCGGCCAGTGCGGTCACCGCGAGGAGCAGGCAGAGGACCAGACCGACGGCCCCGAACACGCCGATACGACTGTCCCGCATGATGGCGAGGCGCCGAGCCGGATCCCGGCCGGCGAGCCCGTCCAGGGAGTCGGCGAGTCCGTCGAGATGGATGCCGCCCGTCACCGCCTTCCACACCGTGACCAGCAGGGCGGCGGCCACGAGCGGAGGAAACAGCGCGTGAAGGACGAGGAGCGCGCCCGCGAGCCCCGCCCCGAGGAAGAGGCCGACGACCGGAAACCACCACGCGGCGCGGCCGAGCGCGGAGACGCCCTGGGTCTCCCGCCCCGGCACCGGCACCACGGTCAGGAAGCGAACCGCCAGGATCAGCGACCCCATGCGCGGGGAGAGACGGCGACCACGCCGCTCAGACAGGCAGAACGGGATTGCGTCGCGGCGGGAACTCGAGCTGCTTGGACTCCGCATAGGCGAGACGCCGGATCAGCTCGTCGCGCAGCTCCGAGCCACCCACGATGCCGTCTACGAGCATCTCGGAGGCCAGCTTGTAGATGTCGACGTCCTGGGCGTACTCGTCCCGCTTCTTCTGAACGTAGGCGGACCGCTCGGACTCCGGCAGCTCCATGATCTTGTTGTAGTACACCGCGTTGACCGCGGGCTCGGGCCCCATGATGGCCACCTGTCCCTGCGGCAGCGCCAACGCCGCGTCCGGCTCGAAGGCCGGCCCGCACATCGCGTAGAGCCCGGCCCCGTAGCACTTGCGGACGACCACGCAGATCTTCGGCACGGTGGCCTGGGACGTCGCGAAAACCATCTTGGCGCCGTGCCGGATGATCCCGGCCCGCTCGACCTTGGTGCCCACCATGAAACCCGAGACGTCGGCCAGGTAGACGAGTGGAATGTTGTAGGCGTTGCAGAGCGCGATGAATCGAGCCCCCTTGTCGGAGGAGTCCACCATCAGGACGCCGCCCTTGACCTTGGGCTGGTTCGCCACCAGGCCCACCGTCCGTCCCCCCAGCCGCGCGAGGCCGACGATGATTTCCTGGGCGAACAGGCGCTTGATCTCGAAGAAGGAGCCCGCGTCCACCAGCCGGTCGATGACCTCGTACATGTCGAACCACTTCCGCTGATCGTAGGGGACGATCTCCTCGATCGAGCGCCCGGGCTTGGAGGCCACCGCCTCCGCGGCGGCGGGCCGCTCCCGGAAGGAGCCGGGCATATAGCCGAGATAGCGGCGGCAGAGCTCGATGGCCTCCTCGTCCGAGGCGGCGAGCACGTCGCCGCAGCCCGAGACCGTGCAGTGCATCCGGGCCCCGCCCAACTCCTCGAGCGTGGTCTTCTCCCCGATCGCCATCTCGACCATGCGGGGAGATCCCACGTAGAGGCTCGCCTTGCCGTCGACCATGATGACGCAGTCGGTGAGCGCCGGGAGATAGGCCGAGCCGGCCGGTGACGGCCCGAACAGGACACAGACCTGCGGCACCACCCCGGAGAGCTGCACCTCGTTGTAGAAGATGCGGCCGGCGTGGAAGCGGCCCGGGAAGATCTTGATCTGCTCCGAGATGCGCCCCCCCGCCGCGTCGACCAGGTAGAGCAGCGGGATCTGCAAGCGCTGGGCGCGCTCCTGGATACGCACGATCTTCTGGACGGTCTTCTCGCCCCACGAGCCCGCCTTGACCGTGTAGTCGTTGGCCATCACGCACACCGGGCGGCCCCCGACCGTCCCCACCCCGGTGACCACGCCGTCGGCGGGGGTGTCGGCCTCCTGGTTCCGCGCGAAGAGGAAGTCCTCCTGGAATTCGGTCCCGGGATCGAGCAGGAGCTTCAGGCGGTCGCGGACGAAGAGCTTGCCCTCTTCCTTGAGCTTGTCGCGGTACTTGAGGTGGCCCTGCTCGATGCGGCTGCGTTCCTGGCGGTAGCGCTGCTCGCTCATCGGGTCAGCGACCGGGGTTGGGATTGGCCCAGAGGATGATGATCAGCACCCCGCTACCGTACGGGGGACCGCCGAGCACCGCGGGCGCGCCGGGCGCCGCGAGGATGTTGGCGTTCATCTCGGGCCGCTCGCCGCGCAGGAGGCGCACCCGCATCCGGACCGACGTGCCCTGCATCTGGTCCGGCGTGACCTCGAGCCAGCGCTCGCCGGGCACCGCGAACCGCTGCTGGGTGCCCAGCGGACCTTCGACCCGCTGGCGGTCGAGGGTCGTGTAGTCGGTGTACCGGAACAGGGTCTGCAGGCGCGGGATGATCTTCCGGAGCCGCTCGTCGGGCTCGGCCTCCGACCCCGGCGCGGGCGTGCCGGACGGGCTCCGCGGGGCGCTGGAGGCCTCGAGGATGCGGATGCCGAAGCGGATGACGGGTTGGGCCTCGGCCGAAGCCGCGAGCACGATGGACAGTCCGAGCCAGAGGATCAGGGCGAGCATCGGTCCGAGGAGTATCTTGAGCCGCTTGCGCGCGTTATGGAGCCTGGACATCACGGTCCCGATCGGGCAGTTGAGTACCTCGGCGATCTCGCGATACGAGAGGCCCTCGACGTCACTGAGCATGATAATCGTTCGGGCCTTGGGCGGCAAGGCATCGAGGGCGCTCCGGATGCGCTCTCTCTGCTCCTTCCGGGCCGCCTGCTGGTCTGGTCCCCCACCCGGATCCGGCGTGGTACGCGCCCACTCTTCCTCGGTCACCCGCTCCGGTCCGAACGCGCGCGCCTGGGCACCGCGCTGACGGTGCCGGTCGGTGGCGACGTTGACCGTGATGCGGAAGAGCCAGGTGTAGAACGCCGACTGTCCTCGGAATGACGGCAACGAGTGAAACGCCCGCACGAATGCCTCCTGGGCCACGTCCCACGCCTCCTCGCGGTCGTGTAGCACCTGGTAGGCCAGGCGCCACACCCGCTGACGGTACTTCTCGACGAGCGGCTCGAACGCCGTGGCGTCTCCGGCGATGCATCGCTGGATGAGCGCACGCTCGTCGATCTCGGGAGACTCGGAAGCCCCCGTGGTACCGGCCGAGCCGGACGGCGTCTCGGGGCCCATCACGGCCGGGCCCGGTCGTGGCCCTCACGCCCCTTATCAGACAGGGGGTTCGACGTCAGGCAGCGCGCCTGCATTCACCGGCGGCGGCGCGAGGCGGCGCGGCGGCCGGAGGGCATCGGCGATCCGCCCAGCAGGGCATCCACGCCGAGCAGGTAGCTGACGGGCCCGAAGCCCGAGATCTGACCGACCGCCGCGGCGGCGACCACCGAGCGGTGGCGGAATTCCTCCCGCGCGTGGATGTTCGAGAGGTGCACCTCCACGACGGGAACCCGCACCGAGGCGACCGCGTCACGGAGCGCGATCGAGTAGTGCGAGAGCGCGCCGGGATTGAAGACGATCCCCTGGAATCCCTCCCGGGCGGCCGACTGGATCCAGTCCACGAGCTCGCCCTCGTGGTTGGACTGGCGGCACACTGCCCGCGCGCCGCGGCTCTCCGCGTGACGCTGCACCGCCCGGTTCACCTCGGCGAGCGAGACACGCCCGTAGACCGCGGGCTCGCGGGTACCGAGGAGGTTGAGGTTCGGGCCGTGGAGCACGAGGATGGCCGATACGACGCGGCGTGCCATTGGTGGGAGAGAATACACCGCGGCGGCGGCGGCGCCAAATACCGGCTTCCGTCGCCCGTATAATGCTCCGAGGCTCAGACCGGGGCGTCGCGGGCGGCATCCGGGCGCTGATGGTCCGGCAGGCCGGAGGCCACGACCGCGTGCACGCGCCGGGCGAGCTCGCGCGCGGCCTCCTTCACGTCGAGGTCGGAGGGAGGCGCGATCAACGGATGGTAGATGATCGTCAGCCGGCCCGGTCGCGGCAGGCGCCGGGCCGGCGGCCAGCACTCGTGGCCGCCGATGATGGTGACGGGCATCACCGGGACCCCGAGCGAGCAGGCCATCCGGAACGCGCCCGGGCGGAAGCGCTGCACTCGCCCGTCCTGGCTGCGGCCGGCTTCCGGAAAGATCATGACGATTTCCCCGGCGTTCAGGAGGCGTACCGCGGTTCGCGCAGCCCCGGCGTCGGCGGCGTCGATGTCCACCGGAAAGGCGCGCAGCCGCCGGATCAGCCAGGCGAGTCCGGGAACGCGAAACAGGGCGTTCCACGCCATGTAGTGGACGGGCCGGCGGACCGGGATCGTCGCGAGCACCGGATCGGCGTAGGTGACGTGGTTCGGCACGATCAGGAGCGGGCCGGAACGGGGAATGTGATGGACACCTTCGAAGCGGATCCGGAAATAGAGCCGTGCTCCGAGCCACACGATCGGGCGGAACGCGTCGACCACCGGCGTGCGCACGGCCCGATAGTGCCACGCGGCGCCTGAGCGCGCCAATGGCCGTGTCCGCCCGGCCCCTCCTCATCGCCCATCGGGGCGCGTCCGCCGACGCCCCGGAGAACACCATCGCCGCCTTCGAGCTGGCGCTCGAGCAGGGCGCCGACGGGCTCGAGCTGGACGTCCACCTCTCGGCGGATGGGCACCCGGTCGTGATCCACGACTTCACCCTGGAGCGCACCACTGACGGGGCGGGCCCGGTGAGCGCGCTCCGCGTCCGGGAGCTCAAGCGCCTGGACGCCGGGGGCTGGCGAGACCGCCGCTTCCACGGCCAGCGCATCCAGACGCTCCAGGAGGTCCTGGAGCGCTTCCGGGAGCGTACCCGGTTTTGGCTCGAGCTCAAGGGTGGCTCCGCGCTCTATCCCGGCCTGGAGGAGCGCGTGGTCTCGACGATCGAGGTCTACGATGTCGTCGACCGGGTCCTGGTGCAGTCGTGCGATCCCTTCGCGATCGTGGAGGTCCGGACCCTGAATCGGGAGATCCGCGTCGGGGCCGTGATGGCCCAGGGTCCCCTGGACCGGGCCCTGCTGCTGCCGGGCACGGTGGACGCCATCTGCCCGGCGCTGGCGGTGTGCTCGGAAGGCCTGATCGGGGAGGTCCGGGAGGCGGGCCTGGACTGCTACGTCTGGACGGTCAACGAGCCGGCCCAGGTGGACCGGCTCGTCGGTTGGGGCGTGAGCGGAATCATCACCGACCGGCCGGGCGCGCAGCGCGCCCGGCTCGATCGGTAGGAAGGTTCAGCGGCTACTCGTCCTCGGACTCGTCGGCGTCCGCCGCAGCGGCCACCGTCTCCAGGCGCGGCATCATGCGCTCGAGCCGATCCTGGCATCGCACACACGTCGTCACTTCGGGCATGGCACGGAGCCGGGCGGGCGCGATGACCTCACCGCACTCCTCGCAGACCCCGTACTCTCCACCCCGCAGCCGCTCCAGCGCCTCGGCCAGCTTGTTGGCACGCTCTACGAGCAGGCTCCGGGTGGCGAAGCTCATCTCCCGGTCCTCGTTCACCCGGATCACGTCCACCTCGTCGGCAAGCGGCGAGTCACCCCGGCCGCCCCCGAGCTCTTCGAAGGTCATCACGCCACCCATGTGCCGGATCCGCTGCACCGTGTGGCTGAGCTCTCTCTCAAGGCGCTTCTTGATCTCGTCCATCGTCCTCTCTCCCTCCTGGGCTCCGGACCGAGTCGATCCGGACCGCCCGGCTGGGCGTCCCCTGTTGCAAGGCCTATGCCCGAACGCCTTAGGACAGAGACGACTCTAAACGATCAATATTCGCTGAGATCTACGATCGCCGGCCCCGGTAGGGGGCAAATTGCCCTATGGCTTGGTGGGAAAATTCGGCACCGACTGTGTCAATTATGGGTGGCGGGCCCCGCGGATGTCTCAACCGGGCCGGCGAGATCCCGCCTGCCGGCTGCTGTCAAGCGAGCGGCGTCCGGCCCAGCGAGAGGCTTTCAGCGCCGCCCAGGGTCTCCACGGCGCAGCCCTGGAAGCAAGGCCAGCAGCCGGCGAGGACCTCGGCCGCAGTCAGCGCACCCATCCCCCTAGGGACGGATTGCCGCCCACCACGGGAACCCGGGCCGGCGGCCGCCGCCTCAAGACCGTGACCCGTCGCGGGTCCGTGAATGCTGCGGGACAGAAACCGGGTGTTGAGGACGGCTGGGAGGTCAAAGGCGGGGGGCAAGCCCCCCCTTGGCGGCGCCCGGGGGCCTGACCCTCTTCGGGACGAGGCCCCCGGGCCCGGTTCGGCTCAGGCTCGACTGCGCGACGCCTCGATCGCTCCCTCTTCCCAGATGCTGTGCTTCCGCGTTTCCGGCATCAGGAACAGAGCCAGCAGGAACGAGATCGCCGGCAGCGCGATGGGATAGACCAGCGCCCAGCCCACGCTGCCCGTGGACAGGTACGCCGACGTGGTGATGATCGGCACGAGTCCACCACCCCAGCCGTTGCCAATGTGATAGGGCACCGACACCGACGTGTAGCGGATGCGCCCGGGGAAATACTCCGCGAGGAAGGCCCCGATCGGCCCGTAGGTCATCCCGACGTAGTTGACCAGGATCACCACGATGAGCACGGACATCGGATAGTTGACGTTGCCGGGCTCGGTGTACCGCCCGAGCGCGCTGTACAGCGGGTAGTACGTCAGGGAGGCCAGGAGCATGCCGCCGAGAATGATGGGCTTGCGCCCGATCTTGTCCGACAGCCATCCCCAGAAGATCAGGGTCGGAGTCCCGATCAGGAGCGCGGCGGCGACGATGTAGCTCGAGGTGAGCACGTCGAGCTTCTTGACGGTCTGCAGGAAGTAGAGGGCCCAGAACTGGCTACTGTACCAGACGCACCCTTGCCCGAGCACGACGATGCTGGCGATGATCACGTACCGGATGTTCCGGCTCATGAAGGCCTCGCGCCAGGGATTGGTCGCGGTCTGTCCTTTCCTCTTGATGTCCTGGAAGACCGGCGTCTCCTGGAGCGAGAGCCGGATATAGATGGCGATCGCGACCAGGAGGAGCGAGATGATGAACGGGATCCGCCAGCCCCAGTCGTTGAAGGTGTCGACGCCCAGGTAGGTCCGCGTCCCGATGATCACGGCCAGCGACACCACGATGCCGAGCGTGGGCGATGTCTGGAGCCAGCCGGTGTAGTATCCGCGCCTCGCGTCATCGATGTGCTCGGCGACGTAGGTGATAGCGCCACCGTACTCTCCGCCCAGGCACAGGCCCTGAATCAGGCGAAGGAGGAACAAGAGGATCGCGGCCGCGAGGCCGATCTGCGCGTAGGTGGGGATGAATCCGATGAGAGCGGTCGAGATGCCCATGCCGCTCAGGGTGACCAGGAACGTGTACTTTCGCCCGACCTTGTCGCCGAGCCACCCGAAGACGAAGGCCCCCAGCGGCCGGATCAGGAAACCCACAGAGAACAGGGCCACGGTGCTGAGGAACGCGGCCACCGGATGGCCCTTCTCGAAGAACTTCACCGCGAGGATCGCGGCCAGGCTTCCGAAGATGTAGAAGTCGTACCACTCGATGACATTACCCACCGCTGCGGCGACGACGACACGCCGAAGTTCCCTGCCCGAGATATGAGTTGCCGCCATTGGCCTCCCCTGTTGTCGACTTCTCTTCGCCCGGTCCTGGCCGGGCCACCGGGACCCCGGCCACACGCCGGCCCGGGCGCGTAAAGCATCACGAGTGCCAGGGCCCGGGTGACCTAAGCTACCGGAAACAAAAGACCCGCCAGTGACGGCCCGGCGTCGGGTCTGGTGGCTTTACCCTGATGCCTTGGTACGGCTACCCCCTACTCCTCCTCCCCGTATTTCTCCTTGAGGGCCGCGACCACGCCCGGATCGGCAAGGGTAGTGGTGTCCCCGAGCGCCTTGCCCTCCGCGATGTCCCGGAGGAGGCGACGCATGATCTTGCCGGAGCGCGTCTTCGGCAGGTCCGAGGCGAAGATCAGGTCGTCGGGGCGCGCGAGGGCACCGATCTTCTTCGCCACGTGGGCCTTGAGCTCCTCGATCAGCTCCTTGCTGGTCGGGGTCCCGTCCTTGATGGTCACGAAGGCCGCGATGGCCTGTCCCTTGATCTCGTGCGGGCGCCCGATCACCGCGGCCTCGGCCACGTGGGGATGATCGACCAGGGCCGACTCCACCTCCATGGTGGAGACCCGGTGGCCCGAGATGTTCATGACGTCGTCCACGCGCCCCAGCAGCCAGAAGTAGCCCTCCTCGTCGACCTTGGCGCCGTCGCCGGTGAAGTAGATGCCAGGGTACTTGCTCCAATACTGCACGCCGAACCGCTGCGGGTCGCGGTAGATGCCCCGCAGCATGCCCGGCCAGGGCTTCTTGAGCACCAGGTAGCCGGCCTTGGCCGGCTCCCCCCTGTCGTTGACCACCTCCGCCTCGATGCCGGGGAACGCGCGCGTGGCAGAGCCGGGCTTCAGCGTGGTGATCCCCGGCAGCGGGGTGATCAGGATGTGGCCGGTCTCGGTCTGCCACCAGGTGTCGACGACCGGGCAGCGGCCGCCGCCGATGACCTTCCAGTACCAGACCCACGCCTCCGGGTTGATCGGCTCCCCCACCGAGCCGAGCAGCCGCAGGCTCGAGAGGTCACAGCGCTTCGGGTACTCCTCACCCCAGCGCATGAAGGTCCGGATCGCGGTGGGGGCGGTGTAGCAGATGGTCACGCCGTACTTCTCCACGATGCGCCAGAAGCGGTCCTTGTCCGGATAGTCGGGGGTGCCCTCGTACATCACGGTGGTGGCGCCGTTGGCGAGCGGCCCGTAGACGATGTAGGAGTGGCCGGTGACCCAGCCGATGTCGGCGGTACACCAGTAGACGTCGGTATCGTGCAGATCGAAGACCCACTTGGTGGTCGCGTAGACCCCGGTCAGGTACCCGCCGGTGGTGTGCACGATCCCCTTCGGCTTGCCGGTGGAGCCCGAGGTGTAGAGCAGGTAGAGCATGTCCTCGGAATCCATCTTCTCGGGCGGGCAGTAGGCGGGGGCGTCCTTGAGGAAGTCGTCCCACCAGATGTCGCGGCCGCCCTGCATGGAGATCTCCTGCCGGGTCCGCTTGAGGACGACCACGGTGTGGACGTCCGGACACTCGCGCAGGGCCTCGTCGGTGTTCTTCTTGAGCGCGACCGTGCTCCCGCGCCGGAAGCCGCCGTCGGCGGTGATCAGGATGCGGGACTCTGCGTCGTGGATCCGGTCGCGCAGGGCCTCCGGCGCGAAGCCGCCGAAGACCACGCTGTGGGGCGCCCCGATGCGCGTGCAGGCCAGCATCGCGATCGGCAGCTCGGGCACCATCGGCATGTAGATCGTGACCCGGTCGCCCTTCTTGACCCCGCGCCGCTTCAAGCCAGCCGCGAAGCGATTCACCTCGCGGTAGAGATCCCAGTAGGTCAGGACCCGCGAGTCGCCCGGCTCTCCTTCCCAGATGATGGCGGCCTTGGTCTTGCGCGGAGTGGCCACGTGGCGGTCGAGACAGTTGTAGGAGACGTTGAGCTTGCCCCCGACGAACCACTTCGCGTTGGGCGCCTTCCACTGGAGCGTCGTCTTCCAGGGCTTGAACCAGTCGAGCTCGCGGGCGAAGCGTTCCCAGAAGCGGGCCGGGTTCCTCGCCGCCTCCGCGTAGATCGAGGCCCGGTTGACGTTGGCGCGCTTGACGAACTCCTTCGGCGGAGCGAACTTCCGCTTCTCTTTCAGGAGGGCTTCGACGGCGCTGCTGCCTTTGGTATCGCTGGCCATTGGGGACCTCGTCGTGGGGTGAGATCGGCGCCTCGGTGCGCCGCCCCACTTCTAAACCATCCGTCGGTGAACTGCAAGAGAGTAAGCTCGCGGCATGCCGGCGCCCCTTCCGCTCTATTCCGTGCTGCCCTTCGTCGCGATGCTCCTCGCCATCGCTTTCCTGCCGCTGACGCTCCCGCACTGGTGGGAGCCGAACCGGAACAAGCTCGTGGTCTCGGCCGGGCTCGGCCTGCCGGTGCTGCTCCTCTACCTGGCACGGGAGCCGCGCGCCCTCGTGCACACGGCGGGCGACTACGTGTCGTTCATCGTCCTGCTGACCGGCCTCTACGTGATCGCGGGCGGGATCCTGCTGCGGGGCGACCTCGAGGCCACCCCGGCGGTGAACAGCGCGTTCCTGGGCACGGGCGCCGTCCTCGCATCCCTCATCGGCACGACCGGCGCCTCCATGCTCGTGATCCGCGCCCTCCTGCAGACGAACCGGGAGCGGGCCCGCGTGACCCACACCGTGGTCTTCTTCATCTTCCTGGTCTCCAACATCGGCGGCATGCTGACGCCGCTGGGCGACCCGCCGCTCTTCCTCGGCTACCTGGCCGGGGTGCCGTTCACCTGGACCCTCCGCCTGTGGCGACCCTGGCTCACCATGACCGTGGCCCTCCTCGCCACCTACTTCGTCTGGGATACGATCCAGCACGGCCGGGAGTCGCGGGCGGCCCTCCGACTCGACCACACCCGGATCCGGCCCCTGCGGATCCACGGCGGCATCAACGGGCTCTGGCTGGCCGGCGTCGTCGCCGCGGTGGCGCTCCTCCACGCGCCCCTCCGCGAGGTCGTGATCCTGGGCCTGGCCGCGATCTCGCTCTGGCAGACTCCCGGCGAGATTCGCCGGGCCAACCAGTTCACCGCGTTCCCGATGGTCGAGGTGGCCGTGCTCTTCCTCGGCATCTTCCTCACCATGATCCCCGCGCTCGAGCTACTCCACCTGCGGGGCGCCGAGCTGGGGGTCCGCGAGCCCTGGCAGTTCTTCTGGGCCGCGGGAGGGCTCTCCTCGTTCCTCGACAACGCGCCCACCTATCTCGCCTTCCTCGCTCTGGCTCAGGGCCTGGGGCTGCCGGGGGAGGTAGTCGCGGTCCCCCACGTCATCCTGGCCGCCATCAGCCTGGGCTCGGTCGCGATGGGCGCCAACAGCTACATCGGCAACGCGCCCAACTTCATGGTCAAGGCCATCGCGGAGGCGGCCGGGGTGCGCATGCCGAGCTTCCTCGGCTACATGGTCTACAGCGGCGCGGTGCTGCTCCCGCTTTTCGGGGTGGTGACGCTCCTGTTCTTCTAGGCGGGCGGGGGCTCGGAGGGCGCGACCCGCCGCAGGCCGTAGCGCTGCATCTTGTCCGAGAAGTTCTTCGGGTCCATGTCGGCGTGCTTCGCCGCGACGGTGAGCTTGCCGCCGTGGCTCTTGAGCAGCCCCTCGATGTAGGCCCGCTCGAACTCCTCCACCACCCGGGCCTTGGCGTCGCGGAACGGCAGGGAGAGGTCCACCGGCGCGTGGGCGCCGGTGGGAGCCAGGAACCGCTCCACGTCCGCGAGGGTGTCGCCCGCGGCCACGATCACCGCGCGCTCGATGACGTTCTCGAGCTCCCGCACGTTCCCCGGCCACGGGTAGCGGGACAGCGCGCCCAGGCTCTCCGGCGAGATCCCGCGCACCGCCTTCTTCAGTCGACGGCCGGCCTGCTCAACGAAGTGCCGGGCCAGCAGGGGGATGTCCTCCGGCCGCTCGCGCAGGGCCGGCACGCGGACCGGCATGACCGACAGCCGGTAGAAGAGGTCGCGGCGGAAGGTCCCGCGCTCGACCTCGGCCTGCAGGTCCTTGTTGGTGGTGGCGATGAATCGCACGTCGATGTCGACGGGCCGGTCGGCGCCGACCGACGTGACCTTCTTCTCCTCGATGGCCCGCAGGAGCTTGCTCTGCAGATGCAGCGGCATCTCCCCGATTTCGTCGAGCAGTAGGGTACCGCTGCTGGCCATCTGGAAGTGGCCCCGGCGATGCTCGACGGCCCCGGTGAAGGCCCCGCGCCGTGAGCCGAAGAGCTCGGACTCGAAGAGCTCGGCCGGGATGGCCGCGCAGTTCACCGGCACGAAGGGCCGATCGCGCCGGGCCCCGGAGAAGTGGATCGAGCGGGCCAGCAGCTCCTTGCCGGTTCCGGTCTCCCCGTAGATGAGCACCGTCGTATCCAGGTCCACCACCGAGCGCAGCAGATCGAACACCGCCTGCATCCCGGCGCTGGCGGCCACGATGTTGCTGAACGTGAACCGCTCCTGGTTGCGCCGGATCGTGCGGCGGTTCGCCGACTTGAGCTCCTGGAACTCGATGGCCCGGCGGATCACCAGGAGCAGCTCGGCCGCCTCGAACGGCTTCACCAGGTAGTCCTCCGCGCCGAGGCGCATGGCCTCCACCGCCGACTCGATGGTGCCGTAGGCGGTCATGACCACCACCGCCAGGTCGGGATGCTCGGCCTTGATCTGCCGGACCAGCTCGACCCCGTCCATGCCGGGCAGGCGGCGATCGGTCAGGACCAGATCCACGTCCTCGGCCTTGATGGACTCGAGGGCCTCCTCTCCGCTCTGGACCGGCAGGACCTCGTAGCCCTTCAGCTCGAGGGTGCGGAGCAGCGGCCGCAGGAATACCTCGTCGTCCTCGACCAGCAGGAGTCGTCGCTTCATGGTGTGCCTCCGGCCAGGGGGTGCGGCGCGGGCACCGCCGGCAGTGAGATGCGGACCCGCGTGCCGGAGCCCGGCGCGCTCTCGATCGCGATGTCTCCTCCGTGGAGGTCTACGATCTTCTTGACGATGGACATGCCGAGCCCGGTGCCCGACGGCTTCGTGGTGAAGAAGGGCAGGAAGATGCGGTCCCGGTCCTCTGGGGCGATCCCCACCCCGTCGTCCGCCACCTCCACGACCGCCCGCTCGCCCTCGACGAACAGGTCGACGGTGACCCGCCCGGCCTCCCGGCGCGGCTCGATGGCCTCCAGCGCATTCTTCATCACGTTGGTGAAGACCTGGCGCAGCTTCTGCCCGTCGACCGCCGCGGTGACGAGGCGCTCGAGCCGCCCGTAGCCCACCGCCACCCCCCGAGTACGCCCTTCGGCGGCCACCGCCTCGACCACCGGATCCAGGATCCGGTGCAGCTCGTAGTCCCCGCGCTCGAGCCGCGCGTCGCGCGTCCAGTCCAGCAAGCTGTTGATGATGGCCTCGATCTCCGCGATGCCGGACAGGATGGAGCGGGTCATCTCCCGGGAGAGCGGGCTGCCGTCCACCTCCGGCGAGGAGAGGAGGTTCGTAGCCATCTTGATGCCGCCCAGGGGATTGCGGATCTCGTGCGCCACCCCCGCCGCCATCTCCCCGAGAGAGGCCAGCTTCTCGCGGTGGATGAGCCGCCGCTGCGTCTCTACCTGCTCGGTCAGATCGCGCAGCACCCCGACCGTGCCCATCCGGTGCCCGCGGTCATCGAACAGCGAGGTCATCGCCACGTGGGCCGGGAATGCCCGCCCCTGCGCCGTCCGACCCATCACCTGCCCGCCCCAGCCCCGGCCCGTCTCGAGCGCGGCCACGATGGCGGCGCCGCGGCCCCGCTCCTCGCCGGCCAGGAGGTCCGGGTAGCGGAGGCGGCTCACCTCCCACGCCTCGTAACCGAGGAGGCGGCGCCCGGCGGGGTTCATGGTCACGAGCCGCCCGGTGGTGTCGGCGGTGAAGATGCAGTCGTCCACGCTCTCCACCACCGAGGCAAGCAGACGCTCGCCACGCTTGACCTCCTCCTCGGTCACCCGGAGCGACTCCTGCATCCGCTGGAAGGAGGTGACGAGTTGCTGGGCCTCCTCCTTCGAGATCGTGAAGTGGTCCTCGACGATCATGCGCGCGGCGGCGGCGCCGAGCGACGCGGCGAGCAGCCGCTCGAAGCGGATGCGCATCTCCAGCAGCTCCGGCACCGAGAGCTCCGCGGGGGCCTTGGCCCCGAACAGCTCGCGGACGATGGCCTCGGCGTCCTCGTCGCCCACGTAGTGGTGCACGAGCCGCTCGATCTCGGGCGCGGACAGGATCGCGGGCGCGCCCGGAGCGGGCTTGTCCTCGCCGGCCACCCCCACGAAGGCCGCGGCCTGCGCCCGGTCGTCGGCGTCCTGCTCGGTGAGCAGCGACACCATCACGAACAGCCCCACGTTGAAGAAGAGCGACCAGAATACCCCGTGGCTGATGGTGTCGAGCCCTTCCAGGCCCAGGAACGCGGTGGGCCGCAGCAGGCCCAGGCCGAACGGGCCGTCGGCGAGGAACGACGGCCCGAAGACACCCTCCTGGCCGAGCGCGGGGATGATCAGGGTGTAGAACCACACGAAGAAGCCGGCCGAGATGCCCGTGAAGGCGCCCGCCCGGTTTCCGCGCCGCCAGTACAGGCCGAGCAGGATGGCGGGGCCGCACTGGGCCACCGCGATGAACGACAGGAGCCCCATCTCGACGAGCAGCAGCTGACCGTGCTCCATGCGGGCCCAGAGAAAGCCCAGGGCCACCACCGCCAGCATGGCCAGGCGCGTGTAGAAGAGGGTGATCCAGTAGATGTCCTCCATGCGCCGCTGGCGGAGCAGCATGGGCAAGATGATGTCGTTGGTGATCATCTTCGACAGGGCCAGGGAGTCCACCACGATCATCGCGGTGGCGGCCGAGAAACCGCCCAGGAACACCAGCACCGAGATGAGCTGGCTGTCGAAGAAGAGCGGCAGCCGCAGGATGAAGCCGTCGGCCTGGGCGCGCGCGTCGGGGAAGACCAGCAGGCCCGCGAAGGCGATGGGCAAGACGAACACGTTGATCAGGAGCAGGTAGAGCGGAAAGGACCAGGACACCGCGTTGACGTCGCGCTCGCGCGGGTTCTGCACCACGAGCACGTGGAACTGCCGCGGCAGGAACATCACCGCCAGCATGGAGATCAGGAGCATGGCGGTCCAGCGCGGATAGGACGCGGTGCCGACCCGGTCGAGGGTCAGGAGCTTGGACCACTCCGGATGCCGGGCCACCTGGCCGAAGAGATCCGCGAAGCCGCCGAAGAGACCCCAGGTCACGTACACGCCCACCAGCAGGAAGGCGACCAGCTTCACCACCGACTCGACCGCCACCGCGGTCATGAGGCCGGTCTGGCGCTTGGTGAAGTCCAGGTTCCGCGCCCCGAACAGGATGCCGAAGAGCGCGAGGGTCACCGCCACCACCAGGGTGGGATCGAAGACGTCGAGCACCGACTCCTCGCGCAGGATCATCTTGAACGAAGCCGACACCGCCTTCAGCTGGAGCGCGATGTACGGGATCATCCCGCAGACCACCAGCGCCGCCACCAGGGTGCCCAGCGCGGCGGACTTGCCGTAGCGGCTCGAGATGAAGTCGGAGACGGACGTGATGCGCTGCTCCTTGGAGACCCGGACCAGCTTCCGGAGCAGGAGCGGCCAGAGCAGCGCCACGCAGGCGGGGCCCAGGTAGATGGTGAGGAACTCGAGCCCGCGGTTGGCCGCGAGCCCGACGCTGCCGTAGAAGGTCCACGCCGTGCAGTACACGGACGCGCCGAGCACGTAGGTCAGGGTTCGCAGCCGGCCGCGCCCCAGCCGCGGCGCGAAGGCCTCCGCCACCGAGGCGACCAGGAACAGGAAGGCCAGGTAGCCGAGGACGATGCTGAGCAGCGCGGTCGGCGAGAGGCCGCTCACGTCTCGTCCTCGGGCGGCCGGATCCTCCGGGCCAGGGCGATCAGGACCACGACCATGCCCGTCCACACCACGAAGAGATAGAGCACCAGGGCGGGCACGCCGGCCACGAGCGCCGGCCGGTTGGCGATGGCGAGCAGGGGCCAGACGAGACACGCCCCGAACAGGAGGAAGCAGGCGACCACCAGCTCCGCGGCCTTCATTGGCTGCGCGGATTATAGCGCCGGAGCCCGCGCCCCCGCGACCTCCGGGGCCGGGCGGGCCACCGCGGCGGCACCGGCTCCTAGCGCGGCGGGCCGAGGAAGCGCCGCACCACCAGGTCCTGGAACCCCGCCTCGAGCTCGGCTGCGACCGCCTGCGCCACCGCCTCCGCGCCACCCGGCCGCTCGGTGTCGGGGCCCGGGGCCCATCCCGCGAGATAGGCCTCGCTCTCCGTGGCCCCTTCCCGCATCGCCACCGCGTCGATGAGGTCCTGGAACCGCTGGGACAGCGGGACGCGCACCGTCTCTCCGCCCTCCTCCGCCTCGACGAGGGACGGCAGGTCACGCCACTGGATGATCCGCACGCGCGCCATGGCGCTGCATATTGTAGCGGAAGGCGCCCCGCTCGCTTGACAAGTCAGAGAGCCCCCCGTAGCCTCCGTCACGAGGAGACCATTCATGATCGACGCGAAGACGGCGGACCGCGAGCTGCAGACCTACCTGAGGCCGCAGACCTTCCCGGTCGCCATCCGCATGCTCCGAGCCGACGAGCCGATCCCCGAGCGCGCCAGGCGGCCCGCTCGCGACTTCAAGAAACTCAGCATGAGCTGCCAGGTCATCGACATGGCCCGG
>Ga0326726_10001767_pt1 | contig 20121 bp, 16 predicted proteins | sample MHFenrmetagenome_2_FD_207603 | JGI IMG/M metagenome (GOLD analysis project Ga0326726, IMG submission 207603) | Lab enriched peat soil microbial communities from Michigan Hollow, Ithaca, NY, United States - MHF15MN | ecosystem: Environmental > Terrestrial > Soil > Wetlands > Peat | place: USA... | reverse complement strand
CGTCCAGATTCGAGCGAGCGTCGCGGCCGCCACCAGCAGGAGACCGGCCAGCTCCGCGAGGTGGCCCAGAGCGCCGTGACCATAGATGGGATCGGTGATGGCTACGGCAACGAGCAGCGCACCGTAGTAGAGCTGGAGCGCGCGGACGCGGGGAGTGCTGCCTGAGCGGGTCACGACCCGTCTGATTCTAGCAGGCGTAATATCTCGCTGGGTCGCGCGGTCTTGGTGGGCATCCCCGAGTACCGATGAGCGCTACTCTCGAGCGCAGGAGTGCAACTCATGATGTTTCGCAAGAAGACTGAAATGATCTCCCCGGAGCGTGCGTTGCAGGGACGCGGTACGGCGCTCGCCATCAGCCCGACTCATTTCGAGAACGGCAACCGGATCGTGCCGCCGTTTCCGGCGGGGCTCGAGCGCGCCCTGTTCGGACTCGGCTGTTTCTGGGGCGCGGAGCGCAAGTTCTGGCAGGTGCCGGGCGTCTACTCGACGGCCGTCGGCTATGCGGCGGGCTTCACGCCGAACCCGACGTATGAGGAAGTCTGTTCCGGCATGACCGGGCACTCCGAAGTCGTGCTCGTGATTTACGATCCGAAGCGCGTCACGTACTCGCAACTCCTCAAAGTATTCTGGGAGTCGCACAACCCGACGCAGGGAATGCGTCAGGGCAATGACGTAGGCACGCAATACCGGTCGGGTATTTATCCGTTCAACGATGAGCAGCGCAAGCTCGCCGAAGAGTCATTGCACGCGTACCAGGAGCAACTCAAGGACGCGGGGCATGGAAAGATATCGACCGAGATCAAACCGGCCGGCGATTTCTACTACGCTGAGGACTATCACCAGCAGTACCTCGCGAAGAATCCGCGCGGATATTGCCCCGACCATTCTTGCGGGGTTGCTTATTCCTCGTAGGGTTACATCACCCTGTTGGTCTTAGCGCAGAAATGTGCAGAGTTGGACGGCGGAGGAAGTCCGCCGTTTCTCTTACCCACTCGGGCTTTCGATTAAACGGCTCAGGTCCTTGTCGTGAATCCGGCCCCACGTGTCTGAGGGGATCTTCACGCGCATGCTGGCGTTCATACGCGGTAGCCGCAAGACCGGCTGTGCGCCGCTGTCAGCCAATTTCCATTGGCAGCGATGAATCGGAGCTCCACTCCACCATGGAGCCATCGTAGACGGCGACCTGCGGCGCACCGAGCCGCACCAGCGTGAACGCCGCGCTGGTCGCCGCGATCCCACCGCCGCAGTAGGTCACGACGCGGCAGTCATCGAGACCACCCGCGTCGCGAAACTTCTCGCGCAGGATCTCGAGCGGCAGGTACGTTCCGGTTACGGGATCGATCAGCGACATCGCGGGCACGTTGCCGCTGCCCGGGATGCGGCCGGGGCGCACCGTCCGGCTGGTCCTGCCGGCGTGTTCATCGGCTGATAATGCGTTCAGCATGCACACACCACTCGCGCCGAGCAAATCCTCAACGGTCTGCTTGCCGACGAACAACTCCGGGCGCGGGTGCGGCGTGAAGCTCGTCGCTGGATAGCGTGCGACCTCGGTGGACAGGGGGCGCCCCTCCGACCGCCACTTCGTGAGCCCACCGTCCAGCACAGCAGCGTCATCGAAACCCATCGCGCGCAACATCCACCACACTCGCGTCGCCCACATGTGGCCGCCGCTGTCGTACAGCACGACCCGCGTGCCGTTGCCAACGCCGTAGCGACCCATCACATCGGCGAACTGCGCGGCGGGCGGCATCATGAACGGCAACGGATTGCTGCCATCCGATAGGTCCGTGATCAGATCCGCGAAAGCGCTGCCGGGAATATGGCCCGCGGCCCAGGCAGCACGGCCGCTTTCTGGACGCACGCCGCCATCAACCGGCACAAGCTTCACCGAGCAATCGAAGATGCGCAGGTCCGGCTCGCCGAGGTGCGCGGCGAGCCAGCTTGTTTCGACGAGGGATGACGGGGCGTTGGCGTTCATCAGCAACCTCCGTTTTCTGCCCTGCGCAATTGTCACGCAAGCCGCAGCAGTATATCTAGCAGCGCGCTGGGTTTGTGGAAGCGATGGGGCAGTCGATGCGCACGCCGGCATTTCACTCATTCTGCAATCGAGCGGATTGCCCGCAAGAGGTACGTGCTATGGCCGCGCGTCGGTCGATCTTGCGGATAGCGCTCGGCTATTTCGACGCTGTCCTCCTTGTGCAGCACTACGGCGTCGAATAGGCCGAAGGCGGACCTCGTGGTCATCTCGCCCCAGAGCGACGGATTACTTCTTCGGCTTGCGGAACTTGTAGATCGTCTGATCCGTCCGCCCGCGAATGTCGGGTGAAAAGACCATCTGTGTGTGATCGTCAGCGGGATTGGCCAACAGATTGCTCTGCGCGACGAGCTCGAATCCGGCCGCCGTCACTTCCTGTTTGATGATCGCCGGATCGATTCGGTGCAGCGCTTTGGTGTCGCGCCTGCCCGATCCGGGTGCTGCATTGTGATCGACGACGAAGAAGATCCCGCCGGGCTTCAGCGCCTTGAAGATGCGCGCGTTGAGGCTGGCGGTGTCGATGTTGTTCAGACCCAAGTCGTGGTAGTAGAGAACGTTGAACACGATATCGACGTTCTGCGGGAGATCGAGCACGTTGTAATCGACGAGCTCGTACTTGGCGTTGGAATGCGCGGCAACGAAGGCGCGGCTGGCCTCTCCGGCGCGCTTCTCCGTGTAGGGCAGGTCGTACATATAGACCATGCCCTTTGGCCCAACGATGTCCGACACGAGTGTCGTGAAATACTGTCCGAAGGAGGCGAACTCTACGACGCGGTCGCCCGGCTTGACGCCGGACAAAGTCAGTACTTCGGCGGGCTTGCGGTTTGCGTCCCGCGCCTTCTGCTCGGCACTGCGCTCGGGTAACTCGATGGCGTGCCGAACATAGGCCGGCGTGCTTGCCGGCACCACATAGGCGGTCTGACCCGAATCGGCCGCAACCGCGGCCAGCGCAAACCCGCTCGCAGCGAGGAGCGCGGTCGCAAGCATCAGCGCGGTACCGGACGTTCTTGTGGCAACTGAGTTCATTGAAGACCCCCTTATCGAATATGACACTGCTCCCGCGCTTCCGGGAATGGATGATCGTTGATAGCCGACTCGTCGGAAGCCGCTAGTTCAACACACAATGAGGTCCGCAGGCCGGCCATGCTCGTGCAGAATTCTAAGTCCTTGCGAACGCGGGTGCCGACACGCTAGATCTGCCAGCCGCGCTCGCGCAATAGTTGACTCGCGATCGCCGGGGCTTGCTTGAAGAAGGAGACGAAGGCGAATCGCTGGTATCTTCGTGCGCTGACCGCCGAGGGACATGCGTTGCAGGGCGAACGAATGACAGTCGTGAACTTTGAAGACTGCTTGATCGAAGGGAGCGAATCATGGCACTAGAGCACAACAGGCCACCGTTTAGGGCCGACCACGTCGGCAGTCTCCTGCGACCGAAGAGACTGTTGGCGGCGCGTGCCGCGTGGCGGGTGGGGTCGCATATAGTCCCAAAGAGTTTGGGCTAAACGCGAAGGCATGAGGGCTGCTTGGTTCGTAGAGGGACGAGTATTGGGTTCTACCGTTCCTCTGCGGATGACAACGATGGGCAGTTTGCTGGATACTGCGAATCGAATCAGTTCACCTGCGAGATCCACCATGAAGAAGATACTTGCCGTCCTGTTGCTGGTCGGGTCGCCGCTCATTGGCCGAGCCGACACCCTCGACATCAAGACCGGTGCCTGGGAAGTCACAACGAGTACCGCGATGGCGGGCATGATGATGCCGAAGGATGAGCTTTCGAAAATGCCGGCCGCTCAGCGCGCCAAGATCGAGGAGATGATGCGCGCACGCGCCGGCAAGGTGAACACCCACACCTTCTCCACCTGCGTGACCCCGCAGGATCTCGCCCGCGGCGAGCTGACGGCCAAAGAAAAGCAGAAAAGGAATTGCACCCGCAAGGTGATTTCGCAGACAGCGCGGCACTTCGAGTTCGAGGAGGTCTGCGCGGCTCCTGAGCCTTCAAAGATGCATGCCAGGTTCGATGCGCCGTCCCGCGAAAGCTATACCGCCAGCGTGGATATGGAACAAAACGACGGCAAGATGCACGCCGATATGCGCGGCCGCTGGATCGGCCCGACCTGCAAGAAGGGCGACGAATGAGCCGTTAGGTGACGGCCGGCGGCGTCAGAGCTTGCTCATCGCCGCGGCCACGAGATTCCGCGCGTGCTCCAGCTTCTGGGCGCCCCTCGCGTCGGCCTTGATGAGCACGTCGTTCTTCACCGCCCAGAACTCGCCTGCGCTGAACTGCGCGGCCTCCCAGGGGCCGGTCAGCGCGGGATCTGGAGCAACGGGCTCCTGCTTGTTCTGGCCGGCGTCGCCACCGAGGGCAAAGACCTTGCTCATACCGGCAACCAGCGCGGTTTGCTCGCGAAACTCTGGGTTGCCGTCCCGCCAGCGGACGTTGAGTACGATGGTCCAGGGAAACTTGCCAGTGGAGACGTAGGTGCAGTTGCTGCCGTCGACGGCTGGATCTTTCGCGAGCGGAGCCTCCATCGCGGCTTCAGCCTCGGCGCGGGTCACCAGGCTGCAAGGATCGCGTGGCTTGGGGCGTGTCGCATCACGCGCGATCGCGGCGGCCACGCCAGCGGCAGTATCGATGGACAACGGCTTCTCAATGCGTTTCAACGCCGCATCCGCGATGCCGGCGGCCTGCTCAAGTGTCGCGTTCGACCCCGCAATGTCCACCGTCACCAGCTGGTCCCCCCGCATGGCGATGAAGGTACAGCAATTGACGACCTTGGCCTCATCCCATTCGCCGGTGAGTTCCGAACCGTCGCCGAGCTTGAGCACTCCTTTCAGTTTCTGACCCGCGAGGCTCTGAACGGTGCCGTACATGTTCAGCAGCTGTGCACCGCCCTCCCACTCGACCTCGATCTCGACGAAGTGGCGATTCGCGCCTTCGTAGCGGCAGGCGTCACCATCCTCCGCGGGACCCCAATGATCGCCGCTCTTACTGAATCGGTAGGCAGGCCCGACGAGGCTGCCGCCCACGGCGGCCTCGACATCCTTCGGCTCGAGCAGGCTGCAGGGGCTGTGCTCCGCGTCAGTCTCGTTTGCTGTGCCAGCACCTGCTGCCGCCACCGTATCAGCGGCCGGGGCGTCGGCTGCCTTCTTGCCGCAGGCGACCGCAAGTATCGCTGCAAGAGAGGCGAGGAGGAGCAGGCGGGCTGATGCACGCCCGCTTCGCTGCGTAAAGGTTTTCATGGGGTCTCCGAGTTCAGGGACATTTTCGGGTCAGCTCGACGCGTCGGTTGTGTGCGCGGCCTTCCGGTGTCGTGTTCGACTCGACGGGCTTCGAAAAGCCGAGGCCCTGGGCGGCAATGCGATTCGCGCCCACGTGATAGCGGCTCACGAGCGCGCTGCGGACGGCATTGGCGCGCCGTAAAGACAGCTCGTTGTTGTAGGCCGCCGAGCCGATGTTGTCGGTGTGGCCTTCGACCGTTACCTGCCAGGCGGGGTTAGCGCTCAGCGCGGCGGCAACCCCCTTGAGCGCGGGCTCCGATTCCTCGAGCAGCTCCGCGCTACCCGTCTCGAAATAGACGCCATGCAGCTCCGTGCGGCAGCCCTTGTCAGCCAGCCGCGCGGCCACCGAGGCGGCCCCGGCTGCTGCCGTAGCTGTTGCGGGCTCGGGCAGATCGATGCGCGTCAGCACAGCATAGGTGCCTTGACCTGCAGACCACTTCAGAGTGAGCGCGTTGGCGGGATCGTCGAGCCACCAGAATTCCGTCTCGAGTTGCTGGGTGGAGAACTTCAGCAGGCCTTTGGCGTGGACGGCCGCGACATCGGTACGCACACCATTGAGCAATACCGAGAACTTCACGGTGCCGGGCTCGACACGCTTGAGCGTGCCGCGGTAATAGTGACGTGCCACCGCGAGCGAGGACAGCAGGCCGGAGATATCGAGCGGCTGCCCCGCGGCCGCGCTGCCTGCGGCGGGCATGGCTGCAGGGCCCAGCATCGAGGCCAAGCCGCCGATCGTGCTGTCACTCTCGTTGATGCCGAAGACAAACGGCGTCTCGCCCGAGGACTTGAGCGCCGCGAGCGCCGCCGCGGAGGTCTGCAGAAAGGTCTGGCCCGCAAACAGCTCCGGATCCGTGCTGCTGAACAGGGCGTTGAGCCGGGTCGATGTGCGCAGGTCTTCCGTGCGTACGATGCGCGTAAAGCGCGGCGACTTCTTCAGCATCGCAGCAGCCTTCGGGTCGTTCGGCGCCGCAATGTGGTAGGCGAACTGCACTTTGTCGGCCGCGACGCTGGCCACGGAGTAAACGGTCTCCACGTCGGCCACCGGCATCGCCCCCTCACTGGTGCTCAATCCCGCATGCGTGGTGGTTGTCAGGACGAGGCCCGTTGCCAAGGGAATCTTTGGCATCTCGGCGGACCCGGCGGTCGCCGCCAGGCCTGCGAACACGGCCAGCAGCAGCGGGTATTTCTTCACCTTCACTTGACCTCGCACATCTTCACCGGTGGATCCAGTAGTTCTCTTTGCCGATTGAAGATCTCCTTCTTCGGACTCAATGACTTCTGGATCTTCTCTGCGGCTCCAAACGGCAAGGGAATAATCTCGGTTTCGATTCCCACGTGACCGACCGCGCTGTAGGTGATGCGCTTGCACGGTGGGCCCAGGCCACCGATGGCGCCGCCATTGGTCATGGTGATGGCATGGACGACATCCACATAGGCGACCGAGGAGACGCCGAATACGCCGAGTCCCATTCCAAGTCGCGGTATCTGTATGCCGAGTACCACTGCGGAAACACCGAGGCTGAAGCCCTTGTAGTCGGAGATCTGCGGCACATCGCCCTTGAACTCGGTTGAGTAGGATGCTTTCGACTTGCTGTAGTCGAAGCCGCCATCGCCGCGAAACGCGGTCTGACCCTCGACCGAAAGCGTCGCGTGTGCCCCGGTGAGCGACATCGTCAATGCGAAATCAGCGCCTACCTGCACCACGAACGGAATACCGCCCACCGGAATCGGCACGTTGAAGGCAATCGGTACCTGCATCACCGGAATTTTGATCTGCTCGGAGCCGGAATGTCCGAGTCGGCCGATGAGCTGGGCATGCGCGTTGCCATTGAGATTCTTGAAGTGCGTGCTGGCAAGGTCCACTTGTCCATTCTTGAACACGAGGCTCTCGCCCATCGTGAAGCCGTCCAGGTCCACCCGGGCTCGAATGCGAGCATCGACATTGTCGCTGACGATATCCCACAGCTGTTTGGCAACCTCCTTCGCGGCCTTGAGCGTGCGCTTGCGAGCTTCGATCTCATCGCGCTTGATGCGCGCCTCACCGAGTACCTGTTCGACCGCGGCGAGCTTCTTCGCTTCAAGCGCGCGGCTGGCGTCCCACTGCTTCTGCAGCTTCTGCTGTTCGCCCTGGTCGTTGAGGGGAAAGCCGCCGGAATCCGTCTGCCGCGGCGGCAGGCGCGGGCCTTCATAGGTTGGATTCTTGCGACTCACCTGCTCCTGCTGCAACTCCTGCATTCTCCTTTCAAAGTCGTCGTCGATCTTTTTCAGGTCTTTATGTTCGTCACGCAGGTCGTTTTCAATCTTATTGATCTGTTCCCGGATCTCTTTGCGATCCTTTTCTATTTCCTTGAACTTGTTCGCCACGGCGTTCGGATCAACGCCGGAGTCCGGTCCGCCGCCGACGTCGTCGCCCTTGCGCGCTTGCAGCTCGAGCGTGATGCCGCCCGGACGAGTGGTGTAGCCGATCGAATAACTCCAGCCGTTCTTTTCGCCCGTATAGCCGTTCGCGCTCATGCCCTCGTCGTACCAATCGTCATCAGACGGGTTGTCAGCGGGCGCTGGAGTGTCCGCATCCGGCGGCGCACCTGGCTCTGAGCCCGGTTGATCGCTCGGTGCATTGGGGTCGTAGACCGCGTACCGCAATCCTGGCGCCATGCGTCCGGGTATGCGGGTCGTGGCAGGCGGAGGGGGCGTAGAGCGACGGGAGATGTAGTAGTTCTTGAGAGTCAGCGGTGCCTCGAACTCGATCTGGGCATTCGGAATCGCTTCCGTCAGCGCGACCGGAATGGTCCGCACCAGCGTTACGTCGCCTTTTGTTTCCAGCGATTGCACCTTGCTCACGGCGATGTCCCAGACCCACAGGATGCTGCCCGGCCTGAGCCTTGCGACTGCCGGCTCGCTGGTTGCCAGTCCAATGACGGCGCCGTCGCGACTGATACTGCGCAGCGAGCGCAGCGCCGCGGCCCGATCGATGGCAACCGTCGCCGGGTTCCATTCGACCTTGAAGTTCTTCGGTGTTATCTCGGCTACGCTTTCGATATAGGCACGCAGTGCGCCAGTATCGTTACCATGCAGGGTAGTGCCAACCCAGGGGCCGCCAGCGGCATCTGGGACGGTAACCGGTGTCGCGATCGACCCCGGCTCAGTACGCTTACTGCAAGCCGACAGGAAAATGACGGGCAGCAGGATTGCCGCGATATACGCGCGTTGACTGCGACGATCAGGTCCATGGTTCATGCTTATTCTCATGCGGCGTCTACGGCCGGCCCGCGGAGGCCGCTGTTTGTGCGAGTGGAGGCTAGCAGGTCCCGCTCTCGATTTGCAGCGACTGAGCATGCTGGGAGCGCCGATCGTGGAGCTCTGTAGACAGCACGGGATCTCAGAGTGGAGCTACTTCGAAACGATTGACGAGGCCAAGGCGAAGATCGAAGCTTGGCGGGTCGAGTACAACGAGAGTCGGCTGCACCAGGCTCGTTGCAAGATGACGCCAGCCGAACTTGCCTTGAACTATAGGCCTGCAGACGTACCGCGGAAATCCACAACCGCCGGAAACGAACTCTCGAGGTGGTCCTGCAATCAGTAGCGGTTCAATCAATGCCAGCGTTCATCGCGTGAATCATTTCCCCGCTCAACGTGTGGGAGGTCCCTTCATGCGGGCTGCGTCTACATGGGCGTTGATCGGAGCAACGATGTTGCCGGTCGCGTACGCTCAGTCGGGACAGCCGAAGCTCAACCCGGACGACTGGCCGCACTACACGCGTGACTTGGCCGGCACCCGCTACTCCCCGCTGAGACAAATCAATACCCGGAATGTTTCGAAACTCGTACGCACATGGTCGTTTCGATTGCGCCCGGACGGCGGCGGCGGAATCCTGGAAGGGACGACCCCGATCGTGGTCGATGGCGTGCTCTATCTGCCCGTCGGCAACGCCGTCGTTGCGCTCGCAGCCGATTCAGGGAAGGAAATCTGGCGCCACCCCGTAACGACCGGACTGACGCGACGCGGAGTTTCTTACTGGCCGGGTGATAAGGATGACCCAGCGCGCATCTTCTTCACCAACGGCCAGCATCTGATTGCACTGAATGCGAAGACCGGTGAGTCCGACCCGGGCTTCGGCAAGGACGGCGAGATCGATTTGGGAGTGCCGTACAACTCGCCTCCGACGGTTTACAAGAACGTTCTGATTGTTGGAGCGAACGTCCAGGAGATGCCCATCGGACCGCCTGGCAACTCGCGCGCGTTTGATGCCCGCACGGGCAAGAAGCTGTGGGAGTTCAATACCGTACCGCAGCCGGGCGAAATCGGTCATGAGACCTGGCTGGATGAAGGCTGGAAGGGACGCTCTGGCACCAATGTCTGGGTGTGGTACATGACGGTGGATGAGGAGCACGGCATCCTCTACATGCCCGTTGGCGGTCCGTCCGCCAATTACTACGGCGGCGATCGGCCGGGCGCCAATCTGTTCGGAAACTCAATCGTTGCGGTCGATGCCGAGACCGGCAAGCTGCGCTGGTACTTCCAGACCATTCACCACGATCTGTGGGATTCCGATTTGCCTGCGCCCCCGACTCTCATTGACATCAAGGTCAACGGCAAAAAAGTTTCCGCACTGGCGGAAACCGGCAAACCCGCATTCATGTACATCCTCGATCGCCTCACGGGCAAGCCAGTTTTCGGCGTCGACGAGAAGCCTGTTGCGCATGCGGACGTTCCCGGCGAATGGTATTCACCGACACAGCCGATCCCCGTGAAGCCGCCGCGACTGGTGCGCAGCGACTGGACCCCCGCTGATGTCGTGACACCCGACGACACAAGCGAGGCCCATTCAAACGCCTGCCATGAACTGCTGCGGAAATACGGCGGCACGTTCTTCAACGCCGGCCCATTCACTCCCTTTTTCCTGCATGAGGAAGGTGGCCCGGTCAAAGCTTCGATCAGGATTCCGGTCAACGGGGGCTCCAACTGGGGCGGGACTGCTGCGGATCCCACCTCCGGGTATCTTTTCATTAATACCAGTGAGAGCGGCAGCATCGGCTTCATGGAGCGCAGGAAGCCGGCTGGAGATTACGGTCGAGGCACTCAGGGCTCCACCCAGATGTACGACCGGGGCAGTCTCAGCGGCCCCGGTGCCTACTCGTCGTTCAGTGCCGACTTCGAGGACGAAGACGGTCGAAAAGTCCGCTTGCCCTGCATTCGGCCGCCGTGGGGGCATCTGTTTGCGATCAACGCCCACACGGGGGAGGTCGCATGGGAAACGCGTTTGGGAGTCACCGATGGCCTGCCGGAGAACAAGAGAAATACGGGGAGAGACAACACCTTGGGCGGACCGATCGTGACGGCCGGTGGCCTGGTCTTCATCGGAGCCACCGAGGACCGCCGCTTTCGCGCCTTTGATTCAAGGACCGGCAGGGAACTGTGGACTGTGAAGCTCGAATACAACGCGCAATCGATACCAATCACCTATCGCGCGAGAAACGGCAGGCAGTATGTGGCCGTTGTGGCCGCTGGCTCGCCATTCGACTCCGGCACTCAAGGATCGGGATCCAGGCCAAGCAACAACCAGTCTCTCGTTGCGTTTGCGCTGCCGAAGCGGCACACGGCCACCCTCGCGGTGCCGAGTGACGGGCTCGCCGCGCAGTCTGCCGCCACGCCGTCGGTGCGTGCGCTGATCTCGCAAGGGTCGATGAATGTCTATCGGCGTTTCGCTCCCGAACACCGGGCGCAGATGATCGGGTTCTACGGCAAGGTCCTGTCGTTGCGACCGCTCCAGCCGATTGACCTCGGCGGAGGGGCGCAGATGATCCTCTTTGGCATCGGCAGCGGGCAGATCAAACTTGCGACCGGCCTTAAGGAAGGACGGCAGTATCACCTCGGAGGCGTGAATGAGGCGACCGGCATCCGTCTGATCACTCTCTTCTTTCCAGATGAAGCGGCGCTGGTCGCGCGCTTCCAGGCGCTGGGTTATCCCACGCCTGCTTTTCGGGCCAACAGCGATGGCACCCGTGCAGCGCTGGCGCTGGATCCGGGTGGTTTCACGCTGCAGCTGGTGATTGTCCGCAACGCTCCCGCCGAGGCGTACGCGAAAGTCGAAGTCGGCATCAACGTGTCCGACCTTGAGGAGAGTCGCGCCTTCTATCGCGATTTCGTCGGGCTCGATGAATTGGCGCCCGTCAACGACACTCTGCTCGGCGTAACCAAGTATCCCTACCGTCACGGCGAAACGACGCTCAACATCTGGTCAGCCGGCAAGCATCTTCCGGCAGATACAGGCAGCGCCGGCATTCAATACGTGGTGAGCAACGTCGACATCGTCGATGCGCGGGCAAAGGCACGCAACGTGACCGTCGAGCAGGCGCTGGGCGACATGCCGGGGTTCCCTCTGCGCACCGTTTGGCTCAATGATCCCGACGGGGTAACGAACTATTTTGCGCACGTCGGCACACGGGGCAACACAACAAAGTAGGCAGCGCCCTCTTGCGAACCGCGAACCCAAAGGCACGGATTTGGTCCGGCTGTCATTGTCCGTCGCTGCTCAGTGTACTCTGCCATCACCGGCAAAGAACACAAGCACTGCTTCGTTGAACGCTGACGAGTTCTCACGCGGCGAAGCGTGTCCAGCATTCGGGATTGTGACGCTCTTGACGTTCGGCAGAAGCCGGATGAGTTCCTCGTCGACAAGCTTATGAATCAGGATTGTGTTCTCCCCGGTTACTACGAGCGTAGGCACGATAAGCCGCTCGATATCTTCCCTGGCGAGCACCGGAAATGGGTTGGAGGACAGGCATAGGGCTTCTATCGAGCGCGCATTGCGCATCACGTCCGCACGTGCTTCGGGCGAAAGGCGATCAAATCGATTCGTTGCTGCCATGCCGTTCACGAATGTTCTCATCGCATGTTGCACATCGTGCTCCCTGAAATCATCTGCAGCGGGGTTCAAGACCGTTGCGATGAACTCCTGAAACGCTGACTCGCCGCTGGCCGTATTGCGAACGAGCTGATGCGCGGGGGGCTCGGAGAGAACGAGGCTGTGAACCATGTCGGCATGCTTGAGCGCAAACGCCAGTGCGACAAAGGCACCAGCCGACTGGCCAACGATGCGCACGTCGTGAAGGCGCAGCTTGCGGATCAGTGCGAAGAGGTCCTCAACGTCGGTCCAGGGCGAGTAATTCGGAGGGATGGGCGAATTGTCATTCGGAAAACTGAAACGCCGGCTGTAGGCGATAACTCTGAAGTGGCGCGCGAAAGGATCGATCTGCGGCTGCCAGGAGCTATAGTCGCCGATGCCCCCGTGGAGAAGAATCACTGGTGCGCCGTGTCCCCGCTCCATATAACTCAGGTCTACGTTGTTGACATGTATTCGTACCGGCTCAACGGACTGGGCGTTCGCAGAGCCAAGGAGCATTGCGAGAACCAGCGATGCGAGCGTGCACTTGGGCAAACGAGTGTTCATGAACCAGAGTATGCCTAGTGTTGGGCTCTGCCGTTCCTCTACCCATATGGATTGTGACTTCCCGTGGTGGCGAGGCCGCGTAGTGCTTAGCTAGCCGCATGTTTCCCTGCAGAAGAACGACGTCTGCGACGACTCCGCGGGATAAGATCCAGGCAAAGGAGCCCCGGGAATGGCCACGCTAATCGATAGTCCAATATCTGTCTTCGTCTGTTCGCTCGTCCTGATGTGGTCCGCGACGCGGCTGGGTGCCTTGCTGCGCAAGCGGCGCGGCCCCATCGTCGACGATGTCCGCGAAGACCTCAGCATCGTCCTTGCCGCCGCCCTGACGCTGCTCGCACTCGTCATTGGATTCACCTTTTCCATGGCGTTGGGCCGGTATGACCAGCGAAAGATCTGCGAGGGGGAGGAGGCCAACGCGATCGGTACCGAGTATGTCCGGGCCAACCTGCTGGCGTCAGCCGACGCAAGCCGTTTGCAGGCACTTCTGCGCGATTACCTCGACAACAGACTCATGTTCTACGAGCACCACGACCCGGTTCACCTCCGGCAGATTGATGCGAGAAAAGCCGAGTTGCAGGCGGAGTTGTGGTCGGCGATCCTGCCTGCCGCCGCAGCCCAGCCAACGCCCGTCGTCGCGCTTGCAGTATCCGGCATGAACGATGTGTTGAATTCGCAGGGTTACGCCCAGGCCGCATGGTGGAATCGGATTCCCTTGGCGGCATGGGCGCTGCTGGGCATGATCGCCTACTGTTGTAACCTGCTGATCGGATATTGCGCACGCACCCCCAGCGGTCTGGGCGTACGACAGTTTGTCCTGCCGGTCGTCCTGGCGATTGCACTCGGCCTGATCGCGGATATCGAGGCGCCGCGCAGCGGGTCCATCCTCATCGCCCCGCACAATTTGAGCGCTCTCAAGACATCGCTGCGCGGCCCGTGAGCACCGGGGAGGAACGTCGACTGTCGCCAACAATATCTGGCTCGGTTGAAACACGCTGTACCATGATTCAGCCAGGAGGCGAGAAGGTGCTGTTCAACTCCCAAACAACAACAGTCGGTGGATTCGCACATTGAGTGGGCCGAACACGATGGACGCCATGTTTCCGGCTGAGTCCGCGGCGCTGCGCTCAGCTACCTGGGTGCGTGGCCCGGTGTGGGACGGGGTGTGGATGCTCAACGCGCTCTGGCTCGTGCCGCTTGTCCTCTGGCTGGCCCACGGATATTCCCGTCCGGAGTCAAGCCCGCTCGATATCTTTTACCTCGGGTTGACTGCGTTGTTCTGGATCGGCCATCGCTTGTGCAGTACGTGGCTTGCCTACTGCACAGAAGCCTACAGGCCGCTCCTTCGTATGGAGCCAGTACGGTTCGTCGTACTCCCACTGCTCGTGACGGTTGCTTGCTTTGCTGTCTTCCTGCCGGCCGACACGGCACTTCCGTGGACCCGCGAGGAGCGCATTGTGGGCATGGCGATACTCGACTATGCCCTCGTGACGTACCACTTTGCGGCACAGCATTTCGGCGCTCTTTCTCTTTACCGGACGCGGGCGGAACGCGCGCGCTGCGTGCAAACGAGACGTCTTGACCGGTTCTTCGCTCTGGCGGTGGGGGGCGCGCTCGTCTTCCTTGCCGACATCCTGGCCGGATCTGTCGCCTACCAGAATCTGTGGGTCGACCGTTGGCTCATCCCCGCCTGGCTTGCATCGAATCAAGAAGGAATCCGCGAGGCCGCCATGCTGGTGCTATTCGTCGCGACGGCCCTCATGCTAGTTGCGGAGGCGCGCGCACCGCGCCGCTCGCTGCCGCGCGTGCTCTACATCCTGGGGCTCGCTGCCATGGTTGCTGTCGCTCTTCGGCCCCGGAGCCTGTTTCTCTACCTTGTGATCTGGACCTCACAGCATTGGATCCTCGCAACGGGGCTCGCTTCCCAAACCCCAAGTGGAGAGCCAGCTCCAGCTCCAACAAGCGGCACTGTCCGACGCGTCTTTCACGCATTAAATGCAAGACCCTGGGCCATCCTGCTTGTTGTCGTAGCTTCTTCAGTCGTCCTTCTGCCTTTCTTTGAGGTAGAAGCGAACCGGGAGGGGGGCACATTCTACGGAGACCGGATCTTCGGCGCCGTCGCGGGGGGATTGCGCACTTCTTCCTGGGTTCCCGCATTAGTAGCCGCCGGTTTCGCGACCGCTTTCGTGCACTACCTTCTGGACCGCAACGTCTACCGAATGTCGGATCCCCGGGTCCGTGCTGCGGCGTGCGGCCTTCTTGACCAGCCACGCAAACAGAGCGCACCGTTGGTCGGATAGCGCCACATTATGATCGTCGCCGAGCTTTTCACCACAGAGCACACCCTTTTCAGGGTGCTGCTCGATAGACTTGAGCTGGACCTCGCTCAACAGGAGGATCGGGCACGTGCGGATGTGAGTGACGCACTCAGGGCTTTGCTGCCATTGCTCGATCGACATGCAGAGATCGAAGACATTGTCTTCCGCTTTCCGCCCGACGGCGTTGATGATGACCCCAAGGCGCTCTCCGAGGTCGCGGCACAACACCGTGAACTCGCCGCATTGAGAAATGAAATTCTGTTCGCACTCGAGCGCTCTTTTGAAGAGTATCCGTTCGCAAGACTCAGGGCGTTGACGGAATCTCTGATCAACGACCTCCGCCTGCACTTGGTGACGGAGGAGACGCGCTTGTGGCCGTTCTACCAGGGAGCCCTCAAGCGTCCCCTGGATGCCGTTGTTCCGATCCATCTTGAGAAGCGCGCGCAGGTCCTGGAAAAGGAGTTGGACCGAGTCATTGCCGCGATCTCTCACTCTGCATCAGTCGATTCGAAGAAGCCTTGAGAGCATTCCATGACCACGGCAATCGAGAAGGTGCTCGTGACGGGTGCCACCGGCTACATCGGCGGCCGTCTCGTTCCACGCCTTCTCGAGCAGGGCTACTCGGTCCGCTGCCTCGCCCGCCATCCCGCTCATCTTGAGGACCGACAGTGGTCCGGTAGTGAGATCGTGCAAGGCGACGCCCATCGTCCCGGCGATCTTGAGAACGCCCTGGATGGCATGGACGCAGCGTATTACCTCATCCATTCCGTGGCTTCCCGTAGTACTGACTTCCCGCGCCTGGAAGCGCAAGCCGCGCAAAATTTCGCTCGCGCGGCCAGCAAGGCCGGTGTCAGACGCACCGTCTTCCTCGGTGGCATGGGCGGCGACGCAGCCCATCTTTCCCGCCACCTGACGAGCCGGCACGCCGTGGGTGAGATCCTCCGGAGCGAAGGTCCGCCCACCACCGAATTTCGTGCTGCGATCATCGTCGGCTCCGGCAGCGTGCCCTTCGAGATGATTCGCCATATCGTCGAACAGCATCCAATCATCCCGCGCTTTCGCTGGTTGACGACTCGTTGCCAACCCATCGCCATCCGGGACGTACTCAGCTATCTGGTCCTCGCTCTCGAGCTGGACGCTGCCGCGGGCCGCACATTCGAGATTGGCGGAAAGAGCATCCACACCTACGAGGACATGATGCGCATCTACGCGCGACGCCGGGGCATCACGCGCCTGTTTGTCCCGACACCCAGCCTGCCCCCTAAGCTGTGTGCAGCCTGGATCGGCACGCTGACGCCGATTCCGGCTGGCTTCGCCTTGCCTCTCATCGAGAGTCTGCGCCACGAGATGATCTGCCGGGACGATTCCGCATTGCGTGTCTTCCCCGTCGTCCCCCTCGACTACGAGACGGCGTTGCGCTACGCGCTCCTGCGCATCGAGAAGGGCGAGGTCGAGACGACCTGGACCATGGCCCTGCTGCCGCAGCACCGGGATTTCAGCTCGCTCTCGGTCGTCGAGGGGATGATTTGCGAAGAACGCCGCACGCAGATCGCCGCTCCTCCCGCAGTGGTCTTCGGCGTCTTCACGGGGATCGGCGGAAAGAGAGGCTGGTTCTATGCGGACTGGCTCTGGAAGATGCGGGCGGCGATCGATCGCGCGCTTGGGGGTGTCGGCATGCGTCGCGGGCGACGCGATCCTGAGGCGCTGCGCCAAGGCGAGCCGCTGGAGGTCTGGCGCGTCGAGCGCATCATCGACGGGCGCCTGCTCTTGCTCCGAGCGGAGATGTTCGTGCCGGGAAAAGCGTGGCTCCAGTTCGAGAGCATGCCGAGCGGTCCCACCGGTTCGACTCTGCGGATCACCGCCTATTACGAACCGAAGGGATTCTGGGGACGCGTCTACTGGCACGCTCTTCATTTCCACCACAAGCTCATCCTCTCCGGCCTGGCTCGAGCCATTCGGGAGCGCGCCGAACAGCGCGTCGCTGCTGCTCCTTAATGGAATCGATTCATCGTTTACTGCGGGATCGGCGTTTGCGGGTATCCTGTAGGCAAGACTGAGATCTGCGCCTTCGACGAAACACGGCCACGGGCCCCACCTGGAGTTCATGTTCCTCAGTGAGCTGAAACGCCGCAACGTCTTTCGTGTTGCCGCGGCCTATGCGGGTACGTCGTGGTTTCTCGTGCAACTCTGCTCCGTGCTGGGCGAATACTACGAGCCGCTTCACAAAGGCACGCCCGCGGTGATCGGCGTACTGCTCACGGCGTTACCGCTCGTGCTGCTGGGTACGTGGTTCTTTGAGCTCACTCCGGAAGGATTCAAACTGACGCGGCGCGTTGCGTTGGCGCAGTCGATTCGCGATGCGACCGGTCGCAAGCTCGACCTGATCACAATAGCGGTCCTTGCGCTCGCCATCCTCACCATGTTGTTGGATCGTTGGGTCCTGCACCGACCGACCGACGAAACCTTGTTTCCAGTCATTGCCGTTGTGTTACTGGCGCTGCTTGCGGACCGGCTGATCGGCCGCGGACTCACCGGGCGGCGCGCGGCGCACTCAACGACCGTCGCTGCGGCTAGCACGGCGGCAGAGAGTCCGGCGTCGATCGCCGTACTGCCGTTCGCAAACCTGACGAATGAACCTGAGAAGGAGTACTTCAGCGACGGCATGGCCGAGGAGCTGATCCACATCCTGACTAGCATTCCCGGCCTGAAGGTTCCCGCGCGCACATCCTCGTTTGCCTACAAAGGCAAGAACACCGATATCCGCCAGATTGCGAAGGATCTGGGCGTCGTGACAGTGCTTGAAGGGAGCGTGCGCAGCGCCGGGGAGCGAATTCGGGTTACCGCTCAGCTGATCAACGCGCAGACTGGATTTCACGTTTGGTCGCATAGCTATGACCGGCGCTACGAAGACATCTTCAAGCTACAGGACGAAGTCGCCGGCGCGATCCTGCAGGCCCTGCGCGTGAACTTGGGCGGCAAGGCGCCAGCGGCGGTGCTGGCCGAACCACCGACACCCAATGTGGATGCCTATCAACTCTATCTTCAAGGGCGCACTCTAGGTCTGCGCGGCAGTCCTGAAAGCAGTCAGGCTGCGATTCGATTGCTCGAAAGGGCGATTGCCATCGACCCGAAGTTTGCGCGCGCTTACGCGGCACTTTCGTTCGCACAGATCAATTTGGTGGCCAGCGGAGCCGCGACAGCGGTTCTGTTATCCGACGCGGAACTGAACGCCCGACGTGCCCTGGCGCTGGACTCGGAGCTTGCGGAAGCCTACGCGGCCCTCAGCTTCTTGAGCCTGTATCGAGCGCGGTGGCTGGAAGCGGAGCAGTACTATCGCAAGGCGCTGTCGTTGAATCCCTCGGAACCCTCCATGCATAACAGTTACGCGGTGGGGCTGCTCGGCGCAGCCGGGCGTCTGCGCGCAGCGCTGTGCTCCTCGCAGGAAGCTTACCGGTTGGCGCCGGCGCTGCCGCTATATGCGATGGGCCTTGCGGTGAGCAACAGTTTTCTGTGTCAGTACGCGGATGCGCTCGCCTACGTGCAACTGGCCGTTGATCTTGGTATGCCAAGAGCGGTCCCTCCGCTGCCGTTCATCGACGCGGCGGTCGCGGACAACGCGGGCCGCTACGCCGAAGCGGCCGAGTACATGAACTCGCTGCTGGCGCCATCGGTGCTTGAGGCGGGAGGCGCAACGGTCGTCCGGCTTGTCTACGCAGCGGCGGCGGGTGCCGCCGACAAGGACGCCGCGATCGAAGCGTTGCGTGAGCTGCGCGCCGGCGCTGCGCATGAAGCGATGGCCGGTCCCATCATGGTGATGCTGTCGACGGTCTGGTTCACGCGATTGGGTGCGCTCGATCTCGCCTATGAACTCGCGCACGCTGTACTGCACGAATTTGAGAAAACGGGGGTGCTGCCGGGCGCTATCCACGTGGCGACCTGCTGGCTCCCGGAGATGCGACCGTTCCGCCAGGACGCTCGCTTCCAGGACTTCGTGACGCGCTTGGGCTTGATGGAGTACTGGAAGCAGTACGGCCCGCCGGACAATTGTGACTTGAAGGACGGCAGGCTGGTGTGTCAATGACACGGCGTCGAGCGTCATAGGCCAAGGGGAATCAGCTAAGCCTGCACGACCCACTATTCGCCACCCACGTCTTCGGAGGAGTTTCGCCATGAAGAAGATCGCCGTGCTGCTGATTGCCCTGCTGGCCGGTGGCTGGTTGGCGCAGGCATACGCCGATCCGCCCGCGCAGGCACCAGCGCACGGCTGGCGCAAGAAGCATGATCCGTATTACGTCGGCTACACCGGCACGAAGTGGGAACACGACTATGACGTGAGCTCCGGCCACTGTGATCGGGAACAGATCGGCGCCGTGCTTGGCGGGGTCGTTGGCGGCGTGATCGGTTCACAGGTCAGCTCGCCGGAAGACCGCACCGTGGCAACGATCATCGGTGCGGCGCTCGGCGCGTTGATCGGTGCCAAGATCGGACGCGACATGGATGACACTGATCGTGCCTGTTTCGGCCACGCGCTCGAGATCGGCTCCGCCGGCCACCGCGTGAGCTGGGACAATCGGACGACAGGCGTGCATTACGAGCTGACCCCGGGCTACGGCTACCGCTCGGCGGCGGGAACCTGCCGGGATTTCACGTTGATCGCGTCCCTGGGCGAGGAGCGCTGGAAACGCAAAGGCGAGGCCTGCCACGGCGAGCGTGGCGTCTGGCAGATCAAGTAGCTGCGGCGAGTCTAGCGGCGCCGGTCCGTCATACGCTTGGCTTGATGTTCGCGTTCATGCGAAAGAGATTGGTCGGGTCGTATTTGTTCTTGAGCTTCACGAGCCGATCATAATTGGCGCCGTAATTCGCGCGGATGCGTCGCTCCGGGTCTTCATTCGAGACCTCGTTGACGTAGAAGCCATCAGTCATCGCCTCGACCGCGCGCCACGTGCCGCGCGCCCACTGCGTGCTCGCATCCGCGTCGGCCGGCTTATCCCAGAATCCCTGGATGATCAGGCTGTGATTCGCTTCCCGGTGCAGGAACGCG
>Ga0326726_10001766_pt1 | contig 20128 bp, 17 predicted proteins | sample MHFenrmetagenome_2_FD_207603 | JGI IMG/M metagenome (GOLD analysis project Ga0326726, IMG submission 207603) | Lab enriched peat soil microbial communities from Michigan Hollow, Ithaca, NY, United States - MHF15MN | ecosystem: Environmental > Terrestrial > Soil > Wetlands > Peat | place: USA... | reverse complement strand
GGCTGCCATGCCGGAAGACGACAACCATCAGCATGGACACGGAAAAGCTGAGTACTTCTCCAGCGCGTTCGAAGGCTTCCTCATCCTCGTTGCCGCTGCCAGCATCGGCTATGCCGCCATCGACCGCATGCTCAACCCGAAAGCGCTCGAGGCCGTGGGCATCGGTCTGGCGGTGTCGGTGGTCGCTTCGGTGATCAATCTGGCCACCTCGCGCATCCTCATGGACGTGGGCCGCAAACACCATTCCATCACCCTGGAGGCCGATGCCCAACACCTGATGACCGACGTCTGGACATCCGCAGGCGTCATTGCCGGGGTCGGACTGGTCTGGCTGACCGGCTGGCTCTGGCTCGACCCCGTGATCGCGCTGCTGGTGGCACTGAATATCGTGTGGACCGGCTGGCAGTTGCTGCAGCGCTCCGCCGCCGGCCTGATGGACGTTTCCATCCCGGAGGAAGAAATCAAGGAGATTGAAAACGTGCTGGAAGGCTACCGCCAGCAGGGGCTGGAATTCCACGCCCTGCGCACGCGTCAGGCCGGTGCCCGTGCCTTCATATCCCTGCATGTGCTGGTGCCGGGCACCTGGACGGTCCAATGTGGGCATGACTGGTCGGAACGCATCGAGTCCGACATTCGCCAGGCGGTTTCCTATTCCCACATCACCACCCATCTGGAGCCGATCGAAGACCCGGTCTCCCTGGCCGATCAGGGACTGGATCGTCCGGATCCGGAAGCATGATCGAGCAGGCAGATGCTACAATCGTGCTGCGGTCTGCATGCATGGTCGCCGCGTCGCGTGGCTAACGGGCCGAGCTTTTCCGCACAGCCCGGTAAGCCAGGCCATACACCACCAGGTTCACCGCCACGACCACTGCGCCCAGCACCTGTTGCACCGGCAGGGTCATATTTTCGGGATACAGGATCGGCAGCAGGTAACGTTCGACAAATCCGCCACTGTAGGCATCACCGCCACCTAGAACACGCAACCGATTCTCAAGCGGCGTGAGCGGACACACCCCACCGGTGAACTCGATCAGGGCGCCCCATGCGGCAGCGGGCAGGTGCAGCCAGACCAGTTTCGGCCAGCGCAGCAGCAGAAACCCGCCCGCCACGACAAAGACAACGAAAAGCAGATGCAAGACCACCAGTCCATCTGCAAGGATGACAGCCATCCCTAACTCCAAGCCCTGCCTGCAATCCGGCCGGACTACTTTTTAGGTTTTTTTTCGGAGCAACGAATGATGGCTTTGTTGGTCTTCAGATCCAGGCAATAGCGCAGGTCGCCCCTGGGCGGGTGTTTCGGCTTGGTCATCTGACTCTGGGCCGTAGCGGTTGGGGTCTGGTTTGCTGCCCCATCCATCTCAACACCCTCTGCCATCGCAAATCCAACTGCACACCATAGCGGCAGGGCAATGAACCAGGTATTCATGCGATCTCCTTTAATGCGGCATGAGCCTGCAGGCCCTTGCCGTGTTTGCAATGCAGATATAACCCGTTTTTTGACAGTCAGTCCACATTAAGATCAGTCCACATTAAGAAGCGATGCATCCGAAAGACAGCGGGGTTGCAGGTATCGTGACATCGAAAAAGCGGATTCCGCACACCACGATCGGTGGAACCGTGTTGCCGAAGTGTGCGAGCACCTCGTCGGCACCGGTGGATTCAGGGTAACCCGCCATATCTAGATCCCGCCGACCGTGGTGCGCTCGGGGCTTGATTCCCTGCGGATGTCCGTCAACTGGACCTGTGTGCTGCGCGGCGCAGCCTTAACACCTGTCGCCACCTGCGTTGGGTTGATCGACACGACGAGCTTGGAGGTGGCACACCCGGCAAGCAGCGTGGCAAGGGTCAAAAAGTGAAGCGATCCAGTGCGCGGGCGGCATGGAAAATCCATGCGAGCGATGAAACCGAATGTTGTCGATCGAACAGAAAGCGGCAGGAAGTGTTGCCGCTTCAGATCAAACGGTTCATCCATCCATTCACGAAAAGATCATCGACCGTCGAAATGTGTTGCCCGAACGAACATCGACGCGATAGCCGTCCACCTCCTCTTAGCGAGGCGAGGAAGCAGGACGGGCGTTTCGAGACTTATCGCGCCGGCGCCTGCTGGACGGGCGCCATGCCATAGGGCGGAGCGAACATGCTTCCCCAGGTCGGGCCATAGGACTGCGGGCTGACAGCGGAATTGGCCCAACCCGTATACAGGTTCGGATTCATGGGCATCATGGCGGTGCCCCACAGGTTCGGGTTCACCGGCGCTGTAGCCATGGGAACGTAGGCGTTCGGATTCAACATGCCGAGTGCCATGGCGGTCACATTGGGATCGGTGGGCGCCGACACCCAGCGCATGACTTTGTTTGGGTCGGATAGCATTTGCACCATGGCATTGAAGAACTGGGGGTCGAGCGCCACCTGCATCCAGGTCATCAATGTCATGGGATCGACGATCCTTGCATAATTGCCGTATGCCCTGGGATCCATCGCGCTGGCCATGGAACGCGCGTAGAGATTGGGATTCATCATGGATATCGTCGCAGTGGCAAGAAAGGCCGGTTCCGAAATCTCATTCATGGCAGCGACGAATTTCTTAGGATCCGACATTATCTCGGCGTTATGCGTGAAATCCGATAAGTAGGCTACCCATTCCTGGTGTGTCCTGGGCATTCCATCCGGGGTCGCTGCTGCTGCCGGTGCTGGCGTGGCAGTAGCCGCAGCGGGTGGGGCTGCAGGAACAGACTGCTGGGCGAAGGCCAGCGCACTGAGGTTGCCAAGGGCCAAGGTCATCAACAGGGTCAGTTTGCGCATGGTTAAATCTCCTCTATTCGTTATGGATAGCCTCACCCCGTGAGGAGAGGTTGGGAACATTGTGCAACAAAATTCGATCGAATATTTTCTAAATGCAGGCCAGATGCGATAAATAATTCAACCGTTTACAAAATGATGGTTCCATGCAGAACAAGCGACAATCGAAGGCGTCCGCTGCGTGTTATGCTTCATCCGAACATGACTAGACGACCCGTCCACAACAAGATGTCGGCCCCTTCCCCTTTCTGCTGGCTTGATAGAAACATGCAGAGGCGTAAGGTCCTCCTGACCCTTTTCACCTTGTTGACGTGCCTCCTGCCTTTGCAGGTGGCCGCGTTGCAACTATCGGCCAAGGCCCAAGTGGACCGCAGCATGCTGTCGGGCAATGTCGACATCCAGGCCTTCATCGACGTGCCTGCAGATCTTCCGGCTGCATGGGAGGTGCTCACCGACTACAACCGATTGGCGGAGTTCGTGCCCGACATGGAGTCTTCGCGCATCGTCAGCAAGCCCGGTGAGGCCATTAAAGTCTATCAGCGTGGCAAGAAATCCTGGTTGCTGATCGATATGCCCCTTGAACTTGTGTTCCGCATGGACGAAACCCCCCCCTCACGCATCCGGTTCAGCCTGGTTTCCGGAAACATCCGCGACATGTATGGCGAATGGCGGCTTTCCCCGTTTGGCCAGGGGGTGCGCATCAAGTACGATGCCCACATGAAGCCGGGGCTGTTCTCACCGCGCGTACCTGGCGATTCCCTGCTGATCGAGTCGGATATCGAGAACATGATGCAGGCCATCGGCCAGGAAATCATGCGCCGCAAGAAGCTCACACCGCGTTTATGAGAGGCTTGCCGAACCTGGTGGCAATCTGCGTACTGGGCACGATGCTGCTTGGCCCGCTACAAGCCTGGGCCGAGGCCCATGTCCAGGTCGAAAGCAGGGCAACGGCCCTCTTTGTCCAGGCCGACATCGACACCACGGCAGACAGCGAAACGGCTTGGGCGGTTCTGACCGATTACAATCACTGGACCGAATTCATCCCCGACCTGTTGGTGTCCCGGGTGATCTCCCGCCCCGGCGATCCGCTGCAACTGGAACAACGCGCCCGCATTCCCTCGATGCCCAACTTTCCTGTGGTGATGATCCTCCAGGTGGAAGAGTCGCCACTAAAACGCATTCGCTTCTACCGGACCGCCGGCAACGTGCTCTCATTCGCCGGCGAATGGCTGATCGAGAACGAATCCCGACAGGTGCGTCTGGTATATCGTGCGGTAGTCACGCCGGGCTTTCCGATGCCGCCGCAGGCAAGCATGGAAATATTCCGCAACGACGCCAAGGTGCGGATGGAGGCGATGGCCCAGGAGATGGCTCGCCGGATGCCTGACCCCCCCGCCAAGAAGCCCCTGAAAAAGAACAAGCGCCGATAGCGTGGCGCACAGCGCCGCAGCCACCCAAATTTTGACTGTCAATCGAAGCCCCGGATTGCTTCGCTCGCCATGACAGTGAAGAACGTATAAGGGTCTCCCCTAGGCAACGCTGCCGGCTGCCTGCGCGCGCCGGTTCCAGTCCGTCAGATAAAGCAGCGCGCCACGCACCCCGCACACCAGCACCAGGGCGAAGAACAGGCCGTACACCACGTGCAGGGATTGCAGCAGGCCATAGACCGCGGCCACCGCCAGGCCGAACAGGATCTGCTGGCGCGGCTTGATCGGCGTGGTGGCCGGGTCCGGGATCATGTACAGGGTAAAGATGATGAAGGCGGCGCTGGTCATGGGCAGGATGGGCACCAGCGGCGGGATGTCGAACAGCCACACGCGAATCTGCCCTTGCAGCAGGAAGCCCACCAGCCAGGAGGCCACCAGAGGCAGACGCCCGGTGAATAGCGCATGCAGGACGATGCCGCTGACCAGTACGAAGACAGGAACGCCCCAATCCCACATGCCGCTAATGTTCTCGGTGAACTGGTAAGGCGGCGTGAGGCCGACGATGTCGGCGAAGACAACCAGAGTGACCACCACCGCGATGTTGGAAGGATTGAACATGTGCTGGGTCACGCCCGGCGCCACCGGTGCCCGGAACAGGATCTTGGAAGCGATGGCGAAGGCGGCGGCGAAAGCCAGGGGCCATAGGCTTTCGCCGGAAAAGAGCAACATGGACAGGGCCATGCCCGGAATGATGGCGGGCGGCAGGAAGTTGAGGAAATTGGCCCGGCTTCCCGCAAAACGCAGCGGCCTGCCCTTGGCGCGCGCATCCACCCATTCCAGCAGCATCTGCATGCTGATGGCGGTGCCCACGGCCACCGCCGGATAGGCCCAGGACTGTTCGAAGCCGAGGACGAGGTGGCCGAAGCCGAGGATCCAGGCGAGCATGAGCGTGGTGAAATACCACAAAGCGATGAGTCTTCGCTGCTGATCGGCCTTGGGATAGAACAGCAGCGACGCGTTGCTGAATTGCGCCATGGATCGATTCCCCTTGTTAGCCCAACACGATGGTGTGCCAGCCCGGCCTGAGCGTCAGCTTGCGGACCTGCACCTGGCCGCGCGGATCGCGCCAGCGGATTTCCACCATCAGCGCCTGACCGGGAGCGATATCGCCGAGGCCGAAATGGAGCTGCGGAGCGCGTTTGCCGGACATGCCGTTGCCGCCGTCCACCTGGGCTGTCAGGCGCCGGCCGTCAGGCAGCAGCACCCTCGCTTCGGCGCCGATAGCCGGCCGATCCGGCATACCCGCAGCGGGACGGCCGCCCTGCCCCGGCTCCGCGGGAATCATCAGGTTGAGGCCGAGAAAGGCGTGCTTGCTGACATTGTCATTGCGGTAGAAAAAGGAATCCTCCCACTGGTTGGCGAAGACGAAGTCGAGATCACCGTCACCATCCACGTCGGCGATCGCGACGCCGCGCGTAACCATCGGCTGGCCCAGTCCGATCTGTTTGGCGATGTCGAAGTATTTTCCGGACGAATCCTGCACAAAGAAGGCTGGGTGTTCATGGCCGCTGATGTCGGTGCCCGCCTTGAATTTCGGCCAGTGGCGTGGATCCGTGAGCAAGGCGTCGTTGGCGGTACCCAGCGCCTGCAATTCCGGCCAGCGGTTGATTCTGCCCTTGACGAAGCCCATGGCCTGGATCGCCTCCAGCACGCCGTCATTGTCGAAGTCGTCCAGCTTGGAATCCCAGCCCCAGCCGCTGCGCGACAGGCCCAGGCGCTCGGCGCCCTGCACATAGGGCGCGACCCCGTCGCGCATGCGCGCGGTCTCGCCGGTGCTGAGCCAGAGGAAATGGCCTTCCTGCAGACCCCAGGACGTGGAGATATTGCTCACATAGATATCCATCAGCCCGTCGCCGTTGACGTCGGCCATATCGGCACCCATGCCCTTGCAGGAGTCCTGGCCGAGAACGAAGGATTTCGGTGTGGTGAAGCCGCCTTCGCCGTGCAGTACCTCGAAGCGCAGCTTGCCCGGCGTGGAAAGGTTGTGCAGCAATCGGTCGGTGCCGAAGTCGTTGGCAAAATAAATTTCCGGCAACAGATCACCGTCCAAATCACCTGCCGCCACCGCCAGTGTCCAGCCGCGGGCGACCTCTTCCGGAAGCACCGTCGATTCGTCACGAAAGTGCACCGCCGGTTGACTGCCGGACACGGCGCCAGCCCACAGCAGGAGCCGGTTCCAGCCGCCATTGACGGAGCGGGAAGTGGACTGCGGCATCACCATCACCCCGCTCGCCTTCGCATCGAGCAAGCGGGAGCCGTCCGGATAGGTGTTGCCGATCACCAGGTCGAGATGGCCGTCGCCGTCGAGGTCGGCCAGCGTGGCGGCGTTGCTGTACCAGCGCTCGAACTTTTGCGCCACTTCCACCGCAACGTATTGATCACGGCTCGGAGGTTTGCCTGCGCTGTCCGCCTTGCGCAAGAAGGCTACGGGGGTGCGGCCCCAGTAGTAGACCAGGAAGTCCATCACGCCATCCTCGTTGAGGTCGGCGACCAGACAGCCCATGGGCGCCATCGTGCTGTCGTAAGGTAGCGGGGCGGCGGTGAGGAGAAACGGTGCGTAGCGCTCGCCCGTGCCCGGCACCGGAAAGACGTTGACCTGATCCGAGCGCGGTTCGACATGGCACAGGTCATTCGGCAAGCCGTCGCCATCCGCATCACCGAGCGCAGCGGCGGCGCCCATGGCAGAAACCCAGGCGGAAATCCGCTGCATGCTGGGGTGTACCAGACGCGTCTCGCGCTCGGAATAGCCCTCCGGTTTGGGCAGATCGAAGCGGGTAAAGTGGAAACGCTGCGCCAGGGCGGCCTGCTCCTCGACCGAAGGCACGTGGGGCAGCGCCATCCCGTAGAGCACCAGGATCCCGACGAGGGAGACCAGGAATACTGCGTGCCGGACAAGAAAAGGTGGTTTGCTCGGACTCGTCATGCTCGTTGTTACATTGGCCGACCCGATGGGGATGAAAGAATTATACCGGCCACTGAGCTGGCGAGTGTGTCAGGTCTGTCTTCGATAGCGCAGGATGGCAATGCCGTGACAGAGGGCCGAAAAAGCCAACAACCCGAGCGCCTCCGGCAACACTTGTTGAATACCGCCGCCACGCACGAACACGTCGAGGAAACCGTCCAGTCCCCACGACAGCGGCGACAGCACGGCAAGATTCTGCATCAGGGGCGGCATCACCGCCTTGGGCACCAGGATGCCACCCAGTGCGGCCATGATCATCACCGTGGCGGAGCTGAAGCTGGCGGCCTGCTCGGTCGTTCTGGCATACATGGCCACGACGATGCCGAAGCCGATGGCCGCCAGACTGGCCGCCCCCCCGATCAGCAGCAAGGCCAGCGGTGCATTGCCCAGCCCCAGTCTGTCGCCACCCAATAGCGGCAGCACATAGACGCTCACCGCGAGGATCGACACCATCTGGATCAGATTGATGACGAAATACGGCACCGCCTTGCCGCCCAGCACCACCCAGGGAGGCACGGTCATCGTCTGCAGGCGGAACAGGCTGCCCTGCTCGCGCTCGCGGATGAAGGACACCGACAGCGGCACGGTCAGGAAGAACATGGCCAGCAGGGTCCAGGCCGGCGCGTTCTGCTGCACCGAAGTCGGTGTCGGACCGCTGCCCTTGCGGGTCACGGTTTCACCCGTCACCGGTTTGAACAACCGCGACTCGTCCACTTCGGGCAGCGGCACGAAATGCTCGCCCTGGGTCACGCGCATCGTCTGTTCCAGTTGTTTCCGCCCAAGCTTCATCTCGACGCCGCGCAAAGCCAGATCCAGGCTGCCCTCCAGCACCTGGAGGTAGTCCGAGCGCAGCGCCGGATCGGCCAGCACCATGAGCTCGACCGGTTTTTCCATGCGCAGCTCGGGCGGAACCTTGGCCATGATCTCGCCAAGCCGCCGTTCGGCCTGCGCGGTGGCATCGTGCGGGACCAGCACGGCGAAGCGATAGCGGCCGTCAATCATCCATTGCCGGGCCTCGGCCTCGCTGGCAGTGTTGGACTGTGTCAGGTGGATGTGGGAATTGGCACGAAACGCCTCGACGATGCTTTGCGTCACTTCGGCCCGGTCCTGGGAGACCACCAGAACATCGAAGGTAGCGCCGGGCCGGTCGCCGAATGCATCGCGCAGCGCCAGCGACAGGATCAGCACAAAGAGCACCGGCATCACGAAGAACAGGAACAAGGCCTGGTGGTCGCGACCGATGATGCGCGCTTCCTTGGCAATGCTGGCCCAGAATTTGGTCAGGTCATCCATCACCTGGACACCCCCTTGCCGTCAGTATGCGAAAGAAAAACATCTTCCAGGCTCGTGGTGCCGAAGCTGAGCGATCGCACCACCAGGCCGTAATCCTGTATGGCCTGCATCAGCGGAATCATGACCTGATCGGGACGGTCGGCAACGACCAGCAGGCAGCGGCCTGCCACATGCGCCTCCAGCAGGCCGGGGATGTGTTCCAGGCGCGCGGTCAGATCCGCAGGCGGATCGCCCTCGATCTGCAGCTGGATGGTCTCGTTGCGCTGCATGGACAGCAGGTCCGCCACCGTGCCCTGCACCAGCACCCGGCCATGATCGATGATGGCGATTTGCTGGCACAGCTGTTCGGCCTCATCCATCTGGTGGGTCGAAATCAGGATCGAAATCCCGGATGCATGGAGCTCGCGCAGGCGATGGTGGATCAGCGAACGCGAATGGGGATCGATCGCCACGGTCGGCTCATCGAGGATGAGTATCTTCGGCTCGTGGATGAGACCGATCACCATGTTGAGACGTCGCTTATAGCCTCCTGAGAGTCGTTCCACCCGCTTGTCCGCTTCGTCGACCATTTCGGCCACTTCCAGGCAGGCCATGATCCGCTGCTGCAGATGTTCTCCCGACAGCCCCTGCATGCGGCCGAAATAATCGAGGTTTTCGCGGGCGGTGAGCGTGGGGTAGATGGCCGGCTCCTGCGGCACCATGCCCAGTATCTGTTTGATGGTCGCGCGCTCCGTCTGGGCGTTGTTGCCGCAGATGTACACCGAGCCGGATGTGGGTTTGAGCAGCCCGCACAGGGTCGACATGATGGTGGTCTTGCCTGCGCCGTTGGGGCCGAGGATGCCGAAAATGGTGCCAGCCGGAACGGTCAGATCGATCGCGTTCAGCGCCGGCGTGCTGCTGCCCGGAAACATCTTGGTCAGTTGTCTCAACTCGATCGCGGGCGTGCCTGCGGCACTGCCATTGTGGCGGGCGGAAAACGGACACGGCGTGCTCATGGCTGCGACAGCCCGATGAGTGGCCAGACCGGGGTGTGCTCCCTGTCTTCAGGAAACCGCCCCCCCGAAGTCGAACCTTGTCCGTGCAACCCGATAATTAAGGACTGATGCAAGCTGGATATGAACATGAATTGAAAATGCGCCGGCTCGTTTAGTGATGACCAGCTTTTTTTAGGCCGGAGATGCGCGCACCACCCGAAAGGGCGGCCTGACTGTTCCTGATTTGCGAAGTGTGGAATTCTATCCGTCAATTCGTCATCGTGGGCAATTTCCGGGCTTTCGCTTGCAACCTGCATAAAAGCGCCCCAGCAGCGCTTGCAGCGCCAGACCTGCCAGCGCGACTACCAACCCCGGCCCTCCCCCCCCACACCCAGCGCAACTCCGAACGCAGCACATGCCGGCCGCGCCAAGGCACGATGGGGCTTGATGCGCCTGTTACCTAAACCCGAGCCAACTCACAGCACACCGCATCGTTCACCGCGATCATGCCCCCCACCAGAATGCGTGCCTTCATGCCGCCATGGCCGCGCATCGCGTTATAGCCGCCCGACCCCAGCACCGCTTCCATGCGCGAGCAGGGATCGCAATGTCCCGTCATTTCCAGCACCACCTCCGCGCCGATGCGCAACACCAGCGGCCGGTCGCGGAACAAGGCATGCGCCGCCAGAAGGTTCAGCCCCGACACCACCAGATTGCGCCGCAGCAAAGCAGCATCGATGCGCGCTTGTCCCGTCAACGCCGCCACCACCGGAAGATGCTCGGCCTGGATCAGGGTGACTTGCCGGGAGCCGCCCGCTACACGGCCCCGGGACGGCTGCGCGTAGTGGTCGCCTTCGAGACCGCACGCGGCGATTGTCATCGCGGATTCGACCGCGACCACCTCGCAGCGGCGCTGCGGGCGCAGGTAGATCGACTCGACCCGGCCTGCATGGGGAAAGCAGGTCGTCAGTTCGCGCAGGTCGGTTTCGCTCAGGGATTTCTCCGATTGATCAGGTTCACCACCACCCGGGGCAATACATCCTCTTCTTCCGGACGCCCCCCCGGCTACCAGCAGGGTCATCGCCACCAGGGCGTTATCGGGGATGCGCTTGCCGCCACCGGACAGGGGGACACTTCGTCCAGCCGCACGTCCAGCGCAGGCCCGCCATCCGCCGTCTGGTAAAAGAGGATATCTCCCGGCTTTTCGTTCCTGCCGTTTTCTCCATGGCCCGTGAGCAGAGGGCGCAACAACCCACAGCCTGAACCGACATGCGGTCTATTTCAGCAAGCGGTCCCACTCATCGATCGGGATCGCCCCGCAGAACAGAAATCCCTGATAGACATTGCAATCATTCTGCAGCAGAAAATCCCGTTGCGCCTGGGTTTCCACCCCTTCTGCAATCACCTGCAAACCCAGCGAACGGCACATGGCCATAATGGCCTTCACGATGGCGGCATCGTTCAGATCCTCCGTTACGTCGCGGACGAAAGATTGATCGATCTTCACCTGATCCAGGGGCAGGCGCTTGAGATAGGACAAGGACGAGTACCCGGTTCCGAAGTCATCCAGACAGAAGCTCACGCCCAGCGCAATGAGCTGTTGCATTCTGCTGACAACCCCATCGACGTCGTCGAGCACCACGCTCTCCGTCAGCTCAAGTTTGAGCCGGGCCGGATTGATACCGCTCGAAACCATGCTTTGCTGAACCGATTCAACGAAGTCGGGCTGGTGGAATTGCCGGGCACTGACGTTGACAGACATCTGCAAGGGCTGGGTGCGTGGATCGGTCTCCCAGGCTTTCAACTGGGCGCAGGCCGTATCCAGCACCCATTGACCGATGGGGAGAATGAGCCCGGTATCCTCGGCCAGCGGGATGAACTCAGCCGGAGAAACCATGCCCTGGTCCGGCGGCAACCAGCGCAGCAGAGCCTCGGCGCCAATCAAGCCGCCGTGCTGATCGATCTGGGGCTGGTAGTAGAGCCGGAACTCCCCATTGTCCAAAGCCCGGCGCAGGGCTGCTTCCATAAGCGTGCGCGAATTGATGGCGGCCTGCATCGCCGGGTTGAAGAATCGGACCAGATTGCGCCCGGCGTCCTTGGCCTGATAGAGGGCGACGTCGGCCTGCTTCAGCAACATGTCGACCGAAGCGTCCTGGCTACAGAACAGGGTCAGGCCGATGCTGGTGGTACCGTGAAATTTCGCTTCGTTGAGTTTCAGGGAATAGGGTTGGTTGAGGGCATGGCGCACCTTCTCCGCGATCATCTCGGCCTGGTTGGCAGCGTGTTGCTCATCCTGGCCCAGGCCTTCCAGCATCACCACAAACTCATCACCCCCCAGGCGGCACACGCTATCTTCCTGGCGCACGCTGTCGCCCAGGCGCAGTGCCACTTCGACCAGCAGTCGATCTCCGACATCGTGGCCCTGGGTGTCATTGAGGGTTTTGAAGTGATCCAGATCCAGGATCAGCAATGCGCCGAACTCCCGGGAGCGATGGCTGGAGACCAGTGCATGGCCCAGACGGTCCATCAGCAGCCGCCGGTTGGGCAGTTTGGTGAGTGCGTCAAAATAGGCCAGGCTACGAATCTGTTCTTCCACCAGCTTGCGCTCGGTGATGTCGCGTACCAGGCCAAGAACATATGCCTGCCCAGAAAATTCAAAATAATTGGCGCTGACCTCCACCGGGAAAACCCTTCCATCGTGGGCCTTGTGGGCGCTCTCGAAGGTCATCGTTTTCTGTGACTTGAGTTGATTCCAGGTGGCCTGCCACTGTTCCTGCTGCGTGCAATCGCAATCGACATCAATCACCCGCAGCTTCAGGAGTTCCTCGCGCGGATGCCCAAGCGCCCTGCATGCCTCATCGTTCACATAGTGAAAGTAGCCTTGCTCATCAGCCATATAGGCCGCTTCCTTCACGTGATTCAGCGCGAAATTCACCAGCGCCAGCTGTCGATTTGCACTTTCACGTTCGGTGATGTCCCTGGCGATGCCGAGCACGCCAAGGGTCTTTCCATTCCTGTTACGCAGGGGCGTCTTGAGGGTTTCGAGCAAGGCGCGGTGGCCATCGTCAGCGAAGGTCACCCATTCCTCGTTTCTGGTCGGCTGTCCGGCCGCCATGGCTTCCTGGTCTTTCTGACAGAAAAAATGTGCCAGTTCCGGTTCCACAAAATCGAAGTCGGTCTTGCCCAGAATGGCCGACTCGGGCGCGCCGAAGAAACGCTCGAAAACCGGGTTGCACATTTGGTATGCCCCGTCCCCATCCTTGAGCCACACAAGGTCTGGAAGGGTGTGGAGGATCAGGTGTTTTTGCTGCTCGCTCTCTTCCAGATTCCGGGTGACGGTTTTTAGCAGATCATGTTCTCGCAACAGCGTGCTTTGCTTGAGCATCGCCAGAATGATGACGACAAGCGCACCGAATTTCACGGCGTAACTGACGACCTCGGGCACGCCATCACGGGCGTCCAGCAATATGACCGCAAAGCCGGAAAGCACGACGGCTACCAGCGGCAGCAGACGCAGGAAGCCTTCGCTCCATCGATCCCACAAGGCATTGCGCGAGGGCTCGATATTCCAGTACAGCATGGCCAGGCCCATGCCCGTGATCGAGAAGGAAAACAGGCCGTTGAACCAGGTGCCGTCAATGTCGGCGCCATCCAGGACCATCGAATTCCAGAGCATCCAGCAGACACCCGTGACTATCAGGGAAACCAGGAAGAGCCAGTAGCTCCAGGAAAATTTCAGACGCAGGGTCGGGGCCGTGATCAAACCGATGCAAGCCGCCGTGAACAGGCTCACCGGATAGGCCACCATCACCCCCAGCGAAAGCAGGGGCATGTCCCCGCGCCTGGGCAAATACAACACCAGAACCAGCGTCATGGCGGCAATGGCGAGAATCGAGGCATCCAGCAGCAGGGTCTTGCGCTGGACACGGTCGGCCAGCCGGAAGGCCTCGATCAGCAATCCTGCGCCCACGCACGGGCCCAGCCACAAATAGAACAGGTCGGAGGGTGAAGGAAAGCCGTCAAATCCGACCCAGGTTTGTATATCCCAGATGATCTGCCCGACCGCGTAAACCGTCAGACCGATGGCGATCCAACGCAGGCCTCTGACTCGATCGATTTTTTTCGAGCGCACACCAAGCCAGGAAAAAACCGCTGCTATGAGCGTGCCTGCCGTCCAGTGCAGATTGTCGAAGAATCGGATCCAGTGCACGTCCTGCGCGAGACGAATGCCCAGCACACCCGCAAGCAGCCCGGTCAGCCCGGCGATCAGCACGAGACGCGTGGGTGACAACTGATAGTCCCGGCCAAGCTGATTCATCGATTGAGTATTCATTGTCAAAAAGCCTAAATAACGGTAGCAAACAAACCTACCGCCGAAGTCCCGCGTTTTTCTGCTGCTGTCCACGGCCATCCACTGACCCTGCATTTTCGGCACTGCTTGTGGCTGCAAGAACCCGGGATCCCGCCTATTCCTGTCGAAATCCCTGCTTGCGCATAGATTCAAGTCGCCGTAACCAAGCCGGCTGGGGGTGTCCTGCTGGCGTCCAGCAAGCAACCCATCCGGATATCGGCAGACATCGGTACCACGCTGCCGCTGTGGGCTAATAATCGGTCAAGGGGGTGGAATACTGAAGGTTTATTGCAAAGTGAAGCCGAACATCCCGTTCAGTCAGGGTCCCGCCGCAGCGGATTGCCGTGATCGACCTATCCTTAGAAGTGGAATTGAAACAAGGAGTCCTCATGGAATCAGGAAAGTTCTTTTTAACTGTCCTGCTAGGCGCCGTCGCGCTCACCTGCCTGTCCGCCACGCAAGCGGCAGCGCTGGTTGATGCCGACCCATACCTGCTCATGCATCGGGTCGTCGTAATCGACCCGAGCGGGTTTGGCCGGCCGGTGGAAGCCGCCAGCATCCTGCTGCCCAAGGACTGGCGCGTCGAGTCAGGCGTCGTCTGGACGGCTGACATCGGCTGTCCGCGCAACGGCATCAAGCTCAGTCTCAAGGCACAAAGCCCGGACGGGAAACTGGGGTTCGAAGTCTTTCCCGACTACGTCTGGAACTGGGTGGACGACCCGCAGGCGCGCGCCTACAGCAACCCCCTGGCAGCCGCCGGCATCAAGGGCTGCGACACCCTGCCCCCCTACGATGCGGCGGGCTACCTGCAAAACCTGTTTCTGCCGCACTGGCGCGCCGGCTCCACCCTGGTGGGCATCGGCCAGGTGCCCGAACTGATCCAGGCCATGCAGGCGGAATTCATGGCCATAAGCGGCGGCAACCCCGGCCCGGTACACACCGACTTCGACGTCGCCCTGGCCGCAATCGAAACCCCGCGCTCAGGCGGCACCGACGAGGAATGGGTGCTGGCCAGCCTGGTGCGCACCGTCGCCTACCTGCCCGTGCTGTCCGGCATGGGCACCTTCAGCAACCAGATGTCGGGCAACTACACCACGGCCGCCGTCTCCCAGTTTGCCGCGCACGCACCCAAGGGCCAGCTGGAACAGCACGAGAAGCTCTTCGATGTGATCTACCGTTCCTTCCGGCTCAATCCGGTGTGGGAATCCGCCGTCGCCCAGCATTTTCAGACCATGGACCGGATCAACCTCAAGGGCGTGCAGGACCGGCAGCGCATCCTGCATCAGTCGCAGCAGGAAATAGGCGCCATGATCGAGCAAGGCTACAACGCCCGGCAGGCCACCATGGACCGCAGCGCGGAAAGGCAGATCCAGGCCCTGCGCGGCGTCGAAACCTATATCGACCCCGCCACCCAAACCCGGGTCGAACTCACCTCTGGCTACCAGGGCGCGTGGACGAACGGGCTGGGCGACTATGTGCTCACCGACTCACCCGGCTTCAATCCCGCGCGCGAACTGGAAGGAAACTGGACCGCCCTCAAACCGGAGGGACGTTAGCCATCACCTCTGCGTAAACGAGAGGAAAAGAGACTGACCGGGAAGACCGCAGGGCGGGCTGTCGTGATTCAGCACAACCTCCCCCCGGTACCCGGATTGCGAGGCCTGTCCTGCCGTCGCAATCCGGTTATTGAAAGAATGCTTTCGACCTTACTTCTTGCCGTTATCGACCACCAGGCTGCTGACGAAAACAATGCTGGGGAAAGAGCGCTTGAGCGTCTTGCTGTAGAAATTGGTCATCACCATGCCGTCATCGAACCGGACCACGTCGCCTTTCTTGACTGTCGAGGTGGAAGCGGCCAGCCACGTCGTCTTCTTGCCCTGTGACACTTCCACATAGGTATAGCTGGGCACATTCATGGTGCTGAGCACCTTGCCGGTCTGGGTCAGCATCGGCTGCTTATTCATCGTCATGCCCGCATGCGGGCTGACCGGTGACGTATGCGGGTTGACCGGTGCCGCAGCAGGGTCGGCGGCAAAGGCAGACGTCGAGAGAACCAAGGCAAACAGAATCGAGACGGATTTCATGGGAGGCTTCCTGGTGGGGTCGAGTTAAGGAGGCTAAATCATATACGAACCCTGGCCCAATCCGCCGTCCGTCCATCACGGCACAGATAGCGCCCGATAGTTGGGCACCCTAGCCAAAAACAGACTGAATCACCCACGCCACCCCGCCGACAACGGCCAGGCAGATCAGGCAGGCGAGAATGAGCTTGACGAATTTGGGCATCTGCCTGGGTTGGGTTCCTGTTCGCTATTTCGAACTGCCGACCGGATAGCCCACCGATTGCGCGAGGATGATGCGCTGCTGGCTGCCCAGCCCCAGGGCGGCGCCCAGGTCTTCGCGATCGACCAGGCCGCGCACCACCCCCACCAACCCCTCCGACGCGCAATACAAATACACATTCTGGGCAATGAAACCGGCGTCGGTCGCACTGTAGAACGCCATGTCTTCGGCGCTGGCTTCGTTCATCCGGTCGAGGTCCGCCACGTAAACGAGATTCAGCGGCGCGGTGGCCACATAGTCCTGCACACCTGTCAGCTTGCGAATGTCCCCCGCCACAACACGCTTCAGCGTGCGGGTGGGCGGATCGTAGCGATACGCGCCGTCTGAAGTGGTCACGTAAACATCGATCTCGCGCCAATCGTGCGCGGAAGGCGCGGTGCGCTGGCCCGAATCCGGCCGGTTCACCCCGTATGCCGCCCACAACAGGTTCGACAGCACCTGCGGCGGCAGCGGCTGGCTGCCGAATTCCCGCGTCGAATGCCGCGCCTGCAGCGCCTGCATCAAGGGCATGCCGCCTGCGGTTTCGGGTGGCGGCAGCCTGATCGCCCCGGTTTCCTGCGCCAGTCCGCTTCCCATCACGCTCATCATCAACACCCCCACGGCTCGCCATCTATCCATGGCCGGTTTCTCCCTTGCATAGAACGCGCAACTCACTTCAATCTAGCCCCACGTCGACGCCAAGCAAGTCCGCACCAGGATGCGCGACGCGAACAGCGGTTTCGCCATCCGCAGCTTCGGCTTGATCCGGGATTTCTTTTTAAACCCTGCAGACTCGCTAGCATGAAATACATGTTCGACAGGTTGGTCGCCCGATCATGGCGCAATCACCAGTTGCTCGACATCGAGCAACAGAAAGTGGGCGTAGCGTTCTTCCTTCCTGCTGCCGTCATCGCTGACGATGATGACCCGCTGGCGGCCGTCGATCACGGCGGGACTCACCCCTTCGGCGTGCTCGAAGCCTGGCAGGCCGGCCACGCTGACACGGCGCGCCGGCGCGCCCGGATGACCGCTCCAGAACCAGAGCTGGAAGTGAACCTGCCTGCTTACGACGGGACCGCTGATCACGAGGTGGCCGTCGAGGGCGGGCAGGTAAGCCAGGCTGCGTATCCCGTCGCCGCCCAGATCCAGCGTCATCAGGGCGGGCGCGATGCGGGGCGGCTCACCTGCCTCGAAGATGGCCGAGGGGTTTTCGACGCAGGCGATGATGGCGCGTTGTTCTAGCAAGGGACTGCGAAAGCCGACCAGCAATTGCCGGCCGTCGGGGCTGATCTCCAGTGCCTCGATATTGAGGCCGCCGCCGGTCTTCACGTCGCGTATCCCGGCGGCGGCGGCCAGTTCCGGATGCGCCGCCACCAAAGCGGGCTTCAGGCCCCGAACCAGCATCGGCTCCGCCATGCGCCCGTCCTCGATGCGAAAGCGCACCAGCTTGTCGCGGGATCTTTTCTCGTTGCCTTTGGCATTGCGCGAATGCGAGGTGAGCGCGTAGAGATACCCCGCCCGATCGAGCGCCAGCGCTTCAAGATCATCCAGCTTCCAGACCGCATCGTCGCCCACCGGCGGCGACAGCGGCGTGCTGCTCACGTCTCCGGCGGCGCTGATCGTCACCAGGCTGAAGGGATGGCTCTTTTCATCTTCGACCACCAGAAAACGCCCGTCCGCGAGCTGCTGAATCGAGGATGGCTCATACAGGCCGGTCAGGGGCTGGAACATGGGAATCTCACACTGGGTCCTTTTGGCAGGATGGATACGAGAAAGCAAGGGAAGCGCTGAACAGGTCGTCACCCCGGCGAATACCCAGAAGGGCACAAGAGCCGGGGTCCAGGTGCTTGATTTAACTGGATTCCGGCGTTCACCCGCAAGGGGTAGGCCATGGTTCTAAAGCCGCTAAAGCGGCAACAACCATGCACCGCCGGAATGACAAATTGGGCTTGTTCAGTGCCACTCTAAGCCCCATAGCGCCACCCGCCCGCCTGCGCCGCCATCACGATCCGCGCGCAGGCCTCGGCATCCGAATCCGCCTGGTGATGCCGCAGATCGATGCCCAGATGGTTGCACACATCCGGCAGCCGGGTCGGGCGGATAGCCCACTGCGCCCGCGCCAGCCGCACCGTGCACACGAAAGGCAGCTGCGGCGCCGCAAGCCCGTAGGTCTCGCAGCAGGCACCCAGCACACCCTTGTCGAACGGCGCATTATGCGCCACGAGAAATTCCACCCCCGCCAGTTCGCGTGCCAACCCTGACCATACCGCATCGAAGTACTGCGCCTCCTTCACGTCATGCCACGACAAGCCATGAATATGCGTGAACAGGAACGTGCGCGACGGCGGGCGAATCAGCTCAACCAAACGATCGACGATGCGGCCGCGCTCGACAATCACCACCCCCACCGCGCACGCGCTGTCGCGTGCGTTGTTGGCAGTCTCGAAGTCAATCGCGGCGAAGCGGGTCATGGATGCGGCCGTTCAGTCATTCAAAAATAATTGTCAGGAATGGCCACTTTGCGCGACCAATGCTTGTCTATTGGTTGGGACAGCAATTCTGGCCCACTTCCCGTTCATAATGAACTGCAATCCAAGCGAGGCAAAGCCCATGTTTTCAACCCGGATCCTGCAAGCTTTCCTTCTGGTCTTCAGCCTGAGCACCCTGCTCAGCGCCTGCGCCAGGGAGAACCCCACGGCGCCCGCCAAACCGGCATTGAGCGACCCCAATGTCCAGCTCGACACCATCGTGCTCGGCATGGGCTGCTTCTGGGGCGCGGAAAAGCGCATGTCCGAAGTGCCGGGCGTGGTCGACGTGGAAAGCGGCTATGCCAACGGCGACATCGCGGGCAGCTATGAAGCGATCCTCGCCCACGAGCGCGCCGTGCGCAGCGGCAATACCCGCCAGCGCAACCATGCGGAAGTGGTCAAGGTGAGCTTCGATCCCGCCAAGACCACGCTGGAAGCCGTGCTGATCAAGTTCTGGGAAAGCCATGACCCGACCCAGGGCGACCGTCAGGGCAACGACGTCGGCTCCAACTATCGCAGCGCCATCTACACCCATTCCCAGGCCCAGCAGGAAGTTGCCCTGAAAACACGCGACGTCTACCAGCAGGCCCTGACAAAAGCCGGGCTTGGCACCATCACCACCGAAATCGCCCCGCTCAAGAACTACACGCCCGCAGAGGCCTACCATCAGGACTACCTCAAGAAAAATCCCCAGGGCTATTGCGGCCTGGGCGGCACCGGCGTGAAATACCCCGGCTCGAAGAATGCCGCGCCCACTCAGCCCGCGCCCCGGCTGGACGGCAAGGCCCTGGCCTTCGAACGGCAACTGGTGGTGTTCGAGGCGGTGGACTGCCCGTTCTGCAAGCAGTTCAAGGCCGACGTCCTCGACCACTGGAAGTCCCCCGTTGCCGTGATCAGCACGCTCAACCCCAACGCCCCCACCGGCTGGAAGCTGGAAAAGGCCCTGTTCGCCACCCCCACCATCGTGCTGTTCGAGCAGGGCAAGGAAGTCTCCCGCTACACCGGCTACGGTGGTGATCAGAAAGGCTTCTGGAAGTGGCTGGGCTTTCAGCTGCTGTCCCCCGAGCAACGGAAGATCGCCTTCGAGCAAGGCACCGAGCGCGCCTTCACCGGATCGAACCTGGACGAACATCGCCCCGGCACCTTCGTCGACCCCATCACCGGCGCACCCCTGTTCCGCAGCGACACCAAGTTCGATAGCGGCACCGGCTGGCCCAGCTTCTTCAATCCGCTCCCGGGCGCCATCACCCTGCATGAGGACGATAGCCACGGCATGAAGCGCGTCGAAGTGCTCAGCACCAGTTCCGGCATCCACCTCGGCCACGTCTTCGACGACGGCCCGCCGCCTACCCACAAGCGTTTCTGCATCAACGGCAACGTGCTGAAGTTCGTGCCCGACGCGGGGCAGT
>Ga0326726_10001765_pt1 | contig 20130 bp, 29 predicted proteins | sample MHFenrmetagenome_2_FD_207603 | JGI IMG/M metagenome (GOLD analysis project Ga0326726, IMG submission 207603) | Lab enriched peat soil microbial communities from Michigan Hollow, Ithaca, NY, United States - MHF15MN | ecosystem: Environmental > Terrestrial > Soil > Wetlands > Peat | place: USA... | reverse complement strand
CTTCAGGTCGCGCGGCGGGAGAGCGACGCCGCCGTGGCGCGCGCGCGCCGCGACCTCGCGGTCACCATCGCGCGGGCCCAGCGGGACCGGCGGCTGGTGGCGAGCGCCGACCGCGTCGCCGCGATGTCGCTGACGGCCTACGCGGAAGGGGCGATCGCCCTGCCCGGTGTGCTGGAGGCGCAGCGCCAGGCCCGCGAGGCGCTGGGCCACCTGATCGACGACCTGGCCGCCGCCAACGCCGCAGACGCGGCGGTGCGCCTGTTCACTGCATCTGAGGCCTCTCCATGAAGTGCTCACGCAGGCTTGTCCGGCAGCTTGGCGTCCTGCAACTGGTGTCGCTTCTGGCCGCTTGCGCGCCGTCGGCCGGCAGTGACGAGAAAGAGGTCAAGTCCGACGTCCAGGCGGTCGTCGGGGCCCGCACCGCGGTCGCGGCCGTGCAGCCATTCCAGCTCTCGGTGACGGCGTTGGGGACGATCGCTCCGCGACCCGGGAGCTTCGCGGCGATGAGCGCGCCCGCGCCCACCCGTGTGGCGCGGATCTTCGTCGCCGCCGGACAGGCGGTGGAGCGGGGGACGCCCCTCGTCGAGTTCGAGCGGGCGCCGTTCGACGCCGCCGCCAGGAGCGCGCAGGCAACCGTCACGACCGCGCAGCACGCCCACGACCGCGCGGTACGGCTGGCGCAGGCGGGGATTCTCCCGCAGAAGGACGTGGATCAGGCGGCGGGCGACCTGGCGCAGGCGCAGAGCACGCTGGTGACGGCGCAGCGCGCCCAGGAGCTGGCGACCCTCCACGCTCCGATTGCGGGGGTCGTGACGCGGATGGCCGCGGTGGTGGGTGCGAGCGTGGACGTCAGCCAGACGCTGGTGGAGGTCGCCGATCCGGCGGCGCTCGACGTCGTGTTCGACCTGACGCCGGCGGACGTCGCTCCGGTGCACCCGGGGCAGCCGGTCGCGATCTGGGCGGGTGAGGCGGCGCGCGGCGATCCGTTCGGCGCCGCCACGGTCAGCGCGGTCGCCGCGGCGCTGGACTCGGCGACGCGGGCGGTGGAGGTTCGCGCCCGGATCACCCGCGCGAGCCGGCCGTTGAAGCTGGGCGAGTCGGTCTTCGGGCGGATCGCGGTCGGCGTACACCCCCGTGCTGTGAGCGTGCCGATCGAGGCGCTGGTCCCCGAAGGCGACGGGTTCAAGGTCTTCGTGGTGGACCGCGGCGGGATCGCACACGCACAGCAGGTCACGATCGGCGCACGCTCCGAGACGGCGGCGGAGATCACCGCCGGGCTTAAGGGCGGAGAGACGGTGGTCACCTACGGCGCCTTCGGCGTCGAGGACAGCGCGAAGATCGTCCCGGCCAAGCCGTGAAGCTGTTCGACCTTCTGGTCCACCAGCGGCGGTTCATCTACCTGGTGATCGCGCTGGTGAGCGCCGCCGGCGTCAGCGCGGCGCTGCGGCTCCCGTCCGCGGTCTACCCCGAGCTGACCTTCCCCCGCATCGCGATCGTGGCGCAGGGGTCGTCTCTCGGCGCCCGCCAGGTGGTCTTCAGCATCACGCGGCCGATCGAAGAAGCGGTGAGCGTGGTTCCGGGCGTGCGGCGGGTGCGCTCCAGGTCCATCCGCGGCGCGAGTGAGATTTCAGTCTGGTTCGCCCCCAACACCGACATGATCTACGCGCTCCAGCTGGTGCAGGCCCGGGTCAATCAGGTCCAGCCCGATCTCCCGCACGGGCTGGAGATCCAGGTCGAGCGCCTCACGCCGACGCTCTTCCCCATCATCTCGTACAATCTGGAGGGGGGCGATCCGGCGACGCTGTTCGACATCGCCCGCTACCAGATCAAGCCGGTGATTTCGCGTGTCCCCGGGGTGGGGCGAGTGGACGTCCAGGGCACGGACGTGCGGGAGATCGAGGTCGTGGCGGACCCCGCCCGGCTCTCGGCGCTCGGCATGTCGTACGACGACCTCGCCACGGCGATCCGGCAGGCGATCGCGCCTGAGGCGGTGGGCCGGATCGCGAAGGACTACAAGCAGTACCTCATCGTCACCGACCAGGAAGCGCATACGCCCGAGGACGTCGGCGCCGTCGCGATCCCCGGCGGCCTCCGGGTGCGGGACGTCGCGACCGTGAGCCTGGGCACGGAGGACCACGTCCGGCTGATCGCCGGCGACGGGAGGCCGGTGGCGCAGCTCAACATCACGCGCCAGATCGGCGGCAACACAGTGGCGATTGCGGACAGCGTCGCCAGGGCCATGGCCGCGCTGGCCCCGACGCTGCCTCCCGGCGTCACGGCCAAGAACATCTACGATCAGGCGGTCCTGGTCCGCGACGCCGTCAGGTCGGTGCGGGATGCGATGCTGATCGGCGCGGTGCTGGCGGTGATCGTGCTGCTCGTCTTCCTGCGCCACGGGCGGATCACGGCGATCAGCGCCACGTCCATCCCCCTCACCCTGATCATCACCATCTTCGTGATGCAGCTGGCGAATCAGACCTTCAACCTGATGACGCTGGGCGCGATGGCCATCGCCATCGGCCTGGTGATTGACGACGCGGTGGTCATTACGGAGAACATCGCGCGCCACCTGGTGCTGGTGCCGGACCGGCGGGCGGCGGTGCGCGAGGCGGTCCAGGAGCTGATCTGGCCGGTCACGACCTCCACGATCACGACGGTGGTGGTGTTTCTCCCGCTGGGGCTGCTTCAGGGCGTGGTGGGGCAGTTCTTCGCGGCTCTCTCGCTCACCCTCACCATCGCCGTCCTGATTTCGCTGCTGCTCGCGCTCACGATCATCCCGCTCATGTCGGATCAGTTCCTCCGGCCCGTGGACGTGGCCGCCGAGGCGGGGCCGTCGGCGGGTGGCGGCGCCTCGTTGCTGGCGCGGGCGGGCCACCTGGTGGACGGTCTGGCGGCCGCGTACGCGCGGGCGCTGGGCGCCGTCCTCCAGCACCCGCGGCGGATGCTGGCCGGTGCGGTCGCTCTGATCGCGCTGGGCGTCGCGGCCCAGCGGTTCGTCGGAAGCGGGTTCCTGCCGGACATGGACGAGGGAGCGTTCGTCTTCGACTACTGGAGCCCCGGGGGTTCGGCGTTGGCGGAGACCGACCGGCAGCTGCGCCTCGCCGAGGGGATCCTGTCGAAGACACCGGAGATCGTGGGCACGTCGCGGCGCACCGGGGCGGAGCTGGGGCTGTTCGCGACGGAGCAGAACCGTGGCGACATCGTGGTGCGCCTCAAGCGGAAGAGCGATCGCCGTCGCACCATCTTCCAGGTGATGGACGAGGTGCGGGACAAGGTCAACTCGGCGCTGCCCCGCCTCCGCATTGAGTTCGTCCAGATCCTGTCCGATGTGATTAACGATCTGGCAGGGGGCTCGCGGCCGATCGAGGTCAAGCTGTTCGGCGCGAACCTGGAGGCGCTGGAGGCGTACGCGCGGAGTGTGGCGCCGGCGCTCGGCAAGGTGGAGGGCGTCGAGGACCTGTACGACGGGGTCAGCGAGCCGAGCGCCGAGATGCTGATGCGGGTCAACGGTGCCGAGGCCAGCCGCCTCGGGCTCTCGCCGCAGCAGGTGGGCGAAGCACTGAGCGCCTCACTGCTCGGCGTGAACGCCGGCGAGGTCAGGACGCAGGACCGGGCGATCGGCGTGCGGGTGCGCGCACCGGACTCGGTGCGGTTCGACCCGCTCAAGCTGGGCGCGATCCCGGTCTCCGCCGGCCGCCATTCGGTGCCGCTCGCCACCCTGGCTGCGCTCCGCCCGGTCGAGACCAGGGCCGAGCTGGACCGGGAGAACCAGCAGCAGATGCTGGCGATGACGGCGGACGTGAGCGGCCGCTCGCTCGGCCAGGTCATGCGCGACGTGCAGGAGGTGTTCGCTGCTCAGCCGCCGCCGTCCGGAATCAGGATGGAATACGGCGGGCAGTACGCGAGCCAGCAGGACGCGTTCCGCGCCCTCCTCATCGTCCTGGCGCTGGCCGGGGTCAGCGTCATCGCCGTGATGGTGCTCCAGTTCGAGTCGTTCGTGGAACCGCTGGTGGTCGCGCTCGCCGCCCCCGTCTCGTTCGTGGGTGCGCTGGCCCTGCTGCTGCTCACGGGCACGGCGCTCAACGTGTCGTCGTTCATGGGGCTGATCCTGCTGGTGGGGCTGATCGTGAAGAACGGGATCATCCTCCTGGACTTCACGCGGCGCCGGGGGCTGCTGAACGGGATGCCGCTGGAGCAGGCGATCATTGATGCGGCGCGCATCCGGCTGCGGCCGATCCTCATGACCACGCTGTGCACCCTGTTCGGCCTGCTTCCCCTCGCCCTCGGCGTGGGGGCGGGGAGCGAGATGCAGCGCCCGCTCGCCATCGCCGTCATCGGCGGACTGGCGCTCTCCACGCCGATCACCCTGTTCGTCGTCCCGACGCTGGTCGTGGCGATCCGCGGCCGGGGCTACATCCCTACCCAGAGGAAGTCATGAGCAGGATGACGAAGGTCGCCATGGTGGCGGCGCTGCTGTGCGGCGTCGCCGGTACCGCCTCCGCTCAGCGGCCCGCCCGGGCCACGGCGCAGCGCCCGGCCTACAAGCGGGAGGTTCCGGCCGCCCTGGCGCGGCAGGCCAAGGTCAGCGAGGACTCGGCGCTCAAGATCGCCGGTGCACGGATACGCGGCGGGAAAGTGCAGGGGCTCGAGCTGGAGAACGAGAACGGGAAGCTGATCTGGTCGTGGGAGTTCACGATCGAGGGGCGGCCCGGCGTGTTCGAGTGTAACGTGAGCGCGCGCGACGGGAGTATCATCGGCGTGGAGCACGAGATGCCCGACAGCACACACCGAGACAGCACGCACCGCGCGGCGCCGAAGCCCAAGCCGTAGCCCCGTTTCGCACGCCTCACTCGAGGAGGACACGATGCGGACATTGACGGCCGTGGCGCTGTCGGGGGCGCTCGCCTCGCTCGGTGCGGGCGCCGCCTCGGCGCAGGGGCGTGCCGGCGCCCGCCCCCTGACGCGCGCGCAACAGCTCGTGAATCAGACCGTCGCGGCGCACCCGGAGCTGGCGGGCGTTGAGCTGGCACTGGTCGTCGGCGGGGTCTGCAGGACCGTGGCGGCCACCGCACCGGAGGATGTGGGGGAGCGCTGCGACGCCGACGAGCTTGGGCCCATGAGCACGGGCGCGCCGGACGTCGAGCTGCCGAGCCCGAGCGATCCCGTCTACGACATCACCCTGGCTCTGCACGATGCCGCCGGGCGACTGATCGGTGCCGTGGGGATGGACCTGAGGCCGACCGCCGGGCCGGACCGGGCGGCCGTGTTGGCGAAGGCCCGGGCGATCCTCCGCGAGATGGAGGCGGCCATCAGGTCCAGGAGTGCGATCCTGGCACCCGTTGGGCCCTAGCGGGGGGCCGGCACTCCCGGTCAGGAGCCCCGCGCCCATCGCGGCCGGGGCTGATCCTCCTGGCGGATGTAGGTATTCGGCAAGCTGTGCTTCTTGAATCGCTGCTGGACGTCCGGCCCGAGCCGGCCGAAGGCCTCCTCCGAGAGGACCACGGTGCCGCCGTCGAGCCGTGCGGCGATGTTGACGGCCGTGCCGAGGACGTCGTAGCGCTGGTCGGCGCCGGCGCCGAAACGGCCCTCGACGACCTTGCCGTAGTGTACTTTCACCAGCAAGCGGCACTCCCAGCCCTGCTCGGCCATGAAACGGTCGGACGCCTCCTTGAGGTCGAGGAGGGCGAGCACGCCGGCCTCGGCGCGGTCCGACGGGAACACCGCGAGCGCGCCGTCCCCGATGAACTTCACCACCCTCCCGCCGGCCGCGGCTATTCGCGACCCGGCGAGCTCATAGTACCGGGCCATGACGCGGGCCACCTCCAGGTCCTCGAGCCGGTCGGCCTGAGCGGTGTACCGGGTGAAGTTGGTGAATGCGATGAGCAGCGGCACCTCCGTGAGGCCGGCGCTCCGCGCGTCCGCCGCCGTGACGCTCATGGGGCGACTCCCGGCGACCTGACCTCGTACTCGCTCTGAACCAGGCCGCCGGGGAAGTGCTGCGTGCGCACGTGCTTCAGCGCGATGTCGCGCCCGGTGGGCCCGAACAGCGGGATCCCTTCGCCGATGAGTACGGGGACGCGCGTGACGATGAGCCGCTGGATGAGGCCCGCCCGCAGGAACCTCTGAATTGTGACGCCTCCGTCCACGTAGACGTGCCGGATGCCGCGGGCGGAGAGCTTCGAGAGAACCTGCGCCGGGTCCCCGGACATGCGTTCCACCAGGGCCCCCTTTGGCGCCGGCGCCAGCTTGCGTGTGCTCAGGACGATGACGGGCTTCTTGCCATACACCCATCCGCCGAACCCCAAGGCGGTCTCGTAGGTCTTACGTCCGATGACGAGCGCGTCCACCGAGGCGAAGAACTCGGTGTAGCCGTGGTCCTCGCCGTCGCCGGGCGGGAGGAAGTCGAAGCTGCCGTCGGGCCTGGCGATAAAGCCGTCCACGCTCGTGCCGACGAAAACGGACGCAAGCACGGTCGCGTCCCTCTGGCGAGTCACGTAACGCGGCGCCGGCGTGCCCGCCGCGCCTTCGGCCGGGCGTGGCGCGGTTCGTAAACCCCGATCCTGCCGCCCCCCGGAAGCCGCAGCTGCGTGAGACGGCCCCAGCTCATGCGCTGAATCGGGCCGCACGAGACGCCCTTCGCCTTCATCGCTGCGACGAAGGCGCGGACGTCGGCGCAGAGGAAGTAGAACTCGTGCACGTCGTTGCGCCTGGAGGGATGAACGGCCACCTCGGAAGGCGGCAGGCCGAAGATGAGCCACCCGCCCCCGGCGTCCACGTGCGGGAGCCCGAGGACGTCGCGCAGGAACGCGCGGTCCGCCTCCGGCTTCCGGCTGCTGATGACCGTGTGCGCGCCGATGATCACGATGCCTCCCGGTCAGTGAGGAAGGGGACGGAACACGTCGGTGCCGAGATACCGGAGCCCCGAGTCCACCATGATCGTGGCGACCGTCGCCCCGCGTCCCAGGCGCTGGGCGACACGGATCGCCGCCACGACGTTCGCGCCGGACGACGTGCCCGCGAAGATGCCCTCCTCGCTCGCGAGGCGGCGGGCCATGGCCTTCGCCTCCGCCGTGGACACCGCCATCAGCTCGTTGACCTCGTGTGGCTCCCACAGCGGGGGTACGAACCCGATGCCGATCCCGTCTATGCCGTGGCTGCCCGCCGGCCGGCCCGCCAGCACGGCCGTCTCCTCCGGCTCGACCGCGACGACATGGATCTTCGCTCCGTGCTTCCGCAGCCCGCGGGTCGCGCCGTGGATCGAGTGGGCGGTCCCCACGCAGTGGACGAAGGCGTTGACGCTGCCCGCGGTCTGCTCCCAGATCTCCTCGCCGAGCGGGATGTACCCCTGCAGCGCGTCGCGGTTGTTCAGCTGATCGCACCACCAGTGTCCCGGCAGGTCGGCGAGCGCTTGCGCTGCATCGATCATCTCCCGGACCACCTTCTCGGTGATCCCACCGCCCCGGCTGGGCACCAGGCTGACTTCGGCACCGAGCGCCTCCATCATCAGCCCCTTGTCCTGGCTGAACGCATCGGAGAACACGATCCGCGCCTTGTACCCCTTCGCCGCGCACACGAAGGCGAGGGAAACGCCGGTCGTGCCGCCGGTGTACTCCACGACCGTGCCGCCGGGGCCGAGGCGCCCGTCGGCCTCCGCCGCGTTGACGGCGGCGAGCGCCATCCGGTCCTTCATGCTCCCCGTGGGGTTGGCGTACTCCAGTTTCACCAGCACCCGCGCGGCGCCCGCGGGCGGCAGGCGTGTCAGCTCCACCAGCGGTGTGTGGCCGATCGCGTCGAGGACGCTCACGGCCGATCGCCTCCTACGATGACAGCCACCGCTCCGCCTCGGCTTGGCGCGCAGAGTGCGTCGAGCTCGGCGTTCGGATCGGGCATGGATCTACTGCTGTCCCGCCGCGGGCCGAGACCCCGACGGACCCGTGCCCACGATCTGCAGGACGACCTCGCCATCCTTCATCCACGAGTAGTGCACGGCTCCCGCGGGCTCCGTGAACAGGCTGCCGGCGGGGAAGGCCCGCAAACGGGTCGTGTCGGCCTGCGCGCCGAACGCGAGGTAGATCGTGCCTGACAGCACCTGTACGATTCGACCGTCGGGATGCGAATGCGGCGCGATGTGCAGGCCGGCGGGGAGCCGGATTCGCACCACGTACGTCCCCGGACGGCTCGGATCGCCAAGCAGGATCGCCTGGACTCCGCCCGCGGAGTACGGGGCCCAGACCAGCTGCGCGGGCGCGATGGCGGTCGGCGTCGCAGGAACGAGCTGCGCTCCGAGCGGTGTGGAGAGCAGAAGGCTGACCGCACCGACCAACGAGAGTCTGATCGTGATCGTCACCGAACCTCCTCGGGGAGTTGAGACCGCGCGGGCCTCCAAGGCTGGACGAACGACCGCGAAGATCGAGGTGTGGGCTGGCCGCGGCCCGCGTCACACGATCTTGCAGGGGATCATGGCGTCTTCGTCGTACCCGTAGACAGCGCACAGCCGATGATAGCCGTCGGCAATGATGACCTTGCCGTGAATGGTGTCTCGCACCAGCAGGAGAGGAGAGAGCTGCGTCCCGGAGCGTATCTTGCGCCGGTCCCTCTCCACGTGCGCATTGCTGATCCCCAGGAGCGACAGGGCAGAGGCCCGGAAGATGTCCTTGGCTTTGAACTCCGTGACGGATGAACGCGCGAGCCGCCTGACGTACCGGCCTGCCCGGACGCCGTCGAACGTCAGGCTCAAGTAGGAGCGCGCCGCGGCGTAATCGTGTTCTTCTGGCTCGCGGAGCCATTTGATCCCGGTCTGGTCCTTCGACATTGCCCCGATCCCCCGAAGCGTCATTGCTTCAACGGCTGCATGAGGTCAGCGACGGTCCACCCGGCGCGCTGCAGGCGGCGGACAGGCCGCGGCGCCTCACGATGCGCCCGCCTCGCGCCGCCGGGTGTGCCATTGCCAGAGCCCTGCCGTCACACTCTGCGGCAGCCGGTACCCGAGCTGGCGGGCAGCCATGACGATCTGGCCTCGATGGTGCGCCTCGTGGGCGACGAAGTACGTCAGGACATGGTCAACGTCGAGCGGCAGGTTCCGCCAGACGTAAGCCCGTGACAGCGGCACCTGGCCGCCGCGACGGTGGCCGAGCTGCAGCAGGGCCGCGATGCCGCGACTGCTCCGCTTCAGGGCCGACGCCAGCTGCCGGGGCGTGACGGTCCGCTGATCCACCCGCGTCGGCGGAGCGATCCCGTGCTCGGCGCCCAACGTCTTCACCCAGCTGCACCGCGCGTTGTTGAGGTGCGCCGCGATGCTCCTGACGGTGCGTGTCGGGATCCCCGGGATCGTGGCACGCCAGAGCGGAGCCGGGATGTGCTCGACCAGATACTCGGTGATGCGACTGTTCGTGCTCCATGCGGCGAGCCGTGGGTCCTCCGCCTCGTGCACGCTCATGCTGGCTGGCCACAGTTGATCATCCATGGCGTACCGAACTGGTCCGTGAGCACCGCGAACCGGCTGGCCCAAGAGGTCTCTTGAATGGGCATCTGCACAGTGCCATTCTGTGCCAGTGCTTCAAAGAGACGCTCGGCTTCTGCCGCAGCATCGATCTCGATGGTAAGCGAGAAGCCCTGTGGGCGTCGATAACCTCCGGGGGGAGCATCGGCAGCCCCGATCGTCTGATCGCCGAACGAGAACGTCGCGTGGTAAATTCTCTTGACCCACTCGGGTGGGACCTGCGCAGCCATTGGCGATTGAGCATACGTCATCAGATACACGATCTTCCCGCCTAGGCAGCGCTCGTAGAACTCCAGCGCCGCCCGGCACTGACCGTCGAACGAGAGATACGGGTTGATCTTCACGCGCTGCTCCTCCAGGCCGGGATCAAGACGATCTGTCCGCCGCGTCCGCAGGCGGCCTGGCACCCTTGATCACGAGCCACAGCATGATCGCCAACTCCCCGAAGAAGGCGGGCTGAGCGCGCTTACCTCCTAGACGCGCCGAAACGCGGCATTGGCATCGACTTGTTTGTACTCCATGAACTCCACCGGTGCGAGGCAATTCGGATAGAGAGCACCAGCGAACTTCTTGACCGCAGCCGATTCGCCGTGAACTCTATTGGCCTCGGCATCCCGCCACACGAAGAGGTGGACAAAGCGCGTCGGATGCTGCGCCTCCTGCCACACCTCGTAGCGCAGCGCCCCCGGTTCGGCCGCGCGGACGTACGCTACAAACTCGTGTATCGCGGCCAGGCACTGCTCGAGTGACTCCGGTCGTACCTCGTAGCGCGCCAGCTCATGGATCTCAGAGGTACTGCCTTGGATGTAGGTCATGGCTCGTCCTCGGTGCTTTGCGTGGCCGCCACGAATGTCGCGGTGCGCGCTCTACGCGTGGTGACGCTGCTTCGCCGCCGTAGCGCTGGCGACGAGCTCCGCGAGTACCTTCACGTCGACGTCGGCAAGCGTCTTGATGTACAGGCACCCCTTCCCGGCCTTGTGCGCGCCAAGCGTTGCGATGAGGTCTTCGGCATCGACCGCTGCATTCAGGCCGTAGAGGCTGATGTCACCCTTCCGCGACGAGAACCCCACGAGGCACGAGTCTCCTTCTCGACCGCTTTCATACTTGTAGTGATAGCTGCCGAAGCCGACGATGCTCGCGCCCCACATCTTGGGAGGATACTTCGTGGCCTTGGTCATCAGCTTTGCCAGGGACTCGCAGTCCTTGCGCCGCGCGTGGTCACCGATAGCGGCGAAGTATCCCTGGACGCTCGCGCCTGTCGCCCTCGTCTTGTTCTTAGCCATCGTCAGTACTCCATGGTAGTAGCATTGCGATGCCTAACGGTGTCCCGCATCCGCCGTGCGCCGCAGTTCGGAGTTGCACCTCACGTCTACCGCTACTTGGCCGTCGGGCCATTCTCGACCACGGCGGCCTTCACCAGCGCCTTGAACGCGCGCGCGTCGACTTCTTCCCCTTCGTGGATGTCGATCGCCCGCCGCGTGTTGCCTTCCAGGCTGGAATTGAAGAGGTGCGCCGGGTCCGGGATCGTGGCCCCCCGCGCGAACGTGAGCTTCACGGTCTTCTTGTACGCCTCACCGGTGCAGACAATCCCGTGGTGCGACCAGACCGGATTGCTCCACTTCCACTCCTCGGTCATCTCGGGGTCGGCTTCCAGGATCAGCGCACGCATGCGGGCCAGCTTCTCCCCACGCCATCCCTCCAGCTCGCGGATCCGCTCGTCGATGAGCCGGGAAGCGGGTTTCCCGGTCGTCGGAACCAAGCGCTTCATTCCAGCCTTCCTCCCGCGCACTGTGCGGGGGCCAGCGGGTCGTCGGAAAGCCGTCGCTGCGGCCGCGCCTACTCGCCAATGCGAATCTCGGGTATATGAATTAAAGCGCGCCAAGCGCGCAATCAACAGCCTTGCGGCGCGCGCATCACGGGACCGGTCAGCGCGACCGCTACCGCCGCGTCAGCGTCACTCGCGCAAACGAGCGCCGAACCCCGGCGCTGTCATTATCCATGTGCCACTGCCAGGAATCCGCCGCTCGATTGTACACAAACGTGGTGTGAAAGCTGTCCGTGTCGGTGTAGCGGAAAAGGAAGGGAATCGAGTCACCCGCTACTGCGCCGCGGCCGATCCCCTGCGGATCGAACGCGGCTGCGCCCGTGTTGTCCATCCACAGGCAGCCATACTCCCCGCTGTGTGGATCCCGACCGATGATGACGACCGCCTCGTAGGCCGGCGTGCCGCTGGCTGCGCGCTCGCGCGAGACCTCGTGCATTTGGACGTATTCGCGGCCCAGCATCCATTCGAAGGTCACGTCATGAGTGGTTTCCTGGCGCGCGATGGTGCCTCGCAGGACCCAGTGACCGACGAGCCGATCGAACAGCGAGTCAGGTGGGAGAGACTGAGCCGGGAGCCGACCGGCCGCTAGAAGGAGCGCGAAACAGAGCCCTGCGATTGTCCGCATCCCGACCTCCAGCGCTTGCGTTTGCCGCCTGACGAAGTGCGCCTCAGCGGTGGGCCTCAAGCCCGCCGCCCGTACAACACCTGCACTCCCTCAGGTCAACTGTCCAGCCGCACAGTCCCACGAGCCCCTGGCTCCCGGGGACCGCCCGGCGCGTCCTACGGCCGTCTCGGCGCCGAACGATGGGCGTGGAGCACCTTCCATTGTCCATCGCTCTGGACGAATACGATGGACTCGGCAAACGGGGCGTCGATGGTCCGGCCATCAGCGAGAACTGCCGACGCTGTTCCCACCCCGATCCATAGCGCGGCGGTCGCAGAGAGTACCTTGATGCTCTGGCGCGTGTAGGTGTAGCTGACGCCCCTCAGGGCCTGGAACCCCTGTTCGGTGCGCGCGAGCGCGGCAGCCCTCGTGTCAGTCAACTGCCCGTTTTCGATGATGGGCGGTGTCTCCCCGTCTACGACATGCGAATACAGCGCCGGCGCGTCGAGCCGCTCAGCCGCTCGCTGCATCTGAGCCTGGACGCTCCGGATTGCTGCTTCGATGTCCCCCTGTGCCGTCGTGGGGGAGCTGTGCTGAGGGCGGCCGGCAAGCAGCGTGCCGGATACCACCGCAGCAACTGAGATCGCAAGGCCGATTCTGACCACGGAGAGCCCTCCCTCGAACAATGCACTGCAGGCGCGGGTTAGGCCGCAACGATCAACCGGTGCAACCGCCGGAGGTACAGCCAACGGATCACAAAGGCCATCGGGATGCACCAGGCCGGCGTCAGTCCAACGAAGAAGCCCCATGCCGGCCGACAGCGCGGCTGTGCCGGGGTGCTTCGCCCGCTGCCGCTGGGCTTCTGCCTCAAGGCGGAAATAGGCCTCACATGGGCCTGCGGCGCGGTCGCTGCCTGGCCGAGACTGACCGAATAATGAGCTTGCCCCGCCCGCCTGGCAGCGGCACGCGCGATCGCGCCATGGCGGCCTCGATGAGCCGAGCAATCTCTGGCCTCGCCAGGGCGCGCGCCGACTCCAAGCGCACAAAGCGCGTCTGCCTTCCCGAGCCGAGAAGCACCTTGTCGGGATCTGGCAGCTTGGCGCCGTGGATAAAGCAGAGCCCCACGCCTCCAGCGCCCGCCGCGATCGACAAGATGCTATCGGAGGGGCGCTCGGTCGGGCTATAGCCAATAACGAAGAAGTTGTAGTTGTCGTATACGAGCTCGTACGCCCCCGGCAATCGACGCCGGAGTTCCCGACGCACAGCGCCGATCAGGCGCTGGCGCTCGGGCTCGAACTTGGCGATGAAGGCCTCCAGGCGCCGGCCAGGTGTGGCGCTCGTTGCGCGCCGGGACTTGGAAGCTGTCACATGGACTCCTTGGGTCGTGGCTCCGCGCCCTCGCGTCGCCTGACGAATCGCGCCTCAGCTTGCCGAACCCGTCCGCCGACTGCAGGCGCTGGTTAGGCAGCGAATTGGCTCAGCGGTCGTCGCTCCACATCCGGTACACAACCTCCCACCGGCCCGCGTCGGTCCGGTGAAGCAGGTCCATGTACTTGGTCTCGAAAGGGACCGGATCCCCGCCCGCCTTCGGAACCCGCTGGCCGCGGAGCGTGCTCCGATAGATCACCCAGCCGGGGCTAAGAAACCGCATCTCGTTGACTGTGATACCCTCGGGCCGCGCGGTAAACGGTGATGCCGCCTGTGCCTGGACGAGCCACGCAGCAATCGCCTCGCGGCCGACAGCCGGCTGTGCGGACGGGGGCAAGACCATGCCGTCCACGGCATAGAAGCTGGCATATCGGTCCGGGCCCTGTCGGGCAGAGCCAAACCACTCACCATAGAACGCCGTGACCGACGCAGAGTCGGTCGCCGTCTGAGCATTGACCGGGCTTGCCAGACCTGCTAGAAGCCCGGCGATGAAGATCGCAGCAACGCCGTTGCACCGCATGGTCGACTCCCGTGGTGGACCCCAGCGCCAGCGCTGCAGGCGCGGTTCAGGTGGCGTGTCACTCGGTGCCCTCGAGCACCCCCAAGGCGCGCGTGGCCCGGCGGGTGCGCGTAGCGGGCGCCTTGGCACCGGCCACATGCTCCCGCACCATCCGCTGCTGGCCCGCGGACAGACGGCCCCAGACCGCGGCGGCACGCGCGCTGACCTCCAACAGCCGTTGCAGCTCGGCCGGGAGCGCTGTGCTGACAAGCTGAAGCTCGACCGAGACCCGCGTGCCAAGCTCGAGGCCGAGGCGCCGGCAGATGTCTGCCGGCAACTCCACGAACCAGCGGTCGCTGTCCCAGTACTTGAGACTGCGACGCCCGATGGCGCTGCCATCGAGCGTCACGTCCACCGTGGTCGTTGTTTGGCCCAGCCGCCAGCCGGCCACCTGCTTGCTCGGGACGACGAGAAACCGCGGCAGCTGTGGATGCTTGCGTTCGACACGAGCCTGCAGGGTGACTGGTGCCATGGACTCCGCGCTGGCGCTGGAGGTCAAGCGCAGGCGCGGGTTAGGCGGCACCGGCCTGTGCTCGATCGGGCTCGGCTATCCCAGACGGCCTCAATCCCTTGAACAGAAGCCACAAACTGAGCGCCACCTCGAAGAGCGCCATAGGCGAATCGAACCACCACAGGTTCACCACTTTGGTGAAGTCGGGGAAGATGTAGAAGACAAGGGTGCAGATGACGCACCATGCTGACGAGATCACGCCGAAGGCAGCCAGTGCTCCGGGGATGTAGTTCGACTTGAACCACAAGTAGCTGCCAACGGTGGCTCCCAATGCCCAAAACAGCAAGCCAACGTAGTACGCGTCGGAACCGCTGAGGTAAAGCCGCGTCAAGGCCGCCAACTGGTCTGGTCCAAATGCGCGCGTGTAGTCAGCGTCGCTCAACAGCCGCAGGGCGGTAAACAGATTGAGCGTCGCCAGGAGCCATGTGAAGCCATGGACCAGCCGGCCGAATGCCGCGAGCAAGGCGAGGCTCTGGCTCACCGGCTTGAGGATCACGTAAAGCGCCGTGAGCAGTACGACGACGCCAACGCAGTAGACCACGTCGCCCGCGATGCCGATACGGAATAGTGTTTCGTGCGCCAGGATATTTCGCGCGGTTTCAGCCGACTTGCCGCCGATGATGAGGCGGGCGAAGATGCCGAAATTGACCGCGACCACGGTGACGAACGAGATCAGGCAGGCAAATCCTGCGACTCTTGCAGCCTTGCGTTGTGACTCGTCGATACCGCTGAGTGTCATCTCACCTTCCTCCATACAAGGATCTCTTCTCGGCAAGCACTGGAGTCTGGGACGTTCGTCCACTCATCAATCCAGGAGGCCAGCTCCTAGCGCCCGGCCTCGCGCCTACCCCTCGTCTGCCGCTTTCTAGCTGATGCCTTTGAGGTGATGCCCTCCCACGCCGCAGCGAGGGCGGCCTGGACCGCAGCCCTTTCTGCCTCGCGCAAGAGGACCATGGTGCTCCCCGCTCTTCCCCAGGCGCCTTTGGCCGGTGTGAACACTCGGGGTTGCATCGCCATGAATGCCGCCTGCTCGACGGCTGAGAGCTTCACGGCGGCCCAGCCCGGGTCTGGGTACCCAAGCGTGGCGAAGATCCTCCCCTCGACACGGAAGTCGGGGTGCCCCATGTGTGCCGACTCCGTCGCGTCGGGAAGGCTCAGGGCAAGACGCCGGAACGCGGCTGGTGTCATGTCGATCTCCGAACTCCAGCGTTGTGGTCGGCGGCCTCGGCATTCCGTCGTGCCGGGTCCGGACTCGATGAAGTCGTAGTCACCCTCGAGAACACCCGATGTACGCCCCGCCTCGGCCGCATCCGGTGCAGCGATGAAGGACGTTGCCTTGGCCAGGTCGGTGACCTCGAACAGGAAGAAGACGTCGTTAGGTCGTTCGAGGCCACGCCAGAGGCTTCTCAAGTGCAGCCCGGCGGCACGATGCGCTGCCGCATGAGAATCGAAGACCTTCTTCCACGTGGAGAAGTCCCGGACCCGGTTCCGACACAACAACGCGAGCATCATACCCGTCCTATCTGATCCGCCTAACTCACGCCCGTCACGGCGATGCCACCACTGAACTGCAGAGGGCCGCCCCAGCGACCGCCAATGCCGGCATCACCGTAAGCAGGAGTATCCGGTACCAGCGAGGCTGTGCCGCACCTGATTGCCGCATGGAGACCACGCTCATCACGACCATCACGGCTGCCAATCCAAGCCCGTGGGCAACTCGGTCATGCTCTGCTATCAGCGCTGTTGCATACCCACCGACGAGGGCCGCAAGACCACTCGCAGCCACATTGATCGCCAGATACGCCGCCGATTGCGGGCTGGGCCCTTGCGAGCGCATCGTCGCGAGCGGTCTCCGTAACACGAACCGCACCGCGAGTGCAGTAGCGATCATTACGAGCAAGGCCATGGCGACAAACCCGGCCAGGACTGCCAGCACGCTCCGAACCATTGGCGATCTCCCGGTTTTCGGTGGCGCCGCCTAACGAAATGCGCTTAAGCGGCGGGCACCGCGCCCGCCAGCCACACAACACCTGCACTGTCTCAGGTTAACTGTCCAGCCACACAACTCCGCGAGCCTCAAGCGCCCAACCGCTGCAAGCGCGGGTTAGGCAGCCTGCCTGGCGCAGCGACCGCGCCGCGCCCCGGAGTATCCGAAGGCCGGCGGCAGGCGGCGTGTGGGTCAGCGAGGCGCAAGCGTGCCGGTCACGTGGGTCGAGTTCCCCAGGACGGCGTCGAATCGAGCGGTACGGTACTCGGCCGAGGCGTGGGCGAGCGTCACGGAGAAGCCGCCGACCGCCGTGCCGGGTGCGATGTCCCAGCGCGGATCGCCATCGCTGCTCCAGTCCAGGTAGATGATGTCGCTTTCCTCGGTGGTGACCACGCGGAGCGTCCATCCCCGCGGCGCCCCGGAGCGGGAAGGTGGAACGCCGGCGTCGATGGTCCAGCCCAGAGGCGGTTCGTGAAGCTGTGGCTGATCCGTGGCCCGGTCGAATCCGACTCGCAGGCCGACGATCGGTTGGGTGGTCCGGTTCTCGACCCGGTAGACATACCGCGCGACGCTGCCCACGGCCGACTCGGCGACCGTCACCCGGACCGTGCCCTGGCCAGTGACGCCACGCGAGAGAACCGCGAGAGCAAGTGCCGTGAGCCCCACTGACCGAGCGACCGTCTTGAGTCTCATTGGCTCGGCTGAGCACTCGCCAAGCCGCAGCTCGCGGCCGTGAGTAACGAGCCTGCTCATTGGCCTTGAGGCGGCTGCCATAGCTCGACCTTGTTTCCCTCTGGATCAATGACCCAGGCGAACTTCCCATACTCGGATTCGTCAATCTTCTCGAGCACCTTGCAGCCTTCTTCCTTCAGGGCCTTGACCAAGGCGTGGAGGTCGTCCACTCGGTAGTTGACCATGAAGGGAGCAGAGCTCGGAGCGAAGTGCTTGCTTTCTTGCGGATCGATTAACCAGGCAGTTGTGCCTGCAACCGGCTTGCCCTCGGCGTCGGTCCAATCGAAGGCAGCTCCGCCCCAGGCTTGGACATCGATTCCCAGGTGCCGCTTGTACCAAGCCTGCAGTGCTGGAGCGTCTTTGGCCTTGAAGAAGATGCCGCCGATGCCAGTGACTCGTTTCATGTGACCTCCGATGCGCGGTGGTGGTGAGAGGCAGGCTCAACCACGCTGGGACCTGGCGCGGTAGCGCACCCCCGGCAGGCCCTCAAAGTCCGCGTCTTGGGTCCACAGCGTTGCATCGAACCGCCGCGCGGTGGCCAGCACCACGCTGCCGGCGAGCGCCAGCTTCCCGTCCGCACTGATCCTGGCGGCCGCGAGCGCCAGCGGGGCGTCGAGATTAACCACCGCCCCCTGCTGCATCAGCGCCACCGCCTGGAGCGCAGGCCCTTCGCCACGCTGCTGATAGACGCGCTTGAAGACCTCGAGGAGGGTGATGGATGGGACCACGAGCTCCTCAGTAGCCTGTAGGGCCGATGCGAAGGCCCCGGCGTTCGGCCCATTGGCGAAGTACTCCAGCCATGCCGAGGAATCGACGACGTTCACACGCGATCCCGATCCCGGGTCACGGGCGTGTCGATGCCCTTCAGGAAGCCGCGCATGGTGTGAATCGGCCGCACGGGGATGAACTCGACGCGGTCGAGGTACTGGACGGCCTCGACCTTCTGGCCCGGCCTGAGTCCGAGCGCCTCCCGAATGCGCTGCGGAATGACGACCTGGTACTTCGGGGACACCGTGACCACCGCCATGGACGCTCCAGGTGTACAACGAAACGGCAATCTATCGGCATATCGTTGTACGGCCAACGGCCTGCGGTTGAGCCCTGCCTGACGAAGTGCCCCGCGGCAGGCGCGGGTTAGGCGCCGACGATCTCCAGCAGACCGTCCACCACCTGACCCATTTCCTCCGGGGACGCCCGGCCCAGCCGCTTGCCTACGCGCTCCACTGCCAGCGTGCGAATCTGGCTGATCTTCACCCAGGAACGCTTCGGCAGCGTCGGGCTCGTGAGCTCCAGCGTCAACGGAAACCCTGCACGCTGCGGCTGGCTCGTGAGGGCCATCGCGATGACCGTACCCGATCGCTCATTGAAGACGTCCTGGCTGAGCACCAGCGCCTGACGAAGTGCGCCTCACCGGCGGGCCTCGCGCCCGCCCGCCACACAACGCCTGCATTACCTCAGTTCAACTCACCAGCCAGTACCCACTGAAGACGCCCGCCGCTTCAGGCGCGGGTTGGGCCGCACACCTCTAGGTCAGCCTTCGTAGACGGACTCCTCCGGGGTGTCGGTCGGGCTCTCGAAGTGAAGACTGTAGCCATCTGGATCCAACAGCGAAGCCACCCACATACGATTGCCCACGAACGGCTGCATGACGGGAAGGCCTCGCTCCCGGACCACGTGAAAGAAGGCGAGGGCATCCGCGCACGTGAAGTTCAGACCGACGCCGGCACCGAGCTTGCCCTCGAGTTCAGAGCGGCGGCTGTCATCGGTGGCCCATTCCTGGAGCATCAAGGCCGCCGTTCCGTGCTCAAGCCAGCACCAGCGGATCCTGCCCTGCGGCGTCCACTGGTTGGTGATTGTGAAGCCCAAGCCATCGACGTAGAACCTCAGCGAGGCGTCCATGCTCTTGACCATGAGCAACGGTACCAGTTGCCGAACGCCGACCTGCGACATCGAGTGCTGGGGCATCGCACGAACTCCGGAAAGGTGTGCCGGCTAACGAAGTGCGCCTCAGCGGCGGGCCTTCACCCGCCAGCCACACAACACCCGTATAGCCTCAGTTGCACTCACCAGCCACTTCCGGCTAAGACGCGCGCCGCTGCAGGCGCCAGTTAGACGGCACGCCTGGAAGCGGATCCCCGAAGGCGCCAGCTCAGCGCCCACCCCGTCGGGCTTCGCTCAGTCCGTGTCACTCTGGCGACTTCGGCGCGCTGGGCTGCGGGGCTGGCGCGTCTAGGCACCGCTCCTCGGCGCTGACCTGCCCGGCAGTGCCGCCAGTCACTGCGTCTCGCGCGTACACGCCACGCGCCCGCTCGCGCAGTATCGCCGCTGACGTGTCGCCGGGCGCTAGCCGAGCGAGCACCTCGCCACTGCCCGGCGCGTAGGCTTGCGCGGGTGTCAGGATTTCTACGGTGCGACTGGACCCATTGCGAAACACAACCGCGGGGTGGCGACACGTTGTCGGCGTCGTACCAGCGGGCGCACCGCCATGGCAAGCGGCCACAGCCATTAGCAGCGACAAGCCCAATCCGGCTTGCCTTCGGGGACGATCGGCCACCTTGAACCTCCCGAAGCGGGGAGAGCGAGACTGGATATGCCTGCCGCCTGACGAAATGCACTTCAGCGGCGGGCCTCAACCCGTCAGCCACACAACACCTGCATGACCTCAGTTGCACTCACCAGCCAGTACCTGCTGAAGACGCCCGCCGCTGCAGGCGCGGGTTAGGCAGCGCCGCCTACGCGGGCCGGCGCGCCGGCGCCGAAAGCCGAACACACCTTGTCATTGTCAAGCGAGCCCGCCCCGTTTACAATGCCCCGCTTCACAACGGCTCCGCCGGCAGTCCAAGGGAGTGATAAGATGCGTTCCACGGTTCTCACGGCCACCGTCGCTCTGATGACGCTGAGCCTCAGTGGCTGCGGCAATCCGAGTGAGCCAGGCGCGGCAGGAACCGTTGTGCCCGTACAAGGCGTGAAGGTGACGCCGCAAGT